>Ga0097621_100002070_pt1 | contig 13721 bp, 14 predicted proteins | sample KBSMisM72_FD_73165 | JGI IMG/M metagenome (GOLD analysis project Ga0097621, IMG submission 73165) | Miscanthus rhizosphere microbial communities from Kellogg Biological Station, Michigan, USA - KBS Miscanthus M7-2 (version 2) (version 2) | ecosystem: Host-associated > Plants > Roots >... | reverse complement strand
CGTATACTGCTGGGCTCCGATGACCAGCGGCGTCTGCCCGCCGAGCAGAACCGTTGCCGTGCCATTGGGCGCGAACGAGACCGTTACATCCGCGATCTGCGATAGCGCCTCAAGGGACGCGTGCAGATTGGCGTCCAGTCCAGCGTCCGGAGCGTTGCTGTTTCCAATTACAATATTCGCTTGTTGTATCGCCGCAGTGAGATGATTGATCTGGTCCACGCTGGAACTGATCTGCTGATTTACGCTATTGGTAACCTGTGAAAGGCTGGCGGCCGCGGATTGAAAGCTTTGCGCCAAGGCTTGCGCCTGATTGAGAACCGCCTGCGCGCTGGTGGTGTTGGGCGTCGCGCTCCAGGCCGAAAAGCTCTGGAACAGTTTATTGAGTGCGCCAGTCAAGCCGCTCTGTCCCGAGACGTCGAACAAAGATTGGATGGATGCCAGCGGGTTTGATTCCCCCGTGAAATATCCTTGCGCCGAGAGCTGCGTGCGTACGGCCTGGTTGAGGTACTCGTTTTGGGTGCTCTGCGTCCCGCCGAATTGGACGCCGCCCGGCAGTCCCGCCGAAAGGTTGAACGGCTGCGATTCGAGCAGTGCAATTTGCCGCGCGTATCCGGGAGTGTTCGCGTTGCTCACATTGTTCTGGGTAACCGCGAGCGCGCTCTGCAGACTGCGCAGCGCCTCGACACTGTTGTTTAAGGAACTGAAAAGTCCACCCATGATGCGTTCTCCTAACCTTCGAACGTGCCTCTAGCCTCGGTTTGCATGAGTACGGGCAGACCGTGTTCCGAGTAGCCCGTCCCCAAACGCACTTGCAGCAGGCCCATGCAGTAGTTCGACCCGTGTTCGAACTTGGCTTGCAACGCGCCGCCCATTCGCCGGATTTCGTGTAGCGCAGGCCGGACGGAGGAATAGCCGGTTGGATTTGACAGCTCAGCGCCGCCGCCGTTCCGCATGGAATTATGGATTCTCTCGAGTAAGGCCGCAGCCTGCCCGAGCTCGGTTTCCCAGTCGGCCAACATATCGGTCCCGGGAACCAGCACAGCTTGTTCAACATCGCGAAGAATTGTTTGGACGTGCTGGCAGGTTTCCAGCACCGTTTCCTGTTGGGGGAGCATACAGCGCGACCTAGTCCCCGTGCTGGGACGCGGTGGCGATCGATTCACTCAAGGCAGCAGTATCCACTTGATACTGGCCGGATTGAATCAGCCCGCGCAAATACTGGACGACACTGGCCCGCTCGTCCTGGCCTGCGCTTTGGGCAGCCGCGACCAGCGCTCCTTGACGCCCAAGCTCGACACCGTCCCCCGCCGCCGTCAGTGACAACTTTCGGGACGAAGAACTGCTATCGGGCTTGGAAGGCTCTTGGACTCGGTCGCTTTGTGACATTGAGATGTTCAAGAGATTACTCTCTATCTTCATTGCACTGCTCCTTATATATCGCAACAACCTTTCGTTTGTAGAGAGATTTCGCAACAAACGCTTTAAGGCGGCTAGACTGTCTGGGTGCGCTCGTACGCAGGCGTCGGGAATGCATAGGCTTAGGCTGCCTTTTCAGGCAGTTCCCGTCTAAGGTCCACGTTTTGAGCCGGTGCCATCCGCAATATTCGAACCGCGTAGTTACCATCAACCGCCACTACCTGGCCGTAGGCGATGACGCATTTATTGACCCGAACCTCGACTTCTTCGTTCAGCATCTGATCCAGTTCGACCACCGATCCGTCGGTTAGCTTGAGAAGATCCTTCAGGCGCATCGTGGTGCATCCCAGGATGATGGTCACCGGCATTTCCACGTGCATGAGGATGTCTGCCGAATTACCGGCCACCGTAAAACGGGGCGCCAACTCAGCACCTTCCAATACTTCTGTATCCGTCGTAGATCCTCCCAGAGCGACCTCCAAGTCGGGGCTCAAGCTGAAGTAAACCGGCATACTGGCCCCAGATGCGGGCTCGATCGCGAAGATTGTGGAAGTCCATTGGCGGGGCGGCTCCTCCGAGCTTTCTGCCTCCCCGCAAGTGACTTCCGAGCCAAACCTGTTTCGAGCTGCTTCTTGAATTACGCCACCGAAATCAGCCGGGGCGACCTCTGCGTCAAGGCCGCATATTTCTTTCCATGTCGCCCAGGAAGCGCCGGCTACCACGCGGCACGCGGAATCGATACTCAGGCTCCAGGACCACCAGATCAGATCGGACGGCTTTTGATCCGCGCCATCGCCGCTCCAGGAAACGCGGGTGTCACCGCTATGCCCTTTTAACGGGCGCGATCGTAATTCAGACGCCAGAACGTCGAATAGGCTTTGTACGGATGGGTTGAACTGGTTCACTCTAGTAAACTCCTCGCAGCGTGGGCCAGCGTCGCTCGATATAATTGCGCAGGCGGATGATGGCCTGGGCCTTGATCTGCGAGATGCGCGTAACATGCACATCCAGGATGGGAGCGATCTCCCGAATGTTTTGGCCCCGCCGGTAATACAGGTCCAGAACGATGCGCTCCGGACCAGGCAACTTCTCCAAACCTTCCTGAATCAGTTTCTGAAGCTCCGCGCGTTCCAGTATGCGGGCGGGGGAGTTGTCCTCGCAGTCGGCTACATAGCTGATGAGACTACGCGAATCATCCTCGCTTACAGGGGCATCCAGGCTTCCGATGCTAATCCCGCGTAACTCGACCAGCCACTCCTGATACTCACGATGCGGGATTCCCAGTTCGGCGGCGATCTCCTCTTCAGACGGAGCCCGTTGCAAGGTCTGCTCCAGCTCGCCAATTGCCGTTTGGACCAGCTTCAAGCGTTTGCGTTTATGCGGAGCGATCCCGTCCATCCCGCGCACGCTGTCCAGGATGGCGCCGCGAATCTTGTATTCGGCGTAGGTCTTAAGCTTGACGTTGAAGGCGGGGTCGAAATTATCGATCGCGTTGATTAATCCGATGATTCCGGTCGAAATCAGGTCCTCAAGATTGGTATTTCCCGACAGCTTTTCATGGATTCTGGCGGCGATCCAATTCACCTGCGGCAGATGATCTAGAATGATCTGCTCCCGGGACGCAGCCGTGTTCTCGGGCTGTTCGACATAAGAGAGTGCGCCGAGGGTAGCCATTTCGAGTCCTTACGCGACGCGCTGCGCGCGTTCCTTTTCGCGCTCCAGCGCCATACCCAAGAGATCCTCGGCGTACGCCGCGCGAATGTCTTGCGGGATGCCAGGACCGTGCGTGAGGAATGAGAGTTTCAACCCCGCCCGCGCCGCCTCCGAGAAAATCGAGCCGAACGAGTGCGTTTCATCCATCTTGGTCACCAACAGCTTGGTGGGCCGGAAGCGTGCGTATTTTTCAATGCAGAGGCGCAGATCACGAGCCTTCATATAACCCGGCACCACCAGATGAACATCCAGTTGCGGGCATTCCGCGAGGGCCGCCGCGGCTGCGTCTGCTGGGTTCTCGTCGGCGCCGGTATATCCTGGCGTATCCACGAAGATCGTTTCTTTCGGGCGAGCTTCGGCGATAAGCCCCGGCAGCAAGTAGGCGGCGGGCACTTGCTGGAACGCCATCAAGTAAGCAGTTGCCAGAGACTCGAGTTGCAGGTGCGCCGTGGCTCGGGATACATCCAGCGACAGCAGCCGCACCGGACGGGCATTCGGAGATTGGACGCTGGCCACGGCCAGTTTTGCCAGGGTGGTGGTCTTTCCGGCGCCTCGCGGCCCGACCAGAAGCACGACTGGACCGCCTTGGTCGTCCGGGCCGGCGCCGAGACGCGGCGCCAGAGCGACGCGCGTTTCCAGCTCCGCGCGGACAAACGCTTCCAAGCGCCCCGCATCGGAACGCATGGACTTCCATCGGTTAGCGGTGTTGGCTCTGCCAGGCCCTGCCGCCACGAAAAACGCGTCGGTGGCCATCGAAGCTTCGAGGCGATCCACGATGTCCTGGCTTAGCGCCGGGTCAACATCGGCCGACCTCAGCCGGGAATAAACATCCGCCAGTTCCGGCACGGTGCGTCCGGCCGTTAACCGGGCTTGTGACGAGCGGACGATCAGGTTTCGAATCTCGTCGATTTGATCGTGCAGGCGTCCCAGCTCGGCTGTGAAATGCTCTGGCGCGCTGTTCTCCACGCGCCTCTGCGCTTTTACGGCAGGGGCAGCAGCTGCAGGAGCAACCATCCGCGGGACGACTGGAGATTCCCCCGCCACTCCAAAAATGACCTCGTAGCCCCCACCGCCGACCTGATCCGGCGGCGCCTTGCGCGTATTGAGCAGCATGGCCTCGGGGCCGAGTTCTTCTCGAGCCTGTGCCATCGCGAGGTCCACGGATTTTGCAAAGTAAGATTTGATACGCATCTGGTCGCGGTTCGTCATGCAATCACCCCGCGCGAACGTACTTTGACATCTGTTGGGAGTTCATTATGCGAAAGCACGGTTAAGCTCGGCATCGACGACTCCACGATTTGACGCAAGAAATAACGGGATCCGGAGCTGGTAATGACCACGGCCGATTCCCCCTTCGCAATCTGGCGCGTCAAACGGCCAAGAATGTCTCGAATTCCTTCGGGAGCCATCGTGAGCACGCTGTTCATATCTCCGTGCTCCACCGAGGATTCGATCGCGCGCTCCAGCGAAGGATCCATTAAAAAAGCCGGAAGCTCTCCCTGTGCATTCACCACCTGCTTGACGATGGCTCGGCGCACGCCCTGGCGCACGTATTCGGTCAGGAGGACCGGGTTCTTGCTGCTGTGCGCGGCTTCTCCCAGAGCTTCCAGGATTCCCACACCGTCTCGAATTGGTACACGTTCCCGCAGCATATTTTGGATCACACGTTGGATCGTGGCTAATGGAAGCAATTTGGGTACCAAATCCTCAATGACCTTGGGATTTTCTTGGGCGACCCGGTCGCAGAAGGTCTTGGCGTCCTGCCGCGTGAACAACTCGTGTGCGTGCCGCCGCACAACTTCCGTCAGGTGGGTCCCAATGACGCTGGTGGCATCCACCACCGTGTAACCGCTGCCGCGGGCGCGATCCACTTGATCCGGCCGGATCCAGATCGCCGGCAGGCCGAATGCAGGATCAACCGTAGGTTTGCCCTGCAGCGAGGGATCGGGGTTTCCGCTGGGAATGGCCAATTCATGGCCTTGCAGCAGCTCGAAGCGTGCAATTTCAGTGCCGCGCATTTGGATCACATATTCGCGCGACCGCAGCGCCACGTTATCCTTTACTTTTACCGGGGGCATAAGATAGCCAAGTTGCGTTGCGAGCTGCCGCCGGATTCCAGACACTCGCGCCAGCAAGGGCGAGTCGGCGCCGCGCTCCACCAGGTTGACAAGACCCAGGCCGACTTCCACCGACAGGGGCTCGACCTTCAACAATACGTCCAGGTCTTCTTTGGCTTTAGCAGGCGCCACCGTCGAATTCACGGCGGTAGTGGCAGATTTTTGACGCATCCGCCAAGCGACGGTACCCAATCCCCCGCCCATCAGCAGAAAAGGAATGGTTGGCAGACCCGGCAGCAGCGCGAGAGTGACCAGCACCCCACTTGCCAGGAGCAGAGGCTGCGCGCTTCCCAGTACCTGTTTCTGGAATTGATTGCCCAGGCTGTCTTCCGACCCAGTCCGGGTTACAATCAAGCCGCCTGAAATCGAGATCATCAGGGCCGGGATTACGGTTACCAGGCCGTCGCCTATGGTCAAGACAGTATAGGTTTCGAGCGCATGCCGAAGATCCATGCCATGCTGCAGGACTCCGATCAGGAACCCGGCAATGATATTGATTCCGGTGATCAGAATGCCGGCCACCGCGTCGCGCTGCGTGAATCGGGATGCGCCGTCCATTGCGCCGAAGAATTCCGCCTCGGCGGAGAGATGCTTGCGGCGGGCGCGGGCCTCGGTTTCGTCGATCATTCCGGAATTGAGATCGGCGTCGATCGACATCTGTTTGCCGGGCAGGGCATCCAACGTGAAGCGCGCCGTAACTTCCGAAATGCGGACCGCGCCGTGGTTAATGACCACATACTGAATGGCGATCAAAACCAGGAAAATCACTACGCCGATGATGTAGTTTCCCCCGACCACAAAGCTGCCGAAGGCCTCGATGACGTGCCCTGCCGCCGAAGTTCCGGTATTTCCGTTTAGTAAAATCAGCCGCGACGACGAAATATTCAGGGCCAGGCGGAATAATGTCAGCAGTAAGAGCGTAGTGGGAAATACACTGAAATCTACCGGACGGCGAATGTAGACCGCCACCATCATGACGATCACGGACAACATGATGTCGATGACAATCAGGAAATCCAGCAGCACGGCGGGCATGGGCATGATGAGCGCAAGAACGATCGCAACCACTGCGATCGGCACGGCCATCTCCCCTATCCCGGCCAGGCGTGCCCAGGGATTGGAGCCAGGTTTACCCGTTAATACCGCGGCCTCAGCCATAAATGCTCAGATGCCTCGTTAGCTCGCGAGCGCTGCCAGGGACTTGGTCTTGTATAACAGCGTGGTGCGCTTCATGCCCAGAATGTTCGCCGCCTTTGCCTTGTTGCCTCCGCAGGAGCGCAATGCCTCCTGCAGCAATAACCTTTCGACATTTGCGGTGACTTCTTCGAAATTCACGCCGCTCGACGGGACCCGAATTTCTGTTTCCACAGGTCTTGCGGTGCGCGGCTGGGGAAGCTGAAAGTCCCCCAGATAGAGCCGCTCGCGGCGGCCCGCCAGCGTTACTGCCATTTCGATTGCGTGTTCCAGCTGCCGGACATTACCCGGCCAATGGTATTCCATCAGCCGATCCAGAGCGCTAGGAGACAAGACTTTGGGTCCGAGATCCTCCCGCAGACAAACCTTCTGGATGAAGTGATCCGCCAACCGGGGAATGTCGCTGACGCGATCTCGAAGCGCCGGAACATGGACCGGTACTACGTTTAGGCGATACAGCAGATCTTCCCGAAATCTCCTTTGCTCAACCGCCAAATGCAGATCTATGTTGGAAGCCGCGATCACGCGGGTATCGATCGAAATCGATTCCGAGCTCCCAATTCGTTGGATTTTCCGCTCCTGAAGAACGCGCAACAGCTTGGATTGAGCCTCTAGCGGCAACTCACCGATCTCGTCCAGGAAAATGGTTCCGCGATGCGCTTGCTCGAAGTGGCCTGAGCGGGGATTGGTAGCTCCCGTAAAGGCCCCCTTCGCGTGTCCGAATAACTCTGCTTCCACCAGGTTTTCTGGAATTGCCGCGCAATTGACCGCCACCATTTCAGATTCTGTCCGTGGGCTGGCTCTATGCAGGGCGCGCGCGACCATCTCTTTCCCGGTGCCGGTCTCGCCGGTGATCAGCGCGGTGGTTTGCCGCGGGCCAATCAAGCGGATGAGCCCCTGGAGGTCCTTCATGGGCTGGCTCTCGCCTATTAAGAGATCGGCCCATGGCTCTTTTTTCGTGCCTGCGCGAGGCGCCCCGCATATTACGGCGTCTAATTCCTCCGGGGTCCGGGGGCCGGCCAGGTGCTGGAACATAGCCGGAGGCCGTAGAAGGGACTCATCGAGGGCCGATTCCTTGTCGTAGATAATCACCGGCAGCGGAACAGTGGTGTGGAGCGATTGCGCCAAAGCCGCCCGAATCACCGAGTCCGCGACTGGCAGTTCAATCAGCACTGCGCGGAATCGGTCTTCAATCCGGTTCCAGTTTGTGTTCTGTCCGTCGGTGACTATCACCTTCAACTGCGAAATCCGTTCAAATGCTTGAACCACATCCACTTGCGGAATCGAGGTTAACCATAAGACTGTCGACACTTTTAGTTATCTCCCGTAATACCATCTGCACGTTAGTACTGCGCGATATACCTTAGATCGGGTAGAGGGGCGAGATACCTTAGTCTAAGGTGCACAGTTAGAGCCAAAAAAGCTCTTTTTTTAAAAGTTATGTGCGATAAATAGCGCATGAACGACGGACGTTTCCCAGGCCAGGCGCACCGCACGTACGCGGAAAACCAGGTGTTCTCCGCGCATCCAGCAGAGCGCGTCTATTTGCTGTATCAGGTGGCTATTGATAGTGTGAACGTTGCGATTGCGCGGCTAAAGGACGGAGATATTTTTGCGCGAGGCCGGGCCGTAAATAAAGCGCACGAGGCGGTGGACGAACTGGTCTTGGCGCTGGATCATTCGGTGGGAGCGAATTTCACCCACACCCTGGCAGAGCTCTACGACTACGTCCAGAGACAACTCGTCAAGGGCCATTCCCAAAAATCAGAGGACGCATTTCAGCAGGCTCTCTCCGTACTCACAACGCTAACCGAAGCCTGGAAGCAGGTAGTGGAACGCACTTGCGGAAGTGGCTTACTTAACAGTGAATTACAGGCAAATCATCCACCGGAAACTCGGGAGGAAGCACCCGTCGCTGAGGAGGCAGTTGCGGTCTACGAACCGCACGCTGCCTACGGCGGGGAACTCCCCGCACCAACTATTTCGCGGGACTGGTGTGGCTAGAAGTGGTCTGGCTAGAAGTGGTTGCAGCGGCCTGATTTAGGCTGTTTGAAATCATCCGCGCCAGCCCCAGGCCGCCGTGCGACGTCAGGGCCTTGGCAAGATACTCGTCGGCCATCTGCATGGCGGAGCCGGCGGTCTGGTCTTCTCCGGAACCCAGCCATCCACCGTCTTCTTCGTGTGCCGATTTGAGGATCTGACCCACTAACAGCGATTCAAATTGAACCGCTGCGTCTTTGGTCTTTTGGGACGGCGACGGCGCATTGGCCCCCGTGGTCAGCCCGGGAGTCGAGAGTATTCCAGAGATTAAAGATTCTGTTGGCATGCAGGGCTAGAGAACATCAATGTCCGCTTCGAGCGCTCCTGCAGCGCGTAAGCTTTGCAGAATCGCGATCACGTCACGCGGGGTAGATCCAATCGAACCCAGCGCCCGCACTAGTTCCTCGACCGTCGCACCCTGCTTGAGCACCAGGCTGCGGGACTTCTCTTCCTTGGCGCCCACCAAGACCTGCGGCACCACGGTGGTTTGTCCCTGCGAAAGAGGCGCCGGCTGAGATACTGTATTCACGGTTTGAATTTCCACTGTCAGGTTGCCATGCATGATCGCCACCGGCGAGACTCGAACTTCCTTGCCCATGACGATGGTACCGGTGCGTTCATTGATGACCACGCGAGCCGGCCGGTCAGCTTGAACCGTCAGCGCTTCCACTTCGGCGATGAATTCGACGGGCCGGCTGGCATAATCCGGCGGAATCGTTACCGCGACTAATGCCGAGTTCTCGGGCTTGGCAAGCGGCGTTTTGCCGCCCCCAAATTTGTCGTTGATGGCCCCGCTGATGCGGATCGCAGTTGTGAAATCCGGCTGCATGAGTTGGAGCTTCACTCGTCCGGCGGGAGAAAGAGTAGGCGCGGCCCGTTCAATCGTGGCGCCCCCTGGAATGCGGCCGACCGTCGGATGATTCACGGTTTGGCCATTGCCCGATCTCCCGGTGGAAAAACCTCCAGTCATCACCGGGCCCTGCGAGATCGCATATACCTGTCCATCCACGCCCTTCAAACTGGTAAGCAGGAGCTGCCCACCCTGGAGATTGGGTGCGTCTCCAATAGAGGAAGCGGTCACATCGATGTGGACGCCGGGTTGGGCAAAAGGAGGAAGCGTAGCCGTGACCATCACCGCCGCCGTGTTGGCCACGCGAAGGATCGCCGGATTCGTGGCGACGCCCATTTGCTGGAGCAAATTCGCCAGGCTCTGCGCTGAAAATAGGGTCTGCTGCCGGTCGCCCGTGCCTCTCAATCCCACCACCAGTCCGTAGCCGATGAGCTGGTTATCGCGTACGCCTTCGATGGAGACCAACTCCTTCAGCCGCGTCCCGTTGGTCTGCGGCTCCAGCGCCAGCATCAAAAGAGGAAGAGCAAATGAAAGCACTTTGGGAATCTCCTAGAAAGGCAACAAGCCGAGCAGCATACGGTAAAGGAAATTAGGCCGGCGCACCGCATCCGCGACTACACCTTTGCCATTGACCTGAATTTCCATTTGAGCGAGTCTCTCGGATTGAACTATGTTGGCGGTATTCAAATCTATCGGCCGAATCACCCCGCGCACAGTGATAACTTGATTTTCGGAATTGATGCCGACATTCTTCGAGCCCTCCAAAACCAAGTTGCCGTTCCTGAGAACATGCGTGACGCGGGCCGATACGGTGGTAGTCAGCGTCGTGGTGCGGCTGGTCGTGCCTTGTCCATCCAATGTCGTTTGACCGCCCAGATTGGCAAGATTCGCCCAGGGTCCGGTAGCTCTGGTCACCCCGGCGAGTGCAGTAATACTGTTTTGAGTATTGGACTTTCGTGCAGTTTGGGTTGCGCCGCTGCTCACGGCCGAGGCGCTCTCCTGCACGACAATGGTGACGATGTCATCGACGCGCCGGGCCCGCTGATCCGCTGCTAGATCAGAAAACCAGGCCGCAGGAGTCCACAGGGATCCGGTGGTCGCGGTCTGAGTGTTGGGGGCATCCGGCTGGGAAGCCTGTTCAATATACTTGTCGAGCGCCGACGGCGTCTTCGGCTGCTCTTTCTTGTGGTTTTTAGGAGCCGCGTAGGCGGCAGCCGTGCATAGCAGCATGGCGGCAATCGCGATCTTTTTCATTGCACCAAGTCCCCCACGATCACTTTGTTTTTTCCAGCAACTCGCGCGCGAAAATCTTTGCCGCTCGAAAGATTGCGCACCAGGATGGTCGATCCCTTGAAGCCGTCCGATTGTGCCTTACCCCTGACCATCAGACGAGCGGCGCCGGCGAAAACCTCCACGTCCACCAATTCGCCTTTTGCCACCTCGGGCAAGGAAGCGAGTTGAGTCTTACGAATCGGGAGATAGGCGCGCAATAAACTCTTGGGAATATATCCAACTACTTCGTCAAGATTGCGCGCGGTCGTCTCATCCAGCAGGGAGTCCTCGCAGCTTTCCAGGCGAACTTGGTTCTTCTGGATGGGCTTCCCGCTGGGAATATTCGCCGTTGCCACCACCCGCGTCATGTTCGCGATCACGCGAACCCGCGCCCATACCGGGAAATCGCTATCTGCGTGATGCACGAACCCGCGCCACAAAATCTCGGGCTGGCTTGCGGAGGCCTGCTGCATTCCCGTGCGCGGGAAGATCAGCTTACCGAACGGCGCCGGGTGCTGGCTCGAAGCCGAAATCTCTATTCTGGCGGTTGCGATGCCGGAGACATCCTGCAGTGTTTGGCGTATGGCTGTCCGGATATCTTCGGGCTGCGGAATAAACGTTCGAAGCGAAAAGCACACGTCTGGAGGATCGAGGATTTCGACACCCTGATTCTTCGCGATGCGTTGCAAGTCGGCCCCCCGAAGAATTCGAGGCGCGCCGGTGCTGGATATCAAGCCCAGATGAAAATCGCCCGCCACTGCCGCAAAGCCAGGGAACACCGCCGCCACATCGCGAGCCAGAATCATTTCGTTCTGTATCGCATGGCAAGCAGTCGGCGCCGACAGCGCGAATAGGAAAGGGAGCGCCATCATCATCTGGTGACGTTGTTCATCATTTGATACATTTCATCGGCTGCCTTAATCACCTTCGAATTGGCTTCGTAGGCTCGCTGGCTCACGATCAGATTGACGAATTCGTCGACCACGCTCACATTAGATTGTTCGGTGTATCCCTGTAACAGAGTTCCCAAACCTTCCTGACCGCCCGGATTCCCGACGATGGGGTCGCCCGACGCATTGGTGGGCTGATACAGGTTTTGACCCAGGCTGTTCATACCGGCCGGATTAATGAAATTGGCGAGTTGGATCTGCCCGGCGGTTTGCGCCGCGGTCTGTCCCGGTACTGTGTAGCTGACAGTTCCGTCGGTGGCAATCGTGATTGCCTGAGCGTTCTGTGGCAGAGTGATTCCGGGGTCGAGCAGGTTCCCGTTGGCATCTACCAGGTTGCCGTCGCGGTTCAATTGGAACTGCCCGGCGCGAGTGTAGGCCAGATCGCCGCTCGCCGTCTTTACCTGGAAAAAGCCGTTCCCCTGAATCACCAGATCAAGCGGATTCGAGGTCTGCGTGAAATTCCCTTGCGTGAAAATGATCTCGTTGGAGGCTGCGCGCGTGCCCAGCCCGAGCTGCAATCCGGTGGGCACAGTGGTCTGGGCGCCAGCGGCCGCTCCCGGTTGAACCATGGTCTGGTACATCAGATCCTGAAATTGCGGGCGGCGCGACTTGAAGCCGGCAGTATTGGAGTTCGCCAAATTGTGGGCGATATTGTCGACGTTCATCTGCTGAGCGGTCATCCCGCTGGCAGCGCTATAGAGAGCTCTAATCATGGTTATTTCAGTCTCCTCGCACTATTTCTCTCGTCACCCTCAAACCCGAGCCACCTCAGTGAGCGCTTGTTTGTTCATGTCAGTTGTAATGGTGATGGCCTTCTGCAGCATTTCGAATTGCCGCATCAGTCCCACCAGGCGCACCGCGGACTCGGCCGGCGCCACGTTTGAATTTTCGGTCTTGCCTTGCTTCACCGCGGCTTCGGTGGCAGGAATCGGCACCGCCTTGGGGTCGCTGGGCATAAAGTAGCTGTTGCCAAGCTTTTGAAGCATCGAACGATCCGCAAAATCCACAATCTGCAGTTGGCCCAGGGCCTGCCCGCTCTGTATGACCGAGCCGTCCTCGCCTACCTCAATCGGATCCTGCGATTGCGTTTGAATCGGTTGCCCATTCGGGTCCAGCACAGTGTAGCCTTCGCTGGTGGTTAGCTGGCCAGTGGGAGACAGTTGGAACGAGCCGTTGCGCGTATACAGCGGACCCGAGGGCCCGTTTACCGCGAAAAATCCTTTGCCGGAGAGCGCCAGATCGAGCGCGTTGCCGGTGGGCGTCAAGACGCCCTGGCTGAAATCCGTCCACTGCTTCTGGATTAGCGGAAGTTTGGTGGACGCACCGCCGCCGTCATCATCGGCCGCAGTAAATAGACTGTAGAACTCGCGATCGAGCTTGAATCCACCGGTCGTGGTATTCGCGAGATTGTTGGCGACAATGTCCAGCGCTTCCATGCGCGATTGCAGACCGCTGGCGGCTGTGACGGAAACTTGGTCCATAACTGTGCATGCCAGAATGCACGCACACAGCCAAACTCCGCGAACGCGAATTTTCCTAGAATTTTCATCGCGAGTTGCGATATGGGAAGTGGACCTTCTTTACTAAGCGTCAGATTCCCGACGAATCCCGGCAGAGCCCTGACATGCGCTGGGCGCTAACTGGCTGAAAAACGCGTTCAGCGAAGATGGCCTCCAATATGCATAGCAGATGCCCAAGTGATGACGGCCTCTGCTCAGATTGGAACACTTCGCGGCGTTCCGGATAACGCTTCCATATCTTTGGACAGCGGTACGTCCGTCAAAGGCACGTCCAAAGGAACGCGCCCCAAATCGAATTTCCGCAGCGTGCTCGAGCAGGCGGACAACACTCAGAGCGCGATCCAGCAGAAACAAAAAGATTCCGATTCGGCCACAACTGCTGCGGTCCCCCAGCTTGTGACACCAGATGCCGAAGCTCCCCGGCTGATTCTTCCATTCACTGCATCTATTCCATTGCGCCAGGACGCGACTTCTGCGCCTGACGATACGGCCCTTCAGGAGGCAGCCGCTTCAGCAGACGACACAGCCACCCGGAACCCCACGGCAGCAGCCGACGGAAATGCGGCGCCTTCAGCAATCGCAGCAATCGCAACAATCTCCCCTACCCCTACGATTTTCCGGGGCACGCTGGGTCTCTACAGCCTGCCCC
>Ga0097621_100002064_pt1 | contig 13742 bp, 13 predicted proteins | sample KBSMisM72_FD_73165 | JGI IMG/M metagenome (GOLD analysis project Ga0097621, IMG submission 73165) | Miscanthus rhizosphere microbial communities from Kellogg Biological Station, Michigan, USA - KBS Miscanthus M7-2 (version 2) (version 2) | ecosystem: Host-associated > Plants > Roots >... | reverse complement strand
GCGTTGGCGCTTTGCGGCGGCGCCGGTGCTTGCTTCGCTTGGCTGCGAATCCCCTTGCCCTGGATGCTCGGTCCGCTGGTCGCAATGGCGGTCTGCAACTTCGCCGGAATCGGCTTGCGGGCGCTACGCGGCGGCCGCGAAGTCGGTCAGGTCGTAATCGGTTCGGCCCTCGGCTTGTACTTCACCCCCGTAGTGGCCCGGCAGGTGGTGTCCTATTGGCCGGTCTTGATCGCCGGCGGTTTGTTCGCCATCGCTCTCGGCGCGCTCGGCGGCTGGATCCTGCGGCGCATCACGGGCGCCGACTCGACGACGGCGTTTTTCGCGAGCGTGCCTGGCGGAGCCGCAGAAATGACGCTGCTGGGTGAGCGCTTCGGTGCCCGCGCCGATCGCGTAGCCCTCGCTCAGTCCCTGCGCATACTGATCGTCGTGATTCTTGTGCCGTTTGCCCTTACATACTCGGGCGCCCACGGTACGGATCTCTATCAACCCGTGCCGCTTCCCCTTCAATGGGATCGTCTCGCAATGCTCCTGGCGATAGGAGCCTGCGTAGGGGCGGTGCTCTCGCGGCTCGGCATGGCGAATGCGTTCATGTTCGGTCCTCTCTTCGCTGCAATTGCACTTACGGTGAACGAGGTCCAGCTCTCTGCGCTGCCCGGCGGACTGTCCAACGCAGCCCAGGTTCTGCTGGGCTCCACGCTCGGGGCCCGCTTTGAGCGCCGCTCGCTACAAAGCGCGCCCCTTTACGTATTTGGAGTCCTCGCCAGTGTGGCTGGGGTTCTAGGCGCAGCTGTAGCGTTTGCTTTTCTGCTAGCTGAGATCTCCGGCCTCCCGGGCGCGACTTTGGTTCTCGCCATGGCTCCGGGCGGAATTGCGGAAATGTGCATCACCGCAAAGGTGCTGCAATTGGGTGTCCCGTTGGTGACTGCCGCGCAAGTGGCACGCGTCTTCGTCCTCATTACCACCACGGGACCTGGATTTCGCCTCCTCAGAAGGGCCGCACGGTAGCTTAAGTCGTTGTTGCTGCGGAACTTTATCCGGAAGGCCGGGTCCGCCATCCAATTGACGCAACGCGCCCGGTGCTAAAATCCGCGCCACCAGTTTCCCCATCCGACCGGCCCAGCTTCCGCTGGGCCGTTTGCCTTTCTGGAGTGAATGAATGAACGCACCAATTTCCGCCGCCGATCAGTCTCCAGCCCCCAGCTGGGTGCGCCATTCCGGGCTCCGGCAATGGGTTGCGGAGGTCGCGCGCCTTGCCAAACCCGACCGCATTGTCTGGTGTGACGGGTCGCGGGCGGAATACGACCGCCTCTGCGGAGAGCTCGTTGCGGCGGGGACGTTCACCCGCCTTAACGAGAAGCTCAGGCCCAACTCTTATCTCGCCAGATCGCATCCGAGCGACGTAGCCAGGATGGAAGAGCGCACATTTATCTGTAGCGAGGAGAAAGAGGACGCTGGCCCTACCAACAACTGGATCGACCCGCGCGAAATGCGCGCCACCCTGAACCGGTTGTTCGACGGCTGCATGCGCGGGCGCACCATGTACGTCATCCCTTTCTCGATGGGTCCGATCGGCTCGCACATTGCACAGGTCGGTGTGGAGATTTCCGACTCCGCGTATGTCGCCGTGAGCATGGCGATCATGACCCGCATGGGTCGCGCCGTGGTCGAATGGCTGGGCGAGGACGGAAAATTCGTGCCCTGCGTGCACTCGGTGGGCGCTCCGCTTGCGGCCGGTCAGAAGGACGTCCCCTGGCCCTGCAATGACGACGAGAAGTGGATCGTTCACTTTCCCGAAACGCGCGAAATCTGGTCTTTCGGCTCCGGCTATGGCGGCAATGCGCTCCTCGGCAAGAAGTGCCTGGCGCTCAGGATTGCGTCGGTGATGGCGCGCGACGAAGGCTGGCTCGCGGAGCACATGCTCATCCTCGGGGTCGAGTCGCCCAAAGGCGAGAAGACCTACGTTGCTGCAGCGTTCCCCTCTGCGTGCGGCAAGACCAATCTAGCCATGCTCATTCCTCCTGCGGCGTTCGACGGCTGGAAGGTGACAACCATCGGCGAAGACATTGCCTGGATCAAGCCAGGCAACGACGGGCGTTTCTACGCCATTAATCCCGAGTACGGCTGCTTCGGCGTGGCGCCTGGAACCTCCTACGAGACCAACCCCAACGCGATGGATATGCTGCGGGCCAATGTCATCTTCACGAATGTCGCCCTGACGCCTGAAGGCGATGTGTGGTGGGAGGGAATGACGCCGCAGCCTCCGGCGAAGCTCATCGACTGGCAGGGTAAGGAATGGACACCTGGGTGCGGCCGTCTCGCGGCGCACGCGAATGCGCGGTTCACCGTGCTGGCGTCTCAGTGCCCATCCATCGATCCGAAGTGGGAAGACCCGCAGGGCGTCCCGATCTCGGCTTTCATGTTCGGGGGGCGACGTTCCTCCACGGTTCCGCTTATCGTCGAGGCGCCCAATTGGGAGGACGGCGTCTATATGGCCGCCACACTGGGCTCAGAAACCACGGCGGCGATCACGGGTAAGGTCGGTGTGGTCAGACGAGACCCGATGGCGATGCTCGCCTTCTGCGGCTACAACATGGGCGACTATTTCGCGCACTGGCTCAGGATGGGTAAGGCGGTGCGCCATCCGCCAAAGATGTTCCGCGTCAACTGGTTTCGACGCGACGCGAGCGGGAAGTTTCTGTGGCCAGGCTTCGGCGAGAACATGCGTGTACTTCAGTGGATTGTCGAGCGGTGCCAGCAACGTGCCCTAGGAGTGGACACACCGCTCGGCACAATGCCGCGTTACGAGGACCTTACGTGGGCCGGGCTTGAAAAGCTCTCCCAAGGGCAATTTGCGGAACTCGAGCGCATAGACGCCGGCGCGTGGAGGGAGGAACTCTCGGCTCACGACGAACTGTTCGCGAAGTTCGGCACTCATTTACCCGAGGCGCTCGAAAAACGACGCGGCCGCATGCACGAGAAGCTCGCGGCCTAGTCGTAGCCAGGTAGCAGCACAGCACGCGGGCGGTGCCCGCTGGTCCTCTGCTGCACCGCAGCAACTATTCGTTCCACGTGGAACATTGGGGGGCCAAATTGGTAGCCCTAGTTCCACGTGAAACATCGCGTAAAATTCGCCGCCTCCCATGCTGTTCCCCTCCCAGTTCGACGTCATAGTGGTCGGCGGTGGCCACGCCGGTACCGAAGCCGCACTAGCGTCGGCCCGCATCGGTTGCAGAACTCTGCTCCTGACGCACAGCGTCGAAACCTTGGGACAGATGTCCTGCAATCCTTCGATCGGGGGAATCGGCAAGGGCCATTTAGTAAAGGAAATCGACGCGCTCGGCGGCGCCATGGCTATCGCCACCGACGAGGCTGGAATCCAGTTCCGGACGCTCAACTCCTCCAAGGGTGCCGCTGTGCGAGCAACTCGCGCCCAGGCGGATCGTGTCCTCTATCGGGCCGCCATAAGGCGCCGCCTCGAGAACCAGCCGAGTCTTTGGATCTTTCAACAGGCCGTCGACGATATCGACGTACAAGGCGGGCGGGCGACAGGCGTGGTTACGCAGTCGGGGATCAAGTTTCGCGCGCGCTCCATCGTGTTAACGACCGGAACCTTTCTGTCCGGCCTCATCCACGTGGGTCTCAACAACCATTCCGCGGGACGAGCTGGTGATCCGGCGGCCGTGACCTTGGCTGCTCGGCTGCGGGAGCTCAAGCTTCCTGTAGGACGCCTAAAGACCGGGACACCGCCACGACTCGATGCGCGCAGCATTGATTTTTCCGTGATGGCGGAGCAGCCGGGAGATCAGCCAGAGCCCGTGTTCTCATTCCTCGGGCATCGAGACATGCATCCGCGCCAGCTGCCATGCTGGATCACCCACACTAACTCGCGCACTCACGAGATCATCCGAGGCGGATTGGACCGATCGCCGATGTTCACGGGCGTGATCCAGGGCGTGGGGCCGCGCTACTGTCCTTCCATCGAGGACAAGATCCATCGCTTTGCCGGCAAGGAAAGCCATCAGATCTTCTTGGAGCCCGAGGGGCTGAGCACCAACGAGATCTATCCCAACGGCATCTCCACCAGCCTGCCGTTCGATGTCCAGCTTGACCTCGTGCACTCCATTCGGGGCCTCGAAAACGCACACGTCATACGACCCGGGTACGCAATCGAATACGACTACTTCGACCCCCGCGACCTGCGTCCCTCCCTCGAAACCAAGAGCATTCGAGGCCTGTTCTTCGCCGGCCAGATCAACGGGACGACCGGCTATGAGGAAGCTGCGGCGCAAGGCCTGCTTGCCGGCCTGAACGCGGCGCGTGCAGCGCGCGACCTGGACGCGTGGTGGCCGCGGCGGGATGAGGCCTATTTGGGTGTTCTGGTCGACGACCTAACGGCCCGTGGCGTCTCCGAGCCATACCGAATGTTTACCAGCCGTGCCGAGTACCGTCTGACACTGCGAGAGGACAACGCGGATCTGCGGCTAACGGAGGTAGGGCGCGGACTGGGGCTCATCGACGATGAGCGGTGGGGTGCCTTCAATCGAAAACGTGAGGCGATCATTGCTGAGACGACTCGCCTGAAATCCATGTTTGTAAGCGCTGGCTTTCAGAAAAAAGTCAGCGCTTACGAGATGCTTCGCCGCCCCGAGGCGACGTATAGCAGCGTAGTCAAGGACCCGGTGGCTGATGCCGTTGTCGCTGAGCAGGTCGAAATCCAAGCCAAGTATGAGGGGTACATCTCCAGGCAACGCATAGAGGTCGATCGCCACAAAGACGCGGAGTCGACCCGCCTGCCGGCCGACTTGGACTACCGCGATGTGCGAGGCCTATCGGCGGAGGTGCAGCAGAAGCTCAATCGCTACCGGCCGGAAACGCTCGGACAGGCGTCGCGAATTTCAGGAGTGACGCCAGCCGCCATCTCGCTGCTGCTGGTACACCTGAAACGGGGTTTTCCGCAGAAGAAATCAGCATGACGCCGCGCGCCGCGCTCGATCGCGGCCTGCACGAACTGGCGCTGGCTTTGCCGATCGGCGCTGCGGGGCAGCTCATGGCGTATGCCGAGCTGCTCGCAAAGTGGAACCGGACCTACAACCTGACCGCGATTCGCGATCCGCTGGACATGGTGAGCCGTCATTTGCTCGATTCGCTAGCCGTGTTGCCGCATTTGCCGATGGCGACAGGCGAGGATCTCGCCGATGTCGGTTCTGGTGCTGGTCTGCCGGGAATCCCGCTCGCCATCGCGCGCAGGCAATGGCGCTTCTCGCTCAACGATTCCAACCAAAAGAAAACCGCATTCCTGCGTCAGGCGACGATTGAGCTCGGACTTGCGAATGCGGAGGTGCACGAGGGCCGCGTCGAGGCATGGCGCCCCGCGAAGCGCTTTCAAGTCGTCATTTCGCGTGCCTTCGCAGAGGTGAAAGAGTTTGCGGCGAAGTGCCGCCACCTGGTGGCCCCGGGTGGCTACCTGGCCGCCATGACGGGTGCAGTTCCAGACGACGTGGATGCGAATTGCCGCGTCATCGCGCTCAAGGTGCCGCTGCTCGACGCGCAGCGCCATCTCGTGCTTTATCCGATGGGCGGCTGAATGGCGCGAGTCTTTGCCGTCGTCAATCAAAAGGGAGGCGTGGGGAAAACCACGACGAGCGTGAACCTAGCGGCAGCACTCGCTCAGGCCGGGCGCCGGGTCCTGCTCGTAGACCTCGATCCCCAAGGCAACGCGACAATGGGAAGCGGCGTCGACAAAAGGGTCGTCGGACGTACCGTCTACCACGTGCTGCTTGGCTTAGGGGACCTTACGACGATACGCGCGCGCGCCGAACGCGGCGGATACGACCTCATCCCGGCCAACCGAGAGTTGGCCGGGGCGGAAGTGGAGCTGGTCGATCTACCCAACCGAGAGACGCGACTGAAGGCGGCTCTCGAGCGCGTCGCGCAGGAGTACGACTTCATCCTGATCGATTGTCCGCCGTCCCTCAGCCTCCTGACGGTGAACGCGCTCACGGCCGCGCAGCGCGTGCTGATTCCGATGCAATGCGAGTACTACGCCCTGGAGGGGCTATCGGACCTGGTCGGCACGATTAAGCGCGTACGCTCCAATCTCAATCCTGGCATCGAGATCGCGGGCCTGTTGCGTACGATGTACGACCCGCGCAACACGCTGTCCCTGCAGGTTTCCCAGCAACTCGAGGCGCACTTCGGCGACAAGGTCTACCGCACCCTTGTTCCTCGCAATGTAAGGCTGGCGGAAGCGCCAAGCTACGGCGTGCCTGCGGTGGTCTGGGACGCAACCTCGAAGGGAGCGCAGGCCTACGTCGCGCTCGCGGATGAAATTCTCGCTCAGGGGCAACCCGCATGAACAAACCCAAGGGACTTGGCCGTGGACTCGATGCGTTGCTCGGTGGCGACGAGCCCTCGCGCGAGGCGCTGCTCACGCTGCCGGTCGGACGCATCCGGCCTGGGAAGTACCAGCCCCGTACGAAGATGGACCAGCAGGCACTCGCCGAGCTCGCGGGATCGATTCGCTCGCAGGGCTTGATGCAGCCCCTCCTGGTTCGACCGGTGGACCGCGACCGTTACGAGCTGATTGCGGGCGAGCGCCGCTGGCGCGCGGCACAAATGGCGGGACTCGAGGAAGTGCCGGCGATAGTGCGCGAAGTTCCGGATGAGGCAGCGCTCGCCATGTCCCTCATCGAGAACATTCAGCGCGAGAACCTCAATCCGATGGAAGAGGCGGCCGGCGTGCAGCGGCTGGTCGATGAGTTCAAGCTGACGCACGAACAGGCGGCGGACTCGGTCGGGCGCTCGCGGTCGGCGACCACCAATCTGTTGCGCCTGCTCAAGCTCGCACGCCCGGTCCAGGAGATGCTGATGGAGGGCGCGCTGGAGATGGGCCACGCGCGCGCCCTGCTCGCTCTGGACGCCGCGCGCCAGATTGAGGCGGGCAATCGCGTCGCTTCTAAAGGGCTTTCCGTGCGTGAAACCGAAGCCCTGGTGCAAACCTGGCTGCGCGGCCCGGAGCCGCGCCGCAAGAAGCGTAGCGATCGGGACATTGCGCGCCTCGAAGAAGAAGCTTCTCAGCGCCTTGGCACCACGGTCGGGATTCGCCCCGGTCGCAAGGGGACCGGAAAGATCGTCGTCCATTATTCGAGCCTCGATCACCTCGATCAGCTGCTCAAGAAGTTGCGGTGACTGGCGAATCTTTACGAATGTTGCGCCGCAGCGCGTTGACCGGTGTCGTCGCAAAACGCTAAAATCGCGCGGTTTTGCTGGGGCGGGGGAGATGAACGCTAGTCTGGGCGCCCTGGGCAGGCCGATACGAACCGTCCTCTGGTGGCAGGTTGCGGCCACGGTAGCTCTGGCGCTGGTCGGAGGACTGCTCGCAGGTATCGATGGGGCCCTTTCCGCCGCTTTGGGCGGCGCAGTCAGCATCGTCGCGGGCTGGGCATCCGCAGTAGTGGCAGCTAAGAAGGCGCAATCTGCAGGCGGCGTCCTGATCGGCGCGCTGAAGGCTGAGGCGGTAAAGATCGGCCTCATCGTGTTCCTGCTGTGGCTGGTACTGGCGACGTACGACAACGTCGTTCCACCGGCGCTGTTCGGATCGTTCGTGATGACGATCCTGATCTTCACCATGGCTTTTTTTGTGCGCGAGTACGAGCGAAATGGCAGCCGGTAACGAAATGAACCCGACCGAGTACATCGGTCACCACCTGACGCACGGCACCAAGCAGTTTGGCGACGGTGGCTTCTGGACGATCCACTTCGACTCATTGTCGGTGTCGATCCTGCTCGGCCTGGTCGGCATGGGGTTTATCTGGTGGGTCGTGCGTGGCGCGACCTCGGGCGTACCCAACAAGCGATAGGCGTTCGTCGAAGTGCTGGTCAGCTTCGTCGATGAGCAGGCGAAAGGCATCTTCCGCGCCGGCGATCGCAACAAGTTCGTCGCGCCCGCTGCGCTCACCGTTTTCGTGTGGGTGCTGCTGATGAACGCCATGGACTTTCTCCCGGTCGACATCATCTCCGCGGGCACGCACCACATCTCGGAGCACGGCTTTCGCATCGTGCCTACGGCGGACGTCAACACTACCTTTGCGCTGGCGCTGTCGGTCTGGCTGCTGATGATCTTTTTTTCGATCTACGTCAAAGGTCTTGGCGGGTGGCTGCACGAGCTGTTGTTCACGCCGTTCGGCAAGTGGCTGCTGCCGGCCAACCTGCTGTTCAACGCGATCGAGTACCTGTCCAAGCCGCTGTCTCACTCGCTGCGTCTCTACGGCAACATGTACGCCGGGGAGCTGATCTTCCTGCTGCTCTGGATGTGGGCCGCGACGGGCGTCGTCGGCACGATCTTCGGCTCGCTGCTTGGTCTGGGCTGGGCCATCTTCCACATCCTGATCGTCGCCCTGCAGGCCTACATCTTCATGATGCTCACCATCGTCTATCTCGCGATGGCGCACGAGCACCATCACTGACCGTTTTATTTGAAAGGGAAAAAATGGACAAACTCCAACTCATCGCAATGGTCCAGGCCTACACCGGGATCGGCATCGGCCTGATGATCGGCCTAGGCGCGCTTGGCGCCTGCGTCGGCGTCGGCATCATGTGCAGCCGCTTCCTCGAGGCCGCCGCGCGCCAGCCCGAGCTTACGGACTCGCTGCAGGGCAAGGTGTTCCTGCTGCTCGGCCTGATCGACGCGTCGTTCATCATCGGCGTGGGTCTCGCGCTGTGGTTCGCCACGGGCAACCCGCTGCTCGCGAGACTCGGCTGAGCGTTTCGGGCACCGCCGGAGGGCGAGCATGAACATCAATTTTTCGTTGTTCGCGCAGGCGATCGTGTTCGCCGCGTTCATCTGGTTCACGGTCAGGTTCATCTGGCCGCCGCTGCTGCGCGCGATCGAGGCGCGGCAAAAGACCATCGCCGACGGGCTTGCCGCGGGCGAGCAAGGACGCAAGTCCCTCGAGGCGTCGAGCCGTCAGGCCGAGCAGACGGTCAATGACGCGCGCGCCCGCGCCGCCGACATCCTGGCGCAGGCGGAAAAGCGTTCGGCGCAGATGATCGACGAGGCGCGCAACGCCGCCAAGGAAGAGTCAGGCCGCGAGAAGGCCGCCGCGAAGGCCGAGATCGAGCAGGAGCGCACGCGCGCGCGCGAGCAGCTGCGCGACCAAGTCGCCTCGCTCGCCATCGCCGGCGCCGAGAAAATCCTGCGCCGCGAAGTCGACGCGAAGGCCCACGGCCAGTTGCTCGACGACATCAAGCGTCAGCTGTAAGACCCCTTGGCCAACCGTCACAACAAGCATGGCTGAACCCAGCACCGTAGCGCGTCCCTATGCCGAGGCGGCATTCCGGCTCGCGAACGGAGCCAACGCGCTTCCCAAGTGGTCGGGGATGATCGGCGCGCTCGCCCAGGTCTCCGAGGACAAGCGGGTACGCGCCGCGATCGCCGATCCGGCGTTTTCCGACGCACAGGTCGCCGGCACCTTCATCTCGATCCTCGGCGGCAAGCTCGACGGCGAAGCCGAGAACTTCGTGCGCGTGCTGGCCGAGAACAACCGCCTGGAGCTGCTGCCTGAAATCCACCTGCAGTTCGAGGTGCTGAAGAACGAGCGCGAGGGCGTCGTGGAAGCCGAGGTCTACTCGGCGTTCGAGCTGACCGAGGCGCAGGTCGCCGACCTCGCGCAGCGGCTCGAAAAGCGCACCGGCCGCAAGGTGCGGACAAAGGTCGAGGTCGATAAGGGCCTCATTGGCGGCGTCAAGATCGTGATCGGCGACAAAGTCATCGACGGTTCCGCGCGCGGCCAGCTGGCTGCGCTCGAAAACGCGCTCAAAGCATAAATGCACGCACAAATGCACGCACAGAAGCAGCACGCTTAAGGAGCTTCAATGCAACTCAACCCTTCAGAAATCTCGGAACTCATCAAGAGCCGCATCCAGAACCTGGATGCCGGCGCGCAGATGCGCACGCAGGGCACGGTGGTTTCCGTGACCGACGGCATCTGCCGCATCCACGGCTTGTCCGACGTCATGCAGGGCGAGATGCTCGAGTTTCCGAAGAACACCTTCGGCCTGGCGCTCAACCTCGAGCGCGACTCGGTCGGTGCGGTGATTCTCGGCGAGTACACGCACATCACCGAGGGCGACACCGTCAAGACCACCGGCAAGATCCTCTCCGTGCCGATCGGCCCGGAGCTGCTCGGTCGCGTGGTGAACTCGCTCGGCCAGCCGATCGACGGCAAGGGGCCGATCAACGCCAAGCTCACCGACGTCATCGAGAAGGTCGCGCCGGGCGTCATCGCGCGCCAGTCGGTGTCGCAGCCGGTGCAGACCGGCCTCAAGGCGATCGACGCGATGGTGCCGATCGGCCGCGGCCAGCGCGAGCTGATCATCGGCGATCGCCAGACCGGCAAGACCGCGGTCGCGGTCGACACGATCATCAACCAGAAGGGGAAAGACCTCTTCTGCGTTTACGTCGCCATCGGCCAGAAGGCCTCCACCATCGCCAACGTCGTGCGCAAGCTAGAAGAGCACGGCGCGATGGCCTACACGATCATCGTCGCCGCCTCGGCCTCCGAGTCCGCGGCCATGCAGTACATCGCCCCCTATTCGGGTTGCACGATGGGCGAATACTTCCGCGACCGCGGCCAGGATGCGCTGATCATCTATGACGACCTGACCAAGCAGGCTTGGGCGTACCGTCAGGTGTCGCTGCTTCTGCGCCGCCCCCCGGGCCGCGAAGCCTATCCCGGCGACGTGTTCTACCTGCATTCGCGCCTCCTCGAGCGCGCCGCACGCGTCAACCCGGACTACGTTGAAAAGTTCACCAAGGGCGCCGTCAAGGGCAAGACCGGCTCGCTGACCGCGCTGCCGGTCATCGAGACCCAGGCGGGTGACGTCACGGCGTTCGTGCCGACCAACGTAATCTCGATCACCGACGGCCAGATCTTCCTTGAAACCGATCTGTTCAACGCCGGCATCCGGCCCGCCATCAACGCCGGCATTTCGGTGTCGCGCGTCGGCGGCGCGGCGCAGACCAAGATCATGAAACGCAAGGACACCGGCGGCGGCGTACGCCTCGCCCTCGCGCAGTACCGCGAGCTGGCGGCGTTCGCCCAGTTCGCCAGCGACCTCGACGCGGCGACGCGCAAGCAGCTCGAGCGCGGCCGCATGGTGACCGAGCTCATGAAGCAGGCGCAGTACCAGCCGCAGCAGGTCTGGGAAATGGCGCTCACGCTGTTCGCCGTGAACAACGACTTCTTCGACGACATCGATGTGAAGAAGGCCCTCGCGGCCGAGAAGTCGATGCGCGACTTCATGAAGACGAAGTACGCAGCGCTGGTGAAGACCATGGACGAAAAGAAGGACCTGTCCGCGGACGACGAAAAGGCACTGAAGGCCGCGATCACCGACTGGAAGAAGAACGGCAGCTTCTAGGAAACGCTTCGATGCCAGGCACTAAAGAAATCCGGGTCAAGATCAAGAGCGTGCAAAACACGCGCAAGATCACAAAGGCGATGGAAATGGTCGCCGCGTCCAAGATGCGCAAGGCGCAGGAGCGGATGCGGCACGCGCGGCCGTACGCGGAGAAGATCCGCAACGTCGCCGCGCACATTTCGCACGCCAACCCGGAATACAAGCACCCTGCGCTGGTCGAGCGCGACTCGGTCAAGCGCCTCGCGCTCATCCTGGTCACCACCGACAAGGGCTTGTGCGGAGCGCTCAATACCAACCTCGCACGCCTGGTGCTGGGCGAATACAAGGAGTGGCAGGCGAAAGGTGAGGAGATCGAGGTTTGCGCGCTCGGCAACAAGGGCCTGGGCTTCATGCAGCGCCTGGGCGCCAAGATCGTCTCTCAGCTGACGCAGCTCGGCGACCGCCCGCAGGTCGACAAGCTGATTGGACCGATCAAGGTGGTCACCGACGCGTTCATGGCCGGGCACACCGATCGCGTGATGATCGCCTACAACCGCTTCGTCAACACGATGAAGCAGGAGCCGGTGATCGAGCAGCTGCTGCCGCTTACCGGCGAGCGCCTCGGCGCGCCCGAGACGGTCTGGGACTACATCTACGAACCCGACGCCAAGGTGGTTCTCGACCAGGTGCTGCGGCGCTATGTCGAAGTCATCGTCCTGCAGGCGCTCGCCGAGAACATGGCGTCGGAGCAGTCGGCGCGCATGGTGGCGATGAAGGCCGCATCCGATAACGCGGCGACGCTGATCGACGAGCTGACGCTGGTCTACAACAAGAACCGGCAGGCGGCGATCACCAAGGAACTCTCTGAAATCGTCGGTGGCGCAGCCGCCGTCTAACAGAATTCGACTCTAGGAAAACGCTATGTCACAAGCACAAGGCACCATCGTCCAGTGCATCGGCGCGGTCACCGACATCCAGTTCGACCGCGACAAGATGCCGGGGATCTACGACGCCCTGATCCTGGAAGACGATCCGACCAACACGCTCGCGGAGAAGGGGCTCACCTTCGAGGTCGAGCAGCAGCTCGGCGACGGCGTGGTGCGCACCATCGCGCTCGGCTCCTCCGACGGCCTGCGCCGCGGCATGAAAGTCAGGTCCACCGGCGCGCCGATCTCGGTGCCGGTCGGCAAGGGCACGCTGGGGCGCATCATGGACGTGCTCGGCCGCCCGATCGACGAAGTCGGCCCGATCAAGTCTGACCAGAAGCGCTCGATCCACCAGATCGCGCCCAAGTTCGACGAGCTCTCGCCGTCAGTGGAGCTGCTCGAGACCGGCATCAAGGTCATGGACCTGGTTTGTCCGTTCGCGAAAGGCGGCAAGGTCGGCCTGTTCGGCGGCGCCGGTGTGGGCAAGACCGTGAACATGCTGGAGCTCATCAATAACATCGCGACGCAGCACTCGGGCCTGTCGGTGTTCGCCGGCGTCGGCGAGCGCACGCGCGAGGGCAACGACTTCTATCACGAGATGATCGAGGCCCAGGTCGTGAAGCCGGACAACCTCACCGAATCCAAGGTGGCGATGGTGTTTGGCCAGATGAACGAGCCGCCGGGTAACCGCCTGCGCGTGGCGCTCACGGGCCTGACGATGGCCGAGAGCTTCCGCGACGAGGGCCGCGACATCCTGTTCTTCGTGGACAACATCTACCGCTTTACGCTGGCCGGCACGGAAGTGTCCGCGCTGCTGGGCCGCATGCCCTCCGCGGTGGGCTACCAGCCGACGCTGGCCGAGGAAATGGGCCGCCTGCAGGAGCGCATCACTTCCACCAAGACCGGCTCGATCACATCGATCCAGGCGGTGTACGTGCCGGCGGACGACCTGACCGACCCTTCGCCCGCCACCACCTTCGGTCACCTCGATGCGACCATCGTGCTTTCGCGCGACATCGCATCTCTGGGCATTTATCCGGCGGTGGATCCGCTCGATTCCACTTCGCGCCAGGTGGATCCGAACGTGATCGGCGAGGACCACTACAACACCACGCGTTCCGTGCAGGCGACTCTGCAACGCTACAAGGAACTGCGCGACATCATCGCGATTCTCGGCATGGACGAGCTCTCGCCCGAGGACAAGCTGGCAGTGTCCCGCGCGCGCAAGATCCAGCGCTTCCTGTCGCAGCCGTTCACCGTCGCGCAGAACTTCACCGGAACGCCGGGCAAGTACGTGTCACTGAAGGACACCATCAAAGGCTTCAAGATGATCGTCGCCGGCGAGTGCGACGCGTTGCCCGAGCAGGCGTTCTACATGGTGGGCGCGATCGAGGAAGCCTTCGAGAAGGCGAAGAC
>Ga0097621_100002058_pt1 | contig 13756 bp, 12 predicted proteins | sample KBSMisM72_FD_73165 | JGI IMG/M metagenome (GOLD analysis project Ga0097621, IMG submission 73165) | Miscanthus rhizosphere microbial communities from Kellogg Biological Station, Michigan, USA - KBS Miscanthus M7-2 (version 2) (version 2) | ecosystem: Host-associated > Plants > Roots >... | reverse complement strand
CCGGCTTCATCATGCGATCGACGATCGTCGATCGGCACGGCTATCCGGTATCGATCGCGCCCGGGTTGACGACGGATCAGACGCCGATCGGCAACCGGTGGGGCGGATGGTATGTGACCGGAACAATTCCCGCCCCCCATCTCGGCAACGCGATGACCCCGGCGCTGAAAGGCGAGATGGGGAACGTGGAGAGCTACCTCGCGAAGCACCCCACGTCGACGCGCGGCAGCGTCGCCGACCTGAGCGAACGTTTCGATCCCGAGCCGTATCTGACGCCCCACAGCGACGCGGTGGCGCTGCTGGTCCTCGCGCACCAGACCAACGTGCACAATTTGATCACCGCCGCCGGTTATCAGGCGCGGATTACGCCTGACGATCGGCCGCGAGTAGAGGCGGCGGCGGAGCGGCTGGCTCGCGCGATGCTGTTCGCGCGGGAAGCCGAACTGCCGGGCGCCGTGAGCGGCACCTCGGCGTTCGCGTCGGCGTTCACGACCACCGGCCCGCGCGATCGGCAGGGGCGGTCACTGCGCGATCTCGATCTCGAGCGCCGTGTCTTTCGATATCCGCTGAGTTATCTGATTTACTCGGCCAGCTTCGATGCGCTCCCCGAGGTCATCAAGGCTCACGTCTACCGCCGCCTGCGGGCGGTGCTCGTCGACCACGACCCGAGTCCGGACTTCGCACATCTGTCGGTGGCGGATCGCGCCGCCATCCGCGACATCCTCCTCGACACCAAGCCGGATCTGGCTGAGTTCCTCAGATCCTCAACTCCTTAGATTCTCAAATCGAAAACTGTTCCAGACGTCCGGGAGCGCTCGAATGATTTCCCGGACCTCAGGCACGTAGCGGTACGCGATCCACACCGCGAAGATGCCGAACGTCAGCGACAGGATGCCATCCCACGCCGCCACTGCGCCGTAGTGCGCGGCGCCGAGCGAGTAGAACGCCGCCCGCCGGCGAGCAACGTGCAGAGGCCAGGCGACCGCGTGATAGAGCAGCACGAGCACGAGGACGCCCACCCAGAACGGGACGTCGTCGGGCAGCGATTCGCCGAACAGCCGTCCCGTCGTCACGAGCGAGAAGATCGACCAGACCCAGAACCAGAAGAACAGCACGCTGAACACGGCGAGGATCGGCACCATCAACCCGGTGACGATGCGCGTGGCGTAGCTGGCGGCGGCGTCCGCCGGCGGCTGCTGCCAACCGCCGCTCCACTGTGACTGCACCCGCGCCGCGCGCCACCGCCTTCTCCACGCCCGCTGCTCGCGTCGCCAGCGGCGGCTCCAGCCCTGACTCTCGGCAAAGCTCGCGTATTTCTGCTTCGCGCGATCGATCAGCTCCTGTGCGTTGAACGGCTGCCCGTGCGCCGCCGCCCGCTCCTCCGACGTGTCGGCGGGCGGAATCACGAACGCGAGGGCGAGATAGGCGAGGCCGAAGCCGCCCTTGGTGATCAGTGCGAGCAGGAGGAACGCGATGCGGACGATGGTGACGTCGACGTGCAGGTAGGCGGCGAGGCCGCTGCAGACCCCGGCGAGCATCGCCCCCTCGTGAACCAGGTACAGGCGGCGCGGCGCGCCACGGCCTGCAGCTCCAGCGCCGCCCGCGGCCGACGCGCCGGGGTCCGTCCCTTCGCCGCCGCCGGTGGACTGCGCGTCGGCGCCGCCGGCGCCGTCGACCGGCCCCATGTCGCGGATGATCTGGTCGACCTCCGCGGCGGTCACGACGGTCTTGTGCGGCCCGAGAAAGCCGCGGCACTTGTCGGCGATCGCCTGTTCGAGGTCGGCGATGATCTCGGCGAGATCCGGGTTGTCCTTCAGCGATCGCTCGGCCCCTTCGAGATACGCCACGAGCGCGGCGTAGCCGCCCTCGTCGATCTGGTACGCGTTCCCGTTCAGATTGATGGTGATGACTTTTTGCATCTCATCGCCCCAGCTGGCTGATCGTGGTGTTGATCTCGGTCCAGTACTCGTTCAGCTCGGCGAGCTGCGAGGTGCCCTTGTCGGTGAGCCGGTAGTACTTGCGCGGCGGTCCGGCGCCGGACTCCTGCCACTCGTAGTCGACGAGCCCCTCGCGGCGCATCTTGCTGAGCAGGGGATAGAGCGTCCCTTCCTGCGTCGCAAACTCGGTGGTGCCGAGCCGCTTCAGCATGTCGGCGACGTACACCTTGTCCGTGGCGACGATGCGGAGGATCAGGAACTCGAGCAGCCCTTTCCGAATCGCGCTGAATTTTTCCGTTACGCTCATGAATCTGACGAAGCTACCTTGTTATAACAAGGTAGCAGGCCGTCAAAAGGCTGTCAACATGCCGATGTAGTGCAGGCCTTCAGGCCTGCCCGTCACGGCGGACCTGAAGGTCCGCACTACACCTGGTCCTCCCAGCCTGCCGACGAGGGGTCAGCCGCTGGTCGCCACTCGCCGCGGGCGCGTCTGACAGCAGCCGACGTCGCTCAACGCGCGCTTGACCTCATCGAGATCGAGCGGTTTCTTGACGAGCCGGCGCGCGCCAAGCGCTCGCGCCCGTCGATCGGCATCCGCCGCGCCCGACATCAGGATGACCGGAATCCACGCGAGCGACCGGTCCTGCAACTGCGCGGCCCTGAAATGCGCGCCGTCCATGACCGGCAGCATCAGGTCGAGCAGGATGACGCAGGTCTCGGCGTGCGATCGCAAATGGTGCAGCGCCGCCCGGCCGTTGGCGGCACACCCGACCGAGTAGCCCTCAGCCTGCAGCGCAATCCGCACCAGTTCCCGCACGTCGGGGTTGTCGTCGACGATCAGCACGGAGCAGCGATGGGCGGGCCGCGTGTCGTTCATGCAATCAGTTCGTGGGATCCTGGCTCGCCTTCACGCGTCCCCGCCAGCCATTCGACCGTCGACACCAGTTCGCCAGGGGCTGCGGGCTTGGCGACGTGCACCTGGTAACCGGCCGATAGCGCGCGCCGCCGGTCTTCAGTGCGCGCCAGCGCGGTGAGCGCGCCCGCGGGCGTCGCCCGCCCCGACTCCCGATCGAGCTGCCGGATGTCGCGAATCAGCGACAAGCCGTCCGATCCGCGCAGCACGAGATCGCTCAGGAGGACATCCGGCGGATCGTGTCTGAACCGTGCCTTCGCGTCCTTTGGCGACGAGGTCGTGACCACGATCGCGCCATGGCGCTCCAGCGTGTCGCGGACGAACTGCAGTTGCTCCGGGTCGTCGTCCACGACCAGGACGGTGACGCCGCGCAGCGACGGCGCGGCCGGCGCAGACCGCGCCGGCTGCGCGGCTACCGCATCGACCGAGCGAATCGGGAACCTCACCTCGAAGGTCGATCCCATGTCCTCGCCGCCGCTCGACGCGGTGACGCCGCCGCCGTGCAGCTCCACGACGTGGCGGACGATCCCGAGGCCGAGTCCGAGGCCTCCATGCTCACGGGTTGAGCTGCTGTCTCCCTGGCGGAAGCGCTCGAACAGGTGCGCCGCTACGTTGGGAGAGAAGCCGATTCCGGTGTCGCGGACGGTCAGCCGCAGTTCGTCGTCGGTGATGCCTCCCTGCACGTGCACCGAGCCGCCGCTGGGTGTGAACTTGATTGCGTTGGACAGCAGGTTCCACACGACCTGCTTCAGGCGGTTGGCATCGGCGGCAATCGGCTGGAGTCCGGGGTCGAGGCTGACTTCGACGGTGATGCGCTTCGCCTCGGCGGCGGGGCGCAGCGATTCGACGGCCGCTTCGATGATCGGCTGCAGTGAAGTTGGCCGAATCGTCAGCTCGAGCGTGCCGGCCACGATGTGGGACAGATCGAGGAGATCATCGATCAGCCGCGACTGCGCCCAGCCCGCCCGTTCGATCGCTTGAACCGCGTGGGCCGTCTGTTCCGTGTCGAGCTTTCCGCTGGCAAGCAGCCGCGCCCAGCCAAGCACCGAGTTGAGTGGTGTTCGCAGCTCGTGCGACAGCGTCGTCAGGAAGTCATCCTTCAGACGGTTGGCGGCCTCTGCCTGCCGCGATTGTTCGTCGGCGGTCCGAAGCAGCGCGGCGTAATAGTCGGCCACCCGGGCGATGTCGTGCCGCAGCCGCCGCGCGACGATGACGCCGACCGCCACGCCGCCGGCGGCAATCGCGAGGGCGAGAAGAATCGACCCGACGTGTTCAATTTCCCAGACGAGTACGGCCGCCAGCACACCAATGGTGGCAAAGGGGGTGACGATGAGACGGCCGAGCTGGGGTCGACGGTGGCCTGACACGCAGAGTACAGGTGCAACTATGGGCCCGTACCCGACTCATCCTTGCAATCCTTATGCTTGGCTCAACTCTTGAAGCAGAGCGGCGACATATGGCCGGTACGGTGGTGCGCATTGCTGCGCTCGCGGACCTTCATTGCAGCCGAACGTCACAGGGTGCATTCCAGACGCTCTTCACGCGCGTCAGCGAATCGGCCGACATCGCGGTGATCGCGGGCGATCTCACCGACTACGGCCTTCCGGAGGAAGCGGCCGTCCTCGCGCGCGAGTTGACGGCGCTGCGCATTCCGGCGGCGGCGGTGCTGGGCAATCACGATCTCGAGTCGGGCAAGTCCGGCGACGTGCGGCAGATTCTCAAGGACGCCGGCCTCAACGTGCTGGACGGCGACGCCTGCGAGCTGCAGGGGATTGGGATCGCCGGCGTCAAGGGATTCGGCGGCGGCTTCGGCCGTCACGCGCTCGGCCCCTGGGGCGAGACCATCATCAAGCAGTTCGTGCACGAGGCGGTGGACGAGGCGCTCAAGCTCGAGGCGGCGTTCGCGCGGCTGCGCACCGATCACCTGATCGCGCTGCTGCACTACTCGCCGATTCAGCAGACGGTCGAGGGCGAGCCGCTGGAGATCTATCCGTTTCTCGGGTCCAGCCGTCTCGAGGAACCGATCGGGCGCTATCCGGTGTCGCTGGCGGTGCACGGCCACGCCCACCGGGGACAGCTCGAAGGCAGGACCAAGAACGGCGTGCCGGTCTACAACGTGTCGATGCCGTTGCTGACGCGGACATTCGCCGATCGCCTGCCGTTCCGCGTTTTCGAGGTGCCGCTGACCGGCACTGCCGCGTGTGACTCCGCGTCGACCCCGTCCAAGGGCCGCCGCGCTACCGACGCCGTCGTTGCGTCCTGAGGGCCGAATGGAAACCTCGACTGCACGCGCGGTTCACGATCCGGCCGCGGATTTCTACATCGACGCGCTCAAGAAGCTGACCGACACCGGCATTCCGTTCCTGGTCGGCGGCGCCTTTGCGTTTTCGCATTACTCGCACGTGCCGCGCGACACCAAGGACATCGACGTCTTCGTGAAGCCGGACGACTGTCCCCGCGTCCTCGAAGCGTTCGAGCGCCTCGGCTACGAAACGGCGATCCCGTTTCCGCATTGGCTCGGAAAGATCCACGCCGGCGACTACTTCATGGACGTGATCTTCAACTCGGGGAACGGCATCGCCCGGGTGGACGACCTCTGGTTCGATCATGCGCCGCGCACCAACGTGCTCGGCATCATCGTCCGGCTGTCGCCGGCCGAGGAGATGATCTGGTCGAAGGCGTTCATCCAGGAACGCGAGCGCTTCGACGGCGCCGACGTCCTGCACCTCCTCCGCGAGGTCGGGCCGTCGCTCGACTGGCCGCGTCTGCTGATGCGCTTCGGCGACTACTGGCGGGTGCTGCTCAGCCACATCATCCTGTTCGGGTTCGTCTACCCCGACAAGCGGCAGAACGTGCCGGGATGGGTGATGGACGAACTCACGCGCCGGTTGACCGTCAGCCGGCCGAACCTGCAGAGCGACGTGTGCTACGGCACGCTGCTGTCGCGCGAACAGTACCTGCACGACATCGATCGCTGGAAGTATCGCGACGCCCGCGAGCAGGCGGCCTCGATGACGCCCGAACAGATCCAGATCTGGACGGATGCCATTGAAACTAAGAAATGAGAACTCAGAACTAAGAACTCAGAAATAAGACGCTACTGCTGGCGCTCGAGAATCCAGGCCACCGTGCCGATCAGTTTTTCCCACACCGGCCGTGCTCGCCATGCCTCCAGCGTGATTTCCCGGCACTGCTTCAGGTCGGCTTCCAGATCGGCGGCGATGCGCGCGGTCAACGCCGGATCGCGGAAGGCCACGTTGACCTCGTCGTTGTGCTCGAACGATCGGTTGTCGAAGTTGGTCGTGCCGATCACCGCCCACACCTCGTCGACCAGCAGCGCCTTCAGGTGCGTCATGCCCGCCTCGTACTCGAACATCCTGACCCCGGCCTCCAGCAGCTGACCGTACATGCGGCGGCTGGCGAGCCGCACCCACCGCTGATCGGTATGGCTGCCGGGGACGATGACGACGAAGGCAACGCCGCGGCGGGCGGTGCGCTGGATCGCGGTGCGAAAGGCCTTGTCCGGCAGGAAGTACGGCGTCGAGATCAGGACGCTGTCCGCAGCCGCTTCGACCAGTGTCTGAAACAGCGCGCGCGACGCCGTCGATCGATCCGACGGCGAGCTCTTCACCGAGAAGCCCGCGACGTCGCCCGCCGGCTTGTGCGGCTTGTAGGTCTCCGGGCCGGTCATGATCTCGCCGCAGCATTCCAGCCAGTTCTCGGCCAGCACGCCCTGGATGTCCGACACCACCGGTCCTTCGATGCGCGCCATCATGTCGCGCCACATCGGCTTGCCATGTAGCGGCTTTGCCCACCAGTCGGCCACGCCAGCGCCGCCGGCAAACGCCACCGTGCCGTCGACCACGAGCAGCTCGCGGTGGGTGCGGTTGTTCAGCCGGCTGAGGCGGTACCACATGAAGCGCTGATAGGCCGCCACACGGCAGCCGGCTTCCCGCAGCGGCTTCGCCGACTCGCGGAAGGCGCCGAAGGATCCGATCGCGTCCATCACGATCGTCACGCGCACGCCGGCCTGCGCCCGTTCACAGAGCGCCTTGATGAACTGCTCGCCGATCTCGCCCTTCTTGAAGATGTAGCACTCCATCGTGACCGTCTCGCGCGCCTGGCGGATCGCGTCGAGCATCGCCGGATAGAACTGATCGCCGTTCGTCAGGATCTCGACGCGGTTCCCGTGCTCGAGATGGGTCTGGCACGTCGACTCGAGCACGTGCACGCAGTGATCGCTGCGCGCGTCGATCGCCGACTGGATGTGATACGGGATGTGCGGCATGAACAGCACCGCGAGGATCAACCACGCGATGAACACGCCACCGATAATCGTGAGGTACAGCATGGTCAGGCGGGATCGGCAGGACGGGCAGGATGGGCGGGATCGGCAGGATGGGCGGGATGGGCAGGACCGGCGGGATGGCCGAGTTGCGCTGACGGATCTGCCGGGACGAGCAGGGCGACCGGGAAGCGTTCGAAGATGACGGCGGCGTCGAGCGCGTAGCCGTGCTCGGTCCGCGCGGGCGTCAACACCGCGCCGGTAAATACATCGCGGACGGCGCCTTCCTCGGCGAGCATGATACGCGTGTCAGCCCACGCTGACGATCCCAACGGGGCGCGGCCGTCGGGCGTCAGCGTCGCGATCAGCCGCGGCACGCAGGTGATTGCACGTCCGCGCGCGAACGCAAACACGCACTCGCTTCGCAGGCCGGTGGTCTGCAGCGGGATATAGTCGCCATGCTCGTAGAGATCGCGGAAGGCCGCCCGCGCCGCCAACGCGCGGGCGGCCACGAACATCTTCACCCGGCCGTCGGCGCGCTGCGCGAGCAGCGTCGACGGGTCGGCATCCCTGAGCCCGGCGAGCGTCCGCCGGCGCGCATCGTAGTCCACCGGGCGGCGGTTGTCCGGGTCGACCAGGCTGAGATCCCAGAGCTCGGTGCCCTGATAGAAGTCGGGCACACCCGGTGCGGTGATCTTGATCAGCAGCTGGGCGAGGCCGTTGTAGATGCCAAGCTCGGCGACAGTCGCCTGCAGCGGCGCGAACGACTGCAGGAAATTGTTCGGCCGCCGGCGATCCAGGATCGCGCGCACGAACCGCTCGACCGCCTGCTCGTACTCCTCGTCCGGACTCAGCCAGCTGGTGTGCACCTTCGACTCGCGCAGCGACTTCTTCACGTAGTCGGCGATCCGGTCGGCGAACGCCTTCTCTTCGCCGGCCGCCATCTCGAACGGCCACGTCCCGATGAGCGTCTGGTAGATGAGATATTCCTCGTTCGCATCCGGCGCCAGCGCGCCTCTGAGCTCGGTCTTGAGCCTGCGGTTGACGGCACGCCATCGCGTGAGCGCCGATTTCCACGGACCCGGCATCTCCGAGAGCACGTTCAGGCGGGCGCGCACGTCCTCGCCCCGCTTCGTGTCGTGCGTGGACGTGGCCGACAAGGCCGACGGCGATCGCCGCTGGCGCTCGATCATCCAGTCGTGCAGCGCCGCCGGCTCGATGCCGAACCGGGTGGGGTCGGACCCGACCTCGTTCAGCGAAATCAGCCGGTTGTAGATGTAGAGCGCCGTGTCCTCGACCCCCTTGGCCGTGACCGGGCTCGTGATCTGCTGCAGCTTGCCGATGAACCTCGCGCGCTCCTCGCATTCCTCCGGCGCGGTCACCGTCGTCAACTTGAGGAGCAGGCGCTCGACGAAATCGAACATCAGGCTGCTGACCGCCGGCGCGCGCCGCCTCGCCGCCCGCACCGCCTCGACGACGTAGCTGCGGTCGTGGTCGCTGACCGGCTCGTTCCCGGTGATGTAGGTCCGGTACACCGGAAAGGACGCAATCACTTCCTTCAGCGTCGAGATCAGGCTGTAGAGGGTGAAGTCGCGGAAATGGCGATTGCGCTCCGAGAAACGATTGAGCTGGTGACCGAGCGAGTTGATGTCGCCCGACATCGTCTCGTGCAGGACCTGCTTCTTGCACCGGTAGGCCAGATCGCCGAACGACAGAGGTCGCTCGCGGGAAATGCGGCGGTAGAGGTCGTCGAACGCGCGCTCCTGGCGGCGGTCGACGAACAGGTTGTTCACCGCCGCGCCGAACTCGTAGCCGGTGGTGCCGTGCACCGGCCAGTCGCTCGCCAGCTGCTCTCCCGGCCCCAGGATCTTTTCGACGACGACGTAGAAGGGGTCCGGGAAGGTGTGCGCGTCCTGACCTTCGGCGTCCACGGAGCAGCGCTCTTGCAGGCGGCGGAGGTAGTCGGCCGGCGCGAAGAGGCCGTCCACGTGATCGATGCGCAGCCCGGTGACCGCGCCTTTCCGCACCAGCTCGAACGCGAAGCGGTGCACTTCGTCGAAGACCTCCGGATCTTCCATCCGCAGTGCGGCGAGCTCGTTGACGTCGAAGAATCGCCGGTAGTTGATCTCCTCTGACGCGACGCGCCAGTGGGCGAGCCGGTACGACTGCAGGTTCAGCAGGTTGTCGAGCGGATCGAAGCTGCGCGGCCGGCCGGCGATCCCGTTCAGACGCCGGACGCTGTCGTCGATGAGCGACGCGGCCGCAGGGCTGCGCTGTTCGAGCGCCGCCAGCCGCCGCTTCGCGATCTCCTTCTCTCGCGCGCGGATCGCGATGGCCTCGGGGTCGCGATCGCTGCGCGACGGCAGGTTGCGCGTCGACGTCAGGATGCTCTGCAGCTCGTCGGCATCCGGTCCCCGATGGTCTTCGAGCCAGTGCTCGAGCGGGCCCTCGAACACGACGTCGAACGTGTCGGGCGCAATCGGCAGGATCTCGTCGTGGTAGTGGACGCAGAACGCGCCGTCGCCATAGGCGAGCCGCAGTTCCTGCCGCTCGAGCACCGCGCCGTATTGATCGCCGAGGATGGGAATCAGGATCTTGTCGGCGAGCTCGTCTTTCACCGGACGCCACTCGATGTCGAAGAAGCGCGCGAAGCGGGAGCTCGGTCCGTTCTCGAGGACGTCGAGCCACCACGGGTTCGCCGCCTTCGCGATCCCCATGTGGTTGGGAACGAGGTCCATCACGTGGCCCATGCCGCGCGCGCGCAGCGCGTCGATCCAGGCCCAGTAGTCCTCGTCGCTCCCGATTTCCGGATTGAGCCGGGTCGGATCGGCGACGTCGTAGCCGTGCGGGCTGCCCGGGACCGCTTTCAGGTAGGAGGACGCATAGCAGTCGCTGATTCCCAGGTCGGACAAATAGTCGGTGACCCTGACGGCGTCACGGAACGTGAAACCGTGATGAAACTGCAGTCGATATGTGGATAGCGGAACGCGAGCGACGGTCACCAACGTGAAGAAGTAGCAAGCGGTTCGCCACTCAACGGCCGAGGTACCGGCGATCCTAGCGACGAGCTGGAACTGTGCATTCGCCTAGGGATCCGGTGGCAGCGTACTTGCTCAGCTATATTTCCATGGTGTCCAGATGACGAGAGTGCGTAGTGTTTTTGTCGCGTTCGCCCTCGTGGCCGGTTTCGCGCTCCCGATCATCGCGCAAACGGTTCCACCGGAACCGGACCAGCTCGAGCAGACGGGCAAGCGCGCGGACGTGTTCGAGCGCACCCCGCCGTTCACCGAGCAGGTGCGCGACCTCAAGCACGCACTCTCGCGGCTGCCGATTGCCGCCGGCCTCGCCTGCGTCCTGGCGTTCAGGCCCCGGCGCAGGGGCACGCCGCCCCGGCAGATGCCGGTCATCCAGACCCAGATCATCCTCGCCGTCGTCGGCGCGGTCGTCATGCTGGTGGTCGGCTCCAGCCTCGCGCGCGCCTTCGGCATCGTCGGCGCGGCCGGGTTGGTGCGTTACCGGGCGAAGATCGACGATCCGAAAGACGCCGGGGTCATGCTGTCGACGCTGGCGGTGGGGCTCGCGGCGGGCGTCGGCGTCTGGCTGCTCGCCGGCTTCGCGACCCTCTTCATCCTCGCGCTGCTGTGGATCGTGGAGTCGTTCGAGCCGAAGGCGACCGATCTCTTCACCTTGAAGGTGACGGCAAAGGATCCCGCGGCCCTTAAGCCGCAGCTCGACGCCCTGCTGACGCGCTACCGCCTCAAGTTCGAGCTGCGTGGGACCTCGAAAGAAGAGCTGCACTACGAGGTCCGGACGCCGGCCGAAGGGAAGACCGATCGCCTGTCGGATCGGATCCTGAAGCTCGACCCCGAGAACGTCACCGAGGTCGCGTGGGAGGAGAAGAAAGAGAAGAAGTAAGAATTAAGAATTAACGATAGTTCCCGAAGCCGAGCGCGACGCCGAAGTCGTGCTCGCGCAGGACCCGCATCGCGTTCTGGAGCTCGTCCTTCGACGGCGAGCTCACTCGCACCTGATCCGCCTGGATGGTGGCGTTGATCTTCTTCAGCTTCTGGTCTTTGAGGTATTTCACGATCTCCTTGGCGGCCTCGATCGGGATACCCTGCTGGATTTCGATGACCCGGCGAAGGGTGCCGCCGGCCGCCGCCTGCGAATCACCGGCCTTGAAGTTCTTGATCGCCACGCCGCGCCGCACCAGCCGGGTCTGCACGATCTCCCAGAGCGCGTTCATCTTCATCTCGTCGTCGGCCGAGAGCGTGAGCTTTTTCTCGGCGACGTTGAGGTCGATGTCCGCCTTGGCGCCCTTGAAATCGTAGCGCTGGCCGACTTCCTTGCGCGCCTGGTTCAGGGCGTTGTCCACTTCCGCGAAGTCGATGGTGGAGGTGACGTCGAACGACGAGGTGTCAGCCATGAGGCATATTCTACTCGGGCTTTTTGAGGGCGCGATGCTTGACGGCGTGCATCTGCCGCGCCTCCTCCACCGAGTGTGAATGGAGCACGTCGACTTCCTTTCTGCACAGCGATGCGAGCTCGCTGTAGAACCGGTGGAGCTGCGCCAGCTCCTTCTCCGAGAGCGACTCGACGTCGACGAGCCGGTTGCTGGCGCCGCTCGTGGCGGCGACGATCTCGTTGAGCTTCAGGTGGATCGCGAGCGAGTCCTTGTTCTGCGCGCGCTGGATCAGGAACACCATCAGGAACGTGACGATCGTGGTGCCGGTGTTGATCACGAGCTGCCAGGTGTTCGAGTAGCCGAACACCGGCCCGGTGACTCCCCAGATGATGATGACTCCCATGGCCCAGCCGAAAGCGGCGGTGCTGCCGGTCCATTGGGTGATGATCCGCGAGAACGATTCCAGGCGATCGCCGATGGACATGCCGTGTCGTCGTTTGGCCATGCGGAGAATCATAGCGGTAAGATGACGCCATGTCCGAAGCGCGGCGATCGGTCGGCGTGATCCGCGTGCGCGGCGGCGCGCGCGCGGCGGAGTCGGATCGCGCGGCGACCGAAGAGCCGCTCGAAGTGCGGCTGCACGACCATCCGTTCGCGGTGATCATGCGGACGCCAGGCGCCGATCGCGAGCTGGCGGCCGGATTCCTGCTCGCCGAGCGCGTGATTGCGAACGCCGACGACCTCGGGACGATCGCGCACTGCACCAGCGCCGGCGCCGATCATCCGGAGAACGTCGTCAACGTCACGCTGGCCAACGGATCGGAGGCCGCGATCGAGCATCTGCTGGCCGGCCGCCGGCAGGTGACGACGAACTCGTCGTGCGGGATGTGCGGGCGCCAGACGATCGAGTCGCTTGCCGCCGCGGCCGCGCCGATCCGCGCCGCCTGGACGGTGCCGTCGTCGTTGATCGCCTCGCTGCCCGATCGGCTTCGCGCCCGCCAGGCGGTATTCGATGAAACGGGCGGTCTGCACGCGGCCGGATTGTTCACGCGCGACGGCACCCTCGTCGACGTCGCCGAGGACGTCGGGCGCCACAACGCGGTCGACAAGATCGTCGGCCGGATGTTGATGCGCGAGGCGCTGCCGCTGTCGGATCACCTCCTGTGCGTCAGCGGCCGGACGTCGTTCGAGATCGTCCAGAAAACGATCTTGGCCGGCATCCCGATCCTCGCCGCCGTCTCGGCGCCGTCGAGCCTGGCCATCGAGCTCGCTGAGGAGTACGGCGTCACGCTGGTGGGCTTCATCCGCGGGGATGGCTTCAACATCTACGCGCACGCGGATCGGATCGAGCCGTAGCATCAACAGTAGCGCCGGCCCCACGACGACTTCCGTGGTTCCTTCCGTCTCGTGACGGGCCTGAAGGTCCGCCGTGTCAGGCAGGCCTGAAGGCCTGCACTACTTCGGACGTAAGAGCGCGATGGCCGCCGCCACCAGGATCGTCAGCCAGAACGCCGGCATCCCCCACACCAGCCACAACGGGATCGCCTGGCCGTTGGGCAGCTGACGCCTGGCCTGCAGCAGGTGGAGCGGAAAGAAGTCGGGCCCTTCGCCGAGCGTGGGCGCGTGCAGCCAGTCAGGCGATCGCATCGCCGACACGAACGGCACGTAGTCCAGCCGATAGCGGTTCCAGACGCGGCCGGGCAATGGCGTGATGCGCTCGTAGTACACCGTGCGCGCGCCCGCTTTCAGATCGCCGCCGAGTCCCTGATCCTCGAGGAACGACACCGAAACGGCAAGCACGGCGATGGTGAAACCGACCACCGCGCACGCCACGGCGGCGGGCCGGGGCCACCAGGCGGCGTTCGGTCCGCCCGCGAGCAGCAGCGCGAGCGGAACCAGCGGCACCAGATTGCGCGGTCCGTGGGCATAGCCGCCTTCGGGATAGAGATAGGCGGCATAGAAGATCAACCCGGAGATCGCCGCGCAGGCAACGCCGAGGGTCAGCGCACGCTCGCGTGACCAGGACGCGCGGGCACGCGCGAGCGCGAGCAGGAGCGGCGGCGCCCAGAGCAGCACTGATTTGCCGGGCGAGAGCAGCAGGACGACGAGGCCGCGCGGGACGTCGCTCGCGAGAAACAGCCGCGGCGGCAGCTGCGGCACCATCTCCGCCCACCCGTACCCGAAGTCGAGCGGGTTGCCGAATCGATAGGCGTTCA
>Ga0097621_100002056_pt1 | contig 13762 bp, 11 predicted proteins | sample KBSMisM72_FD_73165 | JGI IMG/M metagenome (GOLD analysis project Ga0097621, IMG submission 73165) | Miscanthus rhizosphere microbial communities from Kellogg Biological Station, Michigan, USA - KBS Miscanthus M7-2 (version 2) (version 2) | ecosystem: Host-associated > Plants > Roots >... | reverse complement strand
GGGCTATCACATCCGGCCGATCCACTATTACGAACCGCTTCCGGATTTCCGCTCGATCACCAGCGAGCAGATAAACCGGCGTCGGACTTATCCGGGCATAGATTTCCGTTGGGAACAACAGCTTGCCATTGTTGGCGAACTTGCAAAGTATCGTGACGAACTGCGCGATATCGAATTCGATTTCGACAACGCTTACTTCGCTGGTTTTGACGCTGCCGTTTACTACACACTGATTCGTCACTTACAGCCGCAGCGAATCATCGAGATCGGTGGCGGATATTCAACGCAGATCGCCGCGAAAGCACTGGCTGCAAATCGCACAGGAAAGCTCGTTTGTATTGAGCCTTATCCGGAGCGTCTCAATGGATCGAACGCCGAGCTGATCCAGAAACGAGTCGAGGAGATTGACGTTGAATTCTTCCTCAGCCTCAAAGCCAACGACATCCTCTTCATTGATTCCAGTCATACCGTCAAGTTTGGCAGCGATGTCTGTTTTGAGTTTCTCGAGATCCTGCCTCGTCTTGCGCGCGATGTTTGGGTACACGTACACGACATTTTCTTTCCGCACGATTATCCCGCCGAGTGGCTTATCACTCGCCGGCTCGCGTTGAATGAACAGTACTTGCTCGAAGCTTTTCTTTCGTTCAACAAAAACTTTGCACCGCAGCTAGCGAACTACTGGCTCTGTCTTGACCACAGAGACACCGCGGCACAGGTCTGGGCCAACGCTGATCGTGCGTCCAGTTTTTGGATGAAGCGAGTCGAATGACGAAGCCTGTTTCGGTAATTATCCCAACGGTCGGTCGACCTGAGTTGCTGCGGGTTTGTCTCGAGAGTCTCGCAAAACAGACCGTTCGTGTTACGGAAGTCGTTGTCGTGCACTGCGGTAGTGACTCGGACACATTGGAGGTGACGAAAGAGACTCGCTGGCGGGAAGCCGGATTTGAAGTTCGCTACTTTCATCATCCGGAACGAAACTGTGCCCGCCAGCGGAATTTCGCAATCGAAGAGGCAAAGCACGATTATTTACTTCTGATCGATGATGACATTGAAGTCGATCCGCACTGGGTTCAAGAGCTCTTCAAGCCGATCTGGGCCGATCCCACGGTCGGCGCGACGATGGGTAAAGTCGTAAACCAATCAATGGCGATACCGACGTTCTTCTGGCGTCTCTATCGAAGATTACTGCACGGCAACGTCGAAGGATTTAGACCCGGCAAATTGATTGGCGCGGCACTCCCGAACGGATTTCCAACTACAGCCGAACAGCCGGTACCTTGCGAATGGATTGGCGGTGGTGCGAGTGCGTTGCGGCGAGATGCGTTTGAATCGGTCGGTGGTTTCGCGTCCTTCTTCACGGGGAGCTCGCCTGGTGAGGATCTCGATCTTGGTTATCGTCTGAGCCGAAAGTGGAAAGTGTTGTATGTGCCGGCGGCGCAGTGCGTTCATCATCAATCGCCCAGCGGAAGAGAACAATCAGACCAGCATCAGTATCTTTCGATGCGATCGCGGTTTGGAATTCTGACGATCACGATGGGCAAGAGCCGATATGCGGCGTTGGGCCATATTGGGTTCTGGGCATTAGTTCAGTTTGTGAGTGAGTTGGCGAGTTTGAGACATGGGTTGTTGAGGCCGGATTTGCCGCGCGCCTGGTCGGGGCGGGTGCGTGGATTCTTGTCATGTGTGGCCACGGATCTGAACGGATGAAACCCACACTGATAGTCGCGGATTATCCCGTTGGGTATGCGAGCGGGTTTGGGGAGACGCTCTATAACCTGTTCACGGGGTTTCCGGATGATCGACTCTGGAGCGCGCATCCGGGACATGTTGGGGCGGCCCGGGATAAGCAGAAAGGGCAATCGGTGTTTTTGCCTTCGCCGGCACGACCGCGCTGGCTCAATAACAGAGCTTCCTATCCTTTGTTGAAGGCTCGGCAATTCCGGGCCGTGCGCGAGTCTGTGCGACTGCTTGGCGAAGTCGTCGAAAGAAATTCAATCGGGAACCTGCTGGTCGTGCCGGTCAGTCCGTGGATACTTTCAGCCGCGCTTGCCCTGCGCAAACGATATCCAAAACTAAACCTCGTGTTTTATGTGATGGACGACTGGCAAGGCCACCACGAGTGTCACCGGTTGCCATACTCTCGCCGGCGACGTCGCTTGTTGCGCGAAGCGATCGATCGTGCGAGTGCGAGGTTCGCAGTCTCGCGTGAGATGGCCGCGCATTATGAGCAGACTTTTGGGAAGCATTGGTCGGTGGTTCATAACGGCGTCGCGAAGAGCGCGCCGGCGACTCAAACCAACGGACACACGAAACCGCGACAAGTGATGCTGGCGGGCGACGTCAACGTGTTTCGCTTCGATGCCGTGATTGCATTCGCTGAGGCGATCGAACGCTATAACCAGCGCCGGCAACAAACGATCGAGTTCAAGGTGATGGGCGAAGTTGCGGAACAGCACCGGGCGCCGTTATCGGCGTTGAAGAGCTCAAGACTGTTGAGCCGGCGATCTCACGCAGAATGTCTCGAAGCCATGAAAGCTGCGGACCTGCTCTACCTGCCGCTTGCTTTCTGCAAACAGTCAGCACGTATTTCACTCTACTCATTGCCGACGAAACTTCCTGAGTACCTTGCGTCCGGAAAGAGTGTGTTCTTTCACGCGCCGGGCGATTCTGCTGTGTTTCAAGTTGCCGAGCGTTACGACCTCACGCCGCGACTGGCGACGATCGAAGCGCGTGCGCTTGATGTTTTTGTCGAGCAGTGGGCCGAGGGTAAGCAAAACGGCGTGGATTCGTTGGCGAGAGCGAAGAAAGCGTTGAATCAGGAGTTCGATATCGACACGCTTGCCGCACGTTTTCAGTCGGCATTTGTTTGAAGTGTATGGAGGGCTCTCGGAATTGGGTGTTTCTCGGTGACAGTCTCACTGAAGGCGTCGGCTGGAAGCGCATTAGTCACGTTGCCGAACTCGCGAAACAAATGGGTGCATCGGAGATTCGTGCACGCGACCGAGGCGCGCTCAACGGAGAGGTTAAAGTTAACACGCCTGGTTTGCGGTTCTGGAATTTTGCGTGCGAAGGAAAAACAATCGAATCGGACTTTGAGTGGTTGCCGGTGATCAGCACGTTGCAGCCTGAGCTCGTGGTGATTTTCAGGGGAAGCCTGGAGAGCATCATTCGTCCGGCGATGGTTTCGGACGCCGACTGGCCATGGTGGGTCCCGCCATCGTGGCGCAATTACTCCGCGATGGATCCGCGTTGCTACTTCAGTGCGACGTGGTGGCGGAAGGCCAAGCAGACATCGGTTGACGCGTTGAAACAGCGTGTGCGGTTGAAGCTTCTCGAGGCTCGACGGGGTAAGCCTTTGATCGATCTCGACACCTTCGTTGCCCATGAAACCAGGCTGATAAAGGAACTGCGATCTTTGGGAACGCGCGTTCTTGTGCTTGGACTTCTGCCGGTGGACCGTGACCGGTTTCCAGGTTCTGATGAGCATTTCAAATCCGTCAATGCGCGTCTTGAGCAGGTCGCGCAGGTTGAAGGCGTTGAATTCTTCGATTGGGCGTCGCAACTCAACGGCGGCGATTTCTTTTATCGTGATGGCTTCCATCCGAACGGCGAGGGTGCTGTCGCCCTCGCGAAGATACTGCGCAAGCGACTTGGATAGAGTCAGAACCACCATGCGGTAGCGGGTGGGTGCGCAGCCTTGTTTGGACGGAGCCTACGGCGTACCCACCCGCTACCGCGTGGTGGTTCTGACTGTGCCCAAGCGTATAGCGTGATCTCTGCAATCGTAACGGCGTTCGAACGGGTCGATCAGACGTTGGCCACGTTGCGGATACTACAGAGTTGCGTACCTCCGCCCGATGAGATTCTGGTCCACGTTGATGCCAATCAGATCGCCTGTGAGAACGCGATTCGGAATGCGTTTCCGGGAGTTAAAATTCTGCGCAGCGAAGAGCAGGTTGGTCCGGGCGGTGGGCGCAACAAGTTGGTTGGCGCAGCCCGGGGGGAGTTTATCGCCAGCTTCGACGACGACTCTTACCCGATCGATTCAGATTACTTTGCGCGTGCGCAACAAGTCTTAGAGAAGTTTCCGGAAGCATCCCTCGTCTGCGCAGCGCTTTATCACGCGGGTGAGTCGATCGGCCTCGATGAACGGAGCGCCCACTGGACTGCTGATTTTTTAGGAGCCGCATGCATCTACCGGCGTCAGGCTTTCATGGATGCCGGAGGTTACGTGCCGCTGCCCATCGCTTACGGAATGGAAGAAGTTGATCTCGCGATTCGTCTTCACTCGCAGGGTGGGAGGATTTTGACGACGCGTTGGCTGCGCGTGTTTCACAATACTGATTTGAAACATCACGCCGATCCGAAAATAACCGCAGGCAGCATTGCGAATCTCGCGCTGCTCACGTACCTGCGTTATCCGGTTTCGCTTTGGGGAATCGGTGTGGGGCAATGTGCGAACCGGTTGCTGTGGTTGCTGCGGCACGGACGACGCCGTGGGATCTTGAAAGGCGTGACGATGATCCCTTCGCATCTGCGCTCGAACCGTGTCTATCGTCTGCCGGTCAGCAAGCAGGTTTTGCGATCATATTTGGCACTCCGTCGGAATCCACAGATTACACAGATTTGATGAACTCCTGGATCTGTTGTCAGCTTGGAGCACGTGAGCATTACGCGGTTCCGCGAGCGCTGCTGATTAGCGGCATGCTCGGGGAATTCATCACTGACCTCTGGATTCGGCCCGGCACACTTCTGCACAGTTGGAAGAAACGTCTCACTGGAAGATTTCATCCGGAACTCGCAGGCGCACGCATCAAGGCTCCCAATGTTTCTGCGCTGACATTCGAACTCAAAGCGTCGCTTGCACGCGAAAACGGGTGGAAGTTGATCAGCCGTCGCAACGAATGGTTCCAGCAACACGCCATTTCTCAACTCACACACGGATCGACAAACAGCAATCACACCATCTTCGCCTATAGCTACGCCGCTGAAGAAATCTTCAAATTTGCGAAGGCCCGCGGCTGGCGAACGGTGCTGGGCCAAATCGATCCCGGCCCCGCCGAAGAACGCCTCGTTGCGAACCTCGACAACACATCAGCGATCAAACACAAACACTGGGAGGCTGCGCCTGCGGATTATTGGAAACGCTGGCGCAGCGAGTGCGCGCTCGCGGATCGCATCGTTGTGAACTCCGAATGGTCCAGAGACGCGCTACTCGGGGAAGTGCCGGCTGAGAAGCTCCACGTGATTCCGGTGGCTTACGAGAGCTCTGCTGACGCGGGTTCGCTCCAGCGACTCTACCCGCGCGCGTTTAGCGTCGAACGCCCGTTGCGGGTTTTGTTTCTCGGCCAGATCAATCTGAGAAAGGGCGTGGGTCAGCTGCTTGAAGCCGTCGAACTGTTGTCGGGTGAAAACGTGGAGTTCTGGTTTGTTGGGCCAACTCAGATTGACGTTCCGCAGCGTTTGAAACTGCACCCGCAGGTTAGATGGTTTGGCGTCGCGCCGCGTGCGGACGTGGCGAGTTACTACAGAGATGCTGACGTTTTTATTTTTCCGACACTCTCAGATGGTTTTGGTTTAACGCAGCTCGAGGCGCAGTCGTGGAAATTGCCGGTAGTTGCGTCGCGGTATTGCGGCGAAGTTGTGCGCGATGGCATCAGTGGTGTGATTCTCGAGGAAGTTACAGGGCAGGCGATAGCCGGCGCCTTGTTGAGGTTGTTGCGAGCGCCCGAGACGCTTTCTGCGATGTCGGTGCGATCGGGAGTTGAGGAGCGCTTTAGTTTGAAGATGTTGGCGGAGTCTTTGAAGAGGCTGTAAGTAGTTTTCGACAGGATTTCAGGATTTGCAGGATTTACCAGATTGAATGCTGAACAGCTCATTTGGAATAGACCAGCGTTAGGGGCGGCTACGCCAAGCCTGACGTTGCGCTCGACGCTCCTCGCGATTATGAGCACGAGCATGGCGACGACGTTGGCGATCGTTCTCGTACCTGAAGATCCATCCGGTCCCGGAGCATTGTTTTATCCGGCGCTCGTGATGTCAGCGGGTCTCGCGACGGCGCCGTTTGTAGCCGCGTTTCGCCGGCCTAAAACACTCCTGCGTGGCGAGTGTTTACTTTCGCTCGCGCCGATTTACTGGCTGTTCCTGGATCTGCTGCAAGGCGTTTACGGAATGGAGGACATCAAAGCCGATCAAGTGCGACAGGCGTTCCTCGCGATTGGAATGTTTGTCGTGCTGGTTTGGCTCGGCGCATTGCGTCGCTCCTGGAGAGTGCCGAAAGTTTTGATTAGTTCGGTTTCACAGGAGTTCTCGATCAATACCTACTTTGCGCTCGCGGTCGCGTGCTTCGTGATCGGCATGTTGAACTTCGCCGTGCCATGTAACTTCAACGTCTTTGAGATGGTCTACTACCTGGGCCAGGAGCGTTGGGCCGCGCCATGGGGGCGCGGGCAACTCGGAGGTTGGGATGCGTTTCTCGATCACCTGCAGTACTTCGGATACCTGCTTCCGGTGCTAACGGTTGTCATTGGTCGCCGGCTCGGTGTGCGTAACGTGCGCACGCTGATCTGTATCGGCCTGTCGGTTATAGTCGCGCTTTTCCTCGCGCAGAGTGGAAGCCGGCGAGTCATCGGTGTGGTCGGCGGCATGGCGCTGGTTCTCTGGGTGTTGGACCAGCAGCGCCTGCGCGTCAAGCATCTACTCACCACTGCGTTTGCGATCATCGCTCTGCTGGTCACACTACAGGTAATGCTGGAATACCGGAACATCGGCCTGAGCGTACTCGTGGGCCAGGGTGAAGTGCGGAGCGGGCGCTATGAGAAAAGGACGGTTCTCGAAGAGCAACACCTGCGCGTGGACGACAACTTTTACCGTCTCTGCCAGATCATCCAACTCATCCCGGCGCAGTATCCATTTGTCTATCAAAAGTATTTGGTCTACGTGATCGTGCGGCCGATACCGAGAGTCTTGTGGCCCGGGAAACCTGTCGATGCCGGGTTCGACCTGCCGACTGCGTTGGGCGTTGAAGGGCTCTCGCTTTCCTATTCAGTTATCGGCGAGCTCTATATGTCCCTGGGTCTTATCGGCGTCGCGCTGGGTGGTTGGCTTTACGGCCGCATCGCTTCGACTGCGAGTGGTCTGCTTGCGCGTTGTCGCACGCAGGGCGCCCTTGTGATTTACAGCATTGTGGTGATGGCGCTGTTCTCGGGAATGCGATCGATACTGGAACTGATTCTCGTCAGTTACGTGGTGCTGGCGTGGGTGGGACTGACGCATTTGTTCATTAAGTTGGGACACGTGAAGGCGCAGTGAAGGTTTTTGTACTGACAGATTGTCCGTCGCCGTATCAGGTCGAACTGTTCAATGAGATCGAGTCGCAGGGAGATTGCTCGCTTGAAGTGGCTTACTTGCGCAGTCGCGATCCGAATCGGCACTGGAAGTCGACTGAGATTCGACATGAAGCGATTGAGTTAGCGCGGGCGCATGAGTCTATGCGAACGGCTGATGTCGTCGTCTTCAACTACTACCGTCATCCAGATGCAGAGCGGTTGATTGGACAACGAGCCGAGCTGCATGCACCGTGGTGTTTCTGGGGCGAGCGGCCCGGATTTCATCAACCAGCGTGGGCGGGGCGACTCTTGCGCAAGTGGAAGCTGTCGAAGTTGCACGCGTCGCCGGCGCCGATCTGGGGCATCGGGAAGTTTGCGGTTGATGAGTACAGGCGGGAGTTTGGTGTGCAGCGTCCTTACTTCAACTTGCCTTACTTTTCCGATCTGAAGCGCTTCAAAGGATCGGTGCGACGAGAACAGGCGGAGCGAACGTTTTTGTTTTCGGGATCGCTGATTCATCGGAAGGGCGTGGATTTGCTGGCGGCTGCTTTTGTGGAAATCGCGCGAGAGTTTTCGAATGTACGGTTGAGACTGATTGGAGATGGGGAACTGCGCGAATCGGTTGAGCAAACTTTGCGGCCGGTGTGTGAGCGGGTCGAGTTGGTTGGTTTCACGGATTGGGATCAGTTGCCGGAGGCGTATGCGAGCGCTGATGTGTTGTGTGTACCGTCGCGGTATGACGGGTGGGGGCTTGTTGTGCCTGAGGGGTTGGCGTCGGGGCTGCCGGTTATAGCGACGGATCGTATGGGTGCGGCGCTCGAGTTTGTTGAGACCGGGAGTAATGGGTGGTTGATTCCGGCGGGTGATCAAGAGGCGCTCGTTCATGCCATGCGAGAGGCGGCGCAGTTTAGGTTGAGTGAGCTTGAGCAGTTGGGGCGCCAGGCGCGTGAGAGTGTGAGCGCGCATACATTGGAGAATGGCGCTGCGCGATTTGTCCACTGCGCGCGTGAAGCGTTTGCCGGTTGGAACGTACTGTAGGGGCGGCCCTCCGTGGCCGCCCGTGGTTTTGATCTTGTTCACCAAATCCGAGGCCGTTGCTCCTTGAACCCGTACACAAATCACGGGCGGCCACGGAGGGCCGCCCCTACAGTACGTTCTGAGATTTAAAAGTGTGTAGCATCTCCGGAGCACTTAACGCGGGTCGCGATGTAGTTCAGCGGATGAACGACGCGCAGCGGCATCGTGGTCCTGACGATCAAGGAATCGCGCAGTGCGGCGACGTCGTGCTTGGCAACACGCGACTCGCGATCATCGACACCTCAGCAGCCGGTCATCAGCCGATGAACGATCCCGCCACCGGCAACTGGATCACATACAACGGCGAAACCTACAACTTCAAAGCCCTGCGCAACGAAATGTCTGGCCCATGGTCGTCAAACACGGATACAGAAGTCGTCCTTCGTGCATATCGTGATTTTGGCGTTGACGCATTTCGCAAGCTGCGCGGCATGTTTGCTCTCGCCATCTGGGACAACCAAACCCAGTCGCTGGTGCTCGCTCGCGATCCGCTGGGTATCAAGCCGCTCTATTACTACGCCTCTGAGAATCAGTTTGTCTTTGCATCCGAACTGCGCGCGTTGCTGGCAAGCGATTTGATACCGCGCCGGTTGAGTGCGGCAGGTCTTGATTCCTACCTCGCAAACGGATCCGTCGAAGCTCCACTCACGATCATCGAGGGCATCAAACAGCTCCTGCCGGGTCATGTTTTGCGTGTTAGATCTCAGCCTCAGATCGAAATGACTGAAACTGAATTTTCCACTCGCACGCCGCAGAGTGTTGAGAAGAGCCGCGAAGACGCTGTGGCACGCCTGCGTCACGAGCTGGAAGAATCAGTTCGTCTTCACCTCGTGAGCGATGTACCTCTCGGCGTCTTTCTTTCCGGCGGCATGGACTCAAGCGCCCTCGTCGCTTTAATGGGCCGCGTGGGTACGCAACAGCCACGGACTTTCAGCGTAGTTTTTGATGAAGCAAATTTTACGGAAGCGTCTTTTTCTCGTGCAGTTGCCGAACGCTTCAACACCGATCATTCGGAAATCCGGCTCAGCGAAGATCGGCTGCTCGAAATCCTCCCCAATGCGATCGCTTCGCTCGACCAACCCACGATGGACGGCATCAACACGTACGTGGTTTCGAGTGCGGTAAAGAGCAAAGGCATCACAGTCGCGCTGTCCGGACTGGGAGGCGATGAGTTGTTCGCCGGCTACCCAAGCTTTCGACGCGCGCTCAGGTTTGACGCGATGTCACAGGTGTCGAAGCGAGTGTTGCGTGCGGCGTCAGGTGTTGGACAGTTGGCAGTGACCGGATCGGTGCAGCGTCACAAGTTCTGGCAACTCGCGAACAGTGGCGGCAAGGCTGAGGATGTGTATCGCATTTCGCGCCAGCTCTTTTCGAAGGAGGCAGTGAAGAGAATTACTGGCCGCAATGGCCGAAATCACACGCACAACGGAAATCGCCATGATGCTGATGTGGTTAACACGATTTCGCGACTCGAGCTGACTGGGTACATGACGAACACATTGCTCCGCGATACGGATGCGATGAGTATGGCGCACTCGCTCGAGGTTCGTGTGCCGTTTGTCGATACGAAAGTTGTCGATTACGTGCTCTCGTTGCCTGGTGAATGGAAGGCGCCGTCGCGCGTTGGTCCAAAGCCGCTACTGGCCGATGCGATTGCTGATTTGTTGCCACGAGAGTTCTTGAATCGGCCGAAGATGGGGTTCACGTTGCCGTTTGAGAAATGGTTGCAGGGGAAGTTGAGAGACCAGGTCGCGTCAGTATTGGAAGGCTCGGCTCATGGATTGAATGCGCAAGTAGTTCGAGAGATTTGGTGTGACTTTTTAAATAAACCGCGCGCGGTCGGATGGTCGAGACCGTGGTCGTTGTATGTATTAGCCAGGTGGTGTGAGGTTAATCGGGTTAGTTAGACAGGATTGGCAGGATTGTAAACAGGATGAAGGTGTTGCATGTGATTCCGTCGGTTGATGAGCGGTCGGGTGGGCCAGCGACTGCGATTGTTCCGATGTGCCGTGCACTCATGCAGCAGGGAGTTGAGGTATTGTTGCTGAGCACGACGGCAGGATTGTCGCCGGAGGTGATACAGGGCGAAGTTTTGGATCACAAAGGTGTTCCGGCGATTTTCTTTCCGTCGCAATTGGGAGAGTCGTTCAAATACTCGCGGCCGCTGTCGGCGTGGTTGCGGTCAAACATACAGAACTTTGGCGTGGCCCACATTCACGCTGTGTTCAATCACTCATCTGTGGCGGCTGCGCATGTCTGTCAGAAGCGTGGGGTGCCTTACGTGATCAGGCCGCTGGGAACACTGGATCCGTGGAGTATGACGCAGAAGTCACTACGCAAGCGGCTGTTCTGGCAGGTCTCGGGCAGGGGAATCATGGACGGGGCTGCAGCCGTGCATTACACGAGCGAGGCGGAGAAGCTCTCAACTGAGTTGAGTCTTGGGTTGAATCATGGAAGAGTGATCCCGCTCGGTGTTGAAGTCGTGAGCAACTCGGCCGGCGAACGGGTCAGGGATCCTTACGTGGTCGTGTTGTCGCGCCTGCATCCGAAAAAGGGTTTGGATGTTTTGATTGATGCGTTTCTGTCGCTGGCGGAGATGCCGCAGTTTGCTGAGTGGCGACTGGTGATAGCTGGTGACGGGCCAGGCGAATACGTCTCGATGCTCAAGGCGAAGGCCAGTTCACGTAAAGAGAAAATCACCTTTACCGGGTGGATCGATGGTGATGAGAAAGACGCTGTGCTTGGTGGCGCGTCGTTGCTGGTCCTGCCTTCGCGCCAGGAGAATTTTGGTTTGTGTGTGATGGAGGCGATGGCGCAGTCAGTGCCGGTGTTGGTGAGCCCGAACGTGAATCTCGCTGCGGAGATCGCGAGGGCTAATGCGGGATGGATCGCGCCGCTGGACCACACTTCGCTTGCTGATACTCTGGCTGAGGCGCTTGCGGACAGAAACGAATTGGCGAGACGCGGTCGCTTCGGTAAGCAACTCTCGGAGAAATACTCGTGGGAGAACTCGGCGCGCGAGCTCGCTGATTTGTATCGAACGCTGATTCAGAAATGGAACAATGGCAGCTCCGGCTTACACAGAGTTTGAGTGGCACGCAGAAGGCGCGGGCAACGGCGATTCGGGCGAGAAGCTGACGGCTGTCTTTGTCGAGCTTGTGAAAAAGCTCGAAGGAGTGGGATCGATCTGCGATCTCGGATGTGGGAACGGGCATATCACCGGCCGGCTCGCAAAGTTGGGGTTTAGGGTTGTGGGTGTGGATGCGTCTGCGAGTGGGATTGCGGTTGCGCGACGCGCGTATCAGGGTGTTGAGTTTGTTGAGGCGTTGATCGATCGTCAGCTCAGTTTGGGGCAATTCGATCTCGTCGTTTCGAGCGATGTGATTGAGCACATGTATCGGCCGTCGGATCTGCTCGAGGCTGCGAGTGCGCTGCTAAAGCCGGGTGGGCAGATACTGCTCGGCACGCCTTATCACGGGTATCTTAAGAACCTCGTACTTGCAGCGAGTGGAAAGATGGATGCGCACTTTTCGGTGTTGCACGATGGTGGGCATATCAAATTCTTCAGCGTCAAAACGCTTTCGTGTTTGATGAGAAATTACGGCTTCACAGATCTCAGTTTCACGTTCTACGGCCGCGCACCGTGGCTCTGGAAGAATATGATTTGCCACGCCCGTAAACATAGTCGGGCGTGATCCAAGCTACTGTAGGGGCGGCCCTCCGTGGCCGCCCGGCGTGGAACTCGATCTTTTTCAACACAATCGATCGGGCATTTCACAAAGAGATCGATTCGACGCCGGGCGGCCACGGAGGGCCGCCCCTACAGTTACGCCCAATGCTCGCCGAAATCACACCACTGATTCTTACCTATAACGAAGCGCCAAATATCGGGCGCGTGCTTGAAGGGCTGCGGTGGGCACGGGAGATTGTGGTGGTGGATAGCTTTAGTGACGATGAGACGGTTCAAATCGCGGCTTCATTCCCAAACGTCCGCATAATTCAACGGGCATTCGATAACCATCGAAACCAATGGGAATTTGGACTGACGGAAACCGGAATCTCAACGCGGTGGGTGTTTGCGCTTGATGCGGATTACATTGTTACCGAGGAATTACTCGCAGAGATCAAAACCCTCGAGCCACAAACCGACACCGCCGGCTACCGCGCAAAGTTCATTTACTGCATCAACGGAAAACGACTTCGCAGCGGAATCTATCCACCCGTCACCGTACTCTACCGTCGCGATGCAGCGACGTACGTGCAGGACGGCCACACGCAACGAGTCGCGGTCGACGGCGCGATTGAGGACTTACGCGAACCGCTGCTGCACGATGATCGCAAGCCGTTTCGACGTTGGTTCAATTCACAGTCGAAATACACTGAGCTCGAAGCCGAAAAGCTTCGAGCCAAGGATCCCTACGAACTGGAATTCGCCGATCGCTTGCGACGCTGGCGTTTCATCGTGCCGCCCGCGATGTTGTTTTACTGCCTCGTCGTTCGTGGCGGCATCCTTGATGGCCCGGCCGGGTTTTACTATGCGTTTCAGCGCGCGATGGCCGAATTGATGCTGAGCCACAGATTAAACGGATGAAGAACGGATGTACGTTTTAGGGATCAATGCGTATCACGGCGATGCGGCGGCGGCGCTCATCAGGGATGGCCGCTTGATCGCCGCGGTTGAGGAAGAACGCTTCAATCGTTGCAAGCACTCAGCGGGATTTCCCGAGCAGGCAATTCGGTATTGTCTGAAAGAAGCCGGTATCGGAATTGAAGAACTGGACCACGTCGGCATATCGAGAGATCCATCCGCACATCTGCACAAAAAGATTCTCTTCGCGGCCACGCGCATCAAGAGCCTGGCACGCTCTCAGATCAAGGACCGTCTCGGCAATGCGGCGCGTGTGCGGGATTTAAAAGAAGAATTGGCGCGCGTTTTCGGCGTTTCCAAGAAACATCTCCGCGCGCGCTTTCACAACATCGAGCATCACCGCGCGCATCTTGCCAGTTGTTTCTTTGTTTCTCCTTTTGAACGCGCGGCATTGTTGTCGATCGACGGCTTCGGAGATTTCATCTCGACGATGTGGGCCGTCGGCGAAGAGAACTCGATCGACGTGCTGGGCCACGTGGAGTATCCGCACTCGACTGGAATCGTCTACACCGCGACGACACAGTTTCTCGGCTTTCCGCATTACGGCGACGAAGGAAAGGTCATGGGCCTCGCGCCTTACGGTCAGCCGCGCTTCATAAACGAGTTTCGTGAAATCATTCGCGCCGAAGAGAACGGTCAGTTTCGCTTGAATCTCGATTTCTTCCGTCATCACTCCGAAGGCGTCGAGATGACATGGGACGCGGGTTCA
>Ga0097621_100002054_pt1 | contig 13772 bp, 13 predicted proteins | sample KBSMisM72_FD_73165 | JGI IMG/M metagenome (GOLD analysis project Ga0097621, IMG submission 73165) | Miscanthus rhizosphere microbial communities from Kellogg Biological Station, Michigan, USA - KBS Miscanthus M7-2 (version 2) (version 2) | ecosystem: Host-associated > Plants > Roots >... | reverse complement strand
GTTCGTCGACCTCGACCCACGCGATCAGGTGTTCCATTCTTTTTTCGAGATCAACGATCTGCAACATTTTCCGCAGGCGTATGTCGGCGGCGATCCCGTCTTCAGGGGCATCTTCGAGGACAACGATCGAAGCAAGCGGCTGATGGCCATCATCAACTACAACACGGACGTCTCGCAGTTCTGGGAGTGGTCCGGCAGAGGGTTGCGTCCGTTCGATCAGACCAACGAGGCGTATAAGCTCGGCGTGAACTACATGATCTACGGCCTTACTCACTGACGGCCGATCGATCGACGGTGACCAGGTGCAATATGAACAGAACGCCAATCATCACGGTCGCCATGCTCGCGCTCGCGATTGGGACGGCGCGCGCGCAGGAGTGTCTGCACGGTCCGAAGGAGTCCGCTGAGCAGGCGGCGCGGAGAACAGACGCTGTGAATGCGGCGCGCACGATCAACAACATTCAGGCGAACCACAAGGGAAGCGGGTATTTCCGCCACGAAGATCTGGTGAGCTCGCCATTCGCCGTGCAGCTTCGGCAGTCGCCGAACGGGCTGAGCAAACGCCTCTCGCTCACGCCGGGGACCGACATCCTGCCCGGCTGGACGCTGGCCCTCGACGTCGGCTTCGACAGCTACTGGTTCAAGATCGCGGACAAGACGGACCCGTGCGGGTTCGCGCTCATCAGCAACCAGAACGGCATCATCTTCGTGGCGGAGCCGATTCGCTGAACCGCTCGATGGCTACTGTGCGGGGATAATCCGCACCTCCGCCGTTTCCTTCGACGACTCGTTAATCCGAACGAGCTTGCCTCGCGCTTCGTATTGCCTGAGCACTTCGGGATCGAAATACGAAAACGGCTCGATGTCTTCCCACGCGAACAAACGGTACTCGCCCGGCGTGATGCCTCGAATCGAGAAGCGGCCGTCCTGACTGGTGGTGGCGGTCTGGTAGAGATCTAAGCGGTCGCGAGAGCGCTCGGGCACGAACACAACGGTAACGCCGCTCACCGCTCTGAGATCACCGCCGACGAGCGTGCCCTCGACCTCTCCCGCATTCGGATTCAAGAGGACGTCCAGCGAGCCATCGACGCGGCTGCCGATTGTCGCGCCCTGCAGCGCGTCGGCCTGATCGAGCCGCGCGCTCTTCACGAACGTTCCCGGATTGAGTCCGAGCACGAACAGTCTGTATTCTCCCGGAGTGATGCGAGGAATCGTGAATGTGCCATCCGTTGCGGGTCTCACGGTATTGGCCAGCGTGCTCAAGATCGAGCCGCCTCCGCCGACAGGTTGAAGCGAGAGCGAGAGGCTGCCGAACGTCTCCTGGCTCGGATTGGTCGCTCCTTCGATGCGGACACGGCCTGAGATCGAGACGCCGGGGCTGATCGTGACGGCGACGTTGTCCAGGTCGCCGTTCAACACGTCCACGGGAATCTGCGTCGTGTTGGAGCCGAACCCAACCGGTGTGGAAATCGCCCCGGTTGCGGCACCACCACCCGGTGCAGAAAAGCTCATCGGCGCGATCTGAAGCCAGTAGGAGCCTGGCGCGACATCGCGCACCTCGAACTCACCGGTCGCGGGATCGTACTTGTTGCCTTGGAACAGTCCGCCAAGACCTCCCAACAATGCGTCGAGCGTCGCCGTTCCGGGTCCGTTTCGCGGCGAGACTGAAGGCGTCGCCATCGAGGGCGGCCTTCCCGTGGACGCGTCGGTCACACGGCCGCGGATGCGGTACCGTTCGCTTTTCACGAGCTGGAAGTCGGCGCGCGTCTCCGTCCCGGGCTGCAGATCGACGGCGAGAGCTCGTGAAATATCCGGGGTCCCTGGGTAGTACGTGAGGACAAAGCCGGGATCCACGACTTCGTTCGCTGTGCGTACGGGGCCGCCGAAAATCGAGCTGATGTCCGGGGCAAGCTGCAGGTTCGCCGGACCCCTTTGCGGCAAGGCCGCAGCCTCCTGAGAGATGGCGGAGCTCAGCTTCTCAAGCCCGGTGCGTTCCGCGCTCGCACTCACGAAGTAATGCCCGGGATTGATCCAGTACAAGCGGTATTCCCCAAGATCGTTCGTCTTGTCGGACGCCGCCGCCTTCAGCGTCCGCTTGCCCGTTGCGTCGTACGTCGGTCTCAAGGCTTGAACGGTGATGCCCGCCAGCGGCTCTCCAGTCGTGCCATCCACGACGCGGCCCGCGATGGTGGCCGCCGGCGTAAGACGAAACGTGATGTCCTGGATTCGCTGTCCCACGCCGACGTTCAACACCGTCCCTGGCCGATTCATCGAGCGTTGGCCGTACTCCTGCTTCGTGAAGCCGTTGCGCGCCGCGATCACGCGGTACGAGGCGGCATCGACATCCTTGAATTCAAATCGTCCACGCTCATCGGTCGTCGCGGTGGGGAACACGAACGGATTCTGATCCCGCTGCGGCGCCGCGCCGCGGCCAGCAGCGTCGATCCCGACCACGCGTATGAGGCTCACCTGAGCGCGAGGAACCGGCTCGCCCGTCTCAGCCCGCACCACAACTCCGCTGATCGAAGACTTCTGGGGCGCAGCGTTCTGTGCGGCTCCAGTCAACGCCCGCGGCCGGGCCGACAGGGACGTCCAGAGAAGAAGCGTTGTCGCGGCCCCCACCACGACGGAATTTCTCATCGCCGACCTCCGTAATCTGGATCTTAACCAGGTAAGCTATCCGAAAGTGAACGTCGCCCGTTTTCACGTCCGCCACGGAGATCGTACGGCGCTCGCTCGCCACGCCACCGACGAGGTCGGCCCGTTCAAGGAAAAAAAGGACGCGGCCGACTACCTGCGAAAGGGTCTCGAGCGGCTCGCAAAGCGCCAGCAACTGCTCTACGCACAGGATCGCTACGCGCTGCTCTTGATCTTTCAAGGCATGGACGCCGCCGGCAAAGATCACGTCATCCGCCATGTGATGTCGGGCGTCAGCCCACAGGGCACAGAAGTGCACTCGTTCAAGCAGCCCTCGGCCGAGGAGCTGGACCACGACTATTTGTGGCGAACGTCCCGAGTGCTACCCGAGCGAGGGCGCATCGGCATCTTCAACCGCTCGTACTACGAAGAAGTCCTCGTCGTCCGGGTGCATCGGCAGCTGCTCGACGCGCAGAAGCTGTCGCCTTCGCTCGTCACCAAGCACATTTGGGATGAACGCTTCGACGACATCAATGCCTTCGAGCGGTATCTCACCCGCAACGGGACCGTCGTCCGGAAGTTCTTCCTGCACGTCTCCCGTCGAGAGCAGAAGCGGCGGCTGCTCGAACGCCTCGACGATCCGGCGAAGAATTGGAAGTTCTCGCCGACCGATCTGCTGGACAGGGACGATTGGAAGGCTTATCAGTCGGCCTACGCCCACGCCATCGCCGCGACCAGCCATCGCCGCGCGCCCTGGTACGTGGTGCCGGCCGATCACAAATGGTTTGCGCAGGCGGTCGTGGCGGATGTCATCGTGCAGACGCTCGACGACCTGGACCTCTCCTATCCCAAGCTGACGCCGTCGCAGCGCCGTGCGCTCGCGCGAGCACGGCGTGCCCTCACTCGTTAAATCGGCGGCGCCGTCTCGGCGACGAATCGATCCACCGCCGGCCAATTCGTGAACTCGTAGTCGCGCGTCGTCGGTCCGTCGAAGCCGGCCTTGTGCGCGATCAGCTTCATGATCCACTTCACGATGAAGTTGTACTTGCTGTACGCCAAGGCGCCGGCGACCGCGAGCGCGTGCTGGGGACGCCAGCCGCTGTCCTTCGTAAACCCCTCAATCATCCTGAGCGCGTCGGCGTGCGCCGCCTCGCGCTGCGCGGTCGTGTGGTTGTTCGTGTCCTCCGCGCCGGCCTGCGACAGCGTCAGCGATAAAAACGGTGCGTGCAGGCGGTCGAGTTCGCGCTTCGACGTCTTGACGAACGCGATCATTTCTTTCTCGTGATGTTCGAGGTGCACGGAGGCGACGACGAACGCGGCGTCATAGTCGCGCCAGTCGAATTCTCCGTGGACGTGTCTCACGTCGACGACATCGGTGTCGATGTGTCGTGCTCGCAGGTCGCTCGCGATGTGCTCCGCGACGCGCGCTGCCTGCCCTTCTCGTGTGGCATAGAACACTGCGGCTCTCATTGTGCCCTCGTCGCAAGCCTGAAGGCCTGCGCTACTTGTGATGCTCGACGTGGTCGTCGTCGGTCGGCTTCTGCATCATCATGTGCATCATCCCGCCGTGCATCGCCATCATGCCCGTCATCTGCTTGCGTTCGGCGACGAGCTCGTTCACGACGGCGACGAGTGAGTCGATGCGGTCGTTGCCTTTGGCGGCATTGAGTTTCGCGACAAGGTCGTCGAGCTTCTTGTCCGACGCCTGCATCGACATCATCATCTTCTGTTGGCCAGCCATCATCGCGTGCATGTCCGGTTTGGCGGCGGGCTCCTGCGAACGAGCGACGCCAGCCCAGATCGCCAGCCCGGCGAGAACCGTGATCAATGTGGTTTTCATAATCGACTCCTAGCCTCTAGTCCCTAGACCCTCGCCCTCGCTAGTCCACCATCTCGTCATGCACCATCACGAGCTGCAGCGGACGGCGTTCGTAGTCGCGAAGCTCGATCACGTTGCGGCTTTCGTCGACCGAGAGCCGGATCGCGTCCGACATCTTGGCGTCGCCGTCGCCATGCCGATCGATCCGCAGTTCCATGAAGTAGAGCCGATCCAGTTGCTCGAACCGGCGAAACTCGGGTCCGGCGAGCACGATCGGCTGATCGCTGGCCAGGTAGATGCGCTGTCCGCCGTCACGGTCTGGCATCTGCCACGCGTACCGGATCACAAACTCGCCGCCGCCGGCCACGGCGACTGTGCCAACCGCGGGGTAGCCGCACAGCACGTCGATGAATCCGACGGAACCTTTCTCGAGGAGTGTGCGGGCGAGTAGACGGTGATCCTGGTCCGTCGACCATTGCGAAATCGCGATGTCGACGTGCCTGAACGAGAGTCGCGCCTGGCTCGACATCTCGACGCTTCTCGCGCTGAACCTGGCGACGGTGTCACGCCTGACCGACGCCGACATGGTGAGGCTGGCGGCGAACAGCAGGAAGAGAATGACGGTAGCTCGTCTCATAGAGCCCCCTTTGACCTTTACGCCTCACGAGGAGCAATCGTCATTCCGTGCGCAACTGCCGGATATTCGGCAGCGGCATGGGCAGTGCATTGGGGTATCCTCGAAACCCGGAGGGGGCATGTCTCGAAACCGAATCGCCATCGCTGTGGCCGGGCTGATGCTTGCGGCAGGCACCGCACGCGCGCAGGACGCCGCCGCTGGCGCCAAAGTGTTCGCGGATCAGAAGTGCAGCCTGTGTCACTCCATCGCGGGCAAAGGAAACGCCAAGGGCCCCCTCGACGACGTCGGCAGCAAGCTGTCCGCCGCCGACATCCGCGCGTGGATTGAAGACGCCGCGGGGATGACCACCAAGACGAACGCCGCACGCAAGCCGGCGATGAAGTCGTACTCGCTTGCGAAGGGCGACGTCGACAACCTCGTCGCCTATCTGTCCAGCCTCAAGAAGAAGTAGTGCTGCGGATCGCCGGCGCGGTGCTGACGACGGTCAGTGCCGTGCTCTTCCTCGTCGTGTTCCTGGCAGACCTGTTCGGTTTGCACACGAATCCGTACCTCGGCGTCCTTTTCTTCCTGCTTCTGCCGGCCGGCTTCGTCATCGGCCTCGTGCTGTTCGCGCTCGGCCACTGGCCCGCGTCGTGGCCGCGCATCGACCTCAACGACGCGACGCAACGCGCGACGGTGACAATCGTGTTCGCGCTCACGATCGTCAACGTCGTCATCGTGTCGATGGCGGCGTATCGAGGCGTCGAGTACATGGATTCGGTGGCGTTCTGCGGTCAGGTGTGCCACACGCCGATGCAGCCGGAATTCGTCGCGCATCAGACCGGCGCGCACGCGAACGTGAGGTGCGTCGATTGTCATGTCGGCGCCGGGGCGTCGTCGTTCGTTTCAGCGAAGGCTGCGGGCACGAGGCGGGTGCTGGCGGTGATTCGCGGCAATTACTCCAAGCCCATCGTGCCGGCGCCGAGCCAGTTGGTGAAAGCCGTGGAGACATGCGAGGGGTGCCACTCGCCCGCGCGGTACCACGGCGACAAGGTGCGGCGAGTCGTCGAGTACGCGGACAACGAGAAGAACGCCGAGACCGTGACGACGCTCAAGGTGCACGTCGGCGGTGGCGACGAGCGCCGCGGTCTCGCGACGGGCATTCACTGGCACATGAACGTCGCGAACGAGATCGAGTACATCGCGACCGACAAGAGTCGGCAAACGATTCCCTGGGTCCGCATGAAAGACCGCGACGGCCACGTGCGCGAGTACGTCGTCGCGGGCACGACGTCCGAACAACTCTCCAAGGGCGAGCGGCGCCGCATGGACTGCATGGACTGCCACAACCGGCCCAGCCACGTCATCGCTCCGACGCCCGAACGGGCCGTTAACGACGCGATGGCTGTCGGCGCGATTCCGTTGTCGCTGCCGTTCATTCACCGGGAGTCCGTCAGGGCCCTGAAGTCGGGAAATCCCGCGGCCCTGCGGGATTTTTACCACACGCAGCCGCGCGATCAGGTCGAACGCGCGGTCGCCGCCGTGCAGGACATCTATCGGCGCAACGTCTTCCCGTCGATGAACGTCACGTTCGGCACGTATCCGGATAACATAGGCCACGTCGATTCACCCGGATGTTTCCGCTGTCACGACGACAATCACAAATCAAAGGACGGCAAAAAGATTGGCCAGGACTGTGAGACCTGCCATGCGATCGAGTAGTTGGCACCAGCTGTGCAGTCGGTCGCGCCGACCCATGAAAGCTCTTCTGGCTCTTCTTGCATCCGTATTCGTGCTGGTCGCGGCGACGGCGTTTGCGGCGCCGCGCGGACAGGCTCCAGCGGCAGCGGCAAAACCCGCGGCGCTTCCGGCGGGATACATCGGCGACGACACGTGCGTCGCGTGCCACGACAACAAAGACAAGCAGCTGGGCACGACGCTGCACGGCAAGTCGCAGAACGAGCGGACGCCGGCGGCCAAACCGAACCAGGCGTGCGAGACGTGCCACGGCCCGGGTAAAGAGCATGCGGAGAGCGGGGACAAGACCAAGATCCGCGCGTTCGCCTCGATGAAGCCGCGCGAGGTCTCGGAAGTTTGTGTGGGGTGTCACAACAGGTCGACACACGCGCTATGGAAGGGCAGCATCCACGACGCGCGTAACCTGTCGTGCATCACCTGCCATTCGGTGCATAGCCCCAAGTCGGAATACGCCCAGCTGAAGGCCGCGACGATCACGGAGACTTGTGCGACCTGCCACAAGACTGAAGTCGCGAAGCTCCAGCGCTTCGGGCACATGCCGGTGCGTGAAGGCAAGATGCAGTGCACGTCGTGCCACAACCCGCATGGCTCGACGAACGTCCGCCTGCTCAAGGTCGGCAACTGGGTGAACGAGCTGTGTGTGAGCTGCCATGCGGAGAAGCGGGGGCCGTTCCTCTGGGATCACGCGCCGGTGCGCGAGGCCTGTAACACGTGTCACGACCCGCACGGCTCCAACAACGATCGGATGCTCGTCGCGAAGCTGCCGATGCTCTGCCAGCGGTGTCACATCGGCACGCGTCATCCCTCCACGATTTATGACGGCGCGCAGCTCACCGCGCGCAGCAACCGGCTGATCGGGCGCGGCTGCGTGAACTGCCACGCGCAGATTCACGGGTCCAACAGCCCGGCCGGTAACGCCTTCCTGCGGTGAGGCAGACGGTGATGGCGACGACCATGCGAATCCGACACAGCGTTTTGTTCGCGCTCTGCGTGTTGCTGGCCGCCACCGCACCGGCCTACGCGCAGCTGCTGCCGCCAAATGAACCGGAGCCGGACACGACCTCGCCGGCGGCCGCCCAATCGATACCCGTCTCGACGGACAACTTCGCCGACTTCTCGATCCGCGGTACGGCGTATACGGACGGGTCCGATGAGGGACGCGCTCAGCGCTATCGCGATTTGCGGGGCGGCGGAACCGTCGAATTCCTGCGCTTCTCGCACGACAGCTCCACGCGCTGGTTCAGCGTGCAGGCCGATCACGCCGGCTACCGCGACCAGCGGTACTCGGCGGCGTTCAACGACTTCGGCAAGGTGAAGGGTTGGTTCCAATACAACTCGATTCCGCTGTTCTTCACCGACCAGGCGAAGACCCTCTTCAGCGCCGAAGGCGGAGTGTCCGAGAATATCCTCAGAATCCCGGACGCGATTCAGACCGGCCTGCAGAACAAGACGCTCCCGTACGCCAGCGTCGATGCGCTCGCGACGCCGTTCGATCTCCGGTTAAAGCGGACCGTGACGCAGTTCAGCGCGACGTACACGCCCACGCGCAACCTCGACCTCACCGTCGCGTTCAGCACGTCGGCGAAGGATGGAAACCAGCCGTGGGCCGGTACGTTTGGCTTCTCCGACGCGGTCGAACTGCCTGCGCCGGTGCAGACGCGCACGACCGACCTGGACAGCGGTCTCGAGTGGACCAACAGCCACGGCTCGGCGCGCGTCGGCTACTACGGATCGTTCTTCCGCAATGAATTCACCACGCTTGTGTGGGACAACCCGCTGCGGATTACCGACTCGCCGACGCTCGGTCCGCTGCAGGGGCGCGAAGCGCTCTGGCCCGACAGCAACCTGAACACCGGCAACATCAGCGGCGCGCTGAATCTTCCGGCGCGCAGCCACGCGACGGCGTACCTGTCGATTGGCCAGTGGACGCAGGACAACCCGCTGATTCCGTTCACGGTCAACAGTGCGCTGCCGATCATCCCGCTCGATCGCCAGACATCCGACGCCCAGGCGCGCGTGACGAGCATGAACTACACCTTCAGCTCGCGGCCGACCGACACCCTGTGGATCTCGGCGCGGTATAAGTCGTACGACTTCGACAACCGCACGCCGGTGCTCCACGTGACCAACACCGTGTCGTACGACACGACGGTCGCGGCGTTCGCGGAAGGCGGCACGAGCCCGTTCAGCCTCAATCGCAAGACCTTTGACGCCGCTGCGTCGTTCACGCCGCTGCGCTACAGCGCGTTCGGCGTCGGCTACACGCGAGAGCAGATCGACCAGACCTTCCGCACGTTCGACACCACGACGGAGAACACTGTGCGCGTGACGTACGATGTGTCGGGGATCAGCTGGCTGATGGCACGTGCGGTGTATGAGCACGCCAAACGCGTCGGCACCGGATTCGACGAGCAATCGCTCGACGACATCGGAGAGCAGGTGTCGCTGCGGCAGTTCGACATCTCGGATCGGACGGCCAACCGCTTCTCCTTCGTCGCGCAGGTAATACCGGTCTCGTCGTTCTCGGTGAACGGCAGCGCCACGGTCGGCGACGAGGATCGGCCCGGGACGACGTTCGGCCTGCGCAGCAACGACAGCCGCTCCTATTCGATCGGCGCCGATTACGTGCCGCGTGCCTCGGTCTCGGTAGGCGCCGAGTACACGTGGGAGAAGTACACGTCGCTCCAGGCGTCGCGCCAGGCGAATCCCGGTCCCCAGTTCGACGACCCGACGCGCGACTGGACGACGGACGGCGCCGATCGCGCGCGCACGTTCGTCGGGTCCATGGATCTGATCAAGCTGCTCGCGAAGACCGACATCCGACTGTCGTACACGTACAGCCACGCCGAATCGCTTTACGTCTACGGTCTCGCTCCGAACACGACCCTCGCGCCCGTGCAGCAACTGCCGCCCGTCATCAACGAACTGCAGCGCGCGACCGCCGACTTTCGCTATCGCTTCACAACACACTTCGGCGCGGGAATCGTCTACTGGTACGACAAGTACGCGGTGAACGACTTCGCGATGGGGACGCAGACGCTGACGACCATCGCGCAGCCCTCGTTTCTGATGATCGGCTACCTCGCTCGTCCGTACACCGCCAACACTCTTTCGGGACGGTTTACATACTATTGGTAGTGTCCGCCTTTAGGCGGACCTGCTATGCGTTCGGCTGACGCCGGACACTACGTGTTTGCGAGGAGCCGACGCGTAATTGCGCTCGTCGGTACTCGCGCGCGCAGGCGATGCAGCGTCGAATACAACCCGACTTCGGCTCGCATGAGGAAGACGTACTCCGGTGCCGCGATCCTTGCGCGGACGCCGTTGGCCGCGAACCGCGCGAGCTCGCGCAGGAACGCGGCGTCGGCAAAATCGAACGTCCAGTCGGCCGGCCGATCCGGTGGATAGACTCGTCGATAGAACCGTGCGGCGCCGCTGACGATGGCGCGGTGGCCAGCCGATGACACCTTGCCTCTTGGGCCCGTGAACTGCTCTTCGATGACGCGGTGGAATTCAGGTGAGTCGAAGTCCCCTGAAAACAGAATGCCTTTCCGCATGCGTCTGATGACTCCGGCGCCGAAGGCCTTCACGCAGCCGAAGTCGATCAAGCCAATCGAACCATCTGCGTTGAAAAGGTAGTTGCCCCAGTGTGGGTCCGCGTGCAGCCGTTCGAGCACGAGCACCTGGAACCAGAACAATTCGAACAGCCGGCTGCCGATCGCATCGCGCAGCTTCTGTGACGGCCTGGTTGCGAGGAACGCGTCCAGATGTTGCCCGCGCGCGACCGACATCGTCAGCACCCGGTCGGATGAATACGCCCGGTAGACGTCCGGCACGGCGACAAATCCCAGCGGCCCGAAATGATTCTTGAAGAACGTGAGGTTGTCCGCCTCGCGCACGTAGTCCGTCTCGGCGAGGATCTGCGATTCCATCTCGTCGAGGGTCGTCTTCGTCAGATGGCCGGACAGCTGGATCGGCAGCGACGTGTTTCGGATCCAGCGAAAGTCGTTTTCGATGGCCGCGCGGATTTCCGGGTACTGGATTTTGACCGCCACCGGCGTTCCGTCGCGCAGGACAGCGCGATGGACCTGACCGAGTGAGGCCGCGGCGAACGGCTCCGGCTCAAACATCTTGAAGACATCGAGCGGCGCGCGGCCAAGGCTCGCCTTGAACTGGGCTTCGGCCAGCGACGGATGCATCCCCGGCGCTTCCATCTGCAGCTTCGACAGCTCGGTCAGGATCTCCTCCGGGAGGATGTCCGTCTGGAGGCTCAACGCCTGGCCGAATTTCATCGCCGGACCGCGCAGCGTCATGAGCTCGTCGCGGATGCGGCGTCCCGTGTGCGTGAGCAGCGTCTTGCGCCTCTGTTCGCGCTGCGCCTCGCCGAGAAACAGGCGCTGCAGCATGTACCCGACATAACTGCCGGTGATGCCGGCGGTGAGCGCACCCAGACGGATCATGCGCCCCTTGGCTGTCGTCGTCGGATAGATCTTCTGCAAGATGGTGCCGATCGTGGTGCCCGCGGTGCGTGCCGCGGCGCCGGAGAGCGGATGCGCGAGCGGAGCCGACGACGCTTTCGAAGTCTTCGCCATCGGAGACCTACTGTCGAAGAAGCGTGACGCCGATCTTGAGCGATCGGTCGAGAAACGCGAGCGTCTGCTGCTTTCCCGGCGACGTGTCGTGCAGCCAGTAGAGCAGGACGCCAAAGTAGTAAATCCAGAAGACCTGCGGCGTCCACCAGCCCGCGCGCGGCACCTCGCCTCGTCGGGCCGCGTCGTCGAACAGTTCCTGAACGAACGTGAGATATCGCGCTTGCAGCGCGTGCGAGCCTGGGCTGAACGGGCCCAGCTTCGAGCCGGGCTTCAAGGCGTGGAGCAGCGCCGACCCGATGAAGCGTTCGTGCGGCGCGAGAAACTCGAGCTGCGTCTGGACGAGCACGAAGAGCTTTTCTTCGAGCGGCGCCTTGCGGAGGCGCGTATTACGCTGGACGGCCGCAATCGCGTGGTCCACTTCCTGCTCGAAGAAGTGGAGCGCGATGTCTTCCTTGGTTCGGAAGTAGTTGAACACCGTGCCCTCGGCGATCTTCGCTTTTCGCGCGATGGCCTTGGTCGTCGTCGCGTCGAACCCTTTGTCGCGGAAGAGCGCCAGCGCCGCCGCAACGATGCGCCCGCGGGTGGCCGTTTTATTCGTCTCGCGGCGGCCCGCCCTGGAGGTGAGTGCACTCATATTTGTTATGAGGATACTCATATTTCGTTCTGACTGTCCAGTTCCGAATCGCATTCTGAACTCCGCGACCGCTGTGTGTGTACTCGAGTCATCTCTCTCAATTTGCCTCTCGTCTCCATACGGGCCGGCGTGTTAGCGTGGAAACATGAGACGAGTTTTTGCTGTAGCCGCGGTCGTTGCCGCCACCTGCGGGCACGCGGCGGCGCAGCAGGCGTCGAGCGTTCCGCTCAACGGCGTCTGGACGCTCAACCGCGCGGCCAGCGATTTCCCGAAAGAGATCGGCTTCAGCCTCGAGGTGCCCGTCGACGACACGCAGAGCGCGCCGCCGGCTCGAGGACGCCGCGGTGGAGGTGGAAGCCGGTCATCCGGCGGCCCGTTAGCGGGGCGCCGCGAGAGCTACGAGGACGGACAGCGCAAGCAGCTGATTACTGGCGAAGCACGCAATCCGCCCGTGCGGCTGATGTTCGTGGACAGCGGCGCCGCCGTCACCATCACCAACGAGTTCGGGCAATCGCGCACGCTGCATCCGGGTGCGCGGTCCGAGGCCGTCGAAATACAGGGGATCGTGTTTCAGGTCACCTCGGAGCGCGAGGGCGACCGTCTGGTCGCGACCTACCAAGTCGAACAGGATCGTCAGGTCCGCTACACGTATTCGCCGTCGGCGTCTCCCCGTCGGCTGTCTGTGCAAATCGAATTCGTCGAGCGCGGAGCGGAGGGCGACAAGGCCACGCGCGTCTACGACTTCGGCACCGAGAGCGGAAGCGTGGCGGCAGATCGGTCGGGGCAGCAGGCGCCGCCAGGCTTAGCGGCTCCAAGGGCCGATCAACTGAGAGAAAGCTTCGACCAGCGGCCGGGTGCCGAGTTCAGGGGCATCAAAGACATCGGCGTTCTCGTGGAAGACCTCGGTTCCGAAGCGCAGGCGTGCGGGCTGAAGCACGACACGATTGAGGACGCGCTCACGAGGCGGCTCACGATGGGCGGGCTCAACGTCCGGAGGAATTCAGACGAAGACACCTACGTCTACGTCAACATCATCACGACGGCGATGCCGAATGGCGGCTGCGTGTCGCGCTACGATGCGTTCCTCTACACTCACGCGACCGCGAAGCTGTCCTACCACCAACAGCCGGTGCTCGTGCAGGTATCGCTGCTGCACCGCGGCGGCATCGGCGCCAGCGGCGTCGCGTCGCACGCGGCGGCTGTTTCGAGAGGCCTCGAAGGCTACGCCGACCTGTTCGTCACGCAGATCCGCGACGCGAACAAGTGATCCGCAGGGGCGGACGAAGGCTGCCCCGAGGAAGAATTTTCCCTAGTTGGTGAGGACGAATGTCCACGGCACGATGGCCGCGAGCACGTACACAACTGTAAGTATCGACAGCGCGAGATACTTCGAACGCAGGTGCAAGAGCGTCGCGCAGACGATCGCGAACAGCTTCACGGTGACAAGCGTCGCGCCTGTGCCGACCGCCCCGAAAAGAAACGCCAACAGTGGGTTGGCTTCGATCGACAGGCCGTATTGAGCAGCCCCTGCGGCCGTCATCACCCCGTCAGCCACTTGAGTGGCGGCAAAGATGATGAGAGCCCACGCCGCCCGCGACTGCGTCGCGGTCAACGTCGCCGAGAGCGGGACACGAAGAGCCCTCACGACCTCCAAGACTGCAAATCGCAGGCCTACAATCGCGCCAGCGCGAGCTTGGCCGCGTAGTAGCCGCACAT
>Ga0097621_100002046_pt1 | contig 13800 bp, 14 predicted proteins | sample KBSMisM72_FD_73165 | JGI IMG/M metagenome (GOLD analysis project Ga0097621, IMG submission 73165) | Miscanthus rhizosphere microbial communities from Kellogg Biological Station, Michigan, USA - KBS Miscanthus M7-2 (version 2) (version 2) | ecosystem: Host-associated > Plants > Roots >... | reverse complement strand
GCCTGGATGCGCACCACGTCCTCTACGGAATCGTGCGCGAGCAAGGCGCGGCCCTGGGCCAGCTTTCGCTTTATCGCCGCCTCGACGCGCCGGCCTTCACCCCGCGCGAGCGCGCGGACCTCGCGAGCGTCATGCACTACGTGGGACATGGCATCGCCGTGAGCGACGCGCGCCGGCCCGAGGGTCCCGCGTACGCGTTCGAGGATTCCGACGACGAAGCGATGCTCGTCACCGATCGGCGTGGCGGCGTTCGCCATGCTTCGGCCAAGGGCCGGCGCCTGCTCCTGCTCGCGACGATGTCCGAGATCAACTCGGCGAAGCTTCACGCCGCCGAGAACGATCGGGCCGCGAGCCTGCTGAAAACGCTGGTCGCGCGCCTCGATGCGGTTTCACGCGGCGAGGATGCCGCGGCGCCCGTGGCGACGGTCGAGACGAAATGGGGACGCCACATGCTGCGCGCCTATTGGCTCGACGACGATCACCAGGCCCCCGACGCGCCGGTGGGCGTGCGAATCCAGCGCCAGGAGCCGATGATCCTTCGCTTCGTCCATGCGATGGGACGGCTGCCCCTGTCGCCGCAGCAGCGGGAGATCGCGCTCATGATCGCGCAGGGCAAGAGCAACCATGAGATCGCCGACGCGCTCGGTGTCTCGGGCAACACGGTCGCCTATCACATCAAGCAGCTCTTCATGAAGCTGGACGTGCACGACCGCTCCGGCGCCGTGCATCGCATCCTCAGCGGGAACACGCGCCTCAAGGGCTAGCGAGCGCCTTCCCGAGCTCCTCGCGATCGTCCGCGGAGAGCCCCCTGCTGAAGTGCAGCACCTGCTCCAGGATGTCGCGCGTCTCGAAGTAGGGCTCGATGCAGGCGAGGTGGATGAAGCCGCCGCCGCTGAACTGTCCCTCGTCGAAGAACGTGAGCCGGATCCGCCACGTTCCCTTCGGAATGGGTTCGCGGCAATGGCGGCAGGTCGCCTGCCCCTTCGCGCGCTCCGCGCCGTCGATCCGGTCGCGCCGCCGATGCGCAAGGCTGCCCTTCGCCGCGACCTCCAGCTTTTCGCGACCGGGCACTTCGCCCGTCGAGGCGGCAAGCGCTTCGAGCATGGGCTCGGGGCGCTTGTACGCCGCGCACATCGGATGGAACCAGAGCGTCATCTCGCCCTCGGCGAACGGGTTGGGCAATCGCTCGCCGAAGCGGATCTCCCCCTTGCCGATGGGCTCGCCGCAGCCGCGGCATTTCGCGCGGCCGGTGGGCGCGGCCTCGAAGACGTGCGCCATCTACTCGCGGTGGCCGCCGAACTCGGCGCGCATCGCCGAGAGGAGCCGGTTGGCGAAATCGTCCTGGCCGCGCGAGGAGAAACGCGAGAAGAGCGCCGCGCTCAGGACCGGCGTCGGCACCGCGGCATCGATGGCCGTCTGCACGGTCCAGCGGCCCTCGCCTGAATCGGAGACATGCCCCTTGAATCCCGCGAGCTTCGCATCCTTGGCCAAGGCGCTTGCGGTGAGATCGAGCAACCAGGAGCGGATCACGCTTCCGTGGCGCCACAGCTCGGCGATCTTCGCCGTATCCATCGAATATCCGGGCGCCGCGGCGAGGACGTTGAATCCCTCCGCATACGCGGCCATCACGCCGTATTCGATCCCGTTGTGGACCATCTTCGCGAAGTGGCCCGCGCCCACGGCGCCGCAATGCAGGTAGCCCTTCTTGTCCGGCGCCAGCGCCTTGAAGATCGGATCGAGCCGCTTCACCGCGGGCTTCTCGCCGCCGATCATCAGGCAGTAGCCGTTCTCCAGGCCCCACACTCCGCCGCTCGTGCCGACATCGACGTAGTGGATTCCGCGCGCTCCCAGCTCGTCGGCGCGAATGGCGTCGTCGGCGTAGTGCGAGTTGCCGCCGTCGATCACGATGTCGCCCTTCTTCAGCAGCGGCGCGAGCTTCGCGATCACGGCGTCCACCAGCTCGTGCGGAACCATGATCCAGATCGCGCGCGGCGCCTTCAGCTTCTTCACCAGCGCGTCGAGCGATTTCGCCGCCACGGCGCCGTCGCGCGCGACCGCGTCGATGGACGCGGCCACCATGTCGTGGACGACGCACTCATGTCCCGCACGCATGAGCCGCCGCGCGATGTTCGCCCCCATCCGCCCGAGGCCGATGATTCCCAATTGCATGGCTTTTCCCTTCGGTTGTTGCGGCCATTCTAGACGCGGACGCTAGAATCGGCTTCCATGGTGAAGGCCATCGTCGTGATGGGCGTGTCGGGCAGCGGCAAGACGACCGTGGCCCGGCTCCTCGCCGGGCGCCTGGGATGGCGCTTTGCGGAAGCGGACGAGTTCCATTCGGCCGCCAACGTGGCGAAGATGCGCGGCGGCGTGCCGCTCACGGACGAGGATCGCGCGCCGTGGCTCGCGGCGATCGCAAGCTACATCGACGATGCGATCGCCTCCGGCAAGCTCGCGGTCGTCACCTGTTCGGCGCTCAAGCGCCGCTACCGCGACGTGATCATCGGCTCGCGTCCCGGCGTCGCGCTGGTCTATCTCAAGGGCGACTACGACACCATCGCGAAGCGCATCGCCGCGCGCCCGCACCACTACATGCCGGTGTCGCTATTGAAGAGCCAGTTCGAGGCCCTGGAAGAACCCGCCGGCCCCGAGGAGGCGATAGTGGTCTCGGTAGACCTTCCTCCCGACGAGATCGTGCGGGAGATCCTGCAGGCCGGGCCGATCAAATCCCACCTGAGCAGGTAGGCCCGGTAATACTCGCGCTGGATCACTATCGGCTTTCCAACGCAGCCAAGGGGAGGCCGCATGGCGATCGACAGGACCACAGCACGTGCCAACTGCGATGACACGCTGATCGCATGGTCGACGGACGCCAGGATCGAGGAGTGCCGGGGCTTCGCGATCCAGCGCCAACGCGATGGCAAGGCCGATCCCGAATGGGTACCCACTTGGGTGGGGTTCGTCGGGGACCCGCACGCGCCGCATGAAAGCCGCGGCAGCAACGTGTGGCCCATCCAGCGCTACAGCTGGACCGACTACCTCGTGAAACCGGGAGAAAGGGTTCGCTACCGGGTCGTCGCGATGATGGGCCCGCACCAGCCGGGAAAGCCGCTCACGCAAGGGATCACGGGCAAGTGGACGCCCTATGTGACGGTCGGCACCGGAGAGGACGGCAAGGGCTTTCGGGCGTTCTTCAATCGCGGCATCGTCCCGGGCCAGTGGCTCGCGTACCGGAAACTCAAGGATCCGACTGCCGTCCTCAAGAAGGACATCAACGATCCGAAGTCCGCGAACCGCATCTTCCTTTCCGGGTGCCTGCGCCCGGCAATTCTCGACTACCTCGCCGCAGCCAAGCGCGACGACGTCGATGTCTACGCCGCTCTCTACGAGCTCAACGATCCGGAGCTGATCGACGCGCTCGAAGCCCTCGGCCATCGCTGCCACCTGGTGCTCGGATCCGGCGCCTACAAGTCTGGCGTGCCGGACGAAAACAAGGCGGAGCGCAAGAGGCTTCGCGACAACGGCAAGATCGACCTCAACGACCGCCTGGTGAAATCGCCCCATTTCGCCCACAACAAGTTCGTCGTGGTGTGCGACAAGAATCACAACCCGGCCAAGGTGCTGACGGGCAGCACCAACTGGACCGTGACGGGGCTGTGCACCCAGGTCAACAACGCGGTGATCTTCGATTCGCCGCAGATCGCCGCGGCCTACCACCAGCGCTGGCTCGCGCTCAAGAACGCGGGCGCAGGCTATCCGGCGACGCTCGCCAAGGACGGCTCGACGCCGTGCAAGGCGAAAGTCTATGGCGCTGACGTCACGGCATGGCAGGTTCCGTGCCTCAAGACGGTGGATCTCGCGGATGTGCGCACGAGGCTCGCGGGCGCCAAGGACGGGGTCCTCTTCCTGATGTTCAATCCGGGTCCGAAGGGCACGCTCCTGAACGACATCCTCGCGCTCGACAGAAGCAAGCTCTTCGTCGAGGGCGTCATCAACCAGGACCCCGGCGGGAAGAAGGCGCCGGTCCTCAAGATCGTCCAGCAGGGTCACGCCGCGAAGACCATGCCGCTGCGCGTCGCGATACCGGGGATCATCATGGACAAGGCGAGGAAATGGTTCGCCAAGGAGACACGCTTCAACATGGTGATGATCCACAGCAAGACGATCGTGATCGACCCGTTCGGCAAGAAGCCCGTCGTCATCACCGGCTCCCACAACCTCGGGCCGAAGGCGAGCGGCAAGAACGACGACAACTTCGTGTTGATCGAGAACTCTCCCGAGCTCGCGGAGCAGTACGCGGTCAACATCGCGTCGGTGTTCGCGCACTACAAGATGCGCTACAACCAGGCGAAGGCGGCGCAGGACGCGAAGGCGAAGAAGAAGAAGCCGCCGCAGCCATACGACGGGAACAAGGACGACGACAAGTGGCAGGACTGGTACAAGGGACCGGAGAAGGTCCAGGAGATCGACTTCTGGGCCTGACTACATCTGCTTGAAGAGGTGGCTGTAGGTGTCGCTGACGGGCAGCGTCTCGGTGCGTTTCTTCAGCCGCAGCGCCATGCGTCCGCGGAAGTCGCGCGTCACGCCGGCGATGTACGCCACGTTCACGATGGTGCCGCGATGGATCTGCCAGAACGCGGTGGGATCGAGCTGCTCGGCCAGGTCCTTGATGCCCACGCGGATCAACGCTTCCTTCTCGGCGGTGGCGACGGTCGTGTACTTGTTGTCGGAGCGGAAGTAGATCACCTCGTCCACCGTCACGAGGCGCGTGTCCGCGCCGTCCGAGGCCGTGACCCAGCGCAGGTATTCGGGCTTGCCCTTGTCGAGGCGGCCGGCGATCTTCTCCAGCAGCCCCACGATGTCCGGGGGGCGCGATTTCAGGCGCTCGCGCAGGCGGTCCACGGATTGGGCGATGCGCGCTCCCGTCAGGGGCTTCATCACGTAGTCCACCGCGCCCTGCTCGAAGGCCGTGACCGCGTAGCTGTCGTACGCAGTGACGAACACGACGTGGCAGCGGCCGCTCGCGCGCTTCGCGACTTCAATGCCGTTCATTCCCGGCATCTCGATGTCGAGGAAGATCATGTCGGGCGAGTGGCGCTCCAGCGCGCGCAGCGCGTGCACGCCGTCCTGCGCCTCGGCGCAGATCTCCAGCTCCGGCCACACGGTGGCGAGGGTCTCGCGAAGCTGCTCGCGCAGGTTCGCCTCGTCTTCGGCGATGACGGCGCGCGGCGGGCTCATTCGGCGGCGGCTGCGGCGGGCGCGCGCGCGGCGCGGCGCAGTTCCTCGATGAGGCTGTCGAGCACGGCTTCGCCCTCGGCGATGCCTCCTTCGTATCTCTCGCGCACCGCGCGCAGCGTCGCCACGAGCCGGTCGGGATCCACCCGCGCGCGCATCGTGTCGATCTCGCTCTCCACGCGCTGGCGATGCGAATCGAGCTCCTCGGCCTGCACGCGATGCAGCGATTCCACCAGCTCCCGGTCGCGGCGCATCGTGAACACGAAGATCATCACGACGGCGGCGATGGACAGGGGCTGGATGGACGCGCCCGGGAAATGGAAGTACGTGGTCCAGGTCGGGAACGAGGTGCAATAGGGAAGCTGCACGGCGTCGTACGCCCAGTAGATCTCGTTGAAGTTCACCGCGCAGCGCGCCTGCACGGCAAGCGCGATGCCCGCGACCAGCGCCGCCGTGAGCGAGGCGAGGCGCACGCGCCCGCGCAGCGGCAACCCGTCCACGATTCCCACCAGGAGGTACGCCGGGAAGTAGTTCAGGAGGGAACGCTGGAAAAGCTCGAGGAAGTACACGAGTTGGTCGTTGGGCGACAGGGGCATGTTGCTGAAGATGATGCCGCACCACGTCCACAACGCGAGCGCGGCGCAGAAGCCCATGAAGACGAGCACGCCCTTCCAGTTGAACGAGCGCAGGAGGTGGCTCATCGCGGGATCTCGATCGCCGCGACAACGCCGTGCGGAAGGTTGGGTTCGATGATGAGGCGTGCGCCCGCGCCGAAGAGCGCCGCAAGGCGCGCGCGCACGTTGGCGAGCCCGAGCCCCGTGCCCTTCGCTTCGCGCAGGCCGCGGCCGGTGTCGCGGACCTCGATGCGAAGCTTGCGCTCGTCCGCCTCGGCGTGGATGTCGATCACGCCGCCGTCGGTCTGCGGCGCGATGCCGTGCTTGATCGAGTTCTCCACGAGCGTGAGCAGCATGAGCGGCGGGAAGCTCAGGCGCGCGATCTCATCGGGAACGTCGATGGAGAAGACGAGCCGCCCGCCGATGCGAAGCTGCTGGATGTCGAGGTAGGCCTGCGCGAGGCGAAGCTCCTGCTCGAGCGTGGTCGTGGCCTGGCGCACCTGGGGGAGCGCCGCGTGCAGGTAGTCCACGAGGCGATCGAGCATGCGCCGGCCGGATTCCGGATCGCGGCGATAGAGCCACTTCACGTTCGCGAGCGTGTTGAAGAGGAAATGCGGCTCGACCTGCGCCTGCAGCGCCTGCAGGTGCGCTTCGGCCGTGCTCGCCCGCAGCTGCTCCCGCGCGATCGTCGCCCGCGCCACCTCGGCCGCATGCGCGTCGGCGAGCCTGAGGTAGTAGTACGCGGCGGCGCCCAATCCCCACCAAAACAGCGGACCGCGCACCGCGCTCAATTGATACAGGTAGGACTTGCCCTCGTGCGGCCCATAGCCGAACACGTCGTTCATGAGGTAGAGATCGAAGACGGTGGTGGCGAAACAGCCGACGATCACCGCGAGCGCGATCCCCGCGGGCGCGGTGAAGCTCCTGCCGAACACGCGCCAGACCAGGTGGCCCGTGGCGATGATGACGAGCGCGGAAACGAGCGAGAAGGCGAGCGCGTCCATCGCCCAGGCGAAGTCCTTGTACTTGAGCGCCACCACGAGCTGGCCGGAGCAGCCCACCGCCGCGTAGGCGAGCGCATAGGGGACGATCTTGAGGGGACGGCCGTCGGGTTCCAGCAGGGACTTGAGGTCCATGCGCGAAGCCTACGCCCCCGGGCGCCCGGGAGCCAAACGTGCGACGAAACGCCTCCGGCGGGCGACGAAACCGCCCGCCGCGGGAGTGAATTTGCGGGCCTAGCGGGCTGTCGAGACAGTGCGCACCAGCGGCACCCACTTCTGCCGCTCGGCACCGATGAAGGCGGCGAATTCCTCGGGCGACTCGAACACCGGGAACGCGCCCTGGTCGGCCAGCACCTGCCTCGCCTCCGGCGTGGCGAGGATCGACCGGATGAGGCCGTTCAGCTTCTCGACGACCGGGCGCGGCGTGCCGGCCGGCGCGACGATGCCCATCCATCCCTGGAACTTGAAATCGGGCAGCCCCGCCTCGGTCATCGTCGGCACGTCGGGCAACGGATCGAGCCGCTGCGGCGAGGTCACGGCGAGCGCGCGGATCTTCCCGGCCTTGATATGCGGCACCTGCACGTTGAGCCCTTCCATCCAGCAGTCGATGCGTCCGCCGATGAGATCGGTGAGGAGCTCGCCGCCGCCCTTGTACTGCACCTGCGTGATCTCGACGCCGGCGGTCTTGCGGAAAAGCTCGCCCAGCATCCAGGGCGGCGCGCCCACGCCCGTGTTGCCCCAGTTGATCGAGCCCGGCTTTTCCTTGCCGATCTTCACCAGCTCCGCGACGGTGCGCGCGGGGAATTGCGGATTGCACGTGAGCACGGCGTAGCCGCCGGTGAGCCGCGCGACCGGGGCGAAATCGGTGACGGGGTCGTAACCGATGTTCTCGTTCACGTGGGGCGCCATCACCAGGTTGCCCAGGTGCGCGAGAAGGAGCGTGTACCCGTCCGGCGCGCTGCGCGCGACGTTGCGGCTGCCGATCGTGCCGCTGCCGCCGGCCTGGTTCTCGACGACGACCGTTTGCCCGAGCCGTTCGCCCAGCTGCGCGGCGATCCAGCGGGAGCGAACGTCGCTCGCGCTGCCGGCCCCGGCGGCGACGACGATCTTGACGGGGCGATCGGGATAGGCGGCCCGCACCGACAGGGTCGCCGCGAGCAGCAGGAGCAAGAGGAGGCGTTTCATGGCGGCGAGCATGTGCCCCGCGGGCGGGGCATACAATCCACCGCTCGGGAATACCGCTTGTGACGGGAGGTCACATGTCGCACATCGGCGAACTGGGGGAGATGCGCGCTTTCGTGCGCTCGATCGAGCTGGGAAGCTTCTCGGCCGCGGCGCGGGAGCTGAAGCTCACACCCTCGACGTTGTCCAAGCTCGTAAGCCGCCTCGAGGCCGCGTTCGGCGTGGCGCTGGTGAAGCGCACGACCCGCCAGATCATGGCCACTCCCGAGGGAGATCTATTCGCGACGCGGTGCCGCCGCATCCTCGCCGAGATGGAAGACGCGGAGATGGAAGTGAGCCGCTCGCGCGAGCGTCCGCGCGGGAAGCTGCGCATGCACGTGGGCCCGGGATTCGGGATGCTGCAGCTGCTGCCCGCGTTGCCGCGCTTCCTCGAGCGCCATCCCGAGGTCGAGGTGGATCTCATGCTCGAGGACCGGCCGGTGGATCTCGTGCGCGAGAACCTCGACATCTCCATCACCGTCCCGCGGCCCGACCACCAGCACCTCGTCGTGCGCGGCATCTTCGAATTCGAGCGCATGACCGTGGCGGCGGCGTCCTATGCGAGGCGTCACGGGCTGCCGCGCTCGCCCGAGGAGATCCTGGCCCATCACCGGTGCGTGCGCGTTTCGAGCAGCCTCGCGCTGCCGTGGCGATTCGAGACGCCCGCCGGCATCCGGACGATCGACCCGCGGCCCTATTTCGTCGCGAACAACGCCGCGTTCGCGACCCGGATGGTGTTCGACGGCGCCGGAATCTCGCAGATGATGGAGTTCCAGGTGATCGAGGGGCTGCGCGACGGCCGCCTCGTGCACGTGCTGCCTCGATTCCCCTGTCCCGACAAGCGTGTGATGGCGGCGATCTATCCGCACGAGCGCAACCGCCTGCCGCGCGTGAAGGCGATGCTCGACTTCCTCGAAGAGACCTTCAGCTCCCGGCCCTGGCGCGTCGCCGCGAAGGCTACCCGGCGAGCACCGTCGCGAGGCCGTCGGCAGTGAGCGTGCGCGCCTGGGCGAAGCCGCCGACAAAGCGGCACATGCGCGCGCGGATCGCGAAGAGCGAGAAATCGGTGAGCTCGAAGGTCTGCGCGCTGTCGGGGAATCGCCGCAGGTAGGCCTCGCGCGCCTCGGGATAGAGCGCGGCCGCGTGGGGGATCTGCAGCGCCTCGCCCTGGATCGTGATGCGGGCCCGCGCTTGAGCAGGCACGCTCTCGTCATCCGGTGCGATCACGAGGAGGCTCGCCTTGGCGTTGGCGAGCATGTCGCCGGTATGCGCGGCGAGCGTGCTCACGTGGATCACGAAATCGGGCCCGCGCGCGAGCAGCGCGAAGGGAACCATCGAGACGTACGGCTCGCCGTCGTGGAGCGTGCCCAGCGCGGCGATCTTCTGCGCCTTGAGCAGGGCGCGGACGGCGGGCGCGATGGAGGGATCCATGGATGAAGTATTACACTCGGGGCGATGCGATCGTATTTCATGCAGGGCGCCGATGGGCGCGCCACCCTCGAATGCCGCGATGTCGAGGCGCCCACGCCCGCTTCCGGACAGCTCCTGGTCAAGATGCGCGCCGCGAGCCTCAATCGCGGCGAGTTCATCGTCGGCCACGGGCTGCTCAAGCCCGGCGCCGCGAAGCCCGCCGGCATGGAAGGCGCGGGCGAGATCGTGGCGATCGGCCCGGGCGTGAACGGCTTTTCCACGGGCCAGCGCGTGATGGGACGCTGCCCGGGCGCGTTTTCCGAATTCGCCGCCATGGATGCGCGCGAGGCGATCGCGATGCCGCCGGCGCTCTCCTTCGAAAACGCCGCCGCCATTCCGCTCACGTTCCTCGTCGTGCACGACATGCTGGTGCTGCAGGGCCATCTCAAGGCCGGCGAGTGGCTGCTGGTCACGGGCATCTCTTCCGGCGTGGGCGTGGCATCGCTCCAGCTCGCGAAGGAGATGGGCGCGAAGGTGATCGGCACTTCGGGCTCCGCCGGGAAGATCGAGCGGCTGAAGGCACATGGGCTCGACCTCGGGCTCGTCACGCGCGCCCCGGATTTCCACGACGCGGTGATGCAGGCCACGGGCGGCAAGGGCGTGAACCTCGTCGTGAACACGGTGGGCGGCTCGGTGTTCGCCGAGTGCGTCCGCTCGATGGCCTTCGAAGGACGGCTCGCCACCGTCGGCTACGTGGACAACACGCTCGAGGCGAAGATCGACATCCAGGCACTGCATTCGAAGCGCCTCACGCTCTTCGGCGTCTCGAACAAGCTGCGCACGCCGGAGCAGCGCGCCTCGGGTGTCGCGCCCTTCGTGCGCGATGCGATGCCCGCCATCGCCGCCGGGCGCATCAAGCCCATCGTCGATCACGTCTATCCCTTCGACGAGCTTCCCGCAGCCCGCGCGCGCATGGAATCCAACGAGCACCTCGGGAAGATCGTCATCACCATGAACGGAGCAAACAAATGAAGTGGCTGGTTGCCGCCGTGCTCGCGCTCTCGCCCGCGCTCGTATCGGCGCAGTACCCGAACAAGCCGATCAAGCTCGTCGTGGGATTCGCGCCCGGCGGCGCCGCCGATACGGTGGCGCGCGCGTACAGCGAGTACATCTCGCGCAGCCTCGGCCAGCCGGTCGTGATCGAGAACCGCGCCGGCGCGGGATCGTCCATCGCGGCGGAAGTCGTCGCGAAGTCGGCGCCCGATGGATACACCGTGCTCATCGCGAGCCCGTCTTCCATTTCGGTGAATCCCGCGCTCAACCCGAAGATCGGCTACAAGGCGGCCGACCTCGCACCCATCACGAAGGTTTCCGCCTCGCCGCTGATCCTCGTCGTCAATCCGGCGACCAACATCACGTCGGTGAAGGAGCTCGTCACGACCGCCAAGCGCGATCCGGGCAAGCTCAACTACGCGACCTCCGGCGTGGGATCGGCGCCGCACTTCGGCGCGGTGCTCTTCAGCCAGGTCACGGGAATCACGATGGAGCACGTTCCCTTCAAGGGCGGCGCTCCGGCGGTGGTGTCGGTCGTCTCGGGCGACACGCAGGTGACTTTCGCCACGCCGCCCTCGGTGCTGCCGATGGTGAAGGCGGGCCGGCTGCGGGCGCTGGCCGTCACGCAGCGCGAGCGCTCCGCGCTCATGCCCGATATCCCCGGAATGGCCGAGGCGGGCTTTCCCGACTACGAGCTTGCGTTCTGGTACGGGCTCTTCGTTCCCGCCGGGACGCCCAACGAGATCATCTGGAAGCTCTACGAAGCGGCCTCCGCCGCGGCGCAGAGACCCGAGGTGAAAGCCGCGCTCGCGCGCGAAGGCACGGAAGTGTCGCTGTCGAAGTCCCCGATCGAGTTCGCGGAATTCCTCGCGCAGGACGAGAAGTTCTGGGTGAAGCTCGTGAAGGACACGGGCGCCACGGCGAACTGATGGTCTACGCCGGCGGCTGCCACTGCGGGGCCGTGCGCTTCGAGGTCGAGGCGCCGGAGCACATCCTCGTGCAGGACTGCAACTGCAGCCTCTGCGCGATGACGGGCTTCCTGCACCTCATCGTGCCGAAGTCGCGGTTCCGGCTGGTGAAGGGCGAGGAGAACATCACCACATACACGTTCAACACGGGCATCGCGAAGCACACGTTCTGCAGGACCTGCGGGATCAAGTCGTTCTACGTCCCGCGCTCGAACCCCGACGGCATCGACGTGAACGTGCGCTGCCTCGACCAGCCGCCGAAGGAAATGACGATCGAGCCCTTCGACGGCCGCGACTGGGAGAATCACGGCGCGGATCTCGCGCACCTCAGCCAGGAGGGTTGATGCGCGCGGCGGCGGCTATCGCCCTGGCCGCCCTGCTCGCCGGTTGCGCGCACTACGAGATCGTCGGCTACTACGCGAGCTGGAAAGATCCCATCGCCTTCGACGCGCGCGATGTCACGATGGTGAACTACGCGTTCATCGACTTCGCGTTCGAGCAGCAAACGCCCGCGCTCGAGCGCCTGGCGACGATCAAGCGCGAACATCCGCAGCTGAAGGTGATGGCGTCGGTGGGCGGCTGGACGGGCTCGGGCCCGTTCTCCAACATGGCGAGCACCGCGGCCTCGCGCGCCGCGTTCATCGACGCCGCGTTGCGTTTCCTTCGCCGCACCGGTTTCGACGGCATCGACCTCGACTGGGAGTATCCGACCGAGATCGGCGTGCCGTGCGATCCGGGAGTGACCTGCGAGCGGCCCGAAGACAAGCGCAATTTCGTCGTGCTCGTGCAGGAGATGCGGGCGGCGCTTGGAGACCGGTACCTGCTCACGATCGCGGCGGGCGCGGACGAGAAGTTCGCGAGCGGCCAATGGATCGCGGAGCTCTCGCGAAGCCTCGACTGGATCAACCTGATGACGTACGACTACCACGGCTCGCTCGGGAAGACCTCGGGACTCAACGCGCCCATCGATCGCGATCCGCGCGATTCCACGGGAGCTTCGGCGCGCGAGAGCGTCGAGCGATTGATCGCGAGCGGCGTCCCGCGCGAAAAGATCACGCTCGGCGTGCCGTTCTACGGCAAGGAGTGGGCGGGCTGCGAGCCGGGGCCGGCGGGCGACGGCCTCTATCAGCGATGCGGCCGATACGTCGCGGAATTCGACTTCACGGCACTCGACGGCAAGCAGGGCTTCACGCAGCGCTGGAACGAACCGGGCCGCGTGCCCTACCTGGTGAAGCCCGCGACGGGCGGGTTCATCACGTACGACGACGTGGGATCCATTCGCGACAAGGGCCGGCTCGTGAAGGAGCTCGGCCTTCGCGGCGCCATGTTCTGGGAGCTGGGCGCCGATCGCAATGGCGTCCTCAGGCGAGCGCTCGCCTCCGAGCTACCTCACTAGGGCACTTTTACCCAGGTGAGGTTGAGCTGGTTGTTGGGACGATGCACGACGGTCACGCCCGCGCGCGAGGCCCACGGAATCACCTGGCGATGCAGCGGCATGACGAGCACCTCGTCCTGCACGATGCCGATCGCCTTGTTGATCATCTGCTGGCGCCTGGCCATGTCCATCTCGTTCGCGGCGCCGTCGATGAGGCCGTCGAGCTCCGCGTTCTTGTAGTCGCCCACGTTGTTGGTGCCCAGGCCCTTCGACCGGTCGAGGCTGTGCAGCACCGGCTTCAGCGTGAAGATCGCGTCGGGCGAGTCGCTTCCCCAGCCCCAGATGAACGCGCTCACGTCGAGCCTCAGGGCCTTCGGGAAGAATTGCGCGCGCGGGATCGCGTCCACCTTCACGTCGAGGCCGACACGCGCCCACATCGCCGCGAGCGCCGTGCAGATCTTCTCGTCGTTGATGTAGCGGTTGTTGGGGCACGTGATGGTGAAGCCGAAACCCGACGGATATCCCGCCTCGGCGAGGAGGCGCTTCGACGCCGCGGGATCGTAGGGCGGGCGCTTCTCCATCGACGCGGGCACGCCGCTGCCGGCCGGGTCGGGAAGCGCAATGCCCGTGGGCACGGACAACCCGCGCATCACCTGCGTCTTCAACGCCTGCGTGTCGATCGCCTGGTAGAGGGCGCGGCGCACGCGGACATCCTTGAAGGGATTCTTCCCCCTCACGGTCGAGTAGAGCAGCTCGTCTCGCCCCTGGTCCAGGCCCACGAAGATCACGCGCGTCTCCTGGCCCTCCCAGATCCTGATCGCGCGATCCTCCTTGAGGCTCGCGATGTCCTGCACCGGCGGATCGAGCACGAAGTCGAGCTCGCCCGAGCGAAGCGCGGCGTTGCGCGTGGCGCCGTTGGAGAC
>Ga0097621_100002042_pt1 | contig 13811 bp, 12 predicted proteins | sample KBSMisM72_FD_73165 | JGI IMG/M metagenome (GOLD analysis project Ga0097621, IMG submission 73165) | Miscanthus rhizosphere microbial communities from Kellogg Biological Station, Michigan, USA - KBS Miscanthus M7-2 (version 2) (version 2) | ecosystem: Host-associated > Plants > Roots >... | reverse complement strand
TCCCATGAAGATCGTTGCCCTGATTGCAGGACTCGTATTCCTCGGGATAGGCGTCGCCGGCTTCGCCGCAGTGATCGCCATGTCCCAGATGCACGCGGCGGTATTCGCCGTTTCCGGCGTGGCGTTCCTGGTGTTCGGCCTCGCGCGCCGGCGCGCGATGGTTCCGCAAAGCCCGTCGTCGGGCCACGACCTTCGCCCCTGGGTATAGTCGCGTAGCTTCGACAACCGCCGCCGGCCGCAACGCCGGCGGCGTTTTTCATTGACGGCTCTGGGATAATGCGAGTCGATGCTCGTCCACCCGCAGTTCGACCCCGTCGTCTTCCATCTCGGTCCGCTCGCCCTTCGCTGGTACGGGTTGATGTACGTGATCGCGTTCATCGCGTTCATCACGCTGGGCAAGCTGCGCGCGCGCCGTTTCCCGGACCGGGGCGTCACGGAGAAGGAAGTGGACGACATGCTGATCTACGGCGTGCTCGGCGTGATCCTCGGCGGGCGCCTGGGCTACGTGCTTTTCTACAAGCCGCATTACTACCTGGAGCATCCGGCCGAGATCCTGCAGATCTGGGCAGGCGGCATGAGCTTCCATGGCGGTTTCGTCGGCGTCCTCATTGCGATCGCGATCTTCTGCTGGATGAAAAAGAAGCGCTGGATCACGACGATGGATTTCATCGCGCCGCTCGTGCCGCTCGGGCTTGCGGCCGGCCGCATCGGGAATTTCATCAACGGCGAGCTGCCGGGCCGCTACACGGATGTGCCGTGGGGAATGTGGTTTCCGCAGGCCGATCCGGAGCCGCACGCGCGTCACCCGTCGCAGCTCTACCAGTTCGCGGGAGAGGGACTCCTCCTCTTCGCGATCATGTGGTGGTACTCGCGCAAGCCGCGGCCGCCGGGTGCCGTGTCCGGGGCGTTCCTCGTGGGCTACGGAACGCTTCGGTTCCTCGTGGAATTCACGCGCCAACCCGACGACTTCCTGGGCCTGCTCGCGATGAACCTCTCCATGGGCCAGTGGCTCTCGATCCCCATGGTCGCGATCGGCATCGTGATGATGGCGTGGGCCTATCGCAGGCCCGCCTCAGCGGGGTAGCAGGACCCTCACGACCCGCGGGATGGGAACCGAATCGGGCTCGTCGATCTTGCCGTTGTCATCGAGGTGGCGAACTCCGGTGGCTGCCAGCAGGAAGAAGCCGTGGTCGGTGGGCACGCCCGTGGTGGGTTCGTCGAGCGCGCTGTGGTGGTGGGAGAGCAGCGTGCGCACGCGCGTGATGCTCTCGCCGTCGCGCGACAGGTCGATGGCGATCACCCGCCCGGGCGTGGTCACGTTCTGCACGCCGATCAGCGCGCCCTGGTAGTCGTACAGGCCGTCGATCGCCGCCACCGTCTCGCGAGTCGTGTTGTTCACGCGCTTCACCTCACCCGTGTCGGGGTTGACGAGCGCGATCCCCGTGGAGTGCGCGACATAAAGGCGTTTGCCATCGGGTGAAGCGGCCAGGCCGTTGCTGCCGCGCAGGCGATCGGCGGGAACCAGGGTTCGCACCGCGCCTTCCTTCGGGATCTCGTAGACCGCGCCGCTCGTGGAGTCCGTCGTGAACACGCGGCCCCCGAATGCGACCGTCACGTCGTTCAGTTGCTGGGCGCCCGGCACGTCGACGCGCCGCAGCAGCGTGTGCTTGTCGACGTCGAAGACGAGGATCGCGTTGGACGGCTGCTTCCGCCCAGGCGCCGTGAGCGCCGACGTTGCCACGGCGTAGAGCACGCGTCGCGGCGCATCGACGGCGAGTCCGAGAATTCCGTCGAGCCCTCCGATGCGCGACGAGAATTCGGTGAGCGCGTTGCCGAACCCGACCTGGGTGATGGTGCCCTTGGCCGTGCTGCCGAGGAAGAACGCGCCCGAGGGCGGATCGTAGGCGATGCCTTCGGGAAGGAGCGTGCGGTCCTCGAGCTCGAAAGCCGTCGGCGCGTAGTCCAGGCGCGGAAGCCGCGCTTCCATGCGCGAACGAATCTCCCGGAATCTCGCGTCGTTCGCGCAGTTCTCGAATCCTTCCTTCGTGGGAAGGAAACCGTCGCCGAATTTCTCGACGTTCTGCAGCGCGGCCACGGCCGCCGGCGCGTTGCCGGCCTCGCACTGGAAGCGCGCGAGGAAGAAATGCAGCGTCGCGTCTTCGGGCCTGTCCTTCAGAAGCGCCTCGACGCGCGCTATGCGCTGCGCCGCCGCGTCGCCCTGGGAGAAAGAGGCGAGGGGGAAGACGACGAGGGCCGCGAGGAGGGCATGGAGAAAAGCTTTCATGCCTCCATTGTGCCTTCTGGCTACACGCGGGGACGATCCCCTTCTTCGGGAAGGCGCGCGAACTCTCGCCCGCCGATGAGCTGCGGGCGGCTCGTGGGATCGAAGTCCGCCCAGGCATCGTCGGTCCATGTGCCGTCTGCGCGCTCGACGATCTGCGCGCCGCATTGTTCGAGGGTGTGCACGATCACTTCCTCGGAAACACCACTCTCGTCGGCGTTCACCGCGACCATGTTCTCCGCGGGGCGCACGTCGCCGTGGTCCGGCGCGGGCTCGTGCTCGATCTCGCGCAGGCCTCCGACGAGGGCGCCCGTATAGGCGCCCACGCCGGCGGCGGCCGCGACGGCGAAGCCCGCCGGTCCGATGAACGGCGTGGCCGCGGCTCCCGCCGCGAGCCCCACCGCAGCACCGATCGCCGCGCCCTTCACGGCGCCGGATTGCGCGTGCTCCGCGCCCGGCGAGGCGTCATGGTCGCCACCGGCCGCGAGCCGGTGATGTTCGCCCGCAGGGTTCACCCGGAACGTGCAGATGTAGTCGATGTGGATGCCGGCGTCCTGCAGCCGGCGCACCGCTTCTTCCGCTTCCGCCATTGCCTGGAAACCGCCGGCGACGATGGTGCTCATGCCATGCCTCCTGCGCCTCGGCCTCGAGCGCGATCAGAACCTCAGTTGAACTCCCGCCGACCACATGTCCACGTCCCGGCTGCCGCCGACGAAGTCCATGTTGTGGCGATCCCAGTCCAGCCTCACTTGGACCGTGCGGGTGATGCCGAGTGCCGCGCCGACGCCGTACGTGTAGCCCCAGCCGTCCTTGTGGCCACTGTCGAAGAGCGTCGTCGGCGATCCATGCACGTCGGTGCGCCCATAGAGTCCGCCGCCCTTGGCGAACACCTTGAAGCGATCGCCCACGGGAATGCCGGCGGTGAGGCTCAGCGTTCCCGCCCAGGCCTCGGTGTCCCCGCCGTTCACATGGATCTTCCCGAAATCGGTGTAGCCCAGCTCGACACCGAGGATGTCGTTCACCCCCGAGCCGCCGTACACCTTCCACGCAGTGTCCTTCTTGTCGCATGTGAAGAGGTCCGAGCAGTCGGTGCGGAACGTCGCTTGGCCACCGCTCACGCCGACATAGTTGTGCGGCGCGGTCGGCATGGGATCGAAAATCGACTGCGCGAACGCAGGTGATGCCGCGAGCGCGGCGATGAGGGCCATCAGGGTCTTGCTCATGGATGCTGCTCCTATGGGAAAAGTTGCCCTTGTAGGAGCGCGATTGCGTCCTTCTAGTTTTGCGACAGGCGTGGTCCTATCGGCCCAGAAGCTCCGCGACAGGTTTCCAGTCCTCGTTCGCGTCGCAGACCGTCTTCAGGATGGCGAGCAGCGGAATCGCGAGCAACACGCCCCACAGCCCCCAGATCCACCCGAAGAAGAGCAGCCCGATGAAAGTGGCCGTCGTGTTCATTTCCGTCTGCTTGCTTGCGAGCCATGTCGCAAAGAGCTGGCCCACGAGCGCGGCCACGAGGATCGACGCACCGGACACCATGAGCGCGCGCGACCATTCGCCGAACTGCATGAAGCCGCCCACGAGGCTCGCCGCGGCGATGAGCGCCGGGCCGAAGTAGGGCGCGGTGTGCATCACCCCTGCGATCGCGCCCCACATGCCTGCGTAGTTCACGCCGAGCGCGGTGAACGCGAGCCAGGTGCCGATACCGACCAGCGTATTGGCGATGAGCAGCACCAGCAGGTAGCGGCGCACCTGCGCGTCGATCTCGTCGATGACCTGCATCGTGAATCGCTTCTTGTTGCGCTCCGCGGCGATGGCGAGCAGCTTCCTCTTGAAGAGGTCGCCCGAGGCGAGCATGAAGAAGACGAGGAACAGCACCGAGATCACTTGCGCCCCGGCCTGCGCGACATTCTTGCCGCCTTTCACCATCACGTCCACGAGCGACACCTGCGAGGTGGCGGACGGGGGCGGCGCCGCCGCGGGTGTTGCGGGCGCGGTCTTGCCCGTCTGCGCGACGGATTCGAGATCGGCCGCGGCCTTCTTCATCTCGTTGAACGGGCCGGGCCGGACGTATTTCTGCAGTGAGTGCGACAGCGCCTTCGCGCCCGCCGGCGCCTCGGTCCACAGGCGCTCCGCATCGTCCGCCCACGCCCACACCGCAAGCCCGAAGAGCCCCAGGAGGGCGGCCATCACGAGCGCGGCGCCCACCACGCGATGGCGTACGAGCGTCGTCACCGCGTTCACCACCGGCGAGAGCGCGTAGGCGATGAGCAGCGAGACGAACAGCGGAATGAAGAACGGCGCCCCGAAATAGAGGAGGAAGACCACCGAGACGGCGGCCAGGACGCCGAGTGATTTGTTTCCTCGCACCATGGAGCCGTCATTGTCCGAGAGGCGCAACGACAGGTCTGTCGGCGTTCCTCCGGGCGGCGCGTCAGCCGGAACTTACGGCGGAGGCCTCAGGCTATAATTACGGCTCTTCGGGGTGGTAGCTCAGCTGGGAGAGCGCCGCGTTCGCAATGCGGAGGTCGAGGGTTCGATCCCCTTCCACTCCACCAAGACCCCTTATCCAAAGAAGTCCAACGGCGTCCGAATCGGACGCCGTTGTCACTATCGTCCGAAGGTCTCAGCCGCCAGCTTTCCGACCTTCTGTCCCACGTCGTTGCCGACATCGCCCGAGTTGCGATAGTGGACGCCGTCGTAGATGCGCGCCATCTTCACTTCGTCCATGAATTCGGCGACGGTCCTCCACTCACGAGTCGCGCCGTTGGCGGTCGGACTCGACGATGAGAGCACCGGCATCGGGCCCGTGCCGATTTCGGCCGAAATCACCGCGCCGAGCGCGCCCGAGAGGACGCAGTGCGCGCACGGGTACTCGGGATGCATCGGCGTAGCGATGAAGGGCATCCAGCCGGGGTCCTGGGTAGTGGCGCTGTTGCCGCCGCCGTTGCGGATCGCCGTGATGGGGCGCCAGAACTGGTAGGTGTACTTCGCGTCGAAGATCGCAATCATGGCGTCGTCCATCGCGACCGTCCCGACGGCGTAGAGGCGCGCGTTCTGCGCGACCGTGCGTTGCGGCCTCATCGCGACCGAGCGCATCACCGGGTGATAGATGAGCGGCCGGGTCTCTTCCCAAAAGCGTGCGATCTCGGTTTGCTGCGCCGTGCGCTGCGTGCTGTTCTTCCCGCCGAGCGCCTTCACCTCGTTGTAGTCCCTCACCCAGGTGTCGCTCGAGAGCGCGGGCGGCGGGCCGGGACGGAACTGGTCGGGGCTTGCCATGATCCACGGCTTGCGCGTGGTCCACGTCGAGAACACTGGAATCATCGTCGGGACGTAGACGCCCGGTGTCGTCCGCGGCTGGTAGGTTTCGGGGACGTTGCTGCCGTCGGCCGCGGCGCGCGCGAGGACCGCGATCGCCGCCCTCTCGCCCACTGCGATGCCGTCGGCCTTCGCCGGTCCTTCGAGAATCGACGCCAACGCCGATTGATAGGCCGCCTCCGTCGCCGCTTTTTCGCCGGGCACAAGTTCGTTCAGCACCGTGCGGTTCGCGGCCGCCACTGCGGCCTCGACGGACGCACCCGCGGGCGCGGCGACTTTCATCAAGTAGGGTTTGTTGCCACCGTCGATCGAGGTGACCGCGTCGTACACCGAAACCTGCACGATCGACATGATCCGATGCCCGGTCGCGCCGGCGCCGGTTTTGCCGACGATGGCGCAGGCCTTGTCGTTCCAATCCGTGATCACGTCGGCTCGCGAGAGGGGCGCAGCGAACGCGCAAACCACCGCGAGACCTGCCATGGACGACTTGAGCGCGTATCTCATGTTCGTCTCCGAAAGGTGACAGGAGGGGAGTGGAATTATGCTCCCGGCGCGGCGATGATAAGGTCGGGGTTTCGATCCCATTGCACCCCGCCCACCCGCCTTGTCCCCCGTTAAGGACTTCATCGTCGGCCTGATGGGATCGAATCCGTACGAAGGATTCGATCCCGGCGCCCGTCAAATCGACATCACGGGGTGGCAATCGCACCATCCCTGGTTCGAGGGGATCATCACGCAGCTTCGCCCGCGCTCGATCCTCGAGGTCGGCACGTGGAAGGGCGCCTCCGCAATCCACATGGCTCGCATAGCGCGGCGCGTGAATCCGCAGGCAGAAGTGCTGTGCGTGGACACGTGGCTCGGATCACATCGCATCCTCTGGTCGAACCCCGAGTACCGCAGGCAGCTCGAGTTGAGGAACGGTTTCCCGCAGCAGTACTTCCAGTTCCTCGCCAACGTCGTGCTTTCGGGATTGCAGGAGGCGATCTTCCCGATGCCGATGACGTCCTACGCCGCCACCGACATCCTGTCCGCATCGAGCCTGCGCTTCGAGGTGATCTACATCGACGCTCACCACGACGAGGACGAGGTGTATTCGGACATGCGCCGCTGCTGGAATCTCCTGAGGCCCGGCGGGATGATGTTTGGCGACGACTATCTCGTCACCGAGCCGGGCGTGCTGAAGGCGGTGAACCGCTTCGCCGCGGAGACCGGCCTGTACCTCAACACACAGCAGGAGAAATGGGCGGTCGCGAAGCCCGCCTAGCGATCGACCGTGCCGTGGGGCACTTTTTTCGAGCGGGCGACATAGGCTTCCCAGCCCCCCGTTCGATCGAGGATCTGGGCGATGCGCATGGATGCGCGCGCGAAGGTCGACTCGAGGTCCTCGGGCACCATGGACTGGGTTTCCTCGCGCAGTCGCAGGCGCGTGAGCTCGTACGCGATGGCCGCGACTTCCGTGGGGCCCAGCAGCTGCTCCGCCAGGCGGGCGTCGTGGCCGTTGGCCGGATCGGTGACAAATTCGCGCAGCGCCTCGAGGATTTCCGCCTCGTGCGTGGCGTGCTCGATACGTTGCAGCGTCGATTCGCGGTCCATGTTGCCCAGCGAAATGCCCGATGACCATTGGACAATCCTGACGGGCGCCGTTCCATGATCCGTTTGACGCGGGCCTCGCCGCCAGGAACCGACCGGCGCCCGCTAGGGGAACGTGAGCCGGTCCTGGCGCATGTAGCCGAGCGGTGGGTTGGTGAGGTGCGTGCGCACGCGCCACCAATCGCCGCCCGCGGGTTGCACGAGGACGGAGGCGCCGCCCTCCAGCATCGTGACGACCGACGAATCGATGCTCGGTAAGGAGCGAATGTTGCTCCGGCTGCCCGTCAGCGTGTGCGCCGATCGCCAGGGCGCATCGCTGGACGCAACGGACCTGGATGCGCTCGCGGGGGCGGACGAGGTCTTCGGCGCCTCGGCGGTCGCCACTTTCGGCGCGGCCGCAGGAGGGGCCTTCGCCGGTGCGGGCGGCGAGGATTGCGCAGGCGCGGCTGCAGCGGGCGCTTTCGGCGGCGTCGGGGGAGCTTGCGCAGTCAGTCGCGGTCCCTCGGCGCAAGTCGCCAGCACCTCGTCGATCTCCTTCTTGTAGGGAATCACCTCGATCTCGACGTGCTTCGTCTCCGCGCCCCATCCGCGCGGGAGCGCGAGGTCCTGGACGATCTGGACCGCCGCGCAGCGCCGGAACACCGACGGCGCCAATCCGCGCGTGAGCGCGTCGCCGATCTCGCTCACGAACCAGGTGGACGCAATCTCGGTGCGCGGGGCGGTCGAGCGCGGATCGCAGAAAAGCTTCGGCATCTGCTTCGGATAGAGACCACCGCGCGTGTCCGACTCCGCCGCGTTCGCGAGCTCGATCGCGATCTCGCCCTTGCTGCGCTCGCACGAGAAGAAGACGAGCGACACGATCTTCTCCTTGCCGACGGGTGTCACGATGGAGGTCGAGGGAACGGCCACGCGGATCGGGCCCAGCTTCGGATGCGTCCCGTCGCGTATCTCCCAGAGGAGGGGCGAACTGGGCAGCGGCGATTGCGCGGCATCGGGCGCAGGTTGCTGAGCGAAGGCCGACAAGGCCTGCACGGCGAGGAGGAGCGTGACCGGGAAGGGGGCTCGGGGCACCCCCCCATTCTATTTTCCGCCGGGCTCGCCGTCGATCCAGGTCGTGCGCACCTGGAGCCTTGCGTCCAGGGCGACGAGGTTGGCCCGCTTTCCCGCGGCGATGGTGCCCATCTCCCCTTCGAGCCCGAGGAACTCCGCCGGGTATGTGCTCGCCATGCGCGCGGCGCGCTCGAGCGGGAGCCCCAGCATGTGGACGCAGTTGCGCACGGAAGTCGCCATGTCGATGGACGAGCCCGCGAGCGTGCCGGTCTCGTCCACGCACATGCCGTCTTTCACGTGGACGCGCCGGCCGTGAAGCATGAAGGAATCCATGTCGGAGCCCACGCTCGGCATCGCGTCGGTGACCAGCATGAAGCGGTCGGCCCGCTTGGCGGCGAGCGCGATCTTCAGCACCGCCGGGTGCACGTGCTGGCCGTCGACGATGAGGCCGCACCAGCAGTCCGGATCGACCAGGGCCGCGCCGGCGGCGCCGGGCTCGCGATGGTGCAGGGGCGACATCGCGTTGAAGAGGTGCGTGACGCCCCGCACGCCGTTCTTCAGCGCCGCGCTCACCTCCTCGAACGTGCCGTCGGTGTGGCCCGCGGAAAGCACGACACCTTCGCGGGCGAGGTGGCGCAACGTCGCGGGCGTGGTCATCTCGGGTGCCAGCGTCACCAGCGTGCGGCCGGTTTCAAGCGACGAGAGCAACGCGATGTCGCGCGCGTCCAGGTCGCGGATCTTGGCCGAATCGTGCACGCCGCGGCGCGCCTCGTTGATGAACGGGCCCTCGATGTGGACGCCCGCGACGCCGGGCACGTGCGACGAGATCGCCTCGCGCACGGCCTTGATGGCGCGGGCGATGACGGTGAAGTCCTCGCTGATGAGCGTCGGCAGGAAGGCCGTGGTGCCGAAGCGCCGGTGCGCGGCGCCGATGGTGCGAGTGGTGGCGACACTCGGGTCGTCGTTGAAGAGCGCGCCGCCGCCGCCATTGACCTGGCAGTCGATGAAACCGGGAAGGAGGTATGCACCGCCCAGGTCCTCGCGTTTCGCTGCGTTGATGCGCGGATCCGATCGCCCGACCACGTCGACGATGCGCCCGCCGTCCACCAGAACGGCGCGATCGTCGGCAAAGCCGTCGTCGAGCAGGACGCGCGCGTTCGTGAGGGCGAGTATCAAAGCGTCTCCGTAACCTTTCGCAGATGCGGCGGATCGTCCGGATCGTGGCCGCGCGCGATCGCGAGCGCGTTGGCCATGCGGTAGAACGATTCGGCCATGAGGATCGGCTCGAGCACCGGGTGCGAGGCGATGGCGGGAAGGTTGCCGCGCTCGCCGCCGGCCATCCACACCGGGACACCGCGATCGGCGAGCTCGCGCGCGAGCGCCTCCGTGCCCGAGCGCGTCTCGTCGTCCTGGCAGAAGACGAGAACCGGCAAGCGCTCGCGCAGGAGCGCTTGCGGTCCGTGGCGCACTTCCGCCGAGCTGAAAGCCTCGGCATGCAGTCCGCAGGTCTCCTTGCACTTCAACGCCGCTTCCTGCGCGACACCCAGGCCCAATCCGCGGGCGATGACGAAGAGGCCGTCCACGTGGGCGAACGCGTCCACCGCTCCCGACCAATCGAGCGACCACGCCCGCTCGAGATCGCCCGGAAGCTTCGCGAGTGCCGCGCGCAGCACGGAATCCTTCGACCATTCGGCGGCGAGCTGCACGAGCGCGGCGAGCGAGGCGACATACGACTTGGTCGCCGCCACGCTCTTCTCTTCGCCGGCGCACAGGGGCAGCGTGTATTCCGCCGCGGTCGCGAGCGGCGACGATTCGTCGTTCACCGCGGCCACCACCAGCGCCCCGCCTTCGCGCGCCGCGCGCGCCGCCGCGACGATGTCGGGGCTGCGTCCGGATTGCGAGATGGCGAGGAAGAGCGTGTCGCGCAGGTCCTGGCGCGCGGCGTACACCGACGACACGGAGGGCGCCGCCGACGCGACGAGGATCCCGATGCGCGTCTCGATCAGGTACTTGGCGAATGTCGCGGCGTGATCGGAGCTTCCGCGCGCGCACGTGACCACCGCGCGGGGCGGCGCATCGCGAAGGCGCCTGGCGATCCGCGCGACCGTCGCGGCGTTCGCGTCGAGCTGCGCGCGCACCACGGCTCCCGCCTGCGCCGCCTCCCGGAACATGCGCGTGGTCGACGGGTCGCGGGACACTCTATCCACCCTGTGAGTTGAGCTCCGCCACGAAGTCGTATGTGTCGCCGCGGAACCACGACTGCGTGAATTCCACCGCGTCGCCGTTGCGCAGGAATCCCACCCGCTCAACGAGCAGGCCCGCGTCGCCCTCGCGCGCGTGCAGCAGCTTCGCCTGCTCGCCAGTGAGGATGAGGGCGCGCAGGCGCTGCAGGGCCCGCACCGGGCGGTTGCCCGCTTTTTCGAGCGCTTCATAAAGAGAGCTGTGCACCGATTCGAGCTTCGGCAGGCAAGCCGCCGAAACCGTCGCGTATTCCAGGCACATGGGCACGTCATCGGCGAAGCGCAGGCGGTGGAAGCGATAGACGGGCGCGCCGGGGCTCAACCGCAGCGCGAGCGCTTCTTCCGGCGAGACCGAGCCCTGCGATCGCTTCAGCCATTCGCTTCGCGGCGTTCGCCCGCGCGCACGCATGTCCTCCGAGAAGGAGGTGAGCTTCGAGAAGTTCTTCTCGATGCGAGAGGCGACGAAGTTGCCCGAGCCCTGGCGGCGCACGAGCAGCCCTTCCTCCACCAGGCCGTCGATCGCCTTCCTCACCGTGATGCGGGAGACATCGAGCTCGGCGGCGATCTGGCGCTCCGCTGGCAGGGCGTCGTCGGGTCCCAGGAGGCGCCGTTCGATGGCCTCCCGGATGGCCCGCTGGAGCTGCTGGTACAGGGGCTGGCTTCCTGCGGGGTCCAGCGGCTTGAGGATGTCGGTCAGGGCGGCCATGGCAGAAAAGATACTACCACTACATTACCAATTTGCAACAACTTGACAAAGTGGTATTGAATTGGGTTACATTGGTCATACAGTGGCATCGTTCCAACGCCTTTCCCTAGGGGGAGTTAAGGAAAATGAGGATCAAGCAAAAACCGTTGGCATCGGCCGTCACGATGGCTCTCGTCGGGTTGTCCCTGCAGGCGCATGCGCAACAGCAGGCGCCGCAGACCACCGAGACGGTCACCGTGACCGGCATTCGCGCATCGCTGGAGAAGTCGCTCGAGACGAAGAAGAACGCGGACACGATGGTGGAGGTCGTCAGCGCCGAGGACATCGGCAAGATGCCCGACAAGAACATCGCCGACTCCGTACAACGATTGCCGGGCGTGACCATCAGCTCGCAATCGGGCGGCTCCGGCGGCTTCGACGAGAATGACCGCGTGAGCCTGCGCGGCACCAACCCGAGCCTCACGCTCACCCTCATCAACGGCCACTCCGTGGCCACGGGCGACTGGTTCGTCCTCGACCAGGTGAGCCTCGTCGGACGCAGCGTGAGCTTCACGATGCTGCCCTCCGAGCTCGTGAGCCAGGTGATCGTGCGCAAGACCGCGACTGCCGACATGGTCGAAGGCGGCATCCCCGGGGCGATCGACATCATCACGAGGAAGCCCCTGCAGTTCACGAAGCAGGTGACCGTCGAAGGCTCGGTCGGCACCGTCTATTCCGACCTCGCGGAGAAGTGGGACCCGCAGGTGAACGCCCTCTTCAACTGGAAGAACGATGCAGGCACGGCGGGCGTGATGGTCCAGGGCTTCTATGAGGAGCGCCACCTTCGCCGCGATGGCCAGGAGACCCTGGGCTACGGCACGATCGCGCCGGGCAGCGCGCTCGCCGTCGCGCACCCGGACCTCGCCAACGTCGCGTATCCGACCCTCATCGGCTCGGCCCTCTTCGAGCAGGAGCGCAAGCGCAAGGGCGGGCTCATCAACGCGCAGGTGAAGCCTTCGAACGACCTGGAGCTCGACATCGAGGCGTTCTACTCGAAGCTCGACGCCACCAACTACAACCGCAACTGGATGATGTGGGGCAGCCACATCATCGGCGCGAACCTCATGCCGTCGTCGTACACCGTGCGCAACGGCACGCTCACCTCGGCCGTGTGGCCCAACGTCGCCGGTGCGCAGTACGCGATCGTGGACCAGATCTATCGTCCGGGCGCGTTCTCCGAGACTTCCTACGTGAACTTCGACGCCAAGTGGCGCGCGAGCAACACGCTCACGTTCTCGGGCCAGCTCGGAACGACGACGGGCAAAGGCGAGACACCCACGCAGGACGTGTTCGAAGGCGACGTGCTGAACACGGGCGCCTCGTACACCTTCCACGGCGTGGGATCGCCGGTCGACGTGGCGTTCCCGAGCGGCCACCCGTCGGTCTTCACCGGCACGACGCTCGACTGGATCTTCGGCGCGAGCCCGGCCAGCACGAAGGACGACGAGAAGTACGGCCGCGTCGACGGCGAGTGGGCGCCGGGCCCCGGCATGATGAACACCGTGAAATTCGGCGGCCGCTGGGCCGAGCACGAGCGCGAGACGCACCAGATCGCGCAGGGCCCGAACTTCGCCACCGATCCGTTCAACGTGGCGAACCTGCCGGCCTGGAGCGGCCAGACGTATCCGTCCAACTTCGGCAGCCGCCTGGGTGGCGGCGACTTCCCGCGCACGCCGTGGATGCTCGATCCCGGAACCCTTCAGGCCTGGGGCGACCTGCATTCCAACCGCGACCCGGTGACGCGCCAATACTGGCCGGGAGAATTCTCGCTGAAGGAGCGCGTGTACGCCGGATACATCATGGCGAACTTCGACGGCGCCGGATGGGCCGGCAACGCGGGCGTGCGCTACGTGAAGACGCAGGAGGACGTGACCGTGAACGTCGCGATCCCGGGCGACGTGTGCGGCGCGCTGGCGCCCTGCAACGTCCCGGGCGCGATCACCTCGTCGGCCTTCGGCTCGTTCTACAAGAAGCTGGTCACGAACACGTACAACGACTGGCTGCCGAGCGCCAACTTCCGCTATGACCTTTCCAAGGACGTGGTGGGACGCCTCGCGGCGGCGCGCACCATGGCGCGCCCCGACTACAGCGCGCTGGGCGGATCGATCACCGCGGACGACACGACGCACACCGGCAACGGCGGCAACCCGAACCTGAAGCCGATCCGCTCGACCAACCTGGACGCCTCGGTCGAGTGGTACTACGCGCCGCGCTCGCTCGTCTCGGCCGCGCTGTACTACATGGACCTCACCAACTACGTGGCTTTCGGCACGTACCAGCAACAGCTCTTCGACATCCGCAACAACACGTTCGCGACGTACACGATCTCGGCTCCGACCAACAGCAAGGGCCGCATCAACGGCCTCGAGCTGAACTGGCAGGGCAATTTCGCGTACGGCTTCGGCGCGCAGGCGAACTACACGTATGCCGACGCGAAGGAGAAGAAGAGCTGTGCGTCGAGCGATGCGGCCTGCATCGCCGCGACCGACGACCTGGTGGGCGCATCGAAGAACACGTACAACCTGATCGGCTACTGGGAAGACCGCGGCTTCGGCGCACGCGTCGCGTACACCTATCGTTCCGCGTACTT
>Ga0097621_100002041_pt1 | contig 13816 bp, 13 predicted proteins | sample KBSMisM72_FD_73165 | JGI IMG/M metagenome (GOLD analysis project Ga0097621, IMG submission 73165) | Miscanthus rhizosphere microbial communities from Kellogg Biological Station, Michigan, USA - KBS Miscanthus M7-2 (version 2) (version 2) | ecosystem: Host-associated > Plants > Roots >... | reverse complement strand
GATCGGCAGTTTGAACAGCGAGATGGCGCCCGCGATGAGGATAAAGGCCGACAGGACCGATGCGAACACCGGCCTGTCGATGAAAAAGCTCGAAAACTTCATGGGGGGTCTCGCTGAAGAACGTTGTTAGTTCTGGGCAACCAGGGTGTGATCGCCCTTGTTGCCACGGGCCTGCTCGCCCATCGCCACGAGCTGCGGCGTGACCGGCATGCCGGGGCGCACCTGCTGCAATCCTTTGACCAGAATCACGTCGTCGGCCTTGAGGCCTTCGCGTACCACGCGCAGCCCATCGACGATCGGCCCGAGCTTCACCGGTGCGTACTCGACCTTGTTGTCCGGGCCCACCTTGAGCACGAACTTGACGCTCTGGTCGGTGCCGACGGCGCTGTCGTTGATGAGCAGCGCGTTGTACTCGCCGCTGCCGATGAGCTTCACGCGCGCGAACATGCCGGGCGTGAAACGCCGGTCCTTGTTCGCGAACAGGCCGCGTGCGTGGATCGTCCCGGTGTTCGGGTCGAGCTCGTTGTCGAGAAACACCATATGGCCCTCATGCGGATGTCCCTGCTCGTCGGCGAGTCCCACCCACACCGGATTGGCGGCGGTCCGTGAGCTTTCGCGTTCACCGCGCAATGCCATGCCGACGTACTTGAGGTACACCTGCTCGTCGCCGTCGAAGGACACGTAGATGGGATCGACGGAAACCACCGTGGTCAGCAGGGTTTGGCCGGCGGCCACCAGGTTGCCAGCGGTGATCTCGGCGCGACCCACCAGCCCCGAGATCGGCGACCGCACCTGGGTGAAGGAGAGGTCCAGCGCGGCGGCATCCACCGCGGCCTCGGCGGCTTCGACATTGGCGCTGGCCTGATCATTGCCGGAGGTGCGCGAATCGAACTCTTCCTGCGAGATGGCGTGCTTCTCGATGAGCCGGTTGGCGCGCTCGCGCTCCGAGGCGGCGAGCACGCGTGCCACGCGTGCGCGCGACAGCTCGGCCTGGGCATGCTTGAGAGCGGCCTGGTAAGGACGCGGGTCGATGACGTACAGCACGTCACCCTGTCTCACCTCGTGACCCTGCTCGAAGTGCGCCGCCATCACGTAGCCCGAGACGCGTGGACGCACCTCGACGCGCTCCACGGCCTCGAAGCGGCCGGTGAACTGGTCGAACTCGGTGATGGGCTTCGAGATCACCTTGGCGGCCTGCACCGCAGGAGGCGCGGGCGGCAGCTGCGCGGCTTCATTGCGTGCGCAGGCAGCGGCAAACATGGCGACGAAAATGACGACGGAGAACCTGATGAAGTCTTTCACGACCAATTCCTCTCTGCGGTGATGGCGCACATCATGTACGCCGAGTGGCATCGCGCACATTCACCGGGCGGGCCACACTTCCGGCCCAATTAGCACCAGCGACGGCTATCCCTTTGGGGAGAGCGGTGCGATGTGAGTGCAAGACTCATCCGCGACTGCGCAGCACGCACCATGACATGGCGCGCGTGAGCGCTGGTTGAATCGTCCGAATGCGGTGTTAAGGAATTCTCAACAGTGCATGTCGAGCCGGGGACTCATCCGCTGAAGCGGGGCAGCACGAACGCGAACCAGGCGCCGATCGCGAACGCGGTCAGCGCCGTCAGGTAGAGAACGTCGCTGACGCGTCGCAGCCGCGTACAGCTGCGCGCTGCCACGGGATCCACCGGGCAGGGCAGGCCACGCGCGCGACGCAGCATCAGGCCGCCGATCACCAACAGCAGGGCCGCGGTGCCGAAGACCACGGGCTTGTGCTCCGAGAGCCAGACGAGCTGCGGGAAGGTGCTGATCAATCCGACCAGCGTGGCCCCGGCGCCGAGGGACACCAGCACGGCCGGCAAGACGCAACACAAGAGAGTCGCGCCGCTGGCCAGTAATGTCCCGATCATGACGCCGGCGGCTTTTTGATGCGCATCCATCAATGGTTTCCCGATTTGAGCGACGCGCGTATTTCCGCCATCGATCGCTGGGTGTGCGCGATGGCCTTGACGTCGTAACCGGATTCGGTGAGCGCACGCGTGAGGTCTGCGTCGCTGATGTCATGCCCGGCACGGGTTTCGATGGCGACCAGCTTGTCTTCGAGACTGACCACCACGTCCGCGGTGGCCGGATTCTTGCGCAAAGTCTTCTCGATGCCCTGTGCACAAAAGCCGCACACCAACCCGTAGACCTTCATCTCGATGGTATCCGCCTGTGCGGTGGCGCTGATCAGCATCAGGGCCAACGCAAACGAAAGGGAGTTTTTCATGGGAGAGCTCCGTCAGAAATTGAACATGGCCATGGCCTGCAGCTTGCCGTCGGTGGTGGAGCCGGCCTCCACCCACGCGCCACGCTTGAACAGCCGCAGCAGCAGCGCCCACTCCGCACCGTCATGGATGCCGCCGGTGTAATGGCGGCCCTGAACCACGAACCAGGTGGCGAGCGTGTTGAAGTCGTGCTTGTAGGGCGCGATACCGAGCTGCAGCGTGTCGATACGATGCGAGAACGCGGGCGACTCGTGCAGATCGGTCTTGAGCGAGGCGTACACGCGGCGCGTCTCGTAATCGAGTTGCGCGCCGGTGTTCCAGGCAAAGGCGTGCGAATCGCTTTCACTCACCCAGGCCTGGCCGGCGCCGCCCCAGACGAACACATTGGCCTGGGCGGCCTCCATGTTCCAGCGCTTGAGCAGATAGTTGGCGCGTAGATAGGTGATGTCGCGCCGGCGCCCGTCGACGTCACTGTCGAGCGACAGCATGCCGCCACCGAACGACAGGTAGTACTTCGGTGCGTAGAAGACTTGCGCTTCGTTCATCGTGCCGGCGCCATATTCCGCCATCACCGTGGTGCCATGCGCGAACGCAATGGGCTTGGCGTAGGCGCCCGTGCCAGCGGCGAGCGCGCATGCGCACATGCATTTGAAGAGGTTCATGAACCCTCCGTGATCGAGCCAGGAAAGTGAGTGCGGCCTGAGCCGGACTCAGCGATTGGAGTCGATCAAAGAATCGGAGGGGGTTTGAGCGGCGGCTCGTCGAGTGTATCGAGGCGCCTAACTGCCTGGGCCGGCGCTTCCGATGACGCAACCTCGGCGATTACCGCGTTGCAAACCGGAGGCGGCGCAGCCGCGGCGCTGCAGGCACTCAGGCAGTCGGCCATGCCGACCACGCCATTCGGACAGCAGGGGCAGTGGTTCCGGAACGCGGCGCAGTGCGTGCCGTTGGCGGTCAACGCCGATACCACCGGTGCCGACAGCAGCAACTGCAGGGCGACCAGCCAGTAGATCAGCGGTTTCATCCAACGGCGTCTCACGCACCAACCATATCGCGAGGTCGACACGGACGCCAGCGGTCGCCGCTGGAGTGAGAAGCGGGTAGTGTTGCGACCCATGCCCACGCACCTGGAACTCGTCCTGCAGGCGGCGGCCTTCGCCGCCGAGAAGCACCGCAACCAGCGTCGCAAGGACGAGGAAGCCTCGCCCTACATCAATCACCCCATCCAGCTGGCCTACATCCTGGTGCAGGCCGACATCGAGGATCCGGTGGTGCTGGCCGCGGCGCTGTTGCACGACACCATCGAGGACACCAACAGCACGCACGACGAGCTCGAGATCGTCTTCGGCCACGAGATCGCCAACATCGTGGTCGAGTGTTCCGATGACAAGAATCTCACCAAGCTCGAGCGCAAGCAGGCACAGATCGATCATGCCGCGACGATCAGTCGCCGCGCCAAGCTGGTGAAACTGGCCGACAAGATCGCCAACGTCAGCGACATCAATGGCGCACCGCCGGCCGGCTGGTCGCTGGAGCGCAAGCGCGAGTATTTCGACTGGGCGAAGCAGGTGGTGGACCGCATGCGCGGCACGCACGCGGCGCTCGAAGCGCGCTTCGACGCCGAATATTCCAAGCGTCCCTGACGGCGCGCGAACTTCGGCGTACGGCGAATGTCAGCTCAATCCATGACCTCCACCGTGCGCCAGCTGCTGCTGGCCAATGTCGCCGTGTTCGTGCTGCAGCAGCTCGCGAGCGACGGGCTGTTCACCCATTTCGCGCTCTGGCCGCTGGGTCAGCACTTCGTGCCGTATTTCGGCGCGGTGGGCTTCGAGCCCTGGCAGTTGTTGACGTCAGCCTTCCTGCACGGCGGCATCGCCCACATCGCGCTCAACATGTTCGCGCTGTATTCCTTCGGCGGCATGGTGGAGCGCGCGGTCGGGTCCACGCGATTCCTGGTGCTGTACTTCGCGTCGGTGATCACGGCGGGCATCGTGCAATTGCTGGTGGTCACGGCCACGGCGGACCACGGCGCGGTGCCCACGGTGGGCGCGTCGGGCGGCGTGTTCGGTGTGCTGCTGGCCTTTGCATTCCTGTACCCGCACGCGCGGGTGATGCTCATCTTCCCGCCGATCCCGATGAAGGCCTGGCTGCTGGTGACGGGCTACGCCGTCATCGAGCTCACCAGCGGTGTGTTCGGCACGTCGCAGGGCGTGGCGCACTTCGCGCATCTGGGCGGCATGCTGGGCGCGGCTGCGGTCATTGCCTGGTGGCACTTCTCGTCGCACCGTCCGTCGCGGGTTTAGTCGCGAGCTGGCGGATCCAGTCCGCGGCGACGCGGAACGTGGCATCCATGTTGTTGTGTCCCAGGCCGGAGGACAGCACGTAGTCGTAGTGATGCCCCGCGCGCCTGAGCGCCGTCAGCCGCTCCAGCGACAGATCCACCGGAATGCTGCCGTCGTGGTCGCCAAAGATCCACAGTCCGGGGATCGACAGCGACTTCAAGATTTCGGCCGAGTCCGTGTCCACACCGAGAAAGTCCGGCCACACGTAGAGGGCGGTGCGAGAGGCCAGCGCCTGTTGATAGGTGGGCGCGGGTGCCGCGAGCACATCGGCATCCTTCGTGAAGATGCTGTAGATGTCTTCTTCGCTCACCTTGCAGACTGGGCCGCTCCACAGCACGAGAAAACTTGCCGCGTGACGGCGCTGTGCGGCCAGCGGCGCGATCCATCCGGCCTGGCTGATCCCGGCGAATCCGATTGGCGTGTGCCGCAGCTCGGGACGACTGGCCAGCGCGTCGAACGCGGCCGCGGCATCATCGGCCAGCAGCGAAATGTTCTTCTCACTGACGCTCTGTTCGCCCTCGTAGTCGCCACCGGATTTCCCGGCGCCGCGCTTGTCGTACACCAGCGCCGCGATACCGGCTTCGGCAAAGCGCCTGGCCCACTGCAGGTTGCGCGTCTGTTTGCCGGAGCCGTGGATGAATACGACGGCGGCGCGCGGTTCCCCGTGCGACGGCAACGCCAGGGATCCCGCGAGCGTCACCCCGTGACTGCGGAACGCCACGTCCCCGAGCCGGGCGTCCCGACTGCCGGGCGGCGCGGCCGCGAACCCCGGACACAGGTACAGCAATCCCAGCGCCAGCCCGCCCGCATATTTCACGCCCATGTCGGTATGAGCGCGCGGGACGGCCGGGGGTTTAAAAGACAGAGGCCGCACGTGAATGCGGCCTCTGGTGCAGTCCCCAGGCATGCTTTCGCTCTCTAGGTGACTACCGCGACTTCCGCTACCGGTGAAGGCTGCGTCCTGAAGTCACGGCGCCATTCTGCAGCCGGTGCCCCGATGGCGCGAAGCGGCATACTTCCCGGATGCCGGTCGCCCATGTCTTACACAGGGCCCGCGGGCCTTCTAACTACGTTTGCCACGTGGGAAAGAGACTATCCGTGCCGACGACGACCCGCCGGTGTGCCAGGTCTTGATGGCCGCAGGTTCTCGATTCCCACATTCGGTACAGCGCCAGCGCGCGCCGGCCGGCAGTGGCAGTTGCGCGACTTCCCGCTGTGCCTTGTGGCCGCAGCGACGGCATTCGATGAAGAGCGTGGCGGTATTCTTCGGCATGCGCCAAGCATAGGACCTGCAACCACTTCCCCAGCAAGCGTAGACTCCCGGCACTGTATGGGAGAGCGAGTCATGCTTCGATGGGCAATGGCGATGTTCGCCGTGGTCGCGGGCGCCGCCGCAGGCGCGGCGACCACCGTCTGGGCACCCAAGGCCATCTCCAGCGATCGATTCGAGTCGCATCCCGCGTTCGATCCACTGACGGGCGATCTCTACTTCGTTCGCAGCGCACCGGATTTCTCGGGCTGGCGCATCTACGTGTCCCATTGCGAGAAGTCCGGCTGGACTACGCCGGTCGACGCGCCGTTCGCCGGTGACGGCGTGGAAGCGGACCCCTGGTTCACGAGCGACGGCCACACGTTGTATTTCATTTCCACGCGCACCACCGATGGCGTGACGGGCCGCAACCTCGATCTGTGGCGCGTGACGCGCGACGCGGCGCTGAAATGGCAGACACCCACGCGCCTGCCCGAGCCGCTCAGCGCGCCCAGCCGCGAATGGTTCCCACGCATCGGCCGCGATGGCTGGCTGTACTTCGGTTCCGATCGCGCGGGCGGCGCCGGCAAGACCGATATCTGGCGCGCTCGCGAGGAGCAGGGGAAATGGTCGGTCGAAAATCTCGGGCCTAACATCAATACCGCGGCCAACGAATTCGAGGCCGAGATGTCGCCAGACGGCAATACACTCATCGTGATGGCGGAAGACGGTTTGTACGAATCCTCGAGGTCCGGCGACCGATGGGGCGCCCGCCGCAAGCTGCCCGCGGAGATCAACGTCAACGCCACCGAGGTAGGCGCGCTGTTCTCACCCAGCGGCCAATCGATGCTGTTCGCCCGCGACACCGGCAAGCCTTTGTCCGGCGAATTCATCCTGTGGAAACGCGGCACACCGGAGGACTGGCCCAAGCCCTGCGGCGAGTGACCTTTGGTCTCAGTGGTCAGTCCGGCGCGCCGAGGGTAGGCTGCGGGCCACCGTGTCGCGCTTCCCCGCAACCCTCTGGCGTCTCCGGGCCGTTCGGATCGGGCTCATCGGCTTTGCCGTGGCTTTCATTCTCTACACGGCGCTCGGCTTCTGGCTGGTGCCGCGCCTGGTGCGCTCCAACTTGCTGGGCTTCGTCAGCGAGCAGTACGGACGGCAGGCGCAAGTGGGCGCCATTACCTTCAATCCTTACAACCTCAAGCTCGAGCTGCACCAGTTCTCACTGCCGGACGCGGACGGTACGCCGCTGCTGGCCTTCGACCGGCTGCTGCTCGATTTCGACATCTCCTCGGTGTGGCGCGCAGGCGCGAGCTTTGCGGACGTGCAACTCGATCAGCCCTTCGTGCGCGTGCTGCTCCGGCCGGATGGCAGCCTGAATCTCGCCGATCTGGCGAAGCTGGCGCACCCGGCGCCGAAGTCGGATTCCGCCGCAACTCCCAAGGTGTTCATCGACCGCCTCGGCGTCAGCGTCGGCAGGCTCGCCTTCGAGGACCGCGCGCGCGCCAAGCCATTCGCGACCGAGTTGCAGCCGATCTCCTTCGAGCTGCGCGATTTCAGCACCGGTGGCCGCAGCGGCAATGAATATTCGCTGCGCGCCGCGTCGCTCGCCGGCGAGAGTTTTGCCTGGAGCGGCACTTTCCAGCTCACCCCGCTCACCTCCAGCGGCAAATTCGAAGTGGCGGCGCTGCAGGCGCGCACCATCTGGTCGTATCTCAGCGACGCGCTGCCGTTCGAATTCACCAAGGGCTCGATCGATCTGGGCGGCGAATACTCCTATACCGCGAGCGAAACCGGCGGACTGCGCTTCAACGTGCACCAGGTCAAGCTCACCGACTTTGGCATGCGGCCGCGCGCGCGTGATTACGACTACGTGGAGATCGCCGCGCTCGGCCTGGACGAGACACAGGTGGACGTGCGGCGGCGACGCGTCGACATTGGCCGGGTACACCTGGACGGCGGCGGTTTGCGCGTGGCGCGCGATAGCGAAGGGCGCATCAATCTGGCGGAATTGGCCGGCACGGGTGGATCGAGCCAAAGCCTAGCCGCCACCGCGGCAACGGCGCCGGTGAGTACCGCCGCGCCGGCCCCGGCGCGCGCCTGGCTGGTCAACGCGCCCGACATTGCAGTAACGGCGCTGCGTGTGGATGTCCGCGACGAACTGGTCAAACCCGCGGCCGCTTTCTCGTTCGCGCCGGTCAACCTCACTCTCAGCGGCTACAACACCGCGCCGGATGCGCGCTTCCGCTTCGATGCCGGCGCCCGCGGCGAAAATCTGGGCACGCTGAAGGTGGCCGGGGAAACCAACGCCGCCTTCGACCACTACGATGCACAGGTCGAGGCGCAGGAACTGAATCTCACCGCGCTCCAGCCCTATCTATCCACCTACACGCAGATCACGCTCAAGAGCGGTCAGCTCAACAGCAAGCTGGTGGTGTCGGGTACGCCGCAGGGCGCGCTGCAGGTCAAGGGCGAGGTGGCGGTGGACAAGCTGGCCGCCATCGACAATGCGCTGAAGCAGGACCTGCTCAAGTGGGATCGCCTGACCGTGAGCGGCATCGACTACGGTTCCGCTCCCGCGAAGCTGGCGATCGAGCGCATCGATGCGCGCGCGCCGTATGCGCGGCTCATCATCGCGCCGGACCAGACGCTGAACATCTCCAGGTTGTTCGCACCGGCCGCGGGCTCGCAGCCCGCCGCGGTGCAGACGGTGCGCGGCGCCGACGAGCAGGTGCATGCGCCCGGCGGCAATCCCGGCGCGATGCGCATCAGCATCGGTGCCGTCAAGGTCCAGGGCGGGTCGGCCAACTTCGCCGATTACTGGATCAAGCCCAACTACGCCGTCAGCCTGCAGGAGCTGGCCGGTGGCATCTCCGGGTTGTCCTCGGATCCCAGGTCGCGCGCCAAGGTGGATCTCAAGGGACGCGTCGATCGCTACGCGCCGGCGGAAATCCAGGGAACGCTCAACCTGCTGTCCGCGGCGCTGTACACCGACATCCACGTGAAATTCGACGGCGTGGAGATGACCTCGGTGACGCCGTACTCGGGGCACTTCGCGGGCTACGCCATCGAGAAGGGCAAGCTGTCCATCGACGTCAACTACCTGGTCGAAGACCGCAAGCTGGCGGCCAAGCAGAAATTCGTCATCGACCAGCTGCAGCTCGGCGACCGGGTAGATAGTCCGGACGCCGTGAAGCTGCCGCTGAAGCTGGCGGTGGCGCTGCTCAAGGATCGCAACGGGGTCATCGATCTCGAGCTGCCGCTGACCGGCAGTCTCGACGATCCACAGTTCCGCGTCGGACCGCTCATCTGGAAGGCCTTCGTCGGGCTGCTCGGCAAGATCGTCACGTCGCCCTTCACGCTGCTGGCCAAGCTCGGCGGCCGCAGCGACGAGATCAACCAGGTGGACTTCGACGCGGGCTCGCCGGCGCTCGACGCCGCCGCGCAGGAGCGCATGACGGCGTTGTCCAAGGCGCTGGTCGAACGTCCCGCGCTCGAGCTCGAAGTGCCGACGGCCTACGCACCGGACGCGGACGGCCACGCCCTGGCCCTGGCCGCACTTGAGCGCCGCCTGGGTCCGGCGGCCTCGGTCGCCGAAGCCGCCGCGCGCTACGACCTGCTGCGCAAGCAGTTCGAGAAGGACCTGGGCGCGAAGACAGAGTTGCCTGCCAGCGCCGCAGCGGTGCTGGAGCTCCGCAAGAAGAAGGGAGCGGAGCTGCCTTACGACGCCGCCAACCAGGACCTGACGCAGGCACTGCTGGAGAAGAACCCGGCCAGCGAAGCCGAGCTGGGTGAGCTGGCGCGCGCCCGCGCGCAGGTGATCCGCGATGCATTACTCAGCGGCGGCACCATCGAAGCCCAGCGCGTGTTCGTGCTGGGCATCAAGCCGGTGGCGTCGGTGAACGGCAAGGCGCGGGTCGAGCTCACGTTGAAGTAGGGGCCGCCTTGCACGGCGGCCCCCACGTTCGCACCCCGCCGGGGACTAACTACTGGTCCAGCAGGGGCGCGAAGCCGCCGTAGATCATGCGTTGGCCGTCGTAGGGCCGCTCGATTCCCTTCATGCGCGGATCGGCCATGATCTTGTCCCAGGCCTGGTCGCGGACTTGCTTGGAAGGCCACTCCACCCAGGAGAACACCACCTTTTCTTCGGGACTGGCCTTCACCGCGCCCTTGTAGTCGGTGACCTTGCCATCCGGCACGTCGTCGCCCCAGGCGTCCACGGTGCGCGTGGCGCCGTACTCCTTGAGGATGGCGGCGTAGCGATCGGCAATTTCGCGGTAGGCCTCCTGGTTCTTGGCCGGCACCGGGATCAGACATCCATCGATGTAGCCGGCCTTGCTGGCCTTGCCGCTGTCGTTGATGGGCGCGAAGCCGCCATAGATCATGCGCTTGCCGTCGAAGGGCATGCTCGCGCCCATCTCCTTCATCTTCGGATCGTTCATCATCCGTTGGTTGGCCTTGTCGCGCGTGGCCTTGTCCGGATATTCCAGCCAGGAGAAGACCACGACTTCATCGGGCTTGGCCTTCACCGCGCCCTTGAAATCGGTGAGCTTGCCGTCGGGCACGTCGTCACCCCAGGCCTCGACCTGGCGCGTGGCGCCCAATTCCTTGAAGAAGCCGGCATAGCCGCTCGCGTGTTGGCGAAAGGCGTCCTTGTTGGCGCGCGGCACCGCGGTAACGAATCCATCGATGTATGACATGGCTGCTCCTTGACTGGTGAGTGAGCAGCGTTGGATTGAACGCCCTGCGAGTCGTTCCGTGAACGTAGGAAACTACGTACCGCCGATCGGGTCGGCACTGTCCTCCACCCAGCGCAGCGCGTCGTCGAGTTCTGACATCAATCGTTCCAGCGCATCGCTGAAGCCGTGGCTCTTCGATTCGATGGAATAGAGCCGCAGGGTCGGCGTGTCCGGCCCCAGTAGTTGGCGAGACAATGCCGCCGGTACGTAAACGCCGTGGGTGGACTGGATCACCGCGACCCGCTTCGATGCCAGCAGCTTGACGGCGGGATAGAACAGCAGGCGACCTTGCCTGTCGAACTGGATCCCGCGCCGCCATTCGCGCATGGGCACGTACAGATAGTCCGCTTGCCGGGTCAGTGCAATGGCGATCGCGCCCGCGGAATCCTCCAGCAGCTCGGGATGCATCGCAGCGAACGCGATCACCGAAGCGCCCCGCGAGAAGCCGACGGTGATGACGGGGGTCTTTTCCGCGAGCGCGAGACGGCGGCGCGCGAGCGCATACATCTGCTGGAGTCCGCGCGCGGCATCGCCGGTGCTCACCAGGTGACCGCCGCTCAGAACCTGTTCGAGCACGTCCGGCGCGCTGAATCCCATGAGCGAATAGCCCTGTTCGGAGAGATGCTCGAACAGCGCTGAACTCGTCTCCAGCCAGCCGTCATCACCCGTGACGAACACGACCAGATGGCCCGGATGCTGGTCGATGAGCGGATGCACGAGTACGACCGGGACGCTGCTGTGCGGACCTGGCATCTTTTCTGGCCTGACCTCGTACGCACCGGACTTCGAGGCAAGCCCGGCTTCGACATGGCCGGACCAGGCGACCAGGCAACTCATGGCGAGCAGCCTGACAATCATGATTCGCGATCCATACAGGGCAGGTCCAGGTGATGCCGCCGCGCCGTTTCGATCGCGATCTCGTAGCCCGCGTCGGCGTGCCGCATGACGCCAGTGGCGGGATCGTTCCACAGGACTCGCGCAATACGCTTGGCGGCCTCCGGCGTGCCGTCGCAGACGATCACGACGCCGGCGTGCTGCGAGAAGCCCATGCCCACGCCGCCACCGTGGTGCAGCGACACCCAGGTCGCGCCGGAGGCGGTATTCAGCAAGGCATTCAACAGCGGCCAGTCGGACACGGCGTCGCTGCCGTCCTTCATGCCCTCGGTCTCGCGGTTGGGCGACGCCACCGAACCCGAATCGAGATGATCGCGGCCGATGACTATCGGCGCCTTGAGCTCACCGCGCGCCACCATGTCGTTGAAGGCGAGCCCGAGCCGGTGACGATCGCCGAGTCCCACCCAACAGATGCGCGCCGGCAGCCCCTGGAACTGGATGCGCGCCTTCGCCATGTCCAGCCAGTGGTGCAGGTGTTTGTCGTCCGGCAGCAGCTCCCGCACCTTGGCGTCGGTCCGGGCGATGTCCTCGGGGTCTCCCGACAGCGCCACCCAGCGGAACGGTCCCACGCCGCGGCAGAACAGCGGCCGGATGTATGCGGGCACGAAGCCGGGGAAGTCGAAGGCATTCTTCACACCTTCCTCCAGCGCCATCTGCCGGATGTTGTTGCCGTAATCCACAGTGGCCACGCCCGCTTTCTGGAAGTCGAGCATGGCCTGCACGTGCACCGCCATCGACAGCCTTGCCGCCTTGGCCGTGCTCTCGGGAAATTCGCTGCGCCGCCGCAGCCATTGCTCCACCGTCCAGCCGCTGGGTAGATAGCCGTTGACCGGGTCGTGGGCCGAGGTCTGGTCCGTCAACAGGTCCGGGCGTACGCCGCGCCGCAACAGCTCGGGGAGGATCTCGGCGGCGTTACCTAACAAACCCACGGAAACCGGCTTGCGCTCGCGGCAGGAGCGCGCGATCAGTTCCAGCGCCTCGTCGATGCGCTCGGTGCCGTGATCCAGATAGCCGGACTTGAGCCGCATGTCTATGCGCGAACGCTGGCATTCGATGGCGAGGCAGGAGGCTCCCGCCATCACCGCGGCCAGCGGCTGGGCGCCACCCATGCCACCGAGCCCGGCGGTGAGCAGCCAGCGGCCCGACAGGTCGCCGCCAAAGTGCTGGCGCCCCATCTCCACGAAGGTCTCGTAGGTGCCTTGCACGATGCCCTGCGAGCCGATGTAGATCCACGAGCCCGCCGTCATCTGGCCGAACATCATCAGTCCCTTGCGATCGAGCTCGTTGAAGACTTCCCAGGTGCTCCAGCGCGGCACCAGGTTGGAGTTGGCCAGCAGCACGCGCGGCGCGTCGCGGTGCGTCTCGAACACGCCCACTGGTTTGCCCGACTGGATCAACAGCGTGTGATCGGCCGAGAGCCGCTTGAGAGTGGCGACGATGGCATCGAAGCATTCCCAGTTGCGCGCGGCGCGGCCGATTCCGCCATACACCACCAGGTCGTCGGGCCGCTCCGCCACGGTGGGGTCGAGGTTGTTCATGAGCATGCGCAACGGCGCTTCGGTGAGCCAGCTGCGGGCGGACAGGCGGGTGCCGGTGGGTGCGCGGATCACGCGCGTGGGATCGCTGCGATTCATGCCGGACTCCGGCGGCTTCGCGCGAAGGCCATGCATTCCTGGAGCACGTCGCGCAGCACCACGCGCAAGCGCGCGGCCAGCAGGTCGTCCAGCGGCGCGGGCCAGTTGTGCGGGCCGAGCGGCGCATCGGGTTCGGCGAGGTAACCGTGCATGGCCAGCTCCATCTGCAGCGCGTGGATGTTCACCGAGGGATTGCCACAGCGGCGCGTGATCCAGCCACCGCGAAAACGGCCATTGGTGGCGCGCGAAAAGCCCGCGGCATCGCAGGTGCGTTCGATGGCGGTGGTCAGGGCCGGAGCGCAACTGCTGCCGTCATTGGTGCCGATGTTGAACTGCGGCAGCGTGCCGTCGAAGAGGCGCGGCACGCGCGAGCGAATGGAGTGCGCGTCGTAGAGCACCACGCAGCCGAACTCGGCGCGCGTGCGTTCCAGCTCGAAGGCCAGCGCGGCATGGAAGGGATCGAAGAATTCCGCGCGCCGCTGGTTGACTTCGACGGGTCCGGGCTCCGCGCCCGCCTTGTACAGCGGTTCGCCATCGAAGGTTTCGAGCGGGCACAGGCCCGTGGTCGGCTGGCCGGGATACAGCGTCGCGCCGGAAGGATCGCGGTTCACGTCTACCACGGTGCGCGACAGCGAGGTACGAATGGTGGTGGCGCCCATGGTGTGGGCGAAGTCGTAGAGCACGTCCACCCAGT
>Ga0097621_100002038_pt1 | contig 13828 bp, 14 predicted proteins | sample KBSMisM72_FD_73165 | JGI IMG/M metagenome (GOLD analysis project Ga0097621, IMG submission 73165) | Miscanthus rhizosphere microbial communities from Kellogg Biological Station, Michigan, USA - KBS Miscanthus M7-2 (version 2) (version 2) | ecosystem: Host-associated > Plants > Roots >... | reverse complement strand
GGATAAATCTATGGCTCTTCCTACATTTAGTCAAATTGTTCAATCAATGATCACATTCTTGCAGGGCTCTCGTCCTGATATCGCTACACAAACAGGTAGCGTTACGAATGATGTCGTAATTTCAACTGTTGCTAATGAGTTATCAGCTGAGAATGGAACAGATGCCAGTGTATATTCATCGATTCAATATGTTCAAAATCTCCAAGCGTTCGTAATCAACGCAGCAACTCTATTACCAGCCGATTTAGACGCGATTGCAACTAATTATGGAATGACGCGCCTTCCTGGAACGCAAGCAACAGGTATTATCACATTAAGAATTCGTAATTATACTACGTCAAGCCCAATTGTCACAGTTCCCGCAGGTACAACAGTTTCAACCCTATCAACATCGTCTACCCCAGCTGTATCGTTCTCCACAACCTCTCAGATTCAGTTCATTCCTTCGTTAGCACCTTCTTATTATAATCCAGCAACAGGTTTCTATGAGCAGAATGTAGGTATCGTTGCTCAGTCAATCGGAACAACAGGTAACGTCACATCTAACACCATTACGTCTTTGGTTGGTTCTGGTCTTGGTATTGATGCTGTAACTAACACAGCTGCGACATTCGGTGGAACAAATGAAGAAAGCAATGTTCAATTTGCAACTCGAATTCAAGTTAAGCTAACAGGTAATAACGTTGGTACTCCAAACGGAATTATTAGCCTTGTAAATACTAATCCCAATGTTATTGAAGCCAGCATCGTTGGTCCTAACGATCCAGCCATGGAAAGAAATGAATTCGGTGGTTCAGTAGACGTATATATTCATGGACAGGTTCTAGTTACAACAAATGATTCATACACGTATTCAACGACTGGTTCTCAGACCTATACACTTTTAAATCAACCTGTAACAGCTGTAAGTACAGTAACTGGTCTTGTGCTTGGTCTTCCTTATACATTTATTGGTCCACCTACCGGCGTAGGCGTAGGAACGGATTATAGTGTTTTCATAAATCCTAATTCATTATATGCTGGAAGCGTTGATGCTGCTAGCTATATTCAATGGAATAGCACTGGAACAAATCCAGATAACAATTCAAACGTTACTATTACATATACATACGATAGCTTAATTCCTACACTTCAAGCTCTTTTGGATGATAATTCTAATCATATCGTCGCATCAGATATCTTAATTAAAGAAGCTATCATCGCATTGATCAATTTCACAGTGTCAATCACTGTTGTTCCTGGTTACGTGCCACCTACTGTTGCGACAAACGTTGCTACAGCAATTTCTCAATATATTAACAGCCTTGGTTTAGGTGCAGTTATTGGATTGAGCGACTTGGTTGCCGTTGCCGAAGCAGTTCCCGGCGTTGCCATCGTTGATTTAGACACAATCATTCTGCAATCTACTGAAAGTGGTAATACAACAACTATTCCTCCTGGACAACAAATTTCCATTGGAAATCAAGCGTACTCAGTTGCTAATAGTATCACTATTACTATTGAGTCATAAAAGGATATAACATATGAGTCTTAACATCCCCTATTCAACTAAAGTAAATGAACAAGCACCTACGCCCGTTACCAATGAAACACACATCATTGGTATTGTAGGAACTTCTACCTATGTTTCTGGAACGATTCGATTAATTCAAGTTCCTCAGGGTCCTGGTCCAGCTGTTCTTATTCCTGGCTATACGGAAATTTTGGCCGGTTCTCCAATTGGTACACAGTTCTTAGTTAATTATACCACTGGAACAGTTGCGTTTGATCCTACACAGAATGGTACAACGATTCTAGTCGCCTCATATGTTGGATTAGGTTCTGAAATTGCCGCTGAAGACGTTAATGAACTTCAAAATCCATTATCAACAATTGCTAATCAGACTATTGTATATAGTTGGCCTTTGCCTCCTGTGGTTACATGGTCGTTAGCACCAGGCGTTGTTACAAATGCTTCTGTCGCTCCTGCTGCAGGTATTTTGCTGAATAAGCTTACAGCACTTAGTCCTTCGATTGTTCCTATCACTGATGCTTCAGGATTTATAATTTCCTCAGCTACTACGGCATTGCAACTTAGCTTTTTAGATGCTACTTCTTCAATTCAAACTCAATTAAACAGTAAACAAGCAACAGGTAACTACATTACAGCTTTGACTGGTGATGTCACAGCAACAGGACCGGGAAGTGTAGCAGCAACAGTTGCTCTTGTTGGCGGTTCTACTGCAGCTAATGTCAATACAGCCACAATTGCAGCAAATGCGTCTACTGCTTTAAATACATTTGGCACGATTGTTAGACGAAACGGAAGTGGTAGTTTCGCTGCATCAACCATTACATTAGAAAATCAATCTGGCGTTGTTTTCAATGATACATCGCTTATTCCTAAATCCGTTACTGTTAGAGCACCACTCGGTGTTGCAACCTCATATATTTTGTCATTGCCTAGTGCACAAGGCGGAGTAAATACATTCCTTCAAAATGATGGTTCAGGTAACTTAACCTGGGGAACATCTACTTCGAGTCCCGGTGGCTTAAATACACAGATGCAGTATAATAATGCTGGTTCATTTGGTGGAACAACAGGAATGACTTGGGATTCTGTGAATCAGACTCTTATTATCAATTCTGCAATTGGACCATGCATTGACTTGAATTCACCTGCTATCGGTATTAGATTAAATAGTGTATGTAGTATTACTAACGCGTCACTGATTTCAACGAATGATGGAAATGCTTCTAATCCTTCTCATACATATGGATCAGATTTATCAAGCGGTATGTATCTATTAAGTCCAGGTACTGCTTTGGGATTCTCTATTGCAGGACAAGATAGACTTGTTATCGATCTGTTTAATAACCAAACTCAATCTTTCTTACCAGTACTTATAAGTCCAGTTGTAACATTTATGGACCCTTCAGCTGTATTAGAACTTCAATCAACAACTAAGGGTTTCTTGCCTCCAAAGATGACAACAACAGATAGGTTGGCTATTGCTTCTCCAGCTGCTGGATTGTTTGTTTATGATACAGACTTAAATCAATGGGCTGGTTGGAATGGCACAAGCTGGTCGTTACTAGGATAATAAACAATGGCAATTTACGGCTCTGGAGTATTTTACGGGAGTGGTATCAAGTATGTTGGGCCAGCTTCAAACTCGGCCCAATCTATTCCTGTAGACCTTCGTTTTTATAGAACTAGTCAAGATGGTGTCTATGTATTTTGGTGGGGGTTTGATCCAGCTTTTGTAACTCCAACCCTTATTGATGCTGATTTCGATCTAGAACTTGATACATCGCTATCCTTTAGCTCTCCTGACCTTGTTTCATTTGATTCATCAACTGCTATTACATATCAAAACGGTAATGTAAGAAAAGGATTTGCTGTACCAGTTGCTGCACGTATTAATGAGACAGAACAAACATGGTATGCGCGTGTTCGCTCTCGCACAATGACTACTGTTTCTGATTGGTCTGAGCCATTGATTTGGACTATCCCTAAATCTGTTCGTCAATCATCAGCAGAAGAGCTGATGCGAACACTTCCTGATCTTCACGTATATGGTAAAGGTGATCTTTTACTACCTCTTGATGAGCGTAATACAAACCTTTGGCAAGTTGAGTACATGTATGGCGATCAGTTAGATCAAGTATTCTATCAAACACTGCTTTCTAAGACAAATAACTATGTAGATATGGCTGTTGATGAAGTTTTGTATCAAAATTTTGGTGTGATGTTCAATTTCCCTAAGCCAAACAGCATGCAGTATGTAGATTATCGCTGGATCTTGATGAATCTATATCTAGCTTCCTTAAATGGAAGCACAGTTGAGGCTGTTAATCTTATTGCTCAAGCTTTTACAGGTGTTCTTCCAGTTATTGCAGATGTTAGAGATTTTAAGGACTTCTTTTTAAACATCATTCAACAGGGTACACCTAATGCAGGAGTTGGTGAACCGTTTACTGAAGCAGCCGACGGTTCGCGCACAGATTTCACACTTCAATATCCCTATGTTTTTAATTCTTCAGTAGTATTTCAAAATGGCAATATCTTAACACGTAACGTTGACTATACAGAAGTACAAAGCATTCCAGGTATCAGATTTACAGTTGCTCCAGCTCCTGGTGATGAATTGGTATTCTTCTTTAAGGTAGGATTGCCTTCTGATCCAGAGGCTATCTTATTTGATCCAACCGTTACAACTCCTATCGCTGGAACAGTCAATTATGAACATGATAGCTTAACCGTAACTGGTATTGGTACATTGTTTACAGCTCTTTCAGCTGGTGACATTTTGATTGATGGCAATGGATATTATGCAACTATTGCCTTTATTACAGATGATACTACCCTAACACTGCAAGCTGCTTGGGGTGGACCAACCGAATCTGTTCCTGGATTAATCGCAACATATCCTATTAACCCTATAGTTTTATGGGATAAAGGTACATTGGCATTCGGTGTTGTTATTTTCATCTTAAATCCTGGAAACTTTCCACTTGATTTAAACTTAATTGAAATGCTGATTAATCAAGTACTACCTGCACATATTAAAGTCTATTATCAAATTGTGGTCTAAGAGGTAATTTATGCAACAAGTTATTTTTCAAAATGCGATGAGAATTATCCGTCAAGTGATGGATTGGCTTCAATCGAGTGAACAACTCAATGATGCTAATCGTATCAATGACTATTCTCAATCTGGGATTGTTAAGAATCTACTTGGTGAGTTTACAATCTCAGCTGGTGGCAATAATACACATTTAACACCTTCTATTAGCATCGGTGCTGGTGTTGCTTATGATAGTGCTGCAAATCGTGTTACAATTCCATCAGGTTCCTCTGTTTCATTTAACTCAGCTAACCCTTCTCAAACAACAAACGATGGAAACGGTGTATTCGTTCCTACCCCTCAGAGTACAGGGAATATCAATGTACCTCTAAATTTCAATAGTCAAAATTATGTATGGATTACATATTTAGGCACAGTTGACACATCTGTGTTTACTTTAAACGCAGTTAATAACGGAAAACAATTTTATAAACAGTTAGATGGATATAGAGTAACAATTACAACTACATTTGTCGCTCCATTTGCTACGTCTGTCTTTCTTGGAACAGTTGACTTAACTGGTAGCGCAGATGTCTCACCAACAACAATTTCACAGGGTGGCCGAACGTATACAGCCAACTATCCTTATAGAACGTTGGTTCAAACAGCCTTATTGGATAAGTCTGATGCTACAGTCAATTATCCTCAAGGTAACATATCTATTTTCGCAGATGATCACGTTAAAGCATTAGGACATGGTGTTGTTTCTAATAATAACCCCCACGGTCTTGCTCCAGAGGATATCGGTCTCGATTCATCTTCTACAGTAACGAACCATCAAATGTTCTTCCATACTAGCGCAATTCAAGGTAGTTCATTATCTACAACTAGCAGCTTGTTCGGATTTATCTCAACTCAGAATCCTGGATTTGACTTTATGACTATTCAGGGATTAAGCAGCAATGAAGAAGTTAACTTAAATGGTACAACCATCTCAAGCTTTGATGTTCCTGCTCCTACAGGTTTGTTTTTCACAAATCTTGATCCCACTGGTACATGGTACTTTTATCTCGATGGTATTACTTTTCAAGTCTTGCGCACGCAGGCTAATTTAGTTACAACTCCTGATCCAAATAAATATTTGTTGTATTCTGCTGATTACAATATTGTTGGTCCCCACGGTATTCTAAATAATCTTATAGATTATAGGCAAATTGGATCAATTGCGTCACGAAACGTAGAAGATGATGCAGCAGCTTGGATCTTTAGTAAAATTGATAGCTCAGATAGATGCTTTGAGAACATGGCGTACAATGTTGGTGGATTGGATGATGGTTTGATTTCCGTGTATGATAAGTACGGGAATGATGATGCTGATCATCTAGAATCTTTAATTGGTACAGTTACATTTACTAATGGAAGTACTGCTGTAACAGGTGTAAGCACAGACTTCTCACTTAGAATTACAGGAACAGCAGAAGGTATTACTGATGCAAGTCGTGGAACACTTGGCGTCGTTGCTTCTGTTACAGATGATTTTAATTTAGTATTAACTCAACCTTGGACTGGTCCTAATACGGTTGGTACAGCCATTCGATTTAAATATCATATACGTACTACGTATTCCTATCAAAATGATCCAGTCTTGGGTGGCCGACGTTTAGGGTCTTCGACAAGTACATTTAGATTTGGAGCAATAAATTTCGTTAGAACTACATTCTACAGTTACGATCCGACAAGTGGGCTGTTAATTTCAACGGTGAGGGCATAATATGGACATGATCGCTACAATAATGAACTTAATTAGACGTAAAAACTGGATCACACCAGTTCAATTGACTACTTCTGTTGCTGGTCCTGGGGTTACTGGAGGAAATGGAACAAGTCTTTCGGTTGTTACAGATAATGCTTCAATAGATTTAAATGGAAGTAATCAAATTGAGGTAAAAAATCAAGGTATTACACCAGCTAAACTTGGCGCAATTGCGGGAAGTGGTCTTTCAGGTGGAAATGGAGTTGCGTTATCAGTTGCAGATGGCGCGGTATCTACGCGTCAAACATTTAATCTTTCATATAATGGTGGTGTTACAGTTGGTGGTGGAGCTTGGGAAGTAAAAGCTTCTGCAGGATTCAGCATTCCTGCTTCTTCACAGCCAGTTTTGGTTCAATGGTACTGGTCTGGCTCAAATAGCGCTGCTCTTTCTGGAAATCAAGGCGTAGCTCTTGGTATTGATGGTATTCCTTTAGTAAGTTTGGTTACAACAGCTGCAAATACAAGCTGGCCAGGTGGTTTCGGTACAGGTACAACTACGCCTACCCCAGTTTACGTAAATCACAATGTATCACCTCGATTTGGTTCTGGTGGACATACACTCCAATTATGGTTGCACGGAACATCTGGTACTGGTGGTGGTTCGATGAACTGCTCAGTTACAGTTACGTTAATGTACGTTTATAAATAAGGATTAATTTATGCAATCAGTTATCTTTCAAAATGCAATGCGGATTATCCGCCAAGTTCTAGACTGGAGTGAAGTTGCGCTCGAGAATTCAATTCTTTCGCGTATAACAGACTCTTGGACTGATGGTATTGCTGCAAATACTCTAAATAACTTTACTATTGTAGGAAAAGATACTGATCCATTGTTAACAGACTTTTTCCATGTTGAAGTTCAAACAGGATTAGCTTATTCAAGTGGAGAACGTATTAATCTTACAGGTTCATTAGTTACATATAATGCAGCTAATCCTACGCAAACAACAGATGACGGTACTGGAAATTTTGTTTTAACACCACAGAGCACTGGTTCCTTCGATATCCCATTAACTGCTGGATCAATCAATTATATTTATATTTCTTATCTCCGTACAACTGATACATCAGTATTTACTTTAAATGCAATTAATCAAGCCAAACAATTCTATCATGCTGATGATGGTTACCAGATTATTGTTAATCTAACGGGTATTCAACCTGCGGATTCAGTTTTTCTAGGTCAGGTAAATCTATTAGGTGCAAATACAGCCATTTCTTCAAACATTTCTCAGATTGGACGATCATATTTTAAGACGAAGCTTAATAGGGTTGGTATTCAAACTAATAATGTTGGTAAGACTGACCGTCCAGCTGATTACTCTATTGGATTGAATAATTACTTCCTTGATGATCACATTAAATCAGTTGGAAGTGGTACGGTAAGCAATTTCAATCCACACGGCCTCGGCATCGTAGACTTAGGCTTAAATGTCAATGATACAACATCATTCCATAGGCTTTATGAACATACAAATGGTATCATTGCTGGAACACCTTTAGATGGATATCCCCAGAATTCAGGTTTATTCTGTCAGCGCGTCCAAGTAGGTAGTGGTGATGATTTTATCGTTGTTAAGGGATTAATAACTGGTGAAGCTATCATTGTTGATGGTATTGCTTACACGGTGACACAATTCCCATTAACTACATATCTTCCTTTTAGAGGGTGTGTAGATGTTACATCATTGTCACATCCTACATTTACAATTACATCTGTTACTGATAGTACACATCTAGTTGTTAGTAATACATCAGGAATTTCAACTGGTGACATTATTACACAGCAGGTTGTTGTTGGTCCAACATCAACATTTGTTACTACTGTTGTTACCGGTGTAATTAGCGCCACTAACCTAGTCGTTGTTGATACAACTGGCTTTAGTGCATCACCTGGTATGTCGTCTGGTACGTATCAAGTATACTTTGATCAACCAACACTATCTATTCAAGTTACGTCTCTTAACATTACAAATGATATCACAAAAATTTGGCTTTGCACAGTTATTTGGGATGCTTCAAATCCTATTGATGGTAACTTGTCAAATCCTATCGATCGTAGACGCTTAGGTACAACCAACTTACTACAACGATGGAATACAGAACCACTTAATCCTCTTCGTGGAGAATTTGGATTTAACTATTCAAATAACTTTCTTGAATATTATGACGGAACAACTTGGCAAATTCCAGTTGTTACTTCTTCTAATGCTTTAGTTCCTCCTGGAGCTATGTTAGATTTTGCTGGAACGTTCGCGCCAGCAGGATTCGTCTTGTGTAATGGTGCTAGTTATCCTATTACGACTTATCCAAATTTATTCGCAGCGATTGGTTATACTTGGGGCGGAGCTGGAGCAAACTTCAACGTTCCTAACATGACACGCAGGGTTGCTGTTGGTTCAGGTGGTTCTAATACATCTGGTACACTTGCAACAACTGTTGGTAGCACAGGTGGTGAAGAATTACACGTTCTTACAACCCCTGAATTGCCAGCTCACAGTCATACTGCAAACGTAAGTGATCCAGGCCACCAACATTTTGCGCCTCGATCAGGTGGTAATTCTGGGTCAACGATGAATTTCTGTACATCTGGTCCTGGAAATAACGCCGGTATTCCATTCTCTGCTTCTCCACAATTCCAACGTGATTATCCATTTACAATTAGTGCAACAACTGGTATCTCCGTGTCCACCAATAATACTGGTAGTAATACTGGTCACAACACGATGCAGCCTTCTGCTGTTGTTACAAAGATCATTAAATTCTAAAAGAGGAACATATGAGTGATTCGATTGTTAGTTGTATAAAGTATAATAGACCAGACGGCAATATTAATCATTATGCAATCCTATTTGCATTTGATGATGTAGATGTTCCTGCTAATGAATGTACTATTGTAATCCTTGACGCAGAAGTTGAAGATCCAACTAATTTAGATCAAGTAAAAACGCTCGCTTGCTATAAAGCAGGTGTTGTTAAAGCATTGTATGCAACTGGTGAAGAAGTGGATGAGTTAGTCGGTCCAGTTGAGCTCTAATATGAAATGGATAAAAATTATAGTATTACTCCTTACTATAACCATTCCCGCATCTAGTGCGGATTTGAGTTTAGAACGCTGCTATGCTCCAGGACAATGGATCTATGGAATACTTAAGGTTGATGATTTAACAATCCATACCATTGAAAATACAAAAACATTAATCCCGCTTGGAACGCACAAGATCATCATGACGTACAGTCCCAGATTTAAAAAGAAAACACCAGAGATTCTTATAGAGAATCGCGAAGGCATCCGTATCCATGCTGTTGGCAAGAAGTTTGCCTTGGAAGGGTGCATCGGTATCTCACCAGCTGATTACAAGCTCCTGCTTGCGAAGCTAGATAAGCATAATACAATCACCATCTCCGTAGCAAAACCTGTTCCTCCTAAACTTACCTACTTCAAAATACTTCTTGACAAACTGACAGCACTTAAGATATATCTATATAGGTATGCAAAAATGCTTCATTTGTCGTACTAAACCTACACATCGATTTAATGATTGTGTCAGTGCTTCCTGCTCGTGTCCGTGCGTGCAGGAAATTTACTCATTTCCTAAGAATGAGTTAGTTGAAGACGTTCCCGACGACAGTCCAAAATTCCTTAAGATCAATAATGTAGAAATTAAGAAGCTTCCCGATTTGGCCAAAGAGGTTTCACGATTCGTAAAGATTAAAAAGCACGAGTGGTTGCCAGTTAAAAAGGATAGACGATTCAAAAGCAAACGACATGAGCACGATAACGCTTAAAACACCTGAACAAATTGAAGCAATTAAAAAAGCTGGGGCGATCCTTTCGGATTGTCTCAGCTTTTTATCTTCCCATGTACAACCAGGAGTGACAGGCCTCCAGATTGATAAATTAGGCGAAGATTTCGTGCAATCCTTTGGGGCAACTGCTGCTTGTAAAGGGTACGGAGGGTTTCCTAACGGTATCTGCATCTCAGTGAATTCTGGGGCTGTCCATTGCATCCCTAATAATACACCATTTCAACCAAGCGATGTTGTCAAATTAGATATGGTTGTAGACTATAAAGGCTGGAAAGCTGATTCAGCTTTGACAGTTTTAGTTCCCCCTATTCGTCCTGCGGTTCAGCAGCTCGTAAATAACACGTATTCTGCAATGAGAAATGGCATTAGAGCAGCTTTAGAGGGAAATACCGTGCAAGATATCAGCAAGGCGATTTATGCTGCTAGAAATGAATCTGGAGTGATCCAGCCGTTCATGGGACATGGTATCGGAGCCTCAATTCACGAGGGGCCTGGAATTCCAAGCTATGTATCTAAAGATAAGGATGCTTTATTGGTTGCTGGGATGATTGTGTGCATAGAACCAATCTTTTGTATAGGGGAACCTAATATCTATCACAAAAAGGGTGAATGGAACACCTGGATGCTTACAGGACAACCAGTAGCTCATTTCGAGCATACAATTGCAATCAATCCCGCAGGCCAGCCCCCTACCATCTTAACATTACGTAACAATGAAATTATTTAGGGCCAGGGGGTTTACAAACTTATCTTCTCATGGTATAATATATCATGATCAAAAAACACTTCGCGGTATATCGTGACGGCCTGCTTCTTCTAAGAGCTAAGACACAGATTCGAGCTGAACAAGCGGTCGTAGATTTCAAACATACTGGCAAAGATTTCAATATTAAAGAAGAAACGGTCATTACGCCTTGGATTTACGCAAAAGCGAATGGCGATTTTGGATATACCAAAACTCTAGTCAAATAAATCCTGGGAGGATAAAATGAATAGACATTTCTTGAAATGTGCATTCTGTGAACGTCCGATGTCAGTGAATGTTGAAACACCAGCTGAGATTAAATTTATCTTAGAACAAGCATGCCCGTTGTGTGGAGAATTAGCTCTTCGTTATATGGGTCGTGTTGAAAAGTCAAATTTAGTTCGTAACGGTGTAAAATCAGCTTGTGATCTTCGCTGTACCAATGCGATTGGTCCGAAATGCGATTGTGTGTGCTCTAATGAGAATCATGGCACACATCGTCTCGTTGTATTCTCTAAAATCGTTGGTAAGCTTGAAGTCGTTGAAAAAGACTTACTTAATGATAATGAGACATATCTTGCTCGTATTAAGCGCATGGCTGCTGCGAAAAATAGCATCAAAGTTAAGGTTATCACGTTCTTAACATATAAATATCGCGAAGCGATTGCTGCATACGGAGCGTCTCGATATTTAGATGGTGATTTGTATTGGCAATATAGTGCTTATAGACAGATGCTTCAGAAGATCGACAAATTGGAAGATCTTAAGAGCATTCAGCGTAAGATCAACTCACTTACGCACTTGATTCCGAAGATTGGCACGACGCTTGAGTATCTTGAGTCGTTGAGTGCCGCGAAAGAGGCCAAAGAAGCAGAGGTGGCCGCATGATAAGATCATTCATCTTTGCCTGGCTTGAAAGACGCAAAATTAAAGCTTACGTTGAAGAGTTTGTAGCACTTGAAATGCGGAAGGCTCGTATTCAAGGGATGAGAGACTTAGCTGCTGAAATTAGGAATTCAATTGAACAAAATCGTAGAGATTAAATTCGGCTCGCATCTCTACGGTACTGATACTCCAACAAGTGATGCTGATTTTAAGGGTATCTACTTGCCAACGGCCCGTGAGATTGTCTTAGAACGAGTCAAAAGGAATATCAGTACCTCTAGACCTAAGCGCGAGTTTGAAAAGAACACAAAGGATGATATAGACAGCGAGATTTTCAGTCTTGCTGAGTACCTGCGTCTTCTTTGTGATGGTCAGACCGTGGCTCTTGACATGCTCTTCGCTCCGGATAACTTTAAAGTGTTCAAAGGCGATCAATATCATCTGTTTCAGACTATATATGATAATAAGGATAGACTGTTGTCAAAAGGTATCCTTAGCTTCATTGGCTATGCTCGAAAGCAAGCTAGTAAGTATGGAATTAAGGGATCGCGTGTACGAGCTGTAAGAGAAACGATCGAATTTCTTGACACCTTTGATGGTACAGTTTTATTGAAGGAACTTCCCTTAGATGTTTTCGTTGCTAGGGGTGATGAATTCATTAAGTTTGCTCAAGGCACTGATCCGAACGGTGTGACTATTACTTATTTCGAAGTATGTGGGCGAAAGTTTCAGCTCACAAACTCAGTGAAGTATAGCCTTGCTGTTTTGAACAAGATTTATAATGAATATGGGCATAGAGCGAAGCTTGCTCAAGAGAATGATGGCATTGACTGGAAAGCGTTGAGTCATGCTGTCAGGGTTAACTTTGAGGGCCAGGAATTGCTGCGCACTGGCTTTATCACGTTCCCATGCCCCAATAGACAGTTGCTTTTAGATATCAAGACAGGGAAGCTTCCTTATAAAGAGGTGGAAGCTGTTATTGAAATTGGGCTGCAGGAATTAGAAGCAGCTCAAGCCAATTCTATCTTAAGAGCAAAGCCAGATGAACAATGGGTTGATGATTTTCTGTATTCAGTGTATTCCGATATTGTAAAAGGAGCTTAATATGGGAGAAACATTAGGACATACTGAATTAATTGAGACGGATAGACACACTTGGCGTGAGTGTCTTGGTTGTGGTACTATTTTAGAAGAAAAAGTATTTAGTAAGGTTGTGAAAGATTTTGAAGAAGTTAATCTTCTAAAATTTCCAAATGATTTTTCTGCAGAACAGTTACAAGATGGATATTATAAATTTGAAAACGGTAAGTATGTTTTAGCTACTAAGAAGGAAATTGAGCAGGCAACACGTAGATATAAAGTTGGAGATGAATACCAGTGGTTTGGATATAACACTGGTGGCAAACATATTTGTAATATAGTAAAAGCTTAGTCTTTCGCGGAGCTATGGTCCAACGGCTACGACGCCTCCCTGTCACGGAGGCAACACGGGTTCGATTCCCGTTAGCTCCGCCGAAGATTAAGGAATTGGTGCTGGGGTAGCTCAATTGGCAGAGCAGTTGTTTTGTAAACAACAGGTTGCAGGTTCAAGTCCTGTCCCCAGCTCCAATTTCTTATGACTGATGATTTCATAGTAGCGAATCCTGTTTTCCCATGTGTTTGTGGGCACGCTATTACTGCGCATGGTTCACGAGAAGAAGTAGATTATAGATGGGAATGGGATGAAGATCATCAAGAAGAAGTTGAAGTTGCTGATGAATATGACGTTCCGTATTGTTATGAATGTGATGAAGGTTGCTATTTTGTTGAAATGACCAATTTAGAGTACTTGGAGCATAAGAGTGGTAACAATAAACGTTAATAATGTCAAGAGTCAGATCGTTGGTCAATTAGATCAACAGGTTTTGTCCGCAATTCGTAATAAGCTATCGGCCGAGATGGTTGGGGCGTTCTTTGCTCGTCAACGTAACCCATGGGCTGGAACAAAATACTTTTTTACACCTAAAACTCAGGTGTTTCCCACTG
>Ga0097621_100002035_pt1 | contig 13843 bp, 13 predicted proteins | sample KBSMisM72_FD_73165 | JGI IMG/M metagenome (GOLD analysis project Ga0097621, IMG submission 73165) | Miscanthus rhizosphere microbial communities from Kellogg Biological Station, Michigan, USA - KBS Miscanthus M7-2 (version 2) (version 2) | ecosystem: Host-associated > Plants > Roots >... | reverse complement strand
CCATATTAACCGGCCCAAAGAAAGTTATTTTGCCAGTGGTTACTATACCCTGAATCCGCGTTTAACCGTACACGGTGGTGGCTATTTTAAAGTAGGGGAAACTACCACGCTGCATCTTTCCGGGCTGTACAGCCAGCAGGCAGGCGCACACGAAACCGTATTAGGTGGCGCAGTTGCTTTTAATCTTAACAATGATGAAAGCGAAACACCTACCAATTTTTATGCAGGTAGCTGGATTCGTTTCAATGATGCCATTATACCTTACCTGGGACTGGAATGGAATGATTTCAGACTGGGCATGACCTACGACGTGAATTATTCCAGCCTTAAAGTTGGTTCGCAAAGCCGCGGGGGTATTGAGGTTTCCCTTATCTACATTAAAAAAGCACCATCAGGCAGAAAGCCTATTCCCTGTCCGAAATTTTAGTTTTTTTGTTATCTGCTGTTGAACATGGATCAGCGGCCCGCGTTGTTATGATTTAACCTCATAACAGACATACCGTCTGTACGGTACAAAACGAATAAAAATTGTCCCCAGTCTTTCGCATAGTTATTTTTTCAATAAATAACGAAGCATCCCTGCTAAAATTGATGGCTAACACATACATTTGAATGATAACGGTGCCTGCACCCGTTCCCCATAAGTTGCAGTCCCTAATCCACCATCCCTGAATCTGCCGGGTCCAATCTCGTAGAAAATGCCGACAGCATTTATAATACTCCTAAACTCAATTATTAATTGTATGAAAAAAAACTTCTACGTTTTTATTTTCTTCCTGATCAGCGTATGTGCATCCGCCCAAACCACTCAACTAAGCATTGGGTCATCCAATGCCAATGCATCTTTCAATGATGTAAAATATGACACATTAAACGGTGGAATAGTTAAAGTCGGTCACTCCACTGCCAGCTGGTGTCCTCATCAGCAACATCTAACTATCCCACCTCAAACTCCGGCTTCAAAAATTCTTTCTCGCTTTTTGCAATTACAATAGTGGCCACACCGTTGCCAATAATATTGGTGATGGCCCTGGCCTCACTCATAAATTTATCAACACCCAAAAGAAAAGCCAGCCCTTCTACAGGTATTTTATGAATAGCAGTAAGTGTAGAAGCCAGCACGATAAAACCACTGCCGGTTACACCCGCCGCACCCTTTGAAGTAAGCATTAAAATACCAATAATGCTTAGTATCTCTTCCACTGACAAGTGCACACCATACAATTGCGCCAAAAATATCACCGACATTGAAAGATAAATTGAAGTGCCATCAAGATTAAAAGAATATCCGGTAGGAACCACCAGGCCTACCACCGATTTACTGCAACCCATTTTCTCAAGCTTGTTAATAATAGAGGGCAGTGCTGCTTCAGAAGATGAAGTACCCAGCACAATCAGTAATTCTTCTTTTATGTATTTCAAAAATTGCCAGATACTTTCCTTGTAATACCGCATAATGGCGCCCAGTATTACAAAAACAAAAATCAGCATGGTAGCATATACTGTCAGCATTAATTTACCCAATGGAACCAGTGTATGCAAGCCAAATTTACCAATGGTAAACGCCATACCTCCAAATGCACCCAGCGGCGCCAGGTACATAACATATTTCAATCCTTTAAAAACAATTTTAGAGATATAAGCAAGGCCGTCAACAATTTTTTGACGGCCATCATAAAAACTGAGGGCAATACCAACAATAATTGCCACAATAAGTACCTGCAATGTAGAATTGGATGAAAGAAAAACTTTCCAATCGATGCCCTTGCCCGCGCCAGCAGTATACTTTGAGGCGTCTTGTATGGGCAAACCCGTTTTATCAATCTTGCCAGGCTGTATAATGTTCGCCACTATTATTCCAATTACCAGCGCAATAGTGGTTACTATTTCAAAATAAACAAGCGACTTAATGCCAATCCTTCCCGCCTTTCTTAAACTGCCCATACCACAGATGCCCAATACAATGGTCAGGAAAATAATAGGCCCGATAAAACGTTTGATTATTTCAATAAACCATATGCCCAGCTTTTCCATTTTTACACCCGTGGCAGGATAATAATTTCCCAGCAATACCCCGGCAATAATGGCTATCAATACCCAAAAAGTAAGATTGGTAAGAATTACCCGTGTAATCGTTTTTTTATTCTTAGCTGCAACTTGCTCCAATATATCAGGATTTAAATTGTTTCTTTCCACTAACATACGGATTGTCTTTTATAAAAAACCGGTACGGCAACAATGCATCTTCCGCGGCATAATCTACCCCAATTCTTGGTGAAGCTATTACCTGAGACGGCTTTATTTTTACCCCGTCATCGGCAATATATATGTCCTTATCAAGCAAAGACAAACTGGTATGGGTAACCGATATACCCAGGGCTTTTGAAACATTGCCCGGTCCGCGCCCAATTGTATAATCTAATTTTTCTTTTCCCATTCGCCGCAGCATTACGGGTATGCCTGCTACGGGCTCAATGCCCCTTACCAAAATGGCATGTGGAATATCAGTTGTATTGGTAACCACATTAAAAAGATGATGGATGCCATAACAGAGATACACATAGGCGGTTCCCCCTTTGCCATACATGGTTTCTGTTCTTTTGGTGCGCCTTCCCCCATAAGCATGCGATGCTTTATCAGCAACACCATTGTACGCTTCTGTTTCTACAATGCGACCCGCTGTAAGCTCCCCATTAAATTCAGTGACCAGCAATTTCCCTAATAATTCCCGTGCAATAGCAACCACGTTGTTGCGGTGATAAAATGCAGGTGACAGTTTTTTCATAATAAAATATCCTCATCTGCCCTCAAAGTAATACATTTATAGCTCAATAATCCAGCTCCTTTGCTAAAAGAAATTGTAATAGCTATACAATCTTATTTCAAGGCCCACCAGTTCATTAGCAGGCACCGCCTGTGGAAATGGATACTGATACCGGGCATTGTTTACATGCTGTTGTTTTGTACCAGCATGTATTTTTTTGGCAGAAGCGCCAGCAATGTAATAGAATACCTGAGTTCTGTAACCGGCATCAGCAGGTGGTTGCATAAAATGCAAAGCAGTGTGCTGGTTTTTTTTGCCACCATTGGCGGTATGATGATTTGGCTGCTACTCATGTTTTTCTACTTTTCCCTTTTTAAATACATTTGGCTGATCATCGGCTCGCCCGTATTTGCTTATTTAAGTGAAAAAACCGAAGCGCTGCTGGAAGGCACCGACTACCCTTTTAGCTGGAAGCAATTATTAAAAGACATGCTGCGTGGCATTAAACTGGCACTGCGCAATGCCCTGTGGCAAACTGTATACACCGTTTCTTTTTTGCTGCTTTCATTTATACCAGTAGTGGGCTGGGTGACGCCGGTTATTTCTCTTTTTACAGAATGCTATTACTACGGTTTTTCCATGCTGGACTATAGTTGTGAAAGGCATAAATTGTCCCCTTCACAAAGTGTTGCTTTTATCAGCAATCGTAAAGGACTTGCCATAGGAAATGGTATTGTTTTTTATCTCATGCACCTGATACCCCTTGTTGGATGGGTATTTGCGCCAGCCTATGCAGTAGTAGCCGCTACTATCAGTTTGTATTACCAGGAGAAGGATGTGTAATGGCTGATGTCTGATTTTTTTGATGTCTGATGTGCGTTAATGTTGCTTACTTTAATAAACGCCATTCCCTGCAGTTTCAGGTACGGAAGAAATCAGGCATGAGCAGATCAGCCATCAGACATCTCCGGTATCTTTGTTCTTAAAACCAGGTAACATTATGGCTAGTGCAGCAACCGGCAAAGTATATCTTATCCCCTCTTTTATTGATGAAGAAAATATGCAAGCCATTCCGGCCTATATAGCAGATGCGGTTAAGGAATGCCAGTGCTTTTTTGTGGAGAATGAACGCAGTGCGCGCCGCTATCTGAAACAATTATGGAAGGAAATGGTAATTGATAATTATGAATGGCATACCATACACAAAGCAGAGGATGAAGTAAAAGACACCTTTAAAAAGTTATTGCAACGGGGGCTTACCATTGGTATTATCAGTGAAGCGGGTTGCCCCGGCGTAGCAGATCCTGGCCAGCTATTGGTAGAAACTGCCCATGGCATGGGCGCCGTAGTAAAACCGTTTGTAGGCCCCAGCTCTATATTGCTGGCATTAATGGCCAGTGGTATGAACGGGCAGACCTTTCAGTTTGTTGGTTATCTACCCATTGACGCAGCAGAGCGGGTAAAAGTATTAAGGGAGCTGGAAAATGAATCGGCCAAAAAACAATGCACGCAAATCTTTATTGAAACTCCTTACCGCAACAACCAGCTAACAGAAAGCATTTGTAAAACACTTAAGCCAACAACACATTTTTGTATAGCTGCAGATATTACGGGTATCAATGAATATATTAAAACAAAAACCATTGCCGAATGGAAAAATAAATTGCCGGACATTCATAAACGCCCGGCAATTTTTCTGCTCTATGCAGGATAATTCTGTAATTATTTTATTAAATCTTTTACCGGCTGTCCATTTTCATCCCTCACCGACATTACACTATCCACTATATACCTGCTCATTCCCCGCCAGGGAATAGCACCAAGGTATTCTTTATAATGCAGCTCAAGTGTAGCACCGCTGTGCGCCATTAATACATTCGCCACTTTTTCATTCGTTACAGAAAATTCAAACTCGTTTGATTGTATACTTCCCGGCACCAGCGACTTGTATCCTGTCTGTATGATTCTGCCTTCATATGTTTTAAAAACGTAGCCCTTCTTTACAAAAAAGTTTAACTGACCAGCCTTCGACCCTTCTCCAAACACAAAAAAATAACGTGCCCCTATAAATATTATTAACCCAATGATTAGAAGCGACACAAAAATTCTCAAAAACTTTTTCATATAATTAGTTTTATTACTGACCGGTACAGCACTCACAAGGTTGCAGGCAACACAATTTACAAACCATATTTATCTATCAGGTAAATTAACGCTGTCATATTGATAGCTCCCAGTTCCAGTTCACGCTTGTTTACGTTTTCAAACACATCGTTCCTGGCATGGTGTAAATCAAAATAACGGTTACCGTCCGGAAACAATCCGCCTACCGGCGTTTTCAATACCTGGTGCAAAGGGCCAATATCGGAACCACCACCGCCCATGGCAAACTGATAAACGCCATAGGGCAAAAATAATGGCAACCATGTTTTTACTTTCACCAATTGTTCGGGTGCCATGGCAAAACCCATTCCCCTGGGCGTAAACCCGCCCGCGTCACTTTCATAGGCAAAGAGATGATTTTCACCACTGGTTTTGGCTGTTTGTGCATAGGCCTCACCGCCGTGACCACCATTTTCTTCGTCGGCAAATAATACAATGCGTATCGTATGCTTTGGTTTATAGTCCAGCACTTTTAATGCCCTTAATACTTCAATAGAATGAACGCAACCTGCGCCATCATCCTGTGCGCCTTCTGCCGGGTCCCAACTATCAAGATGACCGCCAATTGTAATAATGTCTTTTGGTGATTCAGATCCTGTTATTTCACCAATTACATTATGACCAATGGTATCTGGCAGCATATGCGCATTGGACTGATAATACAATTCAATACTTTTCCCGTCTTTTAACAGTGCTCCCAGTTTGTCTGCATCACGCAAACCCATAGCCGCGCAGGGGATTTTTGCATAATTGGAATCATATTGCGTAGTACCCGTATGCGGGTTATTGTCTGTTGAACCAGACATTGACCTGATTACAATGGCAAGGGCGCCATATTTAGCGGCACGACTGGGACCGCTGCGGCGGTACACACCTGCATCTCCATAGGCATAAAAAGTTTGCAATAGTTTCTCGTTAAAAGGATAATTAAAAAAAACAATTTTCCCTTTTACATTGTCTTTCTGCTTTTCCAGGTCATCAAAATTGCTACAATAAACCACGCCTGCCTTTACACCGCTTTTGCCGGTACCTACCGAATTGCCCAGTGCCAGCACATCCAGGGTTTCTTTGACTGTTTTACCCGATGCATCTTTGTAGGTATACCAGGCCTGGTCTTTACCACCCCTAACCCAATGGGGCACCTTACATTCCTGCAACCAAACCTTATCGGCCCCTGCAGCTTTCAATGTATTTACCCCCCATTCTTCTGCCTTAAATTTTTGCGGACTGCCAGACAAGCGCCCTCCCACGGTTTTACATAACACCCGCAAGTTTTCATAAATTTTGCCGCTTACTAAAATTTCATCAGAAATTTTTGAAATAAACAGAGAGTCTTCCGATTGCCCTTTTACCATACCAGTAAAGCCAAGAAACAAACCAATTGCCAGTAATTTCCTCATGTTAAGAAATTTTACTAAAGATAAGGCAAACAATCATTCGGTATTGTGGTTAAAGCAGTTGTCTCAGCCGGAAACATTTATTTCAATTACCTTCGGAAACATTTTTAAAATAATATAATGCGTATAGGAATTGTTTGCTACCCTACATTCGGTGGTAGCGGCGTACTGGCCACGGAATTGGGTAAGGCATTGGCCGATAAGAATCACCAGGTTCATTTTATTACCTACCAGCAACCCGTCAGGCTGAGTGAATTCAATGCCAATATTTTTTATCATGAAGTGCGGGTACCCACCTACCCTTTATTTGATTATCCGCCCTATGAAACAGCACTTGCCAGCACCATGGTAGATGTAATTGCCAACAACAACCTTGACCTGCTGCATGTACATTATGCTATACCGCACGCATCAGCCGCTTATATGGCCAAACAGATTTTAATAAAACAGGGGAAAAACATTCCGGTTATCACCACCCTGCATGGAACAGATATAACGCTGGTGGGCAAAGATAAAACATATGCACCGGTGGTCACTTTTTCTATCAATGAAAGTGATGCCATTACGGCCGTATCGCAAAACCTGCGCGATGAAACATATAGGTCGTTTAAAATTGAAAAAGAGATAGAAGTCATCCACAATTTTGTAGATGTACATCGTTTTAATAAAAAGCCTATCGATGCATTCAGGCGGGTAATTGCACCGGCAGGGGAAAGAATTTTGCTGCACGCTTCTAATTTCAGGAAAATAAAACGCGTAAAAGATGTAGTAAAAATATTTGCCAAGGTAAATGCTGAAATACCCAGTAAATTATTGTTTGTTGGCGATGGACCAGACAGGCCATTGGCAGAAAGCCTTAGCCGTGAACTGGGTGTATTTGGCGATATACGCTTTGTGGGCAAACAGGAACAGATGGAAGAAATTCTGGCCGTGGGCGATTTGTTTTTATTGCCTTCAGAATATGAAAGCTTTGGATTGGCGGCACTGGAAGCAATGGCGGCAGGTGTACCGGTAGTAAGCAGCAATGCCGGTGGTTTGCCCGAAATTAATGTAAATGGCGTTACCGGTTATTTAAGTGAGGTGGGTAATGTAGATGAAATGGCCGCCTATGCAATGGATATTTTAAAAGAAGATGATACACTGAAGCAGTTTAAAAAACAGGCGGGCAGTCATGCGGCTTTGTTCGACATTCACAATATCATTCCAAAATACGAGCAGTTGTACAACAGGTTTTGTAAATGTATTTAGAGAAGCTATTAGCAGCTGGCTGTTAGCAGCTTTATTGCAACTGTTGCTATCAGTTTGTGAGCAATATTGTTGATTGACTGAAGAGGCTAATAGCCAATAACTAAAAGCTAATAGCTGCTTTCTACCGCAACCATTTTTCAGGATCAAAATTCCTATTGGCATCGTTGGAAATCAGGAATTCAAGTTCCCCAATATTATCATCTTTTTCTGCAACTTTTCCAATGACCTGACCCATTTTTACTTGCTGACCCTTGACAACACTTACGGAGGCAAGGTTACTGTAAGTTGAGAAATATCTACCATGCCTTACAATTACCGCTTGCACATCGCCGATATAGGTGATCAATGAGACCTCGCCATCAAATATTACTTTTACTGATTTTCCGACTTCAGTTTCAAAAGTCAATCCAGTATTGTTATAGTGAAGATTTGTTCCTGGCACTGTTTGTGGTCCAAAATGCATTGATATTCTTCCTGACTCTATCGGCCAGGGTAGCTTATGCTGATTTCTTTCAAAGCTTGCCGATACTATACTTGCCGCGGGATCTGCATTTAACGGGCTAAACGTTACCGGCTTTGTTGCTTTTTTTTCGGTTGATGTACTTGCTACCGTCGCAGATGGCTTATTAGTTGTTGCGTTTGCAGCATTATTTTTTGCAGCTATTTCCGCAGTCTTTTTTGCTTCTGCTTTTGCCGCTGCTATCGCCCTGTTGATGGCAGCTGTAATAGCCGAAGCCAGCTTTGCATCCTGCCTTTTCTTATCCGCAAATTCTTTATTTAATTCCTTCTCTCTTGTTTTTAATTTGCTAACCACTTCATCTTTCTCTTTTTTCTCGTCTTCCAGTTTTTGTTTTACTTTATCTTCCTCTTTTAGCACCAGGCTTTTTTGTACGCGGCTTTCATTCAGGCTCACAATCTTGCCCTGTATCTGGTTTTGGGTACGTACAATATTATTAGCCTGCTCTTCGCGGTAGGCACGGTAAGACTTTAAATAAGAAACTCTTTTCAGGGCATCATTGAAACTACCGGCAGAAAAAATAAAATTCAGGAAATCGTAATTGCTGCGGTTTTTATAAGAGTATACCACGCTTTTTCCATACTGCAGTTTTAGCGTATCCAGTTCTTTCTTAAGTTTGGAAATATCTCTCCACCCCTGGTTTATATCGCCCTCTATCAAATTCATCTGCTGGTTAATAACATCTATCTCCCTTTGCCTTAACTGCAATTTTCTCTGTACTGCATTTAGCTGTGCCAGCGATGCTTTTCTGTTCCGCTTGGTTTCATCCAGCGAGTGCTTCACATCATCAATCTCTTTCTGAATGGCAGCCCGTTGTTTTTCAAGTTCGGCTTTACCGGGTTGCTGTGAAAAAGCCACCAGGCTTATACCTATTAACAGCGCAGACAGGCAGATTTTATGCATACTCGGTTTTAATTGGGTAAAAAATAAAGGGCCGGCAATTAAGATACAACGATCTGTTCAAAAATAAAGTATACAACGCTTACTGACGCTTAAAATTTTTGGGGATGCTGAAAGGATAGCTTAATGTTTCGTTAAAGCCGTATTGTTTAAAATTCATGTCAACATCCAGCTTGCTTTTTTCAGATACCGATACACGGCGTTCTGTTGAAAATTTTACACCATTAGCGGCCTCATATCCGGTATAGGTTAAATCGGCAGTGCGGTTGCGCAGTGGGTCTGTATCATCCAGTTTGCTGTGCTGCAACAGGTAATCGCCATTGGTAATAGCCAGCAGGTGCTTGAACAGCGGGCCTACATTCATCAATGTTATATACTGATCGGTTTTTTTGTAAGACACCACGTTGCTGTCAAGATAAATAGGATTGCCCAGCAAAAGATCCTGCAGGGTATGAAAATCGAAAGGCAGATCGGTCAGTTCCTGCAAATAGCTAACAGACCGCAACTGTACTATCTTGTCTTTTTTGTTCAGCACCTTCACACTATCGGGCGTTATCAGTACACGCAGGGCCTCATAGCTGAAGATGGTGGCATTTACAGAAATCCAAATAATACTGTCTTTCTGCATACGTATAAAAACTGTCAGCTCGGGCTGTTCCCCTTCCTTGTCGCGGTAGTCTACTTTTACTTTAGCAGAAAAGGTTTTAAAATCTTTGATACGGTTACTGTTGAGCTTGTTCATTAAATCATGTATCACCGCCACTGAGTCTGCATGTGCATTGTCTACAATGATCATTTGCGTGGTATCCGCTTTTGTTTTTGTGATGGCAGTCTGAATTTTCTTGGCAGATTTACAACTGGCTGCCAGTACAATGATGAGTAGTAACAGTACCGTGATAGAATTTTTCATTTGTTCTTTTTATTTACCCGTATGACCAAATCCCCCATGATTGCGTTCTGTTTCACCAATTACAGATACAAGTTCCCAGCCAACCTGCTCTACCTTGCCAATAATCATTTGGGCAATGCGGTCGCCTGACTGTATAGTATGCGGCGTTGAAGACAGGTTAACCAGGATAATCTTTATTTCCCCCCTGTAATCTGCATCGATGGTTCCGGGTGAATTGAGACAGGTTAACCCATGTTTGGCAGCCAGACCGCTGCGTGGCCTCACCTGCGCTTCATAGCCTTCGGGCAATTCAATAAATAGACCAGTGGGTATTAATTGTCTTTCCAGCGATTGCAATGTTATGGGCGTTGTTATATTGGCCATTAAATCCATACCGGCAGAACCGGATGTAGCATAGGCTGGTAAAGGATTGGCTGATTTGTTGATTATTTTTACACTTATTGATGACATGGGTGCAAAAGTAGGGAGGAATGGCTGATGTCTGATTTTTTGATTGCTGATTTTGTGATTGTGGGATTTTGGGATTTGTATGGGATGTTACATTAAAAGAAATCCCCCAATCACCAAATTCCAAAATCAGCAATTTGCTTTCTTCATTTCCACATTTTCACATTTATCAAATTTCCACATCCTTTTTTAGTAACACATTTGCATACGCCACCAATCCTTCTTCCCTGCCAGCAAAACCCATCTTTTCGGTGGTAGTGGCTTTAACCGATACATCATCAGCAGTTAATTCAAGTATTGCCGCAATGATGCTTCGCATGGCTGGTGAATACTTTTTTATTTTGGGTTCTTCCAGGCAAATGCTGCTGTCTACGTTTACTACTTTGTATCCTTTTTGCCGTATCAGATCAAAACTTTTTTGCAGTAGAATTTTACTGCTGATGTTTTTATACGCCGGATCTGTATTGGGAAAATGCATACCTATATCGCCCAGTGCCAGCGCTCCCAGAAGGGCATCGCAGATAGCATGCAGCAATACGTCAGCATCGCTATGGCCAAGGGAACCCTTGTGATGTGGAATCTGAACGCCGCCGATCCACAATTCCCGGCCTTCCGTGAGCTGGTGAAAATCGATACCAAATCCTATTCTGTAAGACATTTAATAAATTTAAAATCAAAATTAAAAATGCAAAAAGCTATACCAGCGGTTAGGTTTCGCGCACAAAGAAAAACAAAAAGCAGCAGAGAATTAGTATATAGTATACAGTATTTAGTATTCAGTATTTAGACACAACCCGGCAATATGGAGGGATCCGCGAAGTCTGAATACTCTTTACTACATACTCAATACTATAAAAGCGCTCCTTTTGGGAACGCTTTTATTATATCATGTATTTACTAAAAATTATTTGTTGCTGCCATTCGTTTCATTGTCAAGATCAAATATCAGACTGAAGCGAAGTGTGCTTGATAATGGATTCTGGTTGATACCACTTCCCGAAGGAATGATATAAGATACATTTAAACCGAAAACATTGTATTTAAGACCGGCGCCAAGCGTAAAATACTGACGGTTGCCTTTTAATTTGTCTTCATAAAAATAACCGCCACGCAGTGAAAACTGGTCCATATAGGTATATTCCATACCCCCAGACAACTGAAATTCTTTCAGTGTTTCAGAAAAACCACCCGGTGCGCTGAATGAATTAAACCAGCCATTGATAGAGCTTTTGCTTCTATAGTTTATCTGGTTAGCCGAGTCAACTGAATTAACGCCGGTAATAACAGGTGGTGTTGGTACAAGTAGCTTGTTTACGTCTAAAGCCAGGGTAAATTTATTGCTTTCATCAAATACCCATGTATGAGCAGCACCCAGACCAAGGTTGGCTGGTATAAAATCTTTTTGATTAGCATCGTTGGTGTACCCAATTTTAGAACCCAGGTTGGTTAAAGTAACACCAAAATTCCAGCCCTCACCGGTTGTATTGAGACCATGGTAGTACAGGGTGATATCACCTGCTATGGCATTGCCCGCTTTATAGGTAGTACCTGATGTACTGGAAGCACCGGAAGCCAGATTGGAATGAATATAACGCAATGCTACACCCAGACCCAGTTTATCAGATAGTTTGCGTGTATAACCTGCATCGAAACTAAACTCCCGGGGCCGAAATGAGCCAATGGAAGAACCAGTTTGATCGGTAAATTCAATATTACCCAGGCTGAAATACCGCATAGAAGCAGTAATTGCCTCATCATTACTCAATTTATAATAACCTGCCAGTGTAGCCAGGTAAACATCATTTAATTGCAATTTTCTTAACCAGGGCGTGTAAGTAAGCCCAATACCACCCTTACTTTCATTGAAAGATGTCTTGGCCAGGTTCCAAAAAGCCGAATTTACATCAGGATTGGTAGCTATACCTGTTTCTCCCATACCTCCGCCGCGGGCATCTGGTGATATACGTAAAAAGGGAACAGCAGTGGTGACAACGTTAATCGTGTTTCCAGAAGTAGTCTGTGCCTTTAATGCAGTAGAACCGGAAAAAAGTAAAATTGACGCAATTAGTTTAAAGGTCTTATTGCTTTTCATCTAAAATTAATTTACGTATAGTTCTTTTCTATAACTTTTGCGTTTAAAAATTAAGCGGCTAAAGTACACATTTTAAAGGTAGTATGAGCTAAAACAACACCAGTTCACCCGATTTAACCACAGTTTCACCGGCATTTGAACTCACCTGTAGCCGGTAAATATAAACACCCGGCGCCAGTCTTCCTTTATAATCGCCAAAACCATCCCAATTAATGTCACTTGAACGGTTTCCGGGTGTATTTATTGTTTGGCTAATTGTTTTCACCGATTTGCCAAAAAGGGTAAAAATTCGCACTGTTACGGTCAAATTTGTATTCGGCCTGTTATGGTCGAACCGAAAACGGGTATTTGCCGTAAACGGATTAGGATAATTCATCAGGTTATATATGATCATACCCTCTTTTATTACCCTAAACCGGATAATTACTTCCGTACTGTTATTGGCTGCATCCCAGGCTTTAACAGCAAGGGTATGACTGCCTTCTGTCATTTCCGGCAATTGAAATCTCACTGTACCCTGCTGATAACTGTCCAAATCACTTTCAAAAAAACCGTTTAACGTATAAGTGCTTTTTGAATCTCCATCCAGTACAGCTGTAATATCATGGCCGATTCCAGTACCTGCAATATTGATGCCTGAAGAATCGCTCAGGTGTAATATTAAAATGGGTGCTGGGTTTACAACATTTCCATTAACGAACGTTTCATCATTCAGGTAAGCTTTGACTACCGGCCCAATATTATCGCTGCTTACACCCTGTGAACCACCTACTAAAAACCCGTTAAAATTGCCATTGCCGTCAAGCTGGCCGTTCTCTGTGTAATAGCTAATGCTGCCGTTGCCCAACTGGTAATTGATATCTTTTGGAACGATAAAACTAAGATTGAATTTGCCGTTTATGACTTTTACCCGGCCTTTAAAAAGTGGTGACCCTTGCACCTGGAATTTTTGCTGGTAACTATCCGCGTCGTTGCCCAGCGTAGAAGCCGTTTGTGGCTTGTCAAAAACGGTTGCATACAATGTGCCATTAAAACCGGCAAGTGCATTTCCCTGTGCATCACTAACACTGCCGCCTACACTATATTTCTCAAGGGCTTTTAATGTATCGGGCACAGTGGTCACAGCAGCACCATTGATTGTTTCTGTCTGTACATGAAATTTTGGATAAGCCAGGGTTAAAGCAGGATCACCCAGCAATGTGAATTTCCTGTTATTAGTAATATCAGTTTGTGTTTGATAAGTAATGTTTTTAGCTTGTTTTACTGCGTCACCCAAACTTAGATAGCTGCCATCTGCCCTGGGTTGCAGCGCTGCCTGCAGGTAATTGCGGTTTATGATGCGGTTGCTGAAAGCAAACACCAGTCTTGTGGTAGTCATCAGCGCAATGGCGCCTGTTTTATCGCG
>Ga0097621_100002034_pt1 | contig 13843 bp, 6 predicted proteins | sample KBSMisM72_FD_73165 | JGI IMG/M metagenome (GOLD analysis project Ga0097621, IMG submission 73165) | Miscanthus rhizosphere microbial communities from Kellogg Biological Station, Michigan, USA - KBS Miscanthus M7-2 (version 2) (version 2) | ecosystem: Host-associated > Plants > Roots >... | reverse complement strand
CTCGGGCCCAACGGCAGCGGCAAGACCACCTCGATCCGCATGATCTGCGGCCTGCTCAAGCCCGACTCGGGCGAAGGCACCTGCCTCGGCTACGACATCCGCGACTCCGCGTCGATCAAGCGCGAGGTCGGCTACATGACGCAGCGCTTCTCGCTGTGGGAAGACCTCACCATCCGCGAGAACCTCGAATTCATCGCGCGCATGTACGGGATGAAGGACAGGAAGAACGCCGTTCAACGCTCCTTGAGCGAATTGAATTTATCGAAAAGGCAGGATCAGCTGGCCGGCACCCTGTCCGGCGGGTGGAAGCAGCGCGTCGCGCTCGCCGCGTGCATGCTGCACAATCCGCAGCTCCTCCTCCTGGACGAGCCGACGGCGGGCGTCGATCCGCAGGCGCGTCGCGATTTCTGGGAGGAGATCCACGCCCTCGCCGCGCGCGGCATCTCGGTGCTGGTCTCCACGCACTACATGGACGAAGCCGAGCGCTGCCATCGCCTTGCCTACATCGCCTACGGGCGCCTGCTCGCCACCGGCACGCCCGACGAAGTGCTGCACGCGGTGAGCCTCAGCACCTGGGAAGTCGCGGGGCCGCCGGCCGAGCTCGCGCGCCTCGCCGCCGCGCTGCACGCCAAGCCGGGCGTGGCCCACGTCACCGCCTTCGGCAACACGCTGCACGTCACCGGCGAGGACGGGCCGCAGCTGGAACGGATGATTTCTTCGCTCCCCCGGGATGAAAAATTACGCTGGCAAAAAGCGCAACCCGGCCTGGAAGACGTGTTCATCCACCTGATGAAGGGCCGCGAATGAGGCTGTCGTGGTCGCGCTGGGTCGGCATCATCGCGAAGGAGTTCATCCAGCTCAAGCGCGACCGGCTGACCTTCGGCATGATCATCGGCATCCCGGTGCTGCAGGTGATCCTGTTCGGCTACGCCATCAATTCGGATCCCCGGCGCCTGCCGACCGCGGTGCTCGCCGCCGATTCCAGCCCCTACTCGCGAAGCCTGCTCGCCGCGATGCAGACGAGCGACTACTTTCGCATCGAGAAGAACGTGCGCGACGAGGACGAGCTCGAGCTGCTGGTGGCGCAGGGACGCGTGCAGTTCGCGGTCACCATCCCGGAGAACTTCGGCCGCAAGCTGGTGCGCGGCGAGCGCCCGGTGCTGCTGGTCGAGGCCGACGCCTCCGACCCCTCCGCGATCGGCAACGCCGTCGCCGCGCTGTCCCAGCTCTCGTTCACCGCGCTGCAGCGCGACCTGACCGGAACGCTCTCGGAGCTGAAGGCCAGCGCCTCGCCGGTCGACCTGCGCGTGCACCGGCGCTACAACCCGGAAGGCATCACCGCCTACAACATCGTGCCGGGCCTGATCGGCACCATCCTCACCATGACCATGGTGCTGATGACCGGCCTCGCCATGACGCGCGAGCGCGAGCGCGGCACCTTCGAGAACCTGCTCTCCACGCCGGCGTTGCCCATCGAGGTGATGACCGGCAAGATCGTGCCCTACATCCTGATCGGCCTGATCCAGGTGACGCTGATCATCGTCTGCGCGCTGTTCCTCTTCCAGGTGCCGATGCAGGGCAGCTACCTCGTGCTCTATTTCGTGGTGTCGCTGTTCATCGCCGCCAACCTCACGCTTGGCATCACCTTCTCGTCGGTCGCCCGCAACCAGCTGCAGGCGATGCAGATGACCTTCTTCTTCTTCCTGCCCTCGATCCTGCTCTCCGGCTTCATGTTCCCGTTCCGCGGCATGCCGGAATGGGCGCAGGTGCTCGGCTCGCTGCTGCCCCTCACCCACTTCGTGCGCCTGGTGCGCGGCATCATGCTCAAGGGCAACGAGCTCGCGGAGCTCTGGCCCGACGTCTGGCCGCTGTTCGCCTTCATGCTGGTCGTGATACTGATCGGGCTGCGCTTCTACAAGCGCACCCTCGACTGAGGAGAAACGATGCGCTTCCTGCTCGCCTGCCTGCTCGCCACCGCGCACCTCGCGCTCGCCCAGGACACCTGGCCGTCGAGGCCGCTGCGCCTGATCCTGCCGTTTCCGCCCGGCGGCGGCACCGACATCCTCGGGCGCCTGATCGCCGAGCGCCTGTCCGCCTCGCTCGGCCAGCCGGTGGTGGTCGAGAACCGCGGCGGCGCGGGCGGCAACGTCGGCGCGGAAGCCGCGGCGCGCTCGGCGCCCGACGGCTACACCATCGTGCTGGTCGCTCCTTCCCTCGCCATCAGCCCGACGCTCTACTCGAAGCTGAACTACGACCCGGTGAAGGACTTCGCGCCGGTCAGCCTGGTGGCGACGGTGCCCAACGTGGTGATCACGCAGCCTTCGATCCCTGCCGGCACCTTGCAGGAATTCGCCGCGCTCGCGCGCTCCAAGCCCGGCGGCCTCAACTTCGGCTCGGGCGGCAGCGGCACCTCCAATCACCTGGCGGGCGAGCTCTTCAACATCGTCGCCGGCGTCAAGCTGGTGCATGTCCCCTATAAGGGCGTGAACCTCGCCATGCAGGACGTCCTCGCCGGCAACATCCATTTCGTGGTGATCGGCATCCCGGCGGCCGCGCCGCACATCAAGGCGGGCAAGCTGAAGGCGCTGGCGGTGCTCGCGCCGCGGCGCTCGGCGGCGCTGCCCGACGTGCCGACCGCCGCGGAGTCGGGCATGCCGGAGTTCGACGTCACCACGTGGTACGGCGTCCTCGCCCCGGCCGGCACGCCGCGGCCGATCGTGACGCGGCTCAACCAGGAGATCGCCAGGATCATGCACTCGGAGGAGCTGAAGGCGCCGCTCGCGGCGAGCGGCACCGACCCGCTCACCGACACGCCCGAGGAGTTCGCCGCCTACATCAAGCAGGAAATCGCCAAGTGGGGCGACGTCGTGCGCAAGGCGAACCTCAAGGCCGACTGACGAGCAGCGCGACCGGAAACTCCGCGAGGATTTCGGCGAGGCGGCGCGCGCCGCCGCCGATCCGCCCGCCGGTCAGTGCGTCTTGATATTCGCCCTCGGGCAGGACCAGGCGCGAGTCCTTCCACACCGCCCCGCCAATCGGCGCGGCGTCGCCCTCGCCGAGCAACGCGGCGAAAAGCCGCGGCGCGATGGCGATCACCTTGGCTCCCGCGTGCTGGAGCGCGAAGGCACATACCTTCTCCTCCATGCCGGCATCGGCATGCAACGCCTGGTAGCTTCCCTCGTGGAAAACGCGCGGCAATTCCTTGCGCAGCTCGAGTCCCTTGCGGATGACGTGCAGCTTCGCCCGGCCATCGGGCAGCGCCTCCAGTAGCGCCCTCGCCTCTTCCTTTTCCCCGAGGTATTGCCTGCGAACGCCAAAATCAACCGGCCGCCGGTTGTCGGGGTCGACGAGGCTGAAGTCCCAGAGCTCCGTGCCCTGGTAGTAGTCGGGCACGCCTGGGGAGGCAACCTTGAGCAACGCCTGCGAGAGCGCCGACAGCATCCCGAGCCGCACCAGGCGCGGCATCACTTCCTCAAGGTCCTTCACGAACAGCTCGTTCTTCAGCGCTTCGACGACGAAGCGCTCCAGCGCGCCTTCGTATTCCGCGTCCGGGTTGATCCAGCTCGTGTGCTCCTTCGCCTCGCGCGCCGCCTTGAGCATGTAGGCCTTGAGGCGCTCGCGCAGGTCCTCGGGCGACGCGCCCGGCCAGATGGCGACCAGGGCCTGGTAGAAGTGGTACTCGTCGCCGCGCGATGGCGCGGAGCGGCCGTCGATTTCACTGCGCCGGCTGCGGTTGAGCAGGCTCCAGCGGCGCAGCGCCAGGCGCCACGCCGAAGGCAGCTCGGAGAGCATGGCGAGACGCGCGCGGCTGTCCTCGGAGCGCTTGGTGTCGTGCGTCGAGGTGCCCAGCATGGTCCACGGCCAATGCCGCAAGCGATCCTCGGCGGCGGCGTGGAATGCCTTGAGAGACAGGCCGAACCGTCGCGGCTCCCCGCCCACCTCGTTCAGCGCGATGAGGCGGTGGTAACGGTAGAAGGCCGTGTCCTCGACGCCCTTCGCCACCACCGGCGCGGTGAACTGCTGGAAGCGCATCACGAAGCGCAGCATCTCGGCGCGGCGCGGGCCGGCGGGCGGCGCGGCCTCGAGGGTGAGGATGCTCTTCACGAAATCGAACACGCCGGGATCGGCGATGCGGCTCGCGCGGCGCGCCGCCCTGACCGCCCAGTCGATGTGGCGCCGGTCGAGGTCGGAGACGCCGCGCCCGCTCACGTAAGTGCGATAGACGGGGAAGGCAGCCGCGATTTCGGCGAGCGCCTTGCGCAGGCCGCTCTCGGTGTAGTCGCGCGTGCGCCGGTTGCCGCCGGCGATGCGCGCGAGGCGCGCGGCGAGCAGATCGAGGTCGCCGGCGAGCGTGGTCGCCATGATCAGCATGCGGCTCTGGTGGGCGATCTCCTCGAAGCTGCGCGCGTCCCCGGTAAAGCGGCGGAACACGCGATCGAAGCGAGCCTCGGCCGCGGTATCGACGAACACGCCCGTGAGGACGTTGGCGAAGCGATAGCCGGTCGTCCCGTGCACCGGCCAGTCGTCGGGCAGCACCTCGTGATCGGCGAGGATCTTCTCGACCAGCACCCACGGCGCCTGGTCGAAGAGCTTGCCCAGGCGCTCGAGGTACTGGCGCGGATCGGCGAGTCCGTCGGGATGGTCGACCCGCGCGCCGTCGACGCCTTCGCGCCGCGCCAGCTTGCCGATGAGGGCATGAGTCTCCCTGAAGACTTCCTCGTCTTCGGCGCGCACGCCGGCGAGGTCCGCGATCTCGAAGAAGCGCCGGTAGTTGATCTCGTCGGCGGCGACGCGCCAGAACGCGAGCCGATAGTGCTGCCTCTCGAGCAAGCGATGCAATTCGAGCGGATCTTTCGTCGGCTTGGCCTTGCCGCGGACGGGAAAGCGCTGGTCGTAGTAAGCGATCATCCAGCGCCCCCGCTCCTTCACCAGGCGGATCTCGCCCGCGTCGAGCGCTTCGCCGTAGTGCTTGCCCAGTACCGGCAGCAGCACGCGGCCATCGGACCAGTCGACGTCGAAGAACTTCGCATAGCGCGAGGCGCGGCCCTTTTCCAGGACATCCTGCCACCAGGGGTTATCGCCCTGGAGCACGCCCATGTGGTTCGGCACGACGTCGAGCAGCATGCCCATGCCGTGCTTTCGCAGCGCGGCGAGCAGCCGCCCGAGCTCGGCCTCGGTGCCGATCTCCGGGTTGATGCGGCGCGGATCGGTGACGTCGTAGCCGTGCGTGCTACCCGGCCGCGCCTTGAGGAATGGCGAAGCGTAGAGGTGGCTCACGCCCAGGCGCGCCAGGTACGGAACCAGCGAGATCGCGTCGCGGAAGCGAAAGCCGCGATGGAACTGCACGCGATAGGTCGCCACCGGCGCGCACGCGGGAGTGCGCGTGAACGCCGGCCGCGGCCAGCTCCTCTCGCTCATCGCCCGGCGCAGCGCGACCGTGCGACGGTCGTCCTGCCAGCGCTCGAGCTCGAGCGAAAGCTTGCGCCGCCAGTTGGGATGCTGGTCGATGCTGCCGGGCAGGTTCGCCTGCTCGAGCCGCTCGAGCACGTCCTCGGGCTGCACGGCGCAGAGCATCGAAGGCGTGCGCGCGAGGAAGGCATGGGCGTCGGCGGCGCCCAAGCCCAGGCCTTCGCGGCGCAGGGCACGCTCGAGGCGTTCGCGATCGGCCGCCCTCACGCGCTCTTCGGCCTCCGGGTCGACCGCGAGGCCGTGGCGGCGGCGCAGCTCCAGGTCGTGCCGTTCCCAGAAGCCGCGCCACGTAGGCAGATCATGCGTGCTGGCGCATACCAGCGCTTCCCTCGGGTACGCGGACGGCGGGGAGTACTCGCCCGACTTGTCCTTCTCGAAAAGGAGCGGACGGTAGGAGAGCACCCCGGCCTGCTTGAGCGCCGTGCGCAACTCCGCGGCCACCGTTCCGAGGTCCTCGCCGACCACCAGGCATTCGGCCCGGCGGCTCTCGCGCGCGAGCACGGCCACGAGCTCCCGGAACGGGTAGCGGACGTAGCCGCCCTTCTCCGCCTTGGCGCCGCGCGGAATCCAGTACAGGCGCATGAGCGCCATCACGTGATCGAGGCGCAGCGCACCGCCCCGGGGCATGTTGGCGCGCAGCAGCGCGCCGAACTGCGCGCAGCCGGAGGCGCGCAGCGCGCGCGGCGAAAACGGCGGCAGGCCCCAGTCCTGGCCGCGCGGATTGAATTCGTCGGGCGGGGCGCCGCACGACACCTCGAGGGCGAAGGCCTTCTGGTCCGCCCAGACTTCCGCGCCTCCGGCGTCGGCGCCGAGCGCGAGGTCGACGTACAGCCCCAGCGGCATGCCGAGCGCCTTGGCGCGCGCCTGCGCCGCATCGAGCTGCCGGCGCGCCTGGAGCTGGACGAATTCGTGGAAGCGCACGCGCTTCGCGCGGCTCTTCGCGAACGCCAGAACCTCTTTCGACCGCGGATTGCGGTAGGGCTCGGGCCACGATTGCCAGGGAGCGCCGAACTTTTCGCGCAGCGCCTCGAAGAGCGCGTAGTCGCGAGCGCCTTTAGGCGAGCCGCCCTTGAAGGCGCTTTCCTCGAAGAGCAGCTCGAGGACTTCGCGCTTGGCGTCGCCGACGCCGGCGTAGTCGACCAGCTCGGCGTCGCGCAGCGCGCGCAGGCGGCCCTGGAACGCCTTCGACGACACGAGCGCGCGCGCCTTGCGCGAGCCCGAGAATTCGGGGATCGCCTCGATCTCGAGGTAGCGCCAGTTGAGCGCGTAGCGGCTCGAAGGGCTGTACGGGCTGCCCTCGCCGGCATGCAGCGGATTGACGCCGACGAACGACGCGCCGAGCCGCGCGGAGAGCTCGAGCAGCGCGCGCAGGTCGCCGAAATCGCCGCAGCCCCAGTTGCGCGCCGAGCGCAGGCCGTAGAGCTGGACGCTGAATCCCCAGATGCGCCCGCCCGCCTCGAGCAGCGCCGGCCGGTGGCAGCGCCCGCCGCGCGGCGCCGCGCGCCGCGCCCGGCCGCGAGCCTTGCCCGCGCCCAGGGCATGCTGGAGCGCCTCGCGCGTCTCCGCGTCGATCGGCTTCTCGCGGCCGAAGACGTCGAGGTAGCTGTCGAAAATCTCGCCCGAATTCGCTGCGGAATCGGTCATGCGAGCCACCAGCCGGCGGACCAGGGCTCGCCGGGGCCGCTGTTCGACCACAGCGGCGTGCCGGCGGGCGCCTGCAGATTGACGGCGTCGTCGCCGCAGTTGGCGAGCAGGACGAGCTTGTCCCAGCGCACCTCGAACGCGCGCCGGCCGAGCATGCGGTAGCTGCCGTTTCTCGCCCGAAGCGGCGCGATGCGCTCCCGCCGCAGCGTAAGCAGCTCGCGGTAGAACGCGAGCCACGTCTTGCCGGCGCGGGTGCGCGCGTCCTTCCAGGCGAGGACGCATTGCGCGAACGTGGCCTCGGCCACCGGGTCCGGCATGTCGCTGATGTGCGGAAACTCGCGGCGCCGCCCGGCGCGCACCGCCTCGCCGAGGTCCCCTTCGAAATCGCAGAAGAACTGGAACGGCTGCCGGCAGCCCCACTCCTCGCCCATGAAGAGCATGGGGATCGACGGCGCCAGCAGGAGGATCGCGGTGAGGCAGCGCAGCGCTTCCTCGTCCGTGAGGGTAATCAGCCTGTCGCCGAAAGCGCGGTTGCCGATCTGGTCGTGGTTCTGCAGGAAGTCGACGAACGCCTCGGGCGGGAGATGCGCGCTCGGCTCGCCGCGCGCCTCGCCGCTGAAAGGCGAAATCTCGCCCTGGTAGGCGAACCCCTCGGCGAGGCAGCGCGCGAGGTGCTTGGCGGGAGCGTCCCTGTAGGAGACGTAGTAGGCCTGCGGCTCGCCCGTGGCGAGCACGTGGAAGGCATGGTGCACGTCGTCGTTCCATTGAGCCGTGTAGGCCTTCAGGTAGCGCGCCTGGTTCGCGTCGTTCTCGAGGATCAGGTGGCAGCGCGGGAATTCCCGCCGCAGGCGCTCGGCCATCTCGAACAGGACATGGGTCGTGGAATCGTCCTTGATCGCATGCACGGCGTCGAAGCGCAGGCCGTCGAAGCGGTACTCGCGCAGCCAGTAGAGCGCGTTCTGGATGAAGAACTCGCGCACCCAGCGGTTGCCGAAGTCGATCGCCGCGCCCCACGGCGTCTTGTGGCGCTCGGTGAAGAACTGCGGCGCGTAGCGGTGCAGGTAATTCCCCTTCGGCCCGAAGTGGTTGTAAACCACGTCGAGGAACACCATCAGCCCGGCGCGGTGCGCCGCCTGCACGAACGCCTTGAGTTCCTCCGGGCGGCCATAGGCGCTGTCGGGCGCGTAAGGCAACACGCCGTCGTAGCCCCAGTTGCGCCTGCCGGCGAAGTCGGCGAGCGGCATCAGCTCGACGGCGGTAACGCCCAGCTCTTTCAGGTGGGCGATCTTGCGGCTCGCGGCGAGGTAAGTGCCTTCGGGCGTGAACGTTCCGACGTGCAGCTCATAGATCACGGCCTCATCCCAGGGCCGCCCCTTCCAGGCCACGTCCCAGGGGAAGGACGGATCGAGCACTTCGCTCGGGCCGTCGACGTCCTGCGGCTGGAAGCGCGAAGCCGGATCGGGCACCAGCAGCTCGCCGTCAATGCGGTAGCGGTACAGCGTTCCCGCCTTCGCCGCGGGCTCCGTGCGCTCGAACCATCCGCCATCGAGGCCCTGCATCGGCAGGGATTTCTCATCCACGACCAGCTCCACGCTGCGCGCGGCGGGCGCCCACAGCGCGAAACGCACGCCGTCGGCGCCGAGCTCGGCGCCGAATCTCATTTGCGCCGCGGCCACCAGCGCTCCAGCATTTCCGCGGCCCAGTCCTTGCCCCCCAGGCCGAAGGCGAGCGCGAGCGCGAGCACCACGCCGGCGAGCACGATGAGGAAAGTCTGCCGCACGATGTCGCCGCCCACGTTCACCTGGTCGAGCGCGATCAGGACGACGAACGTGAGGATCGCGTACTGCGCGAGCTTGCCCAGGACGTCCGCGTCCTGCAGGTGGACGTTGCGGAAATAGGCGCACACCGCGTTGCCGACGAAGCGCGCGAAGTAGGCGCCGAAGGCGAGGATCAGCAGCGCCACCATCACCTTGGGAACGAAGAGCAGCACGCGGCCGAGCAGGTCGGTGATGTAGGTGAGTCCCAGCCCGTTGAAGGCGATTACCAGCGCCGCGAGGATCACGATCCAGTAGGCGAGCAGCGCGAGGATCTCGGTGGTATCGGCCTGGATGCCGCCGTCGCGCAGGAAGCCGTCGACCCCGGCGCGCTCGGTGAGGATGTTGAAGTTGATCGCGCGCAGGCCGCGCGCGATGGCGAAGCGCGCCATCTTGGCGAGGATCCAGCCGGCGATGACCACGATCACCGCGAGGCCCAGGCGCGGAAGGAAATCGCCCGCCTGGCGCAGGAACACGCGCAGCGGCTCAAGGTAAACGTCGATGCCGTTCATTTCTTTTCTCCCAGGACGCCGAGCGCGCCGCGCAGTGGCACGTGCACCCAGTCGGGTCGGTTGGCAAGCTCGTAACGCAGCTCGTAGAGCAGCTTCTCGATCTCGGCGAGCGCGAGCAGCCCGCGCTGGTCGTCGTCGACGCCGTAGGCCTCGAGGAACGCGCGCCGCGCCTGCGCCTCCCAGTCGTCGAGCACGGGCGAGTCCTTGCCCGACGCGCTCCAGCGCGCGTAGCTGAACGAGCGCAGCATTCCGGCGACGTCGCGCAGCGGGGAGCGCTTGCGCCGCGTCTCGGCGAGCGCGCGGCCCGGCTCGCCCTCGAAATCGATGATGACGAAATCGTTGTTGGCGAGCAGCACCTGCCCGAGGTGGTAGTCGCCGTGGTGGCGCGTCTTCAGCGCCGCACGCTGGGGCGCCTGGCAGGACTCGATCCGCTCGAGGATGCGGTTTCGCCTCGCGTCGTCGAGAAGGTCCTTCTTCAGCAGGGCGAACGTCGCCTGCGCTTCCTGCACGACGCGCGCCTTCCACTCCTGCATGTCCTGCGTGCCGAACGGCTCCGGATCGAATGCCGGATTTCCCGAGCGCGTGGCGAAGGCGCGGTGCAGCTCGGCGGTGCGCGCGCCGAGCGTCTGGATCAGGCTGAGATAGGCGCCGAAGCCTTCCTGCGTGCCCGAGCTCTCGAGATAGCGCTGCAGGAAGCCGAGGGTGTACTGCCAGCCGTCGCCCTGGTTGGCGAGGTAGCCCTGCAGGAGCATGAGCGTCGCCGGCTCGCCGCCGCGCTCCTTCGAGACGTACTCGACCGCGCCGGCGAGCGGCACGCAATGCCGGAAGTGCGCGACCTCGGTAAGAAAGCGCCCGATCTCGAGCTCGGGGTGCACGCCTTCGCGCAGGCGGCGGTAGCACTTCAGGAAGAAGCGCTCGCCGACCTGCACCGCGGTATTCGTGCTCGCGGCCTTCACCGGCCCGATGCTCATGGCGGCCACGTCCTCGGTGGCGAGCCCGGGATAGGCGCGCGTGGCGACGAAGCGCAGGCTGCCGCGCGCGGTGGGCAGCGTCTTGCCCGCGCCGATCGCCCGCACCACGTGGCGGCAGAACGCCTCGTCCGCCAGCGCGTCGCCGATCACGCCCACGTTCGCCTGCTGGCGCACGCGCGCCACGGTGCCGGCGGCGAGCGCCCTCACCTGCTCCTCCTCGTCCTCCCACGCCATGGCGAGCGGAACGAAATATTTCTCCTTCTGCACCTGGAGAACGCCGAGGAACCAGCCGACCGCCCCTTCCTGCCAGACGGCGGAATCGTCGATGCGCGCCTGCTTCACCGGCTCGCCCTTGTTCGCGTACCAGCGCTGCGCCTCGACGTGGCGCGGCAGCACCTGGTTTTCCAGCTCCGCGCGAAGCTTCTCGGCCATGCCGATGCGCCAGGGGACCACCTGGTCGCGGAAGAAGCTGGTCCAGCCGTCGAACAGCACCATCATCGGCGCCTCCTCGCGCACCAGCATGTCGCGGTGCCAGTCGGGCGCCGTGGCGTCGGTGGCGAGGCGAAACCAGTAGAACGCGTGCGCGGGCAGCGTCAGCATGTACGGCAGGTCGCCGATCGGCGGGAACGCGGTGCGTCCGAGCATCTCCACCGGCACGCGGCCCTTGTAGCGCTTCAGTTCCAGCTCGACCGGCTGCGCCGTGCGCGCAAGGTTGGCTACGCACAGGATCGCCTCGTCGCGGGTCTCTCTCAGGTACGCCAGGACCTTGCGGTTGCCGGGCCGCAGGAATTCCAGCCTGCCGCGGCCGAAGGCCTTGCTGCTCGCGCGCGTCGCGAGCATCCTCTTCATCCAGTTGAGCTGCGAGCTCGGGTCGCGGATCTGCGACTCGACGTTCACCGCCTCGTAGCCGTAGACCGCGTCCATGATCGGCGGCAGGTAAAGCCGCTGCGGGTCGGCGCGCGAGAAGCCTGCGTTGCGGTCGGGGCTCCACTGCATCGGCGTCCTGACCCCGTTGCGGTCGCCGAGGTAGATGTTGTCGCCCATGCCGATCTCGTCGCCGTAGTAGATGATCGGCGAGCCCGGCATCGACAGGAGCAGGCTGTTCATCAGCCGGATGCGGTCGAGGTCGTTCTCCATCAGCGGCGCGAGGCGCCGCCGGATGCCGAGGTTGATGCGCGCCTGCACGTCGGCCGCGTATTGCTTGTACATGTAGTCGCGCTCGCGGCTGGTCACCATCTCGAGCGTCAGCTCGTCGTGGTTGCGCAGGAAGATCGCCCACTGGCTCGACTCCGGGATCTCGGGCGTCTGCTGCATGATTTCAACCAGCGGGTGGCGGTCCTCCTGCGCGATCGCCATGTACATGCGCGGCATGAGCGGAAAGTGGAACGCCATGTGGCATTCGTCGCCCTCGCCGAAGTACGGCCGCACGTCCTCGGGCCACTGGTTCGCCTCGGCGAGCAGCACCTTGCCGCGGTAGCCGTCGTCGATGGCGGCGCGGATCTTCTTCAGCACCGCGTGCGTCTCGGGCAGGTTCTCGTTGTTCGTGCCCTCCCGCTCGCACAGGTACGGAATCGCGTCGAGGCGGAACCCGTCTACGCCGATGTCGAGCCAGAAGCGCATGGTGCGCAGCACCGCCTCGAGCACGTGCGGATTGTCGAAGTTGAGGTCGGGCTGGTGGCTGAAGAAGCGGTGCCAGAAGTACTGCTTCGCCACCGGGTCCCAGGTCCAGTTCGACTTCTCGGTGTCGGTGAAGATGATGCGCGTGCCCTTGTACTTCTGGTCGGTGTCGCTCCAGACGTAGTAGTCGCGCTTGGGCGAGCCGAGCGGCGCCTGGCGCGCGGCCTGGAACCAGGGATGCTGGTCGGAAGTGTGGTTCACCACCAGCTCGGTGATCACCTTCAGGCCGCGGCGCTGCGCCTCGCGCACGAACGCGCGGAAGTCCGAGCGCGTGCCGTAGTGCGGATGCACGTTGTGGTAATCCGCCACGTCGTAGCCGTCGTCCCGCAGCGGCGAGGGATAGAACGGCAGCAGCCAGAGGGCGTTGACGCCCAGGTCCTGGATGTAGTCGAGCTTGGAGGTCAGCCCGCGGAAATCGCCGATGCCGTCGTTGTTCGAGTCGAAGAACGCCTTGACGTGCAGCTGGTAGATGACCGCGTCCTTGTACCAGAGCGGTTCGGCCGGCTGCGTCTGGGGCGGAGGAGGACTCGCCTCCTCCTCTTCTTCTTCAGGGATGGGTTCGCCGGTGTACAAGGAAGACGTGCGCGGGGAGCGCATGCGGGTTGAGTTCGACGTAGTTCTTGTCCCCTTGCCAGGTATAGCGCCTGCCCCCGAGCAGGTCCTGCACCTCGAACGCCTCGCCGCCGAAGCCGAGCTCGACCCAGCCCGACTGCACGAAACGCGTGTCGAGGTTGACGATCACCACGACGTGGTTGTCGCCCTGTTTTTTCGAATACGCGATCAGCTGGTCGTTGTCGATCGGATGGAACTTCAGCGACCAGTCCGACTGCAGCGCCGGATTGGCTTTTCGAATTTCATTCAATTTTTTTATTAAAGCACTCAAAGAATCAGAGCGCCCCGTATCCCAGCGCTTGATCTCATATTTCTCGGAGAACAGGTACTCCTCCGACCCGGGCTCGCGAGGCTGGTGCTCCATCAGCTCGTACGCCGGCCCATACAAGCCGTAGTTCGCCGACAGCGTCGCCGCGAGGATCACGCGCGCCGCAAAGGCCGGCGGCCCTCCGTGCTGCAGCGTGGCGTGCAGGATATCGGGCGTGTTCGGCCACACGTTCGGCCTGAAATATTCTCTTTTTTCAGAAGAAGACAATTCAAGAAAATACTCGATCAATTCCGGCTTGGTGTTGCGCCACGTGAAGTACGTGTAGGACTGCGTGAAGCCCAGCTTCGACAGGCGGTGCATGATCCGCGGGCGGGTGAACGCTTCCGACAGGAAGATCAAGTCTTTATTCTTGCTTTTTAGTTCCGTGATCACCCATTCCCAGAACGCGAACGGCTTCGTATGGGGATTGTCCACGCGGAAAATCCTGACGCCGTGCTCGATCCAGAATTCAAAGACGCTCTTCAGCTCGTCGTAGAGCTCGGGCCAGGCGGTGGTCTCGAACTCGAACGGATAGATGTCCTGGTACTTCTTGGGCGGGTTCTCCGCGTACTGCACCGTGCCGTCGGGCCGCCAGCGGAACCACTCCGGATGCTCCTTCACGTACGGGTGATCGGGCGAGCACTGGAACGCGATATCCAGCGCCACCTCGATTCCCTGTTTCTTGGCTGCTTTCACCAGCGCGTCGAAATCGGCGAGCGTGCCGAGATCCGGATGCACCGCCTTGTGCCCGCCCTCCTTTGAGCCGATCGCCCACGGGCTGCCGACATCGCCCGGCAGCGCGGCAACGTCGTTGTTCTTCCCCTTGCGCGCGGTGGT
>Ga0097621_100002033_pt1 | contig 13846 bp, 16 predicted proteins | sample KBSMisM72_FD_73165 | JGI IMG/M metagenome (GOLD analysis project Ga0097621, IMG submission 73165) | Miscanthus rhizosphere microbial communities from Kellogg Biological Station, Michigan, USA - KBS Miscanthus M7-2 (version 2) (version 2) | ecosystem: Host-associated > Plants > Roots >... | reverse complement strand
CCCCCCCACAGCCTGCGTAGTCGCCGGTTTACCGACGTTGCCGGTGATTAAGGGGCCGTTGAAGGCCTGTTCGGCGCCTGTTCGCGGGAGTTTTCAGGGCGAATCCGCGCCACTGCGTACCAGAGCACCGACTTCGGCGATGCCCGCGCGGTCCATGACCCGGCCAGCCTGGGACGTCTTGAGGGCGACGCGCTCGTCCCGAGGATCGAAGATCGAAAGCTTGAGGGGAGTGTCCTGCCAGACCAGCGTGAAGACGCTGACGGCGTGGACGCGGTCGCCCGAGAACCTGCGCGCCTCCTGGGTATCGAACGGGATGTTTCGTTCTAGGAGGAACAACTCGACCTCCTTTGAGCTTTCGGGGAAGAGTTGCAGGTCGATTTCCGCGTAGGGGCCGGCGATGCCCTTGAGAACCGGGCCGGTCAGATAGGGGCGGAATTGCTGCAATGCCTGCATCGCTCCGAGCGCCAACTCGCGTAGCTCCGCAATGCGGTGCGGATGCTCGTCAGCTTGGTACAGCGCACGGTAAGCGATCAGCTCGGCTTCGATCTCGCTGTTAGCGGGAAGCGCCTCGGTTTCCGCCGCCCCGAGGCTGCGCGCGGCTTTGCGCTTCGCCAGCGCGAAATCGTCGATCCCATCCTCGGCCATGATGCGCGCAGCCGCCGCTGCGATGCGTGCGCGCATGCTCACCATCTGTCGATTGTTCCTGCGGGCCATCTCATCCTGACTTTCGCTTCAAATCATAGCGTAGTGCGTCGAATAGAATGCCGCCCTTGCCCGCCCACCTCCACATTCTCGGCATCTGCGGAACCTTCATGGGCGGTATCGCCGCCATTGCGAAGGCGGCCGGCTATCGCGTCACTGGCTGCGACGCGAACGTCTACCCCCCCATGAGCGAACAGCTCCAGGGGCTCGGCATCGACCTCACCGAGGGTTTTGCGGCGGACCAGATGTCGTTGCGCCCCGACCTGTGGGTTATCGGCAACGTTGTGACGCGCGGCAATCCACTGATGGAGGCCATTCTTGATGCAGGCGAGCGGTACATGTCGGGCCCGCAGTGGCTGGCCGAGCATGTCCTCGCCGGGCGCCACGTGCTGGGCGTTGCGGGTACGCATGGAAAAACCACGACCACGTCGATGCTTGCATGGATCCTCGAGAAGGCCGGCCGTTCGCCGGGCTTCCTCATTGGTGGGGTCCCGGAAGATTTCCCGGTGTCCGCGCGGCTGGGCAGCCAACCCTTTTTCGTCATTGAGGCCGACGAATACGACACCGCCTTCTTCGATAAGCGATCGAAGTTCGTGCATTACCGATGCCGCACCGCAATATTGAACAATCTGGAGATGGATCATGCCGACATCTTCGACGATCTTGCGGCCATTGAGCGCCAATTCCATCATTTCGTCCGGATCGTGCCGCATTCAGGCCTGATTATCGCCGGCAGCGACCCTGCGCTGGACCGGGTGTTGGCGCAAGGAGTGTGGAGCCCGGAGGAACGAGTATCGCCGGGCGGTTGGCAGGCGGGGTCCGCAGAACCTGATGGAAGCTTCGAAGTGGCATGGGAGGGCAGGGCCCTGGGTCGTGTCCGATGGCAGCAGCTCGGCGCGCACAACCGGCTCAATGCACTCGCTGCTATCGCGGCTGCACGCCACGCGGGGGTTGCGCCGGCCGCTGCCATCGAGGCGCTAGGCAGCTTCTCGGGCGTTCGCCGCCGAATGGAAGTTCGCGGGCGAGCTCGCGGCGTGACCGTGTACGACGATTTTGCGCACCATCCCACGGCGATCCGTACGACGATCGACGGGTTGCGCCAGAAGGTCGGCAAAGCAAGGCTCCTGGCCGTGCTCGAGCCTCGCTCGAATACCATGAAGCGCGGCCTGATGAAGGATGAGTTGCCGCGCAGCCTTGAACAGGCGGATCGCGTGTTCGTCTACGGCGCTGGGCTCGCCTGGGACGCGAACGCCGTTTTCGCGCCCCTCGGGCAACGCGCGCGGTGCTTCGCGGACCTCGACGGCCTGGTGGCCGCAGTCGCTTCCGAGGCGCGAAGCGGCGACCACGTGCTGGTCATGTCGAACGGCGGCTTCGGCGGCATCCACAAGCGACTTCTCGACCGGCTTGCCGAAGAAGCTGCGGCCTGATTGCCGCCGATGATCGTCTATCTGCACGGCTTTAATTCCTCCCCGCAGTCGCACAAGGCGCAGGTGCTCGGCCGCTACCTGGAGGAGCAGGGATTCGGTGACCAGTACACGTGTCCCGCGCTGCCTCCTCTAGCGGCCGACGCGATCGATGCGACCGAAAAGCTGACCGCCGGGAGGCCGGGCGTGTGCTACGTCGGCTCGTCCCTCGGCGGCTTCTACGCGACGTATCTCGCCGAGAAGCACGGCGCGAGCGCCGTGCTCATCAATCCGGCCATCGATCCGCACATTGGGCTTCGCGCCTATCTCGGTCCGCAGAAGAACCTGCACACCGGTGAAGCGTACGTGCTCACCGAAGCGCACCTCAGGCAGTGGGAAAAACTCCACGTGCCGCGCGTTACGCCGGGGCGGTATCTGCTGATAGTCGAAACCGGCGATGAGGTCCTCGACTATCGCCGGGCCGTTGAGCGCTACGCCGGCGCGGAGCAGCGGGTCATCTCCGGCGGGGACCACAGCCTGCAGAGCTTTCCCGAGCACCTTGCGCGCATAGTCGAGTTTGCACGTGCAGCTGCTGTATGAGGAAGAAGGGGAGTTGAAGGTCGGGGCGGTGCTCGCCCAGGCCCCCGCTTCCTTCCAGGTCGAAAGCCCGCACGGGCGGCGCTCGAAGATCAAGGCGGCCAGCGTCCTGCTCTCTTTCGAGCGGCCTGCGGGCGCGGAGTTGCTGGCCGCGGCGCACGATTTCGCGGCCGGCCTCGACGCCGCGTTCCTCTGGGAGTGCAGTGCCGGGCGCGAATTCGGATTCCAGGACCTGGCGCGAGATTACGTTGGGCGCGAACCCACACCCTCCGAGGCTGCCGGCGTGCTGGTGAAGCTCCATTCGACGCCGATGTATTTCTACAAGCGCGGCAAGGGAAGGTTCCAGGCGGCGCCGGCCGAGACCCTCAAGCTCGCGCTTGCCGGGCTGGAGAAGAAGAAGCGCTTGCAGGAGAGCATCGCGGCCTGGGCGGCGCGCCTCGTGCAGTTTGATTGTCCTCCCGAGATAGCTGCATTGAAGGACGACCTTCTTTACGCTCCGGACCGCAACAAGGCGGAGACCAAGGCCTTCGAGCAGGCCTGCAAGGAGAGCGGCTTGTCGCCGGCGCGGCTGCTGGAGCGTTGCGGTGTGCTCGCGGATGCCCACGACTATCATCTGGGCGGATTCCTTCACGAATTCTTTCCGCGCGGCACCCAGTTTCCCGCGCACGAGGTGCCGCCGCTCCCTGCCGGCCTGCCGCTTGCGAAGGTAGCCGCTTTCAGCCTGGACGATATCGGTACCACCGAGATCGACGACGCTTTCTCGGTCGAGCGCCTGGGCCCTGGCGAGCTGCGCATTGGCGTGCATATCGCGGCTCCTGCCTTGGGCTTCGGGCATGGCTCGCCGCTGGGTGCCATCGCGCGCGAGCGCCTGTCGACGGCTTACATGCCCGGGCGCAAATACACCATGCTGCCGGATGACGTGATCGAGCGTTTTTCGCTCGACCACGGCGGAGAGCGTCCTGCGCTCTCGCTGTACCTCGACGTCGCGGAGGAGGACGGGACGGTGCGAGCCCGCCACAGCCGGGTCGAGCAAGTCCGGATTGCTGCCAACCTCAGGCATGTTCACTACGACGTGCTGAACGAGACGCTCGCCGCGGGCACGCGGGCCGGCCTGGAATTCGAGGACGAGCTGCGTACGTTGTGGCGCTTCGCGCTCACGCTCGAAACCCGGCGGGGCAAACCCAGCGCCGGCGCGGCGCAGCTCGATTATTCGTTCTTCGTCGAAGACGGACGCGTGCGCATCGTGCAGCGCAAGCGCGGCGCGCCCCTGGACAAGCTGGTAGCCGAGCTCATGATTCTGGCGAACTCCACCTGGGGAGAGCTGCTCGCCGAGCGCGATGTCGCGGGCATCTATCGAGTCCAGTCCGTGGGCAAGGTGCGCCTGTCGGTGCATCCCGAGGCGCACGAGGGCCTGGGCGTGTCGTCCTATGCCTGGATGACGTCGCCGCTGCGCCGCTATGTCGACCTCGTCAACCAGTGGCAGCTGATCGCGGCTATCGGCGGCGGTCGCGCGCCTTTCGCACGCAACTCCGACGCGCTGCTCGGCGCGCTACGCGCGTTCGAGGTCACCTATGCCGGCTATGACGCCCATCAGCGCGCAATGGAGAATTACTGGAGTCTGCGCTGGCTGCAGCAGGAGCAGGTCGCTCACATCGAGGCGACGGTCCTGCGCGAGAACCTCGTCCGCTTCGCGGGCCTGCCGCTCACCGCCCGGGTTCCTTCCTTGCCCGATACCGCGCCGGGAACGCGAGTCCGGCTCGAACTTAGGGAGATCGATCTGTTCGAACGCACGGTCGCAGCGCTGTACCGTGAGACGTTGGGACAGGAGGCGGCGCCAGAGGAAGAGGTCACCGCTGGCCCTAGTCAAAAAGCCTAAAGTATGAAAGGCTTGCGGTATTGAAGTGAGAATGTACTTCACACTCGAGCAACGGGACCGGATGCTGGGTGCCGCGCTCGGCCTCTCGATCGCGGTCCACGGGGTCGCGCTCGGCATTCATTTCCGTTTTCCCGACGCCATTCGCTGGCAGCCGCCTCAGCAGCTCGAGGTTGTCCTGGTAAACGCCAAAACCCGCGAACGTCCTGTGCACGCCGACGTGCTGGCCCAGGCAAACCTCGACCGCGGCGGCGACGTCGATCAGAACCGGCGGGCGAAAACGCCGCTGCCCGTGACCGAGCCGCGCAATCCCGGCAGGGACCTCACCGTGGCGCAGCGCCGCCGGCAGCAGCTGGAAGTGCAGCAGCAGCAGTTGCTTACGCAGCAGAAGGAGATGGAGCGCCGGCTGGCCGAGAAACAGGCGCCCGCGAAGGCGGATGAGCCGGCGAATCAGCCAAGCGGCCGCGACCTCGCCGACCTGTCCCTAGCGGCGATGCGGCTGCAGGCGCAGATCGATCGCCAGATCGAGGAATACCAGAAGCGGCCGCGCAAGAAATTCATTGGCGCCCGAGCCGCCGAGTATCGCTTCGCGCAATACGAAGAAGACTGGCGGATGAAGGTCGAGCGCATCGGCAGCCTCAATTACCCGGCGGAGGCGCGCGGCAAGCTCTACGGCAACCTGCGCCTGACGGTGACCATCCGCGCCGACGGCAGCGTGGAGTCGATCGAGCTCGACCGCTCCTCCGGCCTGAAGGTGCTTGACGCCGCCGCTTTCCGGATCGTGAGGATGGCGACGCCATTCGCTGCGTTTCCCGCCGACATTCGCCGCGACACCGACCTGCTGGTGATCACCCGCACGTGGTTCTTCGGCCAGGGCGACAAGATCTGGACTGAGTCGCAGTAGCCGCCATGACGGACCGCTACGCGGTGGTCGGCCATCCAGTGGCGCACTCGAAATCGCCGTTCATCCATGCCGAGTTCGCGCGCGCCACCGGCCAGGACATTGAGTACCGCCGCATCGAGGTGCCGCACAAGGATTTCGTCAAAACGGTCGAGGAGTTTCGCGCGGCGGGCGGGCGCGGGCTCAATGTGACCCTGCCGTTCAAAGGGGAGGCTTTCCGGCATTGCGTCGAGACGAGCGCACGCGCGCGCGTCGCCGAAGCGGTCAACACGATCGTCTTCCGGCAGCCGGTCTATGGCGACAATACGGACGGCGTGGGACTGGTTCGCGACCTGAGCATCAACCTGCACTTCGACCTGCGCAGCTCGCGCGCGCTGCTCATGGGCGCGGGCGGCGCGGCGCAAGGCGTTGCGGGCACGCTGCGCGAAGCCGGCGTCGCCCAGCTTGTCATCGCCAACCGCACGGTGGAAAAGGCCCGAGCCCTCGCAAATCGCTTTCCCGGAACGCGAGGGTGCGGCTATGCGGATCTGGGCGAGGAGGCGTTTGGCCTGGTCATCAATGCCACGTCGGCGGGCCTCCTCGAGGCGGCGCCGCCGCTGCCGATGTCCGTCTTCGGACGAGGCGCGCTCGCCTACGACATGGTCTACGGACGGGACACGCCGTTTCTGATCGCGGCGCGCGCCGCAGGTGCGCGCACGGCGGACGGCCTTGGAATGCTGGTCGAGCAGGCAGCGGAGTCGTTTTTCATATGGCGCGGCGTGCGGCCGAAGACTGCGCCGGTGCTGCGGAAGCTGCGTGGCGGCTAGGCGGCGCGGCGCGCTGCGCGTCCTCGTCGCCTTGTGGAAGGGCTTTTGCTACAGCCTGGGCGCGCTCGTACTGGCGTTCGCGATCGCGCAGCTCTGGTTCTTCGGCAACATCCTGTACTTCGCGCGCTACGACCCGGGCACCACCGCTTTCATGGAAAGCCGACTCGAGACGCTTCGCTCGAAAAAACCGGGCGCGCAATTGCGCCGCGCGTGGGTTCCGTACGAGCGCATCTCGGTTCACCTTAAGCGGGCGGTAGTGGCCGCCGAGGACGCCAAGTTCCTCGACCACGAGGGCTTCGACTGGGAGGCCATCCAGAAGGCGATGACCAAGAACGAGCAGCAGGGCAAGGTGGTGGCCGGCGCGTCGACGATCAGCCAGCAACTCGCGAAAAACCTGTTTCTCTCCGGGGAGCGCTCCTGGTTGCGCAAGGGAGAGGAGGCGATCATTACGTGGATGATGGAACGCATCCTGACGAAACGGCGGATCCTCGAGCTCTATCTCAACGTCGCCGAATGGGGGGAGGGGGTATTCGGCGCGGAGGCAGGGGCGCGCTATCACTTCGGGCTGTCCGCTGCCTCGCTCGGCCCTGAGCACGCGGCCTACCTGGCCGCGGTCCTGCCGAGCCCGCGGCGCTACGAGCACGGCAAAGTGACCCCTTACATAGCCGGCCGTGTCGACACTATCCTCGGGCGGATGGAAAAAGTGCAGATTCCCTGAGCATGGCCGACGTCCACGAGCGGCTCGAGGCCGACGAGCTGCAGCAAAGCCTGCGCGAGGTACAGGCGCTCGTGCATGAACAGCGCCTGCCCGAATTGCGCGCCAGCCTGGACCACACGCATCCGGCCGACATCGCCTTCATGCTGGAGGCGCTGCCGCCGGATGATCGCCTGGCGGTGTGGAACCTCGTCAAGGCCGACCGCGATGGGGAAATCCTCATCGAGGTCTCCGAGGCGGTGCGCGAGTCGCTCATCGCGACGATGGACCGCAACGAGCTGGTCGCCGCCGCCGAGACGCTCGAAGCGGACGAGCTCGCCGACATCGCCGGCGATCTGCCGCCGGCGGTCATCGAGGAGGTCGTGCGCTCGCTGTCGGCGGAGGAGCGCGAGCAGCTGCGGGCCGCCCTCTCGTTTCCCGAGGGCTCGGTGGGGGCGCTAATGGATTTCGAGCACGTGACGGTGCGCGCCGACGTGACGCTCGAGGCGGCAACCCGGTACCTGCGACGGCTCGACGAGCTACCCGCCCATACCGACCAGCTTTTCGTCGTCGACCGGGACGAGATGCTGAAAGGGACGCTGCCGCTCGGGCGCCTTATCGTCACCGACCTGGACCGCGAGGTCAGCCAGGTGCTGGTCGCGGACAGCATCCAGTTCCATCCGGAGGACGGCGCCGAGGATGCGGCCGGCGCCTTCGAACGCTACGACCTCGTATCCGCGCCGGTGGTGGACGCGGCGGGCAAGCTGATCGGGCGGCTGACGGTGGACGCCGTCGTCGACTATATCCGCCAGCGCAATGCCCAGTCGCAGCTTGCCGAAGGCGGCCTGTCCCAGGAAGAGGACGTCTTCGCCTCGGTGGCCGACAGCTTCAGGAACCGCTGGGCATGGCTGGCGATCAACATGGTGACCGCCTTCATCGCTTCGCGGGTCATCGGTGCCTTCGAGGGTTCGATTGCGCGGCTCGTCGCGCTTGCGGCCCTGATGCCGATCGTCGCCGGTATCGGCGGCAACTCCGGCAACCAGACCACCACCATGATCGTGCGCGCGCTTGCGCTCGGCCAGATCCAGGAAGGCTATTGGAGCAAGCTGCTCGGCAAGGAAATCGGCGTCGCGATGCTGAATGGCGCGGTCTGGGGGTCGCTGCTCGGCGCGATGGCCTACATCCTTTATGGCAGCGTCGCGCTGGGCGGAGTCATGGCGCTCGCCATGATCCTCAATCTCATGCTGGCCGCGCTCACGGGCGTCGGCATTCCGTGGCTGCGCGTGCGTCTGGGACGCGATCCCGCGGCCGGGTCTTCGGTGATGCTGACGGCGGTCACCGATTCGGGCGGCTTTTTCATCTTTCTCGGCCTCGCGACGCTCTTCCTCGTCTAGGCCCTGAACGATTCCCGCGCCGCGGCAAAGGTCGCGTCGAGCTCGGCGGCGCCGTGCGCTGCGGAGACGAACCCCGCCTCATAGGCCGAAGGGGCGAGGTAAACGCCGCGCTCGAGCATGGCGTGGAAGAAACGGTTGAAGCGGTCCTTGTCGCACTGCATGACCTCGGCGAAGCTGGTCGGCGGCGCCGCGCGGAAGTACACGCCGAACATGCTGCCGATCGACTGCGCCGAAAAGACAACGTTCGCTTTCTTCGCTTCTTGTTGCAGGCCAGCCACCAGCTGCGCCGTGACGGCCTCCACTTTCGACTGGAAATCCGGCGACTCGACGATCTTCAGCGTCGCCAGGCCCGCGGCGACGGCTACCGGATTCCCCGATAGCGTTCCCGCCTGGTACACCGGGCCAAGTGGCGCCAGCTTCTCCATGACGTCGCGCCGGCCGCCGACCGCGCCGACCGGCAGCCCGCCGCCGATGACCTTGCCGAGCGTCGTGAGGTCCGGCCGGATCCTGAACTTCTCCTGCGCGCCGCCGCGCGCGACGCGAAAGCCGGTCATCACCTCGTCGAAGATCAGCAGCGCGCCGTGGCGCGTGCATTCTTCCCGCAGCGCCTCAAGGAAGCCCGGCGAAGGCAGGACCAGGTTCATGTTGCCGGCAACCGGCTCGACGATGGCTGCGGCGATGCTCTTGCCGTTTCGCGAGAAGAATTCCTTGAGCCGCGGAACGTCGTTGTAGTCGAGCACTGCCGTGTGCGCAGCCAGCTCCGCAGGCACGCCAGCCGAGCTCGGGTTGCCGAATGTGAGCGCGCCGGAGCCAGCCTTGACCAGAAGAGAATCGGCATGGCCGTGGTAGCAACCTTCGAACTTCACGATACCGCTTCGCCCGGTAAAGCCGCGCGCGAGGCGGATGGCGGTCATCGTCGCCTCCGTGCCCGAGGAGACGAGGCGCAGCAAGTCGAGGGACGGCACGAGGCGGCGGAGCGCCTCCGCAAGCTCGACTTCGGCTTCGGTCGGCGCACCGAAGGACAGCGCGCGGGAAGCGGCGTCCTGCACCGCCTTCACCACCGCGGGGTGCGTATGCCCGGCAACCATCGGTCCCCAGGAAGCCACATAGTCGATGTAGCGCCGGCCCTCGACGTCCCATAGGTAAGCGCCCGAGGCGCGTTCGAAGAACGGTGGCGTGCCGCCCACCGCTCGGAACGCGCGCACGGGTGAATTCACGCCGGCCGGGATGCTTCGTTGCGCCCGCTCGAAAAGAGACTGGTTGCTCATTCAAATAGCTTCCTATATGCGGCGGCACGGCCTTTGATGTCCGGCGCGTCGAACAGGTCCGAGATGACAGCCACCATGTCGGCGCCTGCGCCGATTACCTGTGGCGCATTCTGCAACGTGATGCCGCCGATCGCGCACACCGGGAGCTCAAAATCCTGGAATAGCGAGAGCGGGGCGCGCACGGCGGCCGGCTTCGTCGGCGACGAAAAGACGCTGCCGAAGGCGACATAGTCGGCGCCCGCAGCGACGGCCGCCTTCGCGAGCCCGGTACTGTCGTAGCAGGAAGCGCCGAGCACCTTTCCCTTCAATTGCCTCCGTGCGGCGGCGAGATCGCCGTCTTCGCGGCCCAGATGGACGCCGTCGGCGCCGATGGCAAGCGCGAGGCCGACGTCGTCATTGACGATGAAAGGCACGCCGAAGCGGCGCGAAAGCGCGAGAAGCGCCTTTGCTTCATCGATCGAGCCGCGCGCCTTTCTTCGATACTGAAGCAGCGCAATGCCGCCCTCGAGAGCTTCCTCCACCTTCTCGAGTACTCCCGGGCCGTCGGGCGTGACGGCGTACAGGCCGCGCAGCTTCATGGCGTGAAAAATCGCTGCGGGAGAAACTGGCCCGAGCCGGGGCGAAAGCCCGCGCGCAGCGCGCGCCAGGTGAAATCCTGCGCGTCGCGGACGGCTTCGGTCATGGCAAGCCCCTTCGCCAGCGCGGCGGCGAGCGCCGAAGCGAGGGTGCAACCCGAGCCATGGTAGCTGCCGGGCAAGCGCGGCCAGCGATCTTCGCGCACCAGACCGTTCCTGTCGTGCAGCCTGTTTATTACCTCCGGCGCGTCCTCGTGCGTCCCGGTGACGAGCACGTAACGGCAGCCAGATTCCAGCATCGCGGCGACGCCCCCCAGACGCTCGGCTTCCATCGTGTTCGGCGTCGCGACTGTCGTATGCGGAAAGATCTGCCGCTTCATGGCGGAGCCGCCGTCGGTCGAAAGCGAGTCGCCGCGCCCGGACGCAAGCACCGGATCGACCACCACGGGAACGTGCGCATGATCGGCGAGGATGGCCGCGACCGCGGCCGCGTTCTCCGCCGACCCGAGCACACCGAGCTTGAAGGCTGCCACCTTGAACTCGGCGAGGAGGCAGCGCGCTTGCTCCGCAACCTGCGCCGCGTCTACCGCGTGCATGCCGTGTACGCCGTGCGTGTCCTGCACCGTCAGCGCGGTGACCACGGAAAGCGGGTGGCAGCCGCGCGCCGCGAACGTCAGGATGTCCGCCTGCAGGCCGGCGCCGCCGGTGGGATCGGATGCGGCGAAGGTGAGGACTATCGGGGGCGACTTCGCCATGGGGTAATATCCGGTCGAATTCTACTTCCCGCTTTTCGATCGACGACGCGCTTCCATGACCGACACGCAAGTCCAGTTCAAGACGTGGATGTGCCTGATCTGCGGTTTCATCTACGACGAGGCCGCCGGCTCGCCGGACGAGGGCATCGCACCGGGCACGCGCTGGGAGGACGTGCCCATGAACTGGACCTGCCCCGAGTGCGGCGCGCGGAAGGATGATTTCGAGATGGTGGAAATTTAGGCCGGGAAGCGACGCAACCTTCGCAAATGACAGCGCTCTAACCCGATTGCGCTAAAATAGCGGGTGGGCGAATGTCCTCGATCAATCTGACGCATCACTTCCTGATCGCCATGCCCAACATGGCCGATCCGTACTTTTCGAAGTCCCTCACCTATATCTGCGAGCACAACGACCAGGGCGCGCTTGGCCTGGTCGTCAACCGCCCGATCGACATGACGCTGCAGGCGCTGTTCGAGCGCTTGTCGCTCTCGCTGCGAGACGCCGGCATGGTCGATGCGCCCATCTATTTCGGCGGGCCGGTGCAGACCGACCGCGGCTTCGTGCTGCACGAGCCCGCGGGCAACTGGCAGTCGACGCTGCGCGTGCGCGACGCGATCGGCCTCACCACGTCGAAGGACATCCTCGAGGCCGTCGGCCGCGGGGAGGGTCCCAAGCGCCTGCTCGTCACCTTGGGCTATGCGGGGTGGTCGCCCGGCCAGCTCGAGCACGAGCTGTCGCAAAACGCCTGGCTCACGGTCGAGGCGAGCGACGGCATCATCTTCGAGACGCCGGCCGAAGAGCGCCTGCCGGCGGCGATGGAGCTGCTCGGCCTCGACTTCGCGCGTCTGCAGGACGTGGCGGGACATGCCTGAGCAGGCTCGCCCCGGCAAATTCCAAGCGCGCACCGTTTTAGCTTTCGATTTTGGCCTCAAGCGCATCGGCGTTGCCGTCGGTGAGCCCGAGCTCGGCACCGCGCATCCGCTGCCGGCCGTCTCTTCATTTGAAAAAATACAATCCCTGGTCGCCGAATGGCAGCCGGCGGCCCTCGTGGTGGGCATGCCCACCTCCGTGCAGGGCACCCCGCACGCCATGACCAGGCAGGCGGAGGACTTTGCCCGCCGCCTGGAGAAACGCTTCAAGCTCCCCGTGGCCCGCGTGGATGAGCGCTACACGTCGGTCGAGGCGGAGTCCCGCCTGAAAGGCGTCAAGAACAAGGCGATCGATTCGGTCGCGGCGCAGCTCATCCTGGAGCAATACTTCGATGAAGCTGCCTGACGCCGAAAAGCTGTGCGAGCAGCTCGCCGCCGAGCTCAGGCCGCGCATCGGGCCGAAGAGCGCGATGGTCGGCCTTTACACCGGCGGCGCATGGCTCGCCGAGCGGCTGCATCCGATGCTCGGCATGAAAAGTCCGCTGGGCTTGATGGACATCGCCTTCTACCGGGACGACTACGCCGCGCGGGGCTTGAAGCACGATCCGAAGCGCACGCGCATCCCGTTCGACGTGAACGGCGCGGAGCTCCTGCTCGTCGACGACGTGCTCTACAGCGGCCGCACCGTGCGCGCGGCGATGAACGAGCTCTTCGACTATGGCCGGCCGGCGAGCATCGCGCTTGTGGTCCTTGCCGACCGCGGCGGCCGCCAGCTGCCGATTTGCGCCCAATACACGGGCGCGAAGGTCGACGTCCCGGCCGGCATGCGGCTGCGACTCAACCGCGGCGACGACGGCAGGCTCGCGCTCGCGCTGGAGAAGCAGGGTGAATAATCCGCAGCTCAACGCGAACGGCGAGCTGCAGCACCTGCTGTCCATCGAGGGACTGCCGCGCGAGATCGTGACGCAGATTCTCGACACCGCCGAATCGTTCGCCGGCGTCACCGAGCGGGAAGTCAAGAAAGTGCCGCTGCTGCGCGGCAAGAGCGTCTTCAACCTGTTCTTCGAGCCCTCGACCCGCACGCGCACCACGTTCGAGATCGCGGCCAAGCGCCTTTCCGCGGACGTCATCAACCTGAACATCGCCATCTCGTCGCAGACCAAGGGCGAGTCGCTGCTCGACACCGTTGCCAATCTCTCCGCGATGCAGGCCGACATCTTCGTCGTGCGCCATAACTCGTCGGGCGCGCCGTTCCTGATCGCGCGTCACGTCAAGCCGCACGAGCACGTGGTGAACGCGGGCGATGGCAGGCACGCGCATCCGACGCAAGGCTTGCTCGACCTGTTCACCATCCGCCACTACAAGAAAGACTTCAGCCGGCTGACGGTGGCCATCGTCGGCGACATCCTGCACTCGCGCGTGGCGCGATCGCTGATCCACGGGCTGACGACGCTCGGCGTGCCCGAAGTGCGCGTCATCGCGCCCCAGACGCTGCTGCCGACGGGCGTCGAGGCGCTGGGCGTGCGCGTGTTCCACGACATGCGGGAGGGCCTGCGCGGCGTCGACGTGGTGGTGATGCTGCGCCTGCAGAACGAGCGGATGGGCGGCGCGCTGCTGCCTTCGGCGCAGGAATTCAACAAGCACTACGGGCTCACGGCCGACAAGCTCGCGCTGGCCAATCCCGATGCCATCGTAATGCATCCGGGGCCGATGAACCGCGGCGTCGAGATCGATTCGTCGGTCGCCGACGGACCGCATTCGGTGATCCTGCCGCAGGTCACCTTCGGCATCGCGGTGCGCATGGCGGTCATGAGCATCGTGGCGGGCAACTGATGCGGCTCCACATCAAGAACGGACGCGTAGTCGACCCAGCGAGCGGCAGGGACGCGCTCGGCGATGTCTTCGTCGCCGAGGGCAGGATTGTCGACGGGTTCCGCGACCAGCCGGACAAGGTCATCGACGCGAAGGGACTCGTCGTGGCGCCGGGTTTCATCGACCTTTCGGTACG
>Ga0097621_100002028_pt1 | contig 13857 bp, 23 predicted proteins | sample KBSMisM72_FD_73165 | JGI IMG/M metagenome (GOLD analysis project Ga0097621, IMG submission 73165) | Miscanthus rhizosphere microbial communities from Kellogg Biological Station, Michigan, USA - KBS Miscanthus M7-2 (version 2) (version 2) | ecosystem: Host-associated > Plants > Roots >... | reverse complement strand
AGGGCGTCCCCCTGCCCGTCCCGTCTTCGCTCGCGTCGAAGCCTTCACCGCGCAGCGCGTGCGTGACGAGCATAGTGTCGGCCGTGTCGGCTGACATTCCAGGGTAGCGATTGCCTCCGGTCGAATTGCCGCCCGCTGCAAGGGTGCCCGCCACTTGGGCAATGAAGGTTTCCACCTCAAAGTCGCACTTCTGGCCCTTCGCGACCAAGCAGGCGGCTACCTCGATTGCGCCGGACTTGTTTCCACCTCCGAACGCAGCCACGGCGCCCGGCCGCTTCGCCCGCAGCGTATAAGCGAGTTCCGGATCGACGCCTAAGCAGCTTCGCTCAGCGGCCGTTCCTCCGGCGCCTTCTCCGCTTCGGTCAAGGCAGTCTGGGCTAATGCCGTATGCAGCGCGCGGGGCAATTGCTTCCCGCGCTTCTCTGCGCGGCGCAGGATGCCCCGACAGGCTGTGGCGCTCAAAAAGTACCGCTCCGGCACGTCGCCAGTCTCCAAGATATCCGACAACGAAGACGCGGCGGCGGAGCTGTGGAACTCCGAAGTGCTGAGCGTCCAGAACTCGGTAGGCGAACCCATACCCGAGTTCGCCCATGCCCCCGAGGATGGCTCCAAATGCCCGTCCTCCATCGATCGACAGGACGCCGGGGACGTTCTCCCATACCAGCCAGCGGGGCCGTGCCCGATCAGCAAGGCGGAGAAACTCAAGGCTGAGGTTGCCACGGTCTCCATCCAAGCCTGCTCTGAGGCCGGCGACGGAGAAATCCTGGCAGGGGGTTCCCCCGACAAGAAGGTCAATTGGTCCATATTCATCGCCTCGGATGGTGGTGAAGTCGCCGTGCAGAGGCGTATCGGGATAGTGATGAGCGAGGATCGCGCGCGGTGCTGCCTCGATCTCGCTATACGCCGCAGCCTCCCAGCCCAGCGCGCGCCAAGCGACCGTGGAGGCCGAAATTCCAGCGCATACGTCCAGGTAGCGCATCACCGCGCCACCACCGCAAACATCCCCGGCTGCTGCCGCCAGGGCGGATTGAGCCCCAGCTGCTCGCACCCGAAATCCATGATCCCAATGGCCTCGGCCTGGTCATGCTTCGTCGGATGGAAGCCGAGCCGACGCGCCTGCTTCATCGCCATGTCCTTGAGGTCGGTGGAGCGCATGCCGACGGGCAGCTTGCCGAGGAAGAACCGGCGCCAGGTGGACTGATTGACCGCATAGATGGCGCGGCAGCCCATCGCTTCGCCCCAGCTTTCCGCATGGGCGGCGAGGCCGGACAGCACGAGCAACGTGTCGATATTGGTGTGCCCCTGAAGCTGGGCCGGCACGATGGTTTGCTCGAAGAAAATCGCGTCGATCTTCCCGAGCTTGTTAAGGTCCGACATGTGCTGATGAAGCTTGGCGAACGTGCGTCCTCGGGTCGTATGTTCCGAGCCCAGAATCCAGGTCCCGGAATGCGCGCGCTCGTCACCGGGCGCCCAGCACGCCCAGCCGGTCGAACGCTTGCTCAAGTCAAGGCCAAGCACTCTCATGCTGCGGCCCGCCCGTGATTGGGGTGGAAACCGAAATGAGCTTCAGCCGCCTTCCTGGCCGCCTTAGCCTCTTCGAAGTCGCGAAATACGCCGAGGTAACGGACCTTGCCGCCGCCTTTGATGAAGGCCTGCCACTTTGAGACGTTGCGGTTCCAATATACCCCGACGACACCGCTCGTGTTGTCCGAGCGGAGGGCTTGGTTGAGCGAGTTTACTGCGCCAGTGACGTCCCGCAGATTGGTGGGTCGGTTGTCGCCCACACCGCCGTTGATGTGGTCGATTTGCTCTCGCGGCCATTCCCCATGCGCCAGCGCCCAGACCAAGCGGTGCGCGCGGTAAAGACGCCGGAAAATACGGCCGTAGAGATAGCCGTGCGCATCACTATAGGTGAAGGCCTCCTTGCCGGCATGCTTGGCGTTCCAAGCCCTGCAGATCCTGTTCGCACACGGACCCGCATTCGCGAACATCTCTACAGGCCGCGGTAGCCAGTAGAGCTTTCCGGTATCGAAATCGCACCGGACGAGGCGTCGCAGGGTTGGAACGTCCAGCGACATTATTCAGCGGCCTCGGTGAAGGCGCCGGCTTCTTCCGTGTCCGCTTCCTGGTCCCCAGCTAAATCGTTGTCATCAGCCGGAATCGTGGCCAGTGAAGGCCGTGAGGTTTCCCCGATCGGGATTACATTGTCGCTCTGCGCACGTCCCTCCGCCTCGTCCACGAGGTCATGAGGAGCATAAATGTTCAGCGACTTGAGCAGCCCGTTGAGGCACCGCAACTGGTGGTCGCGCTTGCTTTCCTCGGTTTCCGCCAGACGAAACGCGAGGCGTGCCATCTGCGGATCGACGTTCGCCGTGTTTTTCAGTTCTGTGAACGCCTGGGACAGTTCCTGCCCATGCTCGGCCTGCTTGGTCCGGCTGGGCTTGATGTCGTTGAAGTAGATGCGCTTCGCGAGCGCGAAATCCGGTTTCTTGATCTCGACCACCTCGTCAGCGGCCTTGCGTCGCGTGCGTCCCATTGTGTCCTCCTGTGTGTGTGGTGAGCCGGGGCCATCCTTCGCGGGGCTTAGCCGCGCCTCGTCCCGGCCCTCGTTGACGCTTTCGCGCAGGGTGGCCGTTCCAGCCGCCGGCTCGGCCGACTGTTTGAAATCCGGGGGAGGCATCTCGGTCGTGTCGATGTGGGCGTATTCGCCTTGGGCTTCGGCCTGGTCGTGAAGGCGGGCCTCGCCGAGCAGGATTCCGGCCTCTGCGGCGGCCTGTTCGGTCGGCATGTGGGCGCGGCGTTTCGCGAGGTAGAGCGCGAGTTGCAGGGAGCATTGGAGGGTCATGCGGCTGCCTCGAACATATCGCGCGCGGCACGCTTCATCTCGGCGAGGTTCTTGACGGCCTGGCGGAAGTAGCTCGGCTTAAGCTCGATCCCGAGACCGAGGCGACCCATGCGCGCGGCGCAATAAACCTCGCTGCCAATTCCTAAGAACGGGGTCAGCACTGTATCGCCGGGATTGCTCCACAGATCGATGCAGCGCTCGATCACGTCGAGCTGCAAAGGCGCGATGTGCTGTTCGTCTTTCTCGTCTCTGCCGCCGCGATATTGGAGCGTGCGAGATTGATTGATGTCGGTCCAAACCGGCGAAGCGTAGCGCTGCCAAACCTCGATGCTGTACCAGTTGCGACCGTCCGTGGCGGTCGTGTATTTCGCCGGGTCTGGCCCGTCGCCCTCCCCGATATATTGGTGAAAACAACCTGCGACCGGCTCGGGGTTCTCGCCTGGCTTACGGAAGGTGACCACGTAATCGGCGAGCCCCTGCCCGCTGATAGTGCTGTCCTTCACGATCTGCTTGTGAAGCAGCCTGATGCTTTTGGTCCGCTGTTGCGCGACGACCGGATCTTTCCAGATGCAAACCTCGCTATGGAAGATCCAGCCGGCATCCTCGTAGGCGCGGATGACTTCGCCGCGGAAGTCGCGCATGCCGATATGGCCATGCCTGATCTTTGAGGTAGGCAGCTGCATGACGTGGACCGAATGAAGGCGGCCCGGCTTCGTGACGCGCAACAATTCCTGAATCAGGAAGGCGTAATGCTCCCAGAACTTGGCGCCCTCATTGTTCGAAATATCCCGATCAAAGTTCGAGAATTTATAGAGAACCTCGAACGGCGGCGAATGAATGCCGAAGCCGATGCTGTCGCCAGGGATCGCACGGATGATCTCGCACGAGTCCCCTTGGTAAATCGCATATTGTTCGGTGACGACCTGATCGACGGCGCAGATGGTCATGCGGCCTCCAGCCAGCTTGGAAGGTTGACGGGGACGTTCGGCGCGTAACGGGGCGTGTCGCGTACCGAGCCGCGCACAGCCGCGCTGGTGAGGTCAGCCATATGCAAGACCATGGCGGCGGCCATCCGGTCTGCATCCGCCTCCTTGCGCTTGATGTTCGCGACGGTGGCGCCCTCGATCTCCGATGCGATGATGTGGCAATCCACAGGCCGGGTCTGGCCGAAGCGCCAAAAGCGTCGGATTGCCTGGTAGAACTGCTCGAAACTGTCGTTCAGGCCGACGAAGCCGGTCGCGCTGCAATGCTGCCAGTTCATCCCGAACCCACAGATTGGCGGCTTGGTCACTAGCACGCGGATGCGTCCTTCGCTGAAATCGATCAGCTTGCGCTCTTTCTCGCCCTCGCTATCGGACCCGCGCACTTCGACCGCGTCGGATATGCCAGCGGCGATCGCCTCGCTTTCGGCGTTAAGATTGCACCACCACACAAAGGGGCCCGTGGCTGGCGTGACGTCAACAGCCTTGGCGACCCGGTCGGCAACGGTAGCCCGGCGTGCGGTGATCCGCTCGGCAAGCGAAGCCGCCTGCATCGGGAACAGCATGCCGGTGTCGATATTCGGGGCATAGTCGACGCCCACAACATGCTGATGATAGCGGAGCGGCGGAAGGTCGTAGCCCGCATCCGGATAACCGAGGTCGGAGGGCTTGCGGAGCATCACCGCCCACGACGCCATCCAGCGCCAGAAGTCGTTTTCGGCATGCCCTTTCAGGCGCCACTTCTGCGTGTCCCCGCCGTCGTGCGCGAAGAAGGTCGCCAGCATGTCGGTATAGGACATGATCCCGAGGAACTCGGCGTGATTGCCAAGCTCCATAAAGTCGTTCGGGGCGGGCGTGGCGGTCGCCGCGAGCCGGAATGGGATCGACTGACAGGCTTCGATCAAACGGGTGCGATAATGGCCGTCGGTCGATTTAAGGATGCTGCTCTCGTCCAGGATCACCCCGCCGAAGAGGGCGAGCTCGAACTTGTCGAGTTTCTGGTAATTCGTGATGTTGATGCCGGCGGCGCACTCCTCGCCGCTGGCAACCTGCCGGGCTTCGATCCCGAACTTTTCCGCTTCCCGCACGAGTTGAGCGGAGACGGCGAGCGGCGCCAGGTGAAGGATGGGCGCGCCGGTAGCGGCGTTGACAGCTTGCGCCCAGGCCAGCTCCATCAGGCTCTTTCCAAGCCCGGTGCCCGCGAAGAGTGCAGCTCGCCCGCGGCGCAGCGCCCATCGGGTAATGTCGGCCTGATGCGCGAACATGGCCGCGGGAAGATCAGCAGGTGCATCGATGCCGGTGGGCGGATCGGTGATCGCCTTGGACGCAAGGAATGCCTGATAGGCCGGGTCGCTCACGCCGCCATCCCGAGCACGACAGCGGCTTCCCAAACATCGACCAACCCGCGCTCGCGGGCTACACGGTTATAATACGCCATCTGCCGCTTCAGCAGCGCCTCGGTCGCCATCGACGCGCCCAGCTGGTGGCTATCGAACGTGCAATATGGCCGCGCGGTGTTGTCGGGCGATTGCAGGCCAGCAGAGGTGAGCCCGCAGGCAGACGAGCAGAACCGGCGCGCGGCCCACTTCTCGTCGGTGCAGCGCTGGCTCCCGGTCGGGCGGCGATATTCGAGCTCGCATCCTTCGCAGATTTTGACGAGGGGAAGAGCGTCGCTCACCGGTCACCCGCCAGACGCTTGGCCGTCTCGTGGACCAAAGCCTTTTGCTGGGCCTGCTGTTGCGCCCGGGCGTGCAAGCCGCGACGCGAGGGGATGCGGGTTAGGTAGCCGGTGAGCGATTCCGCTTGGGCGCGCCAATGGTCGGACCATTGCTTCTGCCTGCGCGCCTCGATCAGCGCTTCCGCAAGCGCGGTGGAACGGCCCGCGAGAGCCGCGGCACAGTTGCGCCAGCCGATGGCGGCGACGATTCCCCCGGCGGTTGCGAGAACCGCCCATGCGATTGCGGCGATAACGATCATTTCGATTGCCCCTTGTGTTGACCGATCTTACCGAGCCAATCGCCGGTCGCCTGGTGAAGCTGACGGATCATCAGTTCGGCAGGGATGAGCTCCGAATGCACGACGGCGCGGCCGCCCGGGCTGTCGGGGTGCTGGCTTTCGTGCAGCCAGAGCAGGATGCGGGTGATCAGAACGGAGGCATCGTCGACATCGCAGACCGCGGCAGCGTCCACGATACGCTTGCCCTTCGAAGTCATGTAATCGTCGAGCAGCGACGGCTCGGCATCGAACGCCCGGTCGATCGTCTCCATGTCGGGCATTGAGCCCGCGAGCTGCTTGCCCAGGGCGGTCGAGCTAACGTCCAGCTTGTCGGCGAACCCGCCCTTGCCGTGCGCGATGATGCCGCGGTTCCAACCGGCCATCAGGAGCGAATGCAACTCCAGTTTGGTTAATTTGCTGCACTTGCTAACTACAGGACGATCAGAAGGCATTAGTGCCGCCTCCGTTATGAATGACGGTTTCACGATCGGCGAATTGGTCGCCCTCATCCTGCAGCGCTGCGAGCAGGGCCAACTCGTCGACGAAGGCGAGCAAGGCGGTGCCGGCCATGGCGATGCTGGCGGCGAAGAGGAACTTGGCGGCGAGGATCAGGGTCATCGCTCAGGGGTCCAGCCGAGCGATGGTGCAGGTGTCGCAAGCGCAGGCTTTGGCGTCGTGAGGGTTGGCCTCCTCGACCGCGCGCGCTTGGGCTGCGGCGTGGCGCTGCGTGTCGGCGCGCTCTTGCGCGTCGGCTTCCGCCTGGGCGGCCGCGAGGCCGGGGATCGTGATGGGCGGGAGCATTATGCCGCCTCGGCGCGCGCGCGGGGCTTAGCTGCCAGATCGGTCCAGTCCTGCATCTTGATTGCGCCGTCCGTCGCCCGCTCGATCGCGGCCGCAACGTCGAGCGTGGGCGTCAGCTTTCCGCGCCTGAGTTTGTTGACCATGCTGCGATCGCGACTGATCGCGAGAGCAAACTCTGCGTCGCTCGTCCCGGCCTTCAGCAAGTAGGCGTCGAGCGGAGTGTCGGGCTGTTTATCCATGCCGCATGATTGTGCATCTGATGCACATTCGTCAAGCGTTTTGTGTGCAGACTATGCGCACGACCTCGCAGTGCGTTTTGTGCACAATGAACGGATGGACATCGAGTGGTTTCGGGAGCGCAAGCGCGCGCTAAAAATAAACGACACGGCCGTCGGCGCCGCCATTGGCCGCGACCGATCGATCGCTAACCGCCTGGTCAACGGGAAACTGCCATTTGATGTGAAGTTCGTCGAGGGCCTGGCGACCGTATTCAAGGTCACCAGACAGGAGATCCTTGCCCGCGCCGGCGTGCTAGATGCCGACACTATGGTGGTGGAGCAGAATGCTACCCCGTTCCGCCTCGAGGGTGCATCTTTAGAATTGCCCCGGGGCGACTTCCCGATCGTTGGCACCGGGTTAGGTGCGGCGAAGCAGGTCGAAGGTTATGCAATCGAGCAAACAACGCTCAACCGGGCTGACGTGATCGAGCACGTGAAGCGACCCACTATGCTGAACGGCGTTCGGGACGCATATGGCCTCTACGTTCAGGGATCGTCGATGCATCCGAAGCTGCCGGATGGCGAGATGCTGGCCGTCACCACGCGCGGGCCGATCTCGATTGGCGACGACGTCGTGGTATACCTTCGCCCCGAAAATCCAGAGGATGACGACGGTAAGACTGCGCGCGCTGTCTTAGTAAAGGAGCTTGTCCGGCGCACGGCCTCGCATGTCGAGTTGCGACAGTACAGCCCTGCTGCCGACTTCAAGGTCGAAATGAAGGACGTGATCCGCATTGACCGAGTTCTAACCCGCAAGGAGATGATGTCGTGATTCTGGCGCTGGCCATCGCTTTAACCGCGGCGCCCGCCGATGGCGATAAGATTGGAAACTGGACGGTTTCGGTCAGCAAGGATGCGATGACTGATAAGGTCGACTACAGCGCGCATGTTATTACGCCCGATGCTCGGATCGATTTTAGCTGTCCGGTCAGGCGCGGCGTTGAGGCCGCAATAGCTGTGAACACCCGGACCTATCTCGGCGAGACGATCGCCGGCCGCGGCACGTTCGTGGAGTTGGATTTGCGGGGCGATGATGCGCCAGCCGACAAGATCACGGTGCGGGCGGACGGCAGCGGCTTTTCGGCAACGTTCAGCGACGTCGTCAGCACGTTCATGAAAGCCATGACAGGAGCAAGGAGGCTGCGCGGCCGCGTGTTCAGCTACCGTGGCGTTCCGGCAGACTTCGAATTCGACATATCCGGCTTCGATGAAATGCGAGCCCGAATCGAGGGTGCATGCGGCGTTGCTAAATAATGTGCACATGATGCACAAATAGTGCTTGACCTGTTTGTGCATCATGTGCACATAACTCCCACAGCGGTTGATCGCCCTCGGGCCGAAGACGCCGCTCCAACGGGAGTCCAAGCGTGTTCGACCAAACCACCCTTAAAGCGATCCGCGAAGCGCACGACGCCGCGATCGACGAAGCGATGCTCAAGGCCCAACGCGGGTGCTTCGAGTTCGCTTCGATGCCGAACAGCCTCGTCGCGGTCAGCATCTGGCTGAGCTGGCAGCGATTCGCCGCCTTGCCGACCGAGGGCGAGCGCTACTTCGCTTGGCCGCTTGCTCGCGTCCGCCGTTACATGCGCCGCCTGTCTGCCACCGCGCTGGCGGCTGAGATCGAGATGGGTCGGCGGGTCATCTTCGAGGGTGTCGGGCAGCAAGAGCCGTTGCTGAAGTCCGCGCCGGCGAGTGTCGACGGCCAGCCGGTCAGCGCGTTCGAGGCGGAGAAGCTTCGGCAGCTTGGGCGGCGGACGCTTGGTGTGCGGTGGGCGGCATGAATTATCAGGGCAACAGCGCACGCGGCAAAGTAGGCTTCCAGCCTGTCCCGATAGAGGATCGTCTGATGGCTCACACGGCCGTCGTAGGCGAGTGCATCGAATGGGTTGGGCGCCGCAGTGAGAAGGGATACGGGCGCATCCGTTTTCACGGGCGCGACATCGCAGCCCACCGCATCGCGTATGAGGCCGCGATCGGCCCAATCCCGGCTGGGCTGCAGATCGACCATCTGTGTCGCAATCCCCGGTGCGTGAACCCTCTCCACCTGGAGCCGGTCACCGCGAAGGAGAACGTCCGCCGGAGCGAAAGCTTGGCCGCGAAGAACGCCGTCAAGTCGCATTGCAAGCACGGCCACGCGTTTACGCCGGAGAATATCATTCGGAAACGCGGCTACCGCCACTGCCGGATTTGCCAGCGTGCCGCCACGCGCGACTACATGCGCAAGGTGCGGAGCGCGGCGAAATGAACATGCCCCTAAATCTCCGCGACCGCGCCATCGACGTGATCGACACCGCCGACATGGCCGCCGAGCGCCTCACGCGTCTCGTGGGCTCCTCGTTCGCCTGTTGGCGCACGATGGAGAGCGGCAAGGCCCAGCCCCACGCCCTGACCGGCGAAACGCTGGCCGATGTCGAGCGCCAGTTGGCCTGCGCGGCGAACTATGGCGAGACGTTCATGGTGCTGGAAAGCGAGGCGCTGAACCAGCGCGCGACACTCCACGCCTACCGGATCCGTCGGGGCAAGTGGACGGGCCGCTACAATGCCGACCTGACGAAGGCTTATCCGCACGCCGCCGACAAGCTGTTCGCGGTCGAGGTCGCGGTTTTCGAGCCGGTGCAGCCCTGGCGGTACGCGCCTGGGTGTGATCCGGTCGGGCGTGGCAATGTGATCGAGGCTCGGTGATGGACACAATCACCCCCTTCGACACGCACCCGCGCTCCGACATGCCGATCGAGCCAATGGACGAAATTCTCGGCTGGCCGCGCATGAACCGCTTTTCGGTGCGCCTCGCCAAGGCCGTCATCTTCGGCCTGCTCCCGATCTGTTTCATCGCTTGGCTCGTGGCGGGGAAGTCGCTGTGACGCCCCCCTCTCAGGCACCCGCCGCGAGCCAAGATGGCGTAATCGTAACAGGCCACGCGATCGAACGCTGGATCGAGCGCATCAACCCGCGCGCGACCTGGGCCGGTGCCGAGGCTGCGATCCGGAGCCATAGCCTCGCGATCCGCCGCGCCGCGCTGGTCGGCTGCACGTGCGTCAAGCTGGGCGAGGGGATGCGCTTGATCCTGGACGGGGCGCGGGTCGTCACCGTTCTGCCGAAGGGTTGGGTGAACCTGCCCATGAGCGTGCCGCTGGCCGATCGGTGGAAGCTGTGAGCGCGCCGCTGATCAGCGCGCCGGGCGCCTACAGCGATATCGACACGCTCGATTATCACCGGAACCCCAACCTGCTCCCCGCGCCATCCGTGAGCGCGTCGGGCCTGAAAACGCTGCTGTCCAAGTCCCCGCGGCATTTCTGGTTCGACAGTCCGCTGAACCCGGATCGCCCGCCAGAGCAGGATAAGGTGCATTTCAACGTCGGGAAGGCCGCGCACGACATGCTGCTGCTCAGCGAGCGGTGGCCGGAGTGCTACCACATTCTGCCGGAGGGCTACACGGCTCCCAGCAGCCGGACCAAGAACTTCAACGACGACCAGCTTGCGGCGATCGCGGCGAAGGAGGCGGGCAAGACGCTGATCCGCTGGGATGATGCCGCCCTGGTTCGCGGCATGGCGGCTTCGCTGAAGTCCAACCCGCTCGCCGCAGCGGCGCTGGCCAATGGCGAAAGCGAGGTCACGCTATGCTGGCAGGACAAGGAAACCGGCGTCTGGCTCCGTGCCCGGCCCGACTTCCTGCCCCACAAGCGGAAGATCATCCCCGACCTGAAAACGGCGGCTGATGCCAGCCCCAAGGGTTTCCAGCGCACCATCGCCAACTTTGGCTATGCGCAAGCCGCCGCTCTCTATCTCGACGGCATCGCCGCGGTGTTCGGGGACACGCCGACCAACTGGCTGCACCTCGTCATCGAGAAGGAGCCGCCGCACGTCGTGGCGCTCTACGAATTGCCGTCCGAGGATATCGGGCGGGGCCGTTGGCTCAACCGGCGCGCGATCCGGATTTTCGCGGACTGCCTCTCGACCGGGCGTTGGCCTGGGTACGCGGATTCTCCCGTGATGCTCGGCTTGCCGGGCTGGGAGCGTCGCGTCATCGACGAGGCAATCACGCCGGAAGGGGTCGCGTGGGGCGACCGCGACGCCGCCTGAAACCCGAACACTTGAAAGGAACGCAAATGGCTACCGAAGCGCCCGAAAATCTGCCCGCCGTCCAAGCCGCACCCATGTCGTTGCAGCGCGAACGCTATTCCATGCTGAAGGACCAAGCGCGGCTATTCTCGCTGTCCCCGCTGATCCCTGAGCATCTCCGCAAGGGCGGTCCCGACGCTGCGGCGGCGAACTGCATGATCGCGATCCAGATGGCGGAGCGCATGGGCGAGATGCCCTTGGTCGTCCTGCAGAATATCCACATCGTGAACGGCAAGGCGGGCTTCGCGTCTCAATACATGATTGCCCGCGCCAATGCGTCGGGCGTCTTCATGGGCCGGATTAACTGGCGGATCAGGGGCCAGGGCGACGCGCTCGAGGTCGAGGCCTTCGCCACGCTCAAGGAGACCGGGGAAGAGGTGAACTTCACCGCGAGCATGCGGATGGCGAAGGCTGAAGGCTGGACCAGCAACAAGAAATATCAGTCTATGCCGGAGGTGATGCTGCGCTATCGCTCGGCTGCCTTCCTGATCCGCTTCTACGCGCCGGACGTGATGCTTGGCCATCACACCACCGAGGAGATCGAGGACGTTGGTTTTGCCGCCGCGCCTTCGGCCGCGCCCATCACGGCGACCGCGCTCCTTGAACAGGCGCGCGAGGATACACCCGCGGCCGCTTCCGATGTGACCGATGTCGATGTCGACGAGGACACCGGCAAGCCCAACGAGGACCGCGGCGAGGCCGACAGCCAGGTTGCCGACACGATCATCGAGGAGATCGGCAAGCGGCAGAACATCCCTGACCTGAACTCATATGTCTCGGACCAGAAGGACGCGATTGCCACGCTCAGCGAGGAGGATCGCAGCCGGGTCGCGGTGGCTCAGGCTGATCGCGTCGAGGCGATTAAGGGCGGGAAGGGCTGATGGGCCAAGTTGGTATCCTGAACGTCGGAATAGGCGACACGAAGCTCACCTTCGATCCGTCAAAGCCCGATGAGGTCGCGAACGCCTCGCGCATCGTCAAGGACATGCTGCGACGAGGCTACGCAATCTTCATCGAGGTCGGCCGGAACGACAAGGGGCCTATCTACCAACGCGCCCACGACTTCGACGAAGCCACCGCAGAATACATCGTCGTCGGCACTCCCGACGCAGTGGAGCAAGATAATGTCGCATCTGAACCGCCAGCAACGCCGCGCCGAGGCCGCAAAGCGGGCCAAAAGCCAGCGCCACGTCGCGTCGCCGCAAACTCGACCGATGCCATCGCTGTCGCGCGGACGGCAGGCGGCTAGGGCTCTCGATGCCCATGCTCCGCTGCGGGACGCGCTCACTGCAATAGCCGCCGCCCGCGGCGATTGGGCCGGGATTCCGATGCCCTTGGACGGTCAGCGGCTGGTCATAGAGCCGACCTATCCGAAGGCGAAGGAGCTGATGTCGATCGGCAGTTCGACTTCCGCCGACGAGGACGACGGCTGGCGTCTGCGCAACGAATGGTACTCCCACAGCAAGCGCGCCCGAGTTTTGATCATGGAGCGCGACGGCAAGGTTGATTGGGGAATCGTGCCGGCTTTCCATCACATCAAGCTCGACCTCGCGACGCTTGGCTGTTCCGATGTTTGGGGGATCGAGCAGGAGCAGCGCGCCCTTCAGCTTCTCGGCAACATGCTCACCCACCGTCAGTTCAAGCAATATCTGTTGACCGGAATGTTCCTCGAGCGGAGCAAGCGTTCGGGCGTGACCTATCTGTTCCGGCGGCTAAAGCCGACCGTCGCGCTGGCCGCGCACGCTGGCCTGCCTGAAGACAAGGTCGGCATGCGCATACTGTGCGCGCTGTGCATGCACCCTATCGCTTATTATGCGGAATCGTGGGCCGGCGCGATGGTGCCGACAGACGACGTGGTTGCTCATCTGTCGATGATGCGCGGCGATGAGGCGATGTTCTGGCGTCGTTGCAATCAGCATCCGCCGTCGCGGCCCGAGGCAGGGCTATGACGCCGGCCTATCCCCTCCACTGGCCCGACGGCTGGCCTCGCGCGCGCTGGCGCAAGTCCGCACCGTTCAAGGTGCCGCCACAGCAGGCGAAGCGCGAAATGATGGAGGAGCTCGCGCGCCTCGGTGCCAGCGAAGTCATCGTCTCGACCGATCAGCCGCTTAACAAAGACGGGAGCCCCTCGTTGAACCGGCGCTGGGGCGACCCGGGCGTGGCCGTCTATTTCAAGCGCAAGGGCCGCGACGTTGTTCTCGCGTGCGACCAGTACGAGCAGCTCCACGACAACATGCGCGCGATCGGCAAGACCGCCGAGGCCATGCGCGGGATCGAGCGCTGGGGCGCTTCCGACATGCTCGACCGAGCCTTCCGCGGATTCGAGGCGCTGCCCGCGCCGGAGCAATGGTGGCAGGTCCTTGAGATCAGCGAGCAGGCGTCCGCCGACCAGATCGAGGCGGCCTATCGGGCGAAGGCGCGCGCGGCACATCCGGACACGGGCGGCAGCGATGCGGCCATGGCCAGGCTCAACGCGGCGCGGGACCAAGGGCGGAAGGGCTGAGCATGGCAAAAAGGATCGAATCGCTCACCGTAGAGCAGCAGGCCGAACTACCTCGCTTCCGCCAGCGTTATTTAGACCTGGCTTGCGGCGGAGGCCGGATAGACCGCGCCCCGCTCGAAGCCGCGCTTGCTGATGCATATTCCGAGATCGGCAAACCCGCTCCGAAGTTGTTCATTTTCGACAGCCCCGCGGCCTGCATGGTGGCGCTGAAGATATTTAGCCTGCCTGCGGCAGATGTGCTCAGGGGCCAGCTCGGGGACCAGCTCTGGGACCAGCTCTGGGACCAGCTCAGGGACCAGCTCTGGGACCAGCTCTGGGACCAGCTCAGGGACCAGC
>Ga0097621_100002026_pt1 | contig 13858 bp, 13 predicted proteins | sample KBSMisM72_FD_73165 | JGI IMG/M metagenome (GOLD analysis project Ga0097621, IMG submission 73165) | Miscanthus rhizosphere microbial communities from Kellogg Biological Station, Michigan, USA - KBS Miscanthus M7-2 (version 2) (version 2) | ecosystem: Host-associated > Plants > Roots >... | reverse complement strand
GATGCCGCTTCAGGCCGCGTTGCCTTGCTGGCGCTGGGCTTCACTTACAATTCGAGATTCCCAGTCGAGGCTTGGATCGGCCGCTTCCGCAAGGACTTCGGCAACGATCCCCAGGTAACTTTCTACGAGATCCCGATGATTGGCGGCATGGCGCGCGTGGGAAAGTGGTTCATTGACAGCGGCATGCGCAAAGGAACGCCCCGAAGCGATCAGGAAAATGTAATCACCGTCTACGGCGGCACCGATTCCTGGAAACAGCGCGTGGACTACGCGTTACCGGATGCAGCCTATCTGGTTCTGCTCGATAAGCACGGTGCAGTGCGCTGGCGCAATAGCGGTGCGTTCGAGGAAAAAGCCTATAAGGATCTCTATGTCCAGGTGTCGGCTTTGCTTCGTGAACCGTAGCAGCACAATCGAAAGCGGTGGAAAGGAGTGAGTGCAGTGACCTACATATTGCGCCGTGAGCAGTGGATTGCACGCCCCATCGACGAGGTATTTGCCTTCTTCGCCGACGCTCAAAACCTTGAGGAGATTACGCCCCCTTGGCTGGGCTTCAAAATCCTCTCTATGAGTACAGCCTCAATTGAGGAAGGAACCGTGATTCGCTATCGCCTGCGACTACGTGGCATACCTGCGCACTGGCGAACCGATATTTGCCAGTGGGATCCTCCCCATTGCTTCGTCGACGAGCAGACAAAGGGGCCCTATAAGCGATGGCGTCACACGCACAGGTTTGAGGCGGACGGCAGCCGGACAAAGATGATAGACGAAGTGCAGTACTCGCTGCCTTTCGGTGTTCTCGGGCGAATTGTTCACGCGGTGAAAGTACGCAAAGACGTCAACCGGATTTTCGATTACCGCCGTCTGCGAATTGATGCGCGGTTCGGCCAGGTGGGAGAGAATGCAGCATGAAACCCCTTGTTTTGATTGCTGGCGCCACGGGGTATGTAGGCGGGGAGTTGCTGAAAAAGCTCCTAGACGCGGGCTACACACTGCGGTGCCTGGCACGGCGTCCGGAAGCTCTCAGAGCGAAGGCGCTTCCCGGGCTCGAGGTCGTCGAAGGAGATGTTCTTAGTTTCGGATCGGTACGGGCTGCGATGGCCGGCGTCAGCTCAGCCTTTTATTTGGTCCACTCCATGGGCTCGACTCAATCCTTTGAGGAACAGGACCGCACAGGGGCACAAAACTTCGCCAACGCTGCCCGCGACGCTGGGGTTCAGCGAATCATCTATCTCGGTGGCCTTGGCAGCAGTTCAGACCAACTCTCCACGCATTTGCGGAGCCGCCAGGAGGTGGGCGAGATCCTCAGGTCGGTCGGAGTCCCAGTCATCGAGTTCCGCGCATCGGTAGTCATCGGATCGGGCAGCCTTTCTTTTGAAATGATACGCGCGCTGGTGGAGCGGCTTCCGATCATGATCGCGCCGCGCTGGGTTTCCGTCGACGCACAGCCGATCGCAATCGCCGATCTGATCGCCTATCTGCTCGCGGCCATGGACCATCCGATTGACGCCACCGAAATCTTCGAAATCGGAGGCTCGGATCGAGTGTCCTACGGCGGCCTGATGCGGGAATACGCACGACAGCGGGGATTGAAGCGTCTTGTGATCTCCGTGCCATTTCTCACGCCGCGCTTGTCCAGTCTTTGGCTCGGTTTGGTCACTCCCCTCTACGTGCGCGTGGGCCGAAAGCTGATTGACAGCATCCGGCATTCGACAGTCGTGGAAGATCCTCGTGCATTGACCGCGTTCGGTATTCGGCCTTGCGGATTTCGCGAAGCCATTTCGGCCGCCATCAATGCGGACAAAAGGCACCTGAAAACCGATTCCCGAATGATTCGTGTGAACGCATCTCGGGCAGATGCGTTCGCCCCGATTCGTCAAATTGGCGGCGCCAGTGGTTGGTTTTACGCCAACTGGCTGTGGCAACTGCGCGGGTGGATGGACAAGTTAGCCGGAGGGGTTGGAATGAGCCGTGGCCGCCACGATCCAGATTCGCTTTGTGTTGGCGATGTTGTGGACTGTTGGCGCGTGGAGGCGATCGAGCCCGATCACTTCTTGCGCCTTGTCGCGGAGATGAAGCTCCCTGGCCGCGCCAGCCTCGAGTTCGAGGTGACGGGCGATTCCACCGGATCCGTCATTCGCCAAACGGCCTCGTTCGATCCCTTAGGGTTGCTGGGTCGCGTCTACTGGTACTCCGTGCTCCCTTTCCACCACTTCGTCTTCAGCGGCATGCTGCTGGGCATTGCGGTCAGGGTCCGAATCAAGCAATGACCGTTCATTTCGTTCTTCGGGAGTGCTCGCCAGGGTGTCCGGCGAATAACACGCAACCAATGTGAGTCTGAATAGTCAGGCGACAGGAACACAGAAATACGCATGACCTTGGCCGTATAACCGCTTAACGGAACGTGAATTCCTGCGTTGCTGTGGCTGGCAGGTGTACGAGATGGCGACTTTTCGTCCATGTGGCCAAACATGAACTCATTCAACTTTCTGTCCGGAAGCGTGAACCAATCTCTCAGCCGTTTGTCGATCGGTGATCAGGACGTTGATCCACCTGCCCTGCAGTGACGCAAGGATGGCCGGAATCTTCGATTGACCTCCGGCGATGCCCACTACGCGCGGCGAGGATTTGAGAGTGGGTAGATCGATGCCGATGACTCGATCCATGAGGGGAGACTTTACGAGCTTCCCTTTTTCGTCGATGAACTGAAAGCAGATGTCACCGACCGCGCCCGCCCGGCGCAACTGTCGCTGTTCGGTCTCCGAGAAGATGTTTCCACTACTCGCCAGGAGAGGAGATGGCTCAAGTGAGCCGATGCCGACCAGGGCGAGATCGAGTTTGCCAAACAACCGCGCGGCTTCTTTTACGGCAGGATCCCGCGCCAGCACATCCTTTGCCTCGGGGGAGCCGACGACGCCCGGAGCCTGAAGCAGAACTGGAGACGCCCCAACGAGGCCCGCCAGGCGCTGTGCGAGCAACATAGCCTGATAATGAGTGCTTGCACTGCCGACCCCGCCGAGGATCTGCACCACCTTGCCTCCCGCGGCGGACGTGTTCGGATGAAGCATTTCCACCATGGCGAAGAGCGAGCGACTCCAGGAAGAGATGCCGATCACCATTTCCGGCCTGAGAGTGGTTTCCAAATAGAAGGCTGCTGCGGCCCCGAGATCGCGGACTAAGCGCTCTTCATCCCCTTCTGAATCCACTACCACCGCGTCTTTCAGCTGGAATCGAGTTTCCAGCGCATCTTCGAGTTGGGGAAAAAATCCAGCCGGTGTAGCGATGCTGATACGAACGATATGGGCCTCGCGTGCGCGCTTGAGCATACGCGAAATTTTGGACTGATGGATGTTGAGCCGTTCCGTGATCTCCTGCTGCCGAATGCCCTGGTCGTAATACATCCGGGCAACCTTGGCCATCAAGCGCATCTCGTCCAATCTAGACATTCAGTCACGATCCCCAGTTCGGTTGTCAATCTATCGCGTGGCCGGCGCGTGATGATACACGTCCCACCCTAAGTACTTGCCCAAAGCTTCCGATACATTCGCTGCGCAGTGGCTCGATGTCATCGCCGTGTGATGCTCGAATCCATTCTGGCAAATGAAGCGCATTAGTTCCTGCAACTGCGGAATCTGCACCACGGCGCGCGTGCCAAACGTATCCAGGGGATCATTGGTGAAGTTTGCATCGCCAACATATGCGCGGATTCTCCCGGTCGTATCGTCGGTACTCACCCTGCCAAAACTCATGGGGCCGGCCGGGGTGCGGCCAGCGAGTGCGCCTACCGTGTTCTCTTCGCCCAGCATAGTTCCAAGAATGGGAGCCGTGCCGATGCGAATATCCGGCAGAAAGTCCTTTGCCCAATTGCCGCAATGGAACAGGACGCACTTATCTGGATCGTTGCCGTAGTTGTTGTTCCAGTCAACCAATGCGCTGGGCCTTCCGCTCGCCAGTTGCAGCGCATACATGCTCACCACGCCTGCTATATCCACTTCGCATGCGGAGGGCATCATCTGCTCGGACATCATGCTCATGATGGTGCAAACATTGACGCCGAAATTCTTCTGCAACGAACTCCAGCACTGAATCGCGGTTGCCGACAGTCCGAGGGAGAGCATCCAATCATCGGTTACCAGGGCAAATTTCGCCATTTTTACAAGAGACTCGACCGGAGCGGAAGAGCTGTCGGCATAGCCGCGAATCTGTTCGACGCGCTGCTTGACCCGCGGATCGTCGTCGGCAATTCTTGCAGCGTTTCCGAAGACCTCGGAAAGATCGATCGTGTTCACCGAAATGCCGGCAGCTTCAAGAAGCTTTTCGCTATACCGGGTGGTGTTGAAGGCATTTGGGCGCGCGCCAACTGCCCCAATGCGGACCCGGCGCATGCCACGAACGACCCGGCAGACAGCGAAGAAACTTCTCAAGTCATCCTGGAAGAGATCAGATTTCAGGGACGTGGTGTGATTGCGCGTCAGTGAGAATTTGTAACCATATTGGCGCAAGTTATTGCATACCGAAATCTTGCCGCAGTATGCATCGCGCCGGCGTTCGAGCCCAAATTGATCCAGATCGTCCGGGCAGGCTTGCACCAGAATCGGCACGTTCGATTCCGAGAGGCGGATCGCGTCGGCCACTCCCTTTTCATCGCCAAAATTTGGGAGGCATATAAGAATGCCTTCGATGCGGGCACGGTTTGTGTGGAAGAGCTCACCACACTTCACGGCATCTGCCCAGGTTTCAACGGCACCGAGCTTGGAATCGGTTTCGGTCAGCCAGACCGGTTCGACCTCGAGTGCCCTGAAGACGGCGATGAGATCGCGTCGCGCCTCTGAAATCAGCGCATCCGGAAAGAAATCGCGATTACAAAGAATGACTCCCAATGTGATGGACATCCCGCCTTCACCTCACCTTCTCAAATTCGCCGTAATCGGCGGCATTCTGCTGCGTGACCAGGTCACAGGCGATCACCTGGCGTTCGGGCTTGCCGGTGTTGCCGGCGTGAAGAAATTGATGTGCTTCGTCAACGGCCAGCCGGGCGATCAGTACCGCGGGTTGCAGAGCCGTGGCGCGTATACTTCCGGTCCGAATCGCCGCTATAGCATCCGGGCTTCCATCGAAACCGATGATGACGATGTCCTTCAGCCCGGCCGTCTTAACCGCCGCTGCCGCGCCCAGCGCCATCGTGTCATTGCCGGCAATGATGCCGCGAATGTCGGCATGTGCCTGTAGCATGGTTTCCGTCTTTTCGAATGCTTCCGACTGAGACCAGTTCGCCGACTGTGCTACTACTCTGCGGAGATCGGGTTGAGCATCGAGTATCGAGTGGAAGCCCTGAGTCCGAACCTGCGCGTTGGTATCCGACTCGCGGCCCAACAGCTCTGCATAGCCGCCCTTTGGTCCGATGGCACGGACAAATTCTTCAGCCGCGATCCGCGCGCCCTGATAGTTGTCCGCAATGATTTGTGCCTTGGCAATCCCATCGGCCGCGATTTCTCGGTCGATGAGGAAGCAGGGGATGCCTGCCCGCGTGGCACGGCGCACTGCAGCTATGGACGAGTCCGCACCGGCGTTATCCAGGATGATGGCCGCGGCATTCGATGCAATCGCCGCGTCGATGAGGTTGTCCTGCCGATAAGCATCGTCGTTGTGAGCATCAACCCGCACCCGATAACCAAGGGATCGCGCACGGGCTGCCGCCGCGTCGCCTTCAGATTTGAAAAAAGGGTTGTCTTGCGAGGGGATGAGAATGACGATCAGCGGTCGGGACATTTCGCCGCTATGACAAGCTGCAATCGTCAGCAGCAACAATGCCGCCGTCCATATTGCCAGGCTGCGACGAGTTCCTGGCATCACCTTGCTCCCTGGCCGGCGTCATCGAGGTACGGCAAAAAGCGCGCCTGAAGCCGCGACTGCAATTGATCCACGGCGACCGCAAGAACAATGACCAGCCCCTTGATCACCATCTGCCAAAATTCAGATACGCCCAGCATCACCAGCCCATCAGAAAGGACGCCAATTACAAAGGCACCAATCAATGATCCCAGGATGGAGCCCCTCCCGCCCATCAGGGAGGTTCCCCCGAGCACTACGGCGGCAATGGCATTCAGTTCGAAGCTCTCGCCAGTTGCCGGGTGCGCCGCCTCTAATTGGGAAGCGATGATGAGACCCACGACCGCTGCACACAGGGATGAAGCCGCGTAGGTGAAGATCTTGACTCTGGACACGGGAATACCAGCCAGGCGCGCGGCCCGTTCATTGCCTCCCACCGCATAGATACGACGGCCGAGTGGCGTCTTGACCGCGATTGCCCAGGCAATGCCAAAGAGTGCCATCATGATCCAGACCGGTAACGGCAACCCAAGAAAAGCTTGCTGGCCGAGTTGCGTAAAGCCTGTATTGCCGCGCGCGACCTGGCCTGCAAGGTTCGGGAAGGTCTTTCCATTCGATAGCAACAGAGCCGCGCCACGTGCGATGTACAGCGTACCCAGCGTCGCAATGAATGGCGCAACGCCTGCTTTCGCCACCATCCATCCATTCAGAATTCCAATTGCTAAGCACACAAGGAGTGTGATCAGGATGAGAAGCACAACGGGCGGGAAGTGGGCAACTCCGTTCAAGTAGATTCCTTGCGTCAGCAGGTAACCGGCCACCATTCCACTCAGCCCGGCAACTGAGCCCACCGAGAGATCGATGCCACCAGTGAGAACAACAAATGTCATGCCGATGGCGAGGATCGCTGAGATAGCGACATGCTTGGTCAGAATGGCCAGGTTGTTGGTAGTCAGGAACGAAGGAGCCAACGAGGAGAAAAGAATCACCAGCGCAATCAGTACGAACCAGGCACGAGCTCGAAGGGCAAACAGGATCGCTCGCGCGGACGTGCGTGCGGCGCGGCTGGCAGGACGGAGAGGAAGGCTGGCGGATGTCATTCGGGTTGAACTCCGGAGATCGGAATGGACTGGGCAGCTACAACCGGGCTTGCCGCGGCGAACAAGGATTCATCGGTAATCTCGCTCCTTGAAAGCTCTCGTGATATTTGGCCCTGGCAGAGAACCAGGGCTCGGTCCGCCAGGGCGCGCGTTTCCTCAATCTCTGACGATGTGAAGAGAATGCCAATCCCCTTCGCCGCGAGCCTTCGAAGAATCTGGTAGATCTCCTCTTTCGCCCCCACGTCCACGCCGCGCGTCGGTTCATCCAGAAGCAAAAGGGATGGATTGCGCATAAGACAGCGAGCGATGAGGACCTTTTGTTGGTTGCCTCCGGAAAGAGTCGTCACCGGCAACTCAAGATCGCCGGCGACAACGCCTAACTCATCCACGAGCGCACGCACGCGACCCAACTGCCCCTTTCGCGAAATAAGCATCCCATGCAAGGAGCCGATGGCAATGTTTTCGCGGATCGACAAATCCGGAATGAGCCCATCTCTTTGACGATCCTCGGGAACGAGAGCAATTCCTGCCCTGCCCGCGCTAGAGATGTTGGAGATGTCGATGTCCTTCCCGTTCAGTTGCGCAGTGCCTGCATACACCGTCCGCGCTCCTGCAATTGCTTCGAGCAATTCAGTTCTGCCTGCACCCAGCAGTCCATAAATACCGAGAATCTCCCCCCGATCCAGTCTGAAGCAGATATCGTGAAGTAGCGCCTGGGCATTCTGATCACGCGCTGAAACGCCAAGCGAAAGTCCACTGACCTCCAGCACCGCGGGCGCTTGCGTTTCGGGAACACTGCGCTGGGCTTGATGACTGATATCCCGGCCCGACATCCGCTCAACGATCCACTGTCGAGAGACTTTATCACGTGGTGCTTCACCCACCGCGCGGCCCGAGCGGAGAACAGTAAACCAGTCACCCAGATGCAGCAACTCATGCAGGCGGTGGGAAATATAGATGATGGTAACCCCGGAGCGCTTGAGATCTGCGATGACCTGAAAAAGAGAATGAGTCTCGCGCGCCGAAAGTGCTGAAGTTGGCTCATCCAGAATCAGAACCTTCGCTCCCTGATCCAGAGTGCGCGCCACTTCAACAATCTGCCGACAACCGAGTGAGAGTCGCGCGACCGGCGTGCGCACCGGCATAGGCATGCGCAGAGTCTCCAGAGCTTTCGTCGACCGAACATCTTCTTCTCGCCGATTGAGGAAGAAGGCTGCCTTCACCCGTTCGCGCCCGGCAAAGATGTTCTCGCTCACGTCGAGATTGGATAGAACCGAAAGCTCCTGGTGCACAATGCTGATTCCCAGGTCTGCGGCCTCGCGCGGCGAGCGCACCCGTATGGGAGTTCCTTCGAGCAGAAGCTGGCCGGCGTCAGCCGCCTCGATACCCGCCAGGATACGCATGAGGGTTGACTTGCCCGCGCCATTCTCGCCGATCAACACATTGACCTGATTGCGATGAACGCGGAAGGTCACGTCATCGAGGGCGATCGTGCCCGGATAGCGCTTGGTGATGGAGCGAGCTTCCAGAACGATCTCATCTGAAGACGAGGTCATGAGCCTTCCTCCATGATGAGACGCGCCCGCCTCACGGCGCTCTTCCAACCCGAGTAAAGACGGCGACGCTCCGCCTCTTCCATGCTGGGCGCGAACGAATCGACGGCATGAGGTAGTTGGGCCAACTCCGCGAAACTCGTCCACCACCCAAGCGCCAGTCCGGCCATCCACGCCGCGCCGATGGCCGACAGCTCCTCATTCACCGCGCGGAACACAGGCTTCCCCAGAATATCCGCCTGCAGTTGCATCAATTCGCTGTTCCGAGTGGCTCCCCCATCGGCGTGCAAGGCTGGCAGATCCAGGCCGGAGGCATCTTTCATGGCCATGAAAACATCCGCTACCTGGTACGCGATGGCTTCCACTGCTGCCCGTGCAAGATGAGCACCAGTATGAGCGCGGCCCAGACCCGTGATCGTTCCGCGCGCCGCAGCGTCCCAATGCGGCGCCCCCAGTCCCACCATCGCCGGCACAAAGTACACGCCGGCTGCGTCGGTTACTGTAGCAGCCAGGCTCGCAGCCTGTTGTGCCGGGTCCGCCAGTTGCAGAAATTCACCAACCCACTGTACTGCTGAGCCGGTCATTGCGATGTTTCCTTCCAGCGCAAACTGCGTTTGGCCATCGATTGACCAGGCAATTGTCCGAGCGAGGGGCGGCGTATCGGCGGGGAGTTCCTGCGTCAGCGACATCAATGAAGAGCCCGTTCCGTAAGTCGCTTTCGCCGTGCCTGCCGAGTAACTTCCGTGTCCAAACAGTGCCGCGTGGGAGTCACCGATCGCTGCCAGGATTGGGACGTCTTCAAGGCCGTGGACACCCTTGCATGTTCCGAAATGACCGGAAGACGGCCGCAATTCGGGCATGGAGGCAACAGGAATCCCAAACAGGTTCAGCAATTCGCGATCCCACGTCAGCCGATCCAGATTCAGCAGCCCTGTGCGCGATGCGTTCGAGAGGTCAGTCGCATGCAATGAGCCCTTCGTGAATTGATGTACCAGCCAGCTATCCACCGTTCCCAACCGAAGTCCGCCCGATCCCGCAAGCTCCTGTGTCGCTGCATGATTCTCCAGCAGCCACGCCCACTTTCCTGCGCTGATCAGAGTCGCAAGCGGCAGTCCCGTCTTCGCGCGAATCGTTCCTGCAAGAGGTTCCAGCCGCCGACAGATTTCCGCGGAGCGCCCGCACTGCCAACTGATGGCCTGCGCAATCGTTCTTCCCGTCTCCGCATCCCATGCCAGCGCCGTCTCGCGTTGGTTTGAAATGGCCACGGCCTCGATCGCTTCGCCCGTTTGTCCTACAAACTCCACGCAATCGCCAATTGCCTTGCAGACGGACTCCCAAAGCTTGAGCGGATCCTGCTCCACGTGTCCGTGCATGCCATGAACCAGAGCCACAGGCCACGAGGCTCGAAAGACCGGCTCGCCCGTCCGCGCCACCAGCAGAGCTTTGGTGTTCGTCGTGCCTTGATCGATGGCAAGGATCAATCCGGAAGGCATTCAGCCCTTCTCCCCCAGAAGATCAAGGGCCGCGTTGTAGATTCCAGCGGCGGTCAACCCGAAATGCTGCAGCAAGAACTCCGCCGAGCCCGTGGGAGCAAAGACGCCCGGCACGCCCAGAATGCGCATCGGCGCAGGATGATTGACGGCCAGAATCTCTGCCACGGCGCCTCCGAGGCCGCCCGCTGCAAGTGCCTCTTCCGCCGTCACAATTCCACGCGTCGAGCGCGCCGCATCCAACACTGCGTCCACATCCATTGGGCTCATACTACTCATATTCAGCACCCGGGCATGAATTCCGCGCTTTGCCAGCAAGTCAGCAGCGTCCAGTGCGCGCGACACCATCACACCATTGGCCATCAATGTCACGTCATCGCCCTGCCGCAGCGTGTGGGCCTTGCCCAGCGTGAACTCAAAACCTTCCGCGTGCACCGCACGAACTGGCATGCGGCTGATTCGTAGAAACATCGGACCCTTGTGCCCCAGCGAGTAATGCATGGCAGCTGCTGTTTCAGCCGGATCGGCAGGAACTACAACCGCAAGATTTGGAATGATGCGCGTCCAGGCCAGGTCTTCAATGGAATGATGCGTCGGTCCTAGCTCTCCGTAGGCCATTCCCGAAGACATGCCGCACAATCGCACATTCGACTTCGAATAACCCAGATCCACCTTTACCTGTTCCATCGCCCGCGCAGTCAAAAAGCACGATGCTGCGCACGCAAAGGGGATCATGCCGCCATTGGCCAATCCCGCGGCCACGCCCACCAGGTTTTGCTCAGCAATGCCCACATTTACAAAACGCTCAGGAAACTTCTGGCTGAACGATTTCAGCTTTGTCGAAGAAACAGAATCGCTCACCAGTGCGCAAACCCGCTCGTCCGCTGCCGCCATCGCTTCCAGCGCCAGTGAATAGGCGTCGCGACAGTCGTAGAGTTTCACTTCGTGCGAGGGTGTCCCCACCACCCCCAATGCGTCGCTCACTTTGTCACCTCTAGGCCAAGCTCTGCCGCAGCCTGCACAAGTTGATCGCTTGTTGGTACTCCGTGATGCCATGCGGGCTTGTTCTCCGCGAAGGAGATACCTTTGCCTTTGATCGTGTTGGCAACGATGCACGTGGGCTTTCCCTTTTCGAGAGGTAGGCTTGCAAAGCAACTCAGCAGCGCTTCATGATCGTGCCCGTCCAACTCGACGACCGCGAATCCGAATGCTTTCCATTTCGCTCCCATAGGATCCATGCGGATAATCTTGTCGGTGAAATCTCCCTGCTGGATGCGGTTGCGATCGACGATTACAACAAGGTTGTCGAGCCCATACTGCTGGGCTGTCATCGCCGCCTCCCAGTTTGAGCCCTCATTCAGCTCGCCATCTCCCGTCAACACAAAGGTCCGCCACGATTCCCCGCGCATCCTTGCCGCCAGAGCGCAGCCCACTGCAATCGGCAGCCCGTGCCCCAGCGGGCCTGTGTTGGCTTCCACTCCGGGCAGTTTATTGCGATCCGGATGCCCATTCAGCATCGACAGCGGATCCATGAAGCTCCCCAGCATTGTGTGCGGAAAGAACCCCCGGAATGCCAGTGCCGAGTAAAACGCTCCGGAACAGTGACCCTTGCTCATCACAAACCGGTCGCGCTGCGGCCAGTCTGGTTCTGCGGGATTCACCTTGAGTACATTGCCGAGATAAAGCGTGGCGAGAATATCCGACGCCGACAGATCGCCCCCGGTATGGCCCAGCCCCGAGTGATGCGTCATCATCATCGCGCTCAACCGGATCTCGTTCGCGCTACGCTGCAACTCCCTTGTCTTCGCCTGAAGAGAGGCCCGCTCATCAATCAACTTCCCGTCGGTCATCTCTGCTCCTTCACAGTGCATATTTATGCATCACTGCGTTATGTTGTAATCTCACTATGAACCGGACAGCATCCACTGTCAAATCCGCACAGCTCTCAAACTGAACGTCAGCCCGCAATCCGCGCTTGCAAACGGAGGAGAAAATGACAAAGCTGCTAGGCGTTATTCCATGCCATGGCGAAGGCGTTGTGCACATCATTCTCGAAGTCACCGACGAAGGCACACCGAGCCTGACGTCCTACCGCCGCATCATTCTTCACGTGCGGCCCCAGACCAACGATCCTTCTGCGCAAAAATGAAAGGAGAGGGAGCAGAGCGCTTATAAAAACCGGCGGATGCCAGGCGGCAGCGGAATTGCGCTCATCCCAAATAGCTCTGACGCCGAAGGGATATGCAATTCACCTCGACTCGGTGAAGCGTCCCGAAGAAGGGCGAATAAGATCACACGTTGGAGTGCGGGCTATGGGTATGAATAGACTGATTTAGTCGGGTTTATCTAGTTGGGCTGCTTCTACCGCGTCTTTCCCCGGGGCTGCTTCAGTCATCGCTACAATGGTCAGATCGACGGGCACGGAGGTGTCCTTCACCTCGCGGTCGGCAGGCTCTAGGGCCTCGGCGGCTTCGAGGTCGGCGATACGACTCAGGAGAATACGCTTGAATTCGGCCATCGCAGGTTCGTCGTCCACAGACTCGAAGTTCTGCTCTAGCGTCTGCAGAGTGAGACGAAGATTCTCTATGGCTTCTCTGGTTGGTCGAAGAGTCATTGGTTAGGTGGGATGCCGCAAACTAGCTTGGTGTTACCTGGTCGGTTGCATCTATGGCTCTTGTTCGAGAGACCGAATCTGCGATCCGCCGTTGATATCGGGAGGGTGCGCACCTTCGAGTTCAGCAATGGCTGTCAAAAGCGTGCGCTCCACGTCGTGCAGCGCAGCGCTTTTTTGGGCGTGCTTTGCGTAGTGCTTCATTAAGTAAAGGGTGCTGCGGAAGATGTTCACAAGTTTCTCACAGGAGTCAGCGTCCATGAAGCGCACCTCCCAACTAACCAAGAGGGCTGCAAAGAAGCGACACTGGGAAGACCGCAGCCTGAATAACGCAATTTCTAGCGGGATCGAGAAGGTTTCTATAAACGTGCAATCTCCGCTTGGATCTTTGATGCTCTCACCCAGATAAAGAGTTGCTACGGCAGGTCGAGGCGATCAAGAATTAGATGCTGGCGGGCGGTTTGGCAAGCCGAGCTAGACTACGGTTGCTTCTTTGAGGTCGGCGATGCGTAGCAGAAGGATCCTCTGTCAGCGCGCGAATCCTGATGGAGTTCGGTGTTCTTCTCGAAGTCTCGGAGGTTAGACGAATGCTCTCGATTAACTGTTCGCTGTCCGAGGTCCCATCGGTTGTCCAACGATGCAGCGGCACTCTCAAAGGATGTTAGGCGGTCGAGATTTCGATCTCGTCCAAGTGCTTACGATCTTCCGCGAAGCTTTGCCGAGAGAATCGGCAGGTCCCCTTCTGCTGCTCACTCGCGAGCATCCCGATAGAGACACTGGCTGATTTCTATTTTGGTCTGTGATCGTTGCAGAGCCTGTCGAGGATCAGCTGTGGATGGACTGGCTTTGCGAGCACTTCGAAATCGTGGCCAAGAGCCCTGGCCTCCAGCATTAAATGGCTCGTATCGTTGTTTCCGGACATGAGCAGGATTTTGCACTCGGGATGCCGGTGGCGAAATGCTATTGCGAGTTCAATTCCATTCATGGGGTGCATTATTACGTCGCTGAGCAAATGGTCGAATGGTTGAATGGACGCAAGTTGAACTGCTCGCTGGGCGCTGTAGGTAGCGACTGCCGGGAAGCCATGGATATTCAAAATCTGTGTGAGGGTGTCGGCAATTACTTTGTCGTCGTCGACAACCAGTACTTGGGGCTTGCTCTCGGTGCTCATCACTCCTCGACTTCGCTGGCGCTGTTGTTGGCGTTACCACAAGATCTTGGGGTAGCTGTGATTGGTTCACTTGACTACGAAAGGAAAATCATCGTCTGCTTGAT
>Ga0097621_100002022_pt1 | contig 13867 bp, 7 predicted proteins | sample KBSMisM72_FD_73165 | JGI IMG/M metagenome (GOLD analysis project Ga0097621, IMG submission 73165) | Miscanthus rhizosphere microbial communities from Kellogg Biological Station, Michigan, USA - KBS Miscanthus M7-2 (version 2) (version 2) | ecosystem: Host-associated > Plants > Roots >... | reverse complement strand
TTGAAGGAGCGACCAACCTTGCGGTTGCTGAGAACGTTATTCCTCTCTGTGAATTAGCTAAAGGTTTGGAAGAAGCCGGAGAATTCGAGCAAGCAGTAGACACTCTTCGTCCGTTTTGGACCAGTTTGGGTGAGCGACCAAACACCACGAGCCTTGAACCTCAGGCGAAAGCCGAGTTGCTCTTACGGTCCGGTGCCTTGACCGGCTGGCTGGGAAGTGCGAAGCAGCTAACCGGCAGTCAGGACCTCGCGAAGGACTTAATCAGTGAAAGCGCAACTCTGTTTTCCCAGCTTGGGATGGTTGAAAAGACGGCGGAAGCACATGTTGACTTAGCGATTTGTTACTGGCGTGAAGGCGGGCTCGACGAAGCTCGAATTACTTTGAAGCACGTGCTCGAAACTCTCGGAAATCAAGAGAGCGAACAGCGGCTTCGAGCACTCCTAAATATCGCTATCATCGAGAAGGTTGCAGCACGAGACCTTGAGGCACTGAGAATCTACAAAGAAGCTGCACCATTGTTCGATCGAAGCACGAACCATGCACTGAAAGGAAAGTTCCACAACTCGTATGCGACGCTTTTGAAGAGCCTTGCTGCCGCAGACAATAGCACCGAGTATGTTGACAGCGCACTTGTAGAGTTCACTGCAGCCGGTTTTCATTTTGAACAAGCGGGTCATAAGCGCTTCCAGGCACGCGTGGAGAACAACGTAGGTTTTCTTTTCGGCGAGATCGGTCGTTACTCAGAGGCTCACGAGCACCTGGCTCGTGCTCATGATTTGCTCATGAGTCTTGGTGATCAGGGCGGTGTTGCTAACTCTGATGACACTCGAGCGCAAGTCTTCTTGATGGAAGGAAAGTATAGAGAGGCTGAAAAGATTGCTTCATCTGCCGTTAGAACACTTACACTTGGCGGCGAACAGACGATACTGGTCGAGTCTCTGACCACGAAGGCGAAAGCCCTTGCTCGGCTCGAACAAACGGAACTCGCCCGCACGACTCTGGACCAGGCGATCGATATTGCCCAGCGGGCCGGGGATCCTCATCGCGGCGGCATCGCGGCCTTGAGCGCTATAGAAGAACTTGGAACTACACTAACCTCCGATACTTTGCTCCAATACTATCGAACTGCTGAATCGTTACTAGCACAGTCTCAGAACGGTAGAATAAAGATGCGTCTTGGTGAGTGCGCTCGTCGAGTCTTATCGTCAGAACTCAATGCGGCAGGGGAGTCGGCAACAACTGAAGCCCCAACAATGGGGAGCGGGTTTTCTCTGGATACCGAGGTGCTTCGTTACGAGGGCATTTTGATTCGTCAGGCTCTCCAAATATCTGACGGCAGCGTCACACGCGCCGCGCGTTTACTTGGCGTTACGCATCAAGGCCTGGCTTTCATTCTTAACGGACGTCATAGCGACTTACTCTCAATTCGCACACCCGTTAAGCGTCGCCGCAAGAGCATCATTCGTTTTCACTGAAGACCAAAAAACATTAGAAAATAGCGCTGCCTTCTGAATGGAGGCAGCGCTATTCTCATATTTGTGCTCTAACAACAGTTCTCTTATCATCGGCTGCCATCGATACCCTGACATTTTGAGCGAAACTATGAAAACTGCAATTAGCCCCCTGGTCTTAATTCTTCTTATCGTCTCGATAGCCATTGCACAAAAACCCAGACGAGGAACTGTGCAACAAAAACCACCGACTGCGGTTACTCCTCAGGCCACTCCAGCGACTGCGAAGCCTACTGAGGCCCCTAAGGTTAAGGCCGCGGTTGTTCCTGTTCAGTTGGTAACAGTGAATGGACAGACTTTGACCACAGCAGGACTCCAACCTGAGCTCATGAACCAAATAGACACTGTTGACGACAGGATCGCCCAGGCAAAACGAACTGTGCTGGATCTACAGATCAACACCATGCTTCTGGACCTAGAGGCAAAAAAGCGCCACATCACTAGCCATCAGCTCTACGAACTGGAAGTAACAAAGCGGATTGCGCCTGCGACCCCCGCCCAGGTAAAGCAGTTTATTGACGACAACAAAGACCAGTTCGCCGGGATGGATTTGGCCACGGCTACACCGCAAGCCGAAGCGATTATTCACGACGAATATGAAAGCAGACTAGGTGACGCACTGGTGGATCGTTTGAAGAAGACGACCCCCGTTGTGATCGGCGTAGATGTGACAACTCCGAATCTTGGTGGCGAAGCAGTCCTGGCGACCATCGGAGGCGTACCCTTGAAAGCAGTAGTCTTGAACGAGCGATTGAAACCTATCATCTACCGAATTCGCTCTGAAGCCTACGACATTGAGAAGAGTGAAGCGGATCGAATGGTTGACGATATGTTGTTGATTGCTGAGGCAAATCGGCGAAACATAGGGTCCGACGAAATCATTAGAACAGAGGTTAGTAATAAGATTCGCACTCCGACTGATGCTGAAGTCGAAAAGTTTTACGCCGACAACAAGGCTCGCATTGGCGGCGATCTCAACACCGTTCGGAATCAGATAGCAAACTACCTTCAGGAACAAGAACGATTGCGACTGGAGAAAGAACTGTCTGATCGATTGCGCAAGGGTGCAGACATTCGCTGGCTAATTAACGAACCAATTGCCCCGGTCCAGGTCATCAGTGTCGATGACGATCCATCAATTGGTCCTGCTGATGCTCCGGTCACAATCGTAGAGTTCACTGACTTTCAGTGTCCTGCTTGTGCCGCGATGTATCCGGTCCTGGATGAAGTGTTGAAGTCGTACGGAAACAAGGTGCGATTTGTCATTCGCGACTACCCACTGCAACAACACGAATGGGCACGCAAGGCCGCCGAAGCAGCAAACGCGGCAAGAGCGCAGGGAAAGTTCTTTGAATACGCGGCGCTCTTGTTTCAGAGACAGAAGGCCCTGGATGTTCCTTCTTTGAAAAAGTATGCAAGTGAGTTGGGTCTAAATCGAGCAAAGTTTGACGCTGAACTCGACAAAGGTATTTACGCCGAGGAAGTAAAGCACGACATCTCTGACGGTGAAATCTATGGTGTCGGAAGCACGCCGTCGATCTTCATCAACGGCGTGCTGTTGAAAACGCTGACCGCTGAAGCCTTGCGGGAAGCAATCGATCGCGCGGCGGCCGCAGCAAGCAAGGCTCCCGCTTCTGCCAACTAATCTAGGGTGCCGGTTTCTTCTTATCAAAAACGCTACAGGCCTGGTATGCACCAGTCGGATCGATAGCGGTCCTGCCCTCCTCGATGTTTTTGATAATCCCTTCTTTATCGACCACGAAGGTTGCTCGCGCCGCGTATCCAGTGTTCTCATCGAGCAGCCCGTAGTCTTTTACTACTTTTCTCTTCCAGTCACTTAACAAGGGAAACGACACACCGATGTCTTCGGCAAATCTACGATTCGCCGGAGAGCTGTCCATACTGATTCCAAGGATTTGAGTATTTGCTTCATCGAATTTGGCGATATCAGCCTGATACGCCTTAAGCTCCTTCGTTCAACCTCCTGTGAACGCGAGCACGTAGAAAGCAAGTACGACGTTTTTCTGACCCTTGAAATCAGAAAGCTTCACTGCTTTGCCGGTCGTATCGGTTAATGTGAAATCTGGTGCTGTCTGGCCCACCTTTAAATGAGTTTTCGGCGGGGCAGGTGGGTTTGCACCCTGCGCTGGTTGCTGTGGCTTAGTTTCTTGTGCGTGAACAAGCAAAGCCAGTGTCAACAACAGCATCGTTAAGTGAATGATTCTTCGTGCCATCGGCTGTCTCCTTGGTATCGGTAGTTGATTGGATTCGAACAAACCAGCCTTTTCGATTTGTTCGCTTGCGTGACGCTTCCGTAAACTTCTCTCGCTAACGTGACAAAGATAGGACGGAATTACCGAAGCGAAGCATAATATTCGAGTTGGACGGGATCAAGGGTGATCCGCGTGGAGGAATGAGTAAATGGGGATCTCGTTGAAGGCCGAGCGTCTTAAACGGTACAAAGATGTAGCTCTGCTCCTCATCAAGTATGGCCGCTCAGACTTGATTAGTCAGGCTGGCTTAGAAGACAGCGTACTCCCCGAAGAAATGGTTATCTCGAGCGCGGCGTCTGCCGAGGAACTTGCGACCGATCTTGAAAAACTCGGACCGACATTCATCAAGCTGGGTCAACTGCTCTCCACCAGGGCAGACTTGTTACCAACGCCATACCTCGATGCCTTGAGCAGACTTCAGGACCAGATCGGACCATTCAACTTTGATGAGGTGGAACGGATTGTTTCCAGTGAGATAGGTGTCAGGCTTTCAAAAGCTTTTTCTGATTTCGAACCGACACCGATCGCGGCAGCTTCGTTGGCCCAGGTTCACCGCGCCTGTATGCGCGATGGTCGAGCAGTGGTCGTTAAGGTCCAGCGTCCGAATATTCGAGAACTGATCGTCGATGACCTGGATGCATTAGGCGAGATTGCACAGTTTCTTGATTCTCATACGGAACTGGGAAGGCGATACGAGTTTGAAAACATGCTCTCAGATTTACGTAAGAGCCTGCTTCGCGAACTTGACTTCACAGTCGAAGCGCAAAACCTCGTTACCATCGGACAGAACCTTGAGGAGTTTGATGACATCGTCATACCCGAGCCGATTGACGACTACACTACCACGCGCGTTCTCACCATGGAGTACATTGCAGGTAAGAAGATTACTACGCTGAGTCCGCTGCGATTACTCGAAATTGATGGACCGGGACTCGCAGACGATCTATTTCGAGCCTACCTAAAACAGATGCTCGTTGACGGTCTGTTTCATGGCGATCCACATCCAGGCAACGTGTTTCTAATGGACGATGATCGTATCGCTCTTCTCGACCTGGGAATGGTTGGCCGGTTAACGAGAACCTTTCAGGACAACCTGCTGCGTCTCCTGTTAGCCATTAGCGAAGGCAGAGGTGAACTCGCGGCCGAAGCCGCTATCAAGATGGGTGAACCAAAGAAAGACTTCGACCAGCATTCCTTCACTAGTCGCATTACCGATCTTGTAGCAGACAATCGCGACGCGGTCTTGAGCCGTCTAAATGCTGGAATGGTCACTTTAGAAATAGCCAAGATCTCTGCTGATTGTTGGTTCCGCTTACCGTCTGAATTCACAATGATTGCGAAAGCGCTGATGAACCTCGATCGCGTTGTTTACACCCTTGATCCCACTTTCGATCCCAATGCCATTATTCGCGAGCAATCAAGTGAGATATTGAATCAAAATCTCCTTCGCAGTGTTTCACCCAGTAGTCTCCTGTCGGGCGCCGTCGATGTTAAGGAGTTTGCGGAGAAACTTCCGATGCGCGTTAACCGCATTCTCGACGCGGTTGGAAACAACGAACTGCGCCTGAAGGTCGACGCAATTGATGAACGGATTGTGCTCGACGGCCTGCAGAAAATTGCAAATCGCATCACGCTGGGACTCGTGGTGGCAGCGTTGATCGTGGGTGCAGCGATGTTAATGCGTGTCGATACGCCGTTCCGAATCTTTGGCTACCCTGGGTTGGCAATGATTCTCTTCCTCATGGCGGCGGCCGCAGGGTTGGTTCTGGCCTACAACATCCTCTTTCGCGACCAAAAACCAAGATAAATGTCCGACATGCTTTACCTCGCGCAACGTCACCTGACCTGTCGGGCATGATCATCACTTCTCTTCCGACAAGCTGAAGAAGCCTTTTGCAGAACTCAACCTCTCATTCTCCCCAAGCTTCAGCTTGGGGATCAGCGCTCGCATGAAGTCTTGGAACCGTTTTAACGGTTTCCGAAAGATTCCAGAGTTTCTAAGATAAACCGTTGAAACGGTTAACTACTTTTCCGAGCCGCCCTTAACCCCAGGCTGAAGCTTGGGGAGAATGAGAAGTTAATTTTGCAAGAGGTTCTAAATCATATCGGACATTCGGACAACCCTGTTTAAAACCTCAAGAATCCCTCAAGAGGAACGGAGTAAAACCCTCCTGTGCCCGGGAAGAATCAACCCCAACCGAGTCACAGCCGATTGACGACTTAAGACTCCCTAAACGCAACAACCCTGGAAAAACGAAATGATCGGTGCCGAATCTCCAACTCAATTCCATGACAAAAAGTGGAAACTAGTCCTGGAGAAAATCAAGGTTCCTTCACCCATTGTAGGTGTGTCACGACCTCGCCTTCATGCTCTCTTGGAACAAAGCGTTCATTCTTGTACCTCGACAATCATTACGGGTCGGGCGGGCTCAGGTAAGACAGCTCTCGCTATCGATTTTGCTGAGAAGTCGGGACGCAATGTGGCTTGGTACAAAGTCGACGCTCCTGAGAACAATCTACCAATCTTCTTTCAGTACCTCCTCTCCAGCATAGGATTCCAACGTCCCGGATTTGGTGGTTACTCGCTTTTGCCGCTTCTTAGGGAGGAACCTGATGGTCATCAGATTCCACTACTGGCTGAGCTCTTCGTTTTCGAGTTGGAGCGCCACAGTGCGGCGCCGTTATTGATTGTCATCGAAGATCTTCATCTGGTGTGTGATGCGGACTGGGTTGTTACGTTCTTTCGCCGACTGCTGCCATTGTTACCGTCAGATGTTCATATGTTGATTACTAGTCGAACCATTCCGCCTGCTCCGTTGTGGCGCATGCGATCAAAACAAACGCTTTCAGTTATTGACGAGGACAATCTTGCGTTTACGAGAGATGAAGCAAACACTCTCTTTCAGCTCCATGGACTCACTCCTGAACAGGCAAACATGGCACTTGACCATTCGCGCGGGCGTGCTGCAGCACTTTCAAGTTTGGCCACTACACTTCACTTCGCTGAAACTTCCGGTCTCGCAAAGAAAACGCCGGAAGTTGGAGAGCCCGTTAAGATTTCATATGGAAGGGTTGAAGGAAATTGTTGACCAGCAGGTTAGCGCGCCAGATGTCGAGCGACAGAATGGAACGCCGGGTTTTCGCTATGCTAATCTCCGGTTACTAGAACGCAGAGCCCAGGGGCACGGGGTGATGGCTACGAAAACCCGACAGGGCAAACCTCCAATCGCGTCGAAGACAGCGAACAATCAACCTGCCGAACTTAGGCCAGGCTTCTTTCTCCGTACAAAGCTATTGCTACCCCGCCCTGCTCCTGAATTACTTTCAAGACCGCGTCTTGCTGAGCGTTTGCTCAACAATCTCACTAATCCCTTGACCTTGGTCACCGCGAATGCTGGCTCTGGAAAGACGACCCTTGTCGCCGACTTTCTCCGCACGAACGACAGGCGGTTTGTCTGGTATCAATTGGATCGCAGCGACTCCGACCCGTTTGTGTTCCTCGGTTACCTCGGCTTTGGTATTCAACAAGTAGTTCCTGACTTCGGGAACGCCTTGTTTGCATATCTGAAAGAAGCATCAGGTGAGTTGGACCAAAACCCTGAACGGGCAGTCGATGTCTTAATCAACGAGGTCCTGGAACGCGTCGAGCAACAGCTCATCCTCGTGCTGGACGACTACCATCACCTCGGTCTGGACACGCCAGTACATTCCATCCTCGATCGGTTGCTTGCCTATCTGCCCGATGTGCTCCACGTAGTAATGATCTCCCGCGAAATGCCGCCGCTCGCTTTGGCTCGACTTCGTTCACAGTCTCCAGCGTCACTCATCGATCGGTCCGATCTGCTTTTCACCGATGAAGAGACTCGTGAATTATTCCGAAGAGTCTTTGACCTTGATCTCAATTCAGATCAGTTGGCCGAATACCGTGAACGCACACATGGTTGGATCACCGCGCTTCAGTTGGTCAGGCAGGTAGCACAAAAGACAGTTGCGAGGCTAAAGGAAGGCACCACAGATCTCGTTGAAGTTTTGCGTCAATCGGAACGGGACATCTTCGATTATTTCGCGGAAGAGGTGTTCACGGACGAATCCGAGGAAGTCCAGGCTTTGTTATTGAAAGTAGCGCTCCTGGACAACATTGAGTTGGAGACATGTGCCGCACTGTTTAAGGGAATAAATTGTGCTCGCGTTTTACCCAACCTGGTTCGTCGCAATGTTTTCATTACCATTGCCAGCGACGGCAAAGGTGAGGAATACCGGTTACACCCACTGTTTCAAAGTTTTCTTCGCCGACGTTTGAGAGGCGAGATCGGAAGAGCAGGAGTCTCCGCGGAACATCGACTATTTGCGGCACACTTTCTAAGTCGAGGTGCGTGGGAGCAGGCTGTTCGGCACCTTCTTGCCGCCGAAGATTTTGATCGCGCTGCAGAGATAATCGCGGAGAAAGGTGCGGAATGGATTTCCTCAGGCGCCTTGAATTCACTTGCGTCAATGGCCGACGCGCTGCCTGCAAACGTAATCGAGCAGCACCCACGGACACTGTCACACCGTGCGGAAGTCGCTCGACTCAGAGGTGACTACGAGTCTGCACAACTTCTCTTCGCACGCGCAGCAGCATTGCTTCAACAAAAAGGCGATCGCGAAGGTGAGGCAGAGACACAGCACTCCCTGGCGACTCTGGCAAGGCGCGCGGGAGACTATTCGATGGCATTTAAGTACCTGGATCGTGCTCTTGATCTCACGACTGATCGATCTGTCAGCATGAAGTGCGCCAATACTCGAGGTCTCTGCCTGGTTGCGGTTGGTGAGTGGACTGCCGCGGAAATGGAGTTTCGTGCCGCACTCCAACTCGCCCAGGCAACTAACGACGAAAGGTACATCAGGCTCATTACTCACAACCTCGGATTGCCGGCAATGATGCGTGGCGACTTTGGCGAGGCCTTGCGATGGCTACGGCGGATGTTAGGAGACGGCAACCAGGTCCCCATGCCCCAAGAAGCAACTGCGCATTTGAACATGGCTCGTTGCTATCTGTATCTCGGTGATTTGAACGCTTGTGAGAAAAATCTGGATGAAGCAATTCAACGTTGCCAGCTGTTCAATCTGGTGGCTGCCAGGGCTGACGCTTTTGAGGCCTATGGAAACCTCTACCGGGAAAAGGGCGAAATCGATAAATCAAACGAGTATTACCAGCGAGCGGCGCATGCGTACGATGAGGCAGGCGTGAATCTCGCCAGGACTGAGTTAATCGAGGAACAAGCTTTACTGAGTTTGGCAATCGGCGATACCACCAGTGCGCAAAATCAGATTGAACGCTTGATTGAGTCAAGACCACTCGACAAGAACGAAATAGGTTTCTACACCGCCACGCTCGCCAAGGCCCGGATCATGATTGTCCAGGGAAACTTTCAGGCCGCAGCGGACCATCTCTCCGCGACTCAACAATACTTCCACGATCACTCTCTTTACTACTACGAGGCCCAGGCTTCATTAGCCAGTGCGGTAACTGAACTGAGACTAGGGAACGAACCGGCCATGTTAGGACACCTTCGACGCGTTGTTGAACTTGCTGTTCGCTACGACTACGAATACTGGCTCAGCCGCGAAGCAATCGCGAACCATGAACTCTTCGCAATCGATGATGCCGCGGAGTTGTTGCCATCTGACTTAAGAAAGCAACTTGCGGAACGAACTCCAGCACAAACAGTTTCTGTCGTACCTTCTGAAGTTAAGCTCGCCGCCGAGCCGGTTCCCGATCTGACAATCAATGTGTTGGGTCCTCTGGAAATCTATCGGGAGTTTTCACGTCCGTTGGCGACTGATGCGTGGGCCACGCGGCGTGCGCGCGACATTTTGTGTTTCATCGCGTCCCGACGTCATCGTCGCGCTTCGAAGGACACAATCATCGATACGTTCTGGGGTGAAACGGAAATGTCCATCATCGAAAAAAACTTTCATCCCACCATTTCCCATATCCGAAAGGCCCTGAACAGTAACCAACCGCTTAAACTGAACTTCATTCTCTATCGCGATGGCGACTACCAGCTAAATCCAGAACTCTCATACAGAATCGATGTTGAGGAGTTTGACCAGTTGGTTACAAGAGGCGAAAACGCACGACGGGCACGCCAGTTCGATGAATGCGTACGAGCTTACGAAAAAGCTGTCGAGCTCTACCGGGGCGAATTTGCGCAGGGAAGCTACGAACCGTGGGTCGATGAACAGAGAAGTTACTACCGCGAGAAATATCTTCACTTGCTTGAATCACTAGCAGGCGTGGCCCAAAAACAGGAAGAATGGTCCCGGTCACTTCAACTGGCCCAGTCGATCCTCCACGAAGATCCCTTCCGAGAAGATATTCACTGTGCTGTTATGCGAGCACAGGTAAACCTTGGGAATCCCATCGCGGCGAAAGATCAATTCGAGAACTTGCGACTGCTACTAGAGCGCGAACTTGGAGTTGAACCAAGTCGTGAAACTCGTCGCACTTATCAGGAGCTACTCGGGAAGAGTTAGCGAGTTAACACCTTGCTTTCTTGCGAAAATCGCAAGGGTAACGCAACACATGCGTCCTGTAGTCGACCTAGAATATTTTCACTTGCGATTTGGAAATCGAACTCGATCGATGCCCGCTGATTATGGGCCAGGCCCTTCCCCCGCGGTTCAGTCGATACCGACCCCCCAGCATTGAGCTACCCGAGCAGGACTTCGCCGATAAACCCGACTGAGGTGATGGTTTGCTGAACTCTCATTTTCTCAAGTCCGGTCATATGAATCGCCCACGTGGGGACCGCTGGCGCTCCTGTTTGCGATCATCAACAAAGAACAACCGACATTCGAATTGCTTTTCCTGTTATGTGCGACGAGGTAGAACGGCAATCGTTTTTGTGCTCTGCGTGTTGCTGACTACAGCGCCTGTGCTCGCTGGAATTGCCGTTGTGGGCTCGAATGGAATTACAGCCACCGGAGCCGATGGCGTTCAATTCACGGGTGTGACCGGCATCACTGCCACAGGCGCAGATGGAGTTCTGGCCTTTGGCCCGAACGGAATTACCGCAACGGGAGCAGATGGCATCACAGCGACTGGCGCCGATGGAATTACTGCAACAGGTGCTGATGCCTACACCTACACCGGAGCAAACGGCATTACTGCCACCGGTGCGGACTCACTGCTGATCAATAACGCTGATGGAATAACCGCAACAGGTGCTGACGGCATAACCGCGACTGGAGCCGACGGAACTACCTATCGAGCTGATGCCATCGACATTAGGTTTCCGAACGGCATTACGGCGACGGGCGCAGATGGAATCACTGCAACAGGAGCCGACGGAATCACGGCAACCGGTGCGGATTCTCGTCAGATTGCGAATGCTAATGGCATAACGGCGACCGGCGCAGACGGAATCACCATTTCCGGAGCCGATGGCATAACTGCCACTGGCGCCGACGGTCGTGTCTATTCAATTCCGACAGGTACGTTGACGTTGGTTGGTGCCGATCTGGTAGTTGTCGCGAATGCACACGGCATAAGCTTGAGCGGCGCAGATTCTATCGTTGAGACAGGCGCTGCGGCAGTCAACTCACTGATCGATGCTGGCTCCGAACAAACCGGTCTGCGGAGTGTGGATCCTGAGCTCGCATTGATGCTGAACCGGTTAACCGACGACAGCAGCGTTAACGCCGTCATCGTTTATCACCAGCTGCCGACTGACTCTGATCTGGCACAGCTTCAAAGCATTGGTTTCTTAGGTGGCACTCGTTTTCGAGTTCTACCAATGGTTCAAGTGACTGGGACTCGCAACCAGATCGAAGCTGCATCCAGGCTCCCTTCAGTTCGCTCAATTTATGGAGTTCGCACACTCAATCTTACGAGCGAGCCTGAAGTTCGATCAGCAACGGGGGTCGATCGCGCATGGCGTGACTCTGACATTACCAACGAGAATTCAAACCTTCCGGTGACCGGTCGCGGTGTAACAGTCGCTGTCCTGGACACTGGCATTGATGGTACTCATCCAGATCTCACAGGGCGCGTCATCGAAAACGTCAAACTAGCAGATACGTTGAGCCTCGGTGTTGGATTTCACTATCCTCTCGATCTCCCAAGTCTTCCCAACACGGATCTGCTTTCGGGCCACGGAAGCTTTGTTGCTGGTGTGATTGGGGGTAACGGAAGCGCCTCGAATGGCAAATATTCAGGCGTGGCTCCAAACGCGCGTCTCGTTGGTTTGAGTGCAGGCGACTTAACGTTGCTCTTCGTTCTGGAAGGATTCGACTATCTTTTGGCAAATACCAACACCCTGAATGTTCGCGTTGTGAACTGTAGTTTCTCTGCTAACACCGTCTTTGACGTCAACGATCCAGTGAACATTGCGACCAGGCTGTTGACTAACAGTGGAATCAACGTCGTTTTTTCCGCAGGGAACTCCGGTCCCGGCCAACATACTTTGAATCCTTACGCGGTCGCCCCGTGGGTGGTAAGTGTAGGCGCTACTGACACACAGGGTCGACTCGCAAGTTTTTCATCGAGAGGCGATTTCGCAAGTAGCTTGTTCCATCCGACGGTGGTTGCTCCTGGCGTCAACGTTGTGAGCGTGCGAGGTTCGGGCGTTACGAATGTCACAGGAGCGGAGGGAATCGCAAACGCTGATCTGCAGCGGCTAAGTTTGTCCGAGCTACTGCGTTACACGACCGCAAGTGGCACGAGTTTCTCAGCGCCCCAGGTTGCGGGAACTATAGCGCTCATGCTCGAAGCCAATCCAAACCTTACTCCGGCGGAAGTGCGGGACATTCTGCAAAGAAGCGCGACGCCGCTCGCTCCGTATTACGAGCACGAAGTAGGTGCCGGCATGCTGAACGCCCACGCGGCGGTCCTTCAGGCAGCGTATTTGGAGCGTAAGATAGGTGCTTGGCGTTCCACTTTGGATCGAGGTCAGGTGAGTTTCGCCAACGACCCAATGACCATATTCAATGGAACCGTTCAACCCGGCGGTTCAGTCGAAACTACCGTCCAGATTCCAACCGATGCTGTGTTTGCGTCGGTGCAAATCGGTTGGGGACCAATCTGGAGCGTCAATGATCTGAGTTTGTCCGTCTACGATTCGTCCCGAACTCTTCGCGGCCAGTCAAATACGCTCAACTTGCCGGGGCTGACTGGAAAGACTGAAAGAGTTGCCTTGAATTTACCGTCTGCAGGAACTTGGCGCATTAAGGTTCGGAATCCACAATTGATCGGGACCTCACAACAATTTTCCGGTGTGGTTCAGGTGAATCGTGTCACTTACGGCGTGTCAGACATCAATTCGCTGACGTCTTCGTCACGAAGCGAAGTGAATCAAACACTTCGTTCGTTTGCGATGTTACCCATTGGTTCGAAGTTTCGTTTCGACTCTGTCGTAAACAGGGCTGACCTGGCATTGGCTTTGGTTGTCGGCGCTCGCGTACCGCAATACCTGCCTGGTGTGCCGACTTATCAGGACGTCCGCGACAACAACACAATGTTATTTGTTGAGAGTGTCCAGGCGTCGCCAACAGGCTCATTATTTTTGGATGTGACTGCGGGGGGCAGCTTTCGTCCGAGTGAGGCAGCGACCCGTCTGGCAGCGGCAGTCGCGTTGGTTCGCGCTGCAGGACTGCGCGCGGAAGCTGAGTCGAAGACAAACGCAAGCCTGGCATTTCTGGACGCTTCGTCGATACCGGCTGAGTTGCGAGGATATGTCGCAGTCGCTGTCGCGAAAGGTTTTATTCAGGCTGACAACTATTTTCGTCCGCAGAACTCACTAACGCGAGGTGAGTTGGCACACGCCATCACGATGCTTCAAAACAGAACCTTGCAGTGAAGGCTAGATAATTTTCAGGTCAGGAAGTGGACTCTGTCCCCGCTTTACCTGGAAATAAGGCACTTACTGTGGATTCTAAGGTCAGAGTCGTTGAAGTAAGGCCGGGACAGGGTCCCTGACCTGAAAATTTATCTTCTGGTTAGAGTGAGCTGCCAAGCTGACCATAGAAAACCTTTGTGTCATATTCAAAAACGACCTGGCCATCCTTCTCATGGTTGCGGAAGATGACTTCCAGGTCTTGAAT
>Ga0097621_100002017_pt1 | contig 13877 bp, 13 predicted proteins | sample KBSMisM72_FD_73165 | JGI IMG/M metagenome (GOLD analysis project Ga0097621, IMG submission 73165) | Miscanthus rhizosphere microbial communities from Kellogg Biological Station, Michigan, USA - KBS Miscanthus M7-2 (version 2) (version 2) | ecosystem: Host-associated > Plants > Roots >... | reverse complement strand
ACCATCGTCCGCATCGCCCCGCTTTCCGTGCTGTCGGACGAAGAAGCGCAGCGTCGCAAGCTGAGCGACGAGCAGGCGCTGGCCGGCGAGCTTCGCGTGCTGACCAAAACGCTCAGCTACGCCAAGGCGGAGGAGATGACGCCGCTGCTCACCAAGAGCGCGTTGTCGCAGCGTGGCACGGTGAACTTCGACGTGCGCACGAACACGCTCATTATTACGGACCTCCCCGATCGCCTGACGACGGCGAGCGAATTGATCAACACGCTCGATCACGCGCAGCCGCAGGTCGAGATCGAAGCGCGCATCGTTCAGGTGAACAAGAACTTCGAACGGCGGCTCGGCGTCCAGTGGGGCTTCAACGGCCGCGTGGATCCGGCGCTCGGCAACACCACGCCCCTCGCGTTCCCCAACAGCGGCGCCCTTGCCGGGGCGGCCGGTGGACTCACGGGTGGCCCTGGCGGCTCAGCGACGGCTGTCAACCTTCCGGTGGGCGGCGCAACGAGCGGGGTCGGCCTCCACCTCGGCTCGGTGAACGGCGCATTCAATCTGGACGTCGCGCTCACGGCGCTCGAGACCACGGGCAACGGCCGCGTGCTGTCGACGCCCCGGGTCTCGACCCAGAACAACGTCGAGGCCGAAATCAAACAGGGCACGCAGATCCCGATTCAGACGGTCGCCAACAACACCGTGACCGTCCAGTTTAAGGATGCGGCGCTCGTGCTCAAGGTCACGCCTCAGATCACGGCGGCGAACACCGTCATCATGAAGATCTCGCTCGAGAACGGCCAGGCCGACTTCTCGAAAGCGGTCAATGGGATCCCCCCGATCAACACCCAGAGCGCGAACACGTCGGTGCTCGTCAACGACGGGCAGACGACCGTGATCGGTGGAATCTACCTGAGCACCGAGCAGTACCAGACGGATCGCACCCCGGGCCTGGGGATGATTCCGCTGCTGGGCTGGCTGTTCAAGCGCGACACGGCGCTGGACAACAGCACCGAGCTGCTCATCTTCATCACGCCCCGCATCACCAAGAGCTAGAGGCCATGACCCGTATGCGCAACATCAGTCGAATTCTCGTGGCGGCCGCAGCGGCCATTGCGTCGACGTCGTGCGGCGACGTCGTGCGCACCGGACGCGCGCCGGTGTTTCTGGTCATCGATTCGCTGGCCGCCGCCAAGGGTGATGACGATCAGAAGTTCTCCAGCTTCCTGCTGTCGGACGTCATTACGATCGTCACCACGCCCGCGCCCTGCACCACCGAGAGCCCGTGCCCGACGATCTTCAACGATCCTGGGCAGGCGACGCTGAGGCTCGCCCCCAAGGACATCGGGCCGGTCGGAGCGGCGACGCCCACGACCAACAACGAAGTGACGATCACCCGCGTTCACGTCAAGTACAGGCGCGCCGATGGACGAAACATCCAGGGCGTGGATGTGCCTTACGAAATCGATTCAGCAGCGACGGCGACGGTGCCCGCGACGGGCACGGTGACGATGGGATTTCAGCTCGTTCGCCACACCTCCAAAGAGGAATCGCCGCTGGTGCAGCTCAAGACCAACAGCGTCATCATCGCGACCATTGCCGAGGTGACGCTCTACGGGCGCGACAGGGTCGGCAACGACATCAGCGCCATGGGGACGATCGAAGTCGACTTCGGCAACTTCGGGGACAAATAACACGACCATGGGAAAGCTCATTCGCATATCAACGGCCGCGTTGCTCCTTTTGAGCGCCGCGTGCACCACGAGCCAGCAGACGGAGCCTCCGCTGGCGAGCCCGTCCGAGTTCGCCTTGTCGCTCCGGGTGACCGCAACCCCCGACGTCATTAGCCAGAACGGTTCCTCGACTTCGACGATCGAGGTGTCCGCACTTGGCCCCGACGGCCGGCCGACGTCTCAACGCGGATTCCGTATGGACATGGCCCTTGACCCCACTCCGACGTGCAAGACAGAAATCGCAGGCACCCTCCTGTGCGTGCAAGATTTCGGAACGCTGTCGGCGCGCACACTTCAGACCGGATCCGATGGGAAAGCTAGGGTGGTCTACACAGCACCGCTCGGGTCTCAGTTTCCTGTGGCGCCCTGGACGGACGTGACGATTGTGGCGACGCCTATTCGCGATATTGACGGCAATTACCAGACGGCCAACCAACAGATCGCCACAATTCGCCTCGTGCCCACGGGAGTCATCCTGCCGCCCGCCGGGGCGCCAACCGCCGCGTTCACGATGTCCCCGGAGAAGGCGGTCATGAACGCGTCTGTTATCTTCGACGCTTCCACCAGCAGCCCCGGCGTGGGCGCGTCGGAGATTACGTCGTACTCGTGGGACTTCGGCGACGGTATTCTGGCCTCTGGCCGCACTGTCACGCACACGTTCACGTCGCAGCAGACATTCATGGTGAAGTTAACCGTTACCAACAATCGCGGACTCACGGACACCACCACCGTGCCGACCGCAGTTCAGGCGCCGGTGCTCCCGGTCGCCGATTTCGTCTTCGGCCCGACTCCGGTCCATGCCGGTTCGCCCGTGAATTTCACGTCGACGTCGACCACGCCAAGCGGAGTCGGAATTACGAGCTACAGCTGGGACTTCGGGGACGGGACTCCTGGCTGCTCGTCGTCAACGTGCACCCATACGTATCCTGCGGTTCCGATCGCACCGCCAGCGACAACAACGGATACGAACTACAATGTGACCCTCACAGTGAGGGACGGCAACGGCCTGACGGCGATGAAAACCAATCAAGTGACGGTCAAGACGCCCTGACCTGGATGAGCGAGAGTTCGCGCTTCGACGGCCTTCGACGGCGGGTCCAACAGGACCCGTCGTCGATCGCGTTCGCCCAGCTGGCCGAGGAATACCGGCGCGCCCGGCAGCTCCAGGAAGCCGTGGACGTCTGCCGGGCCGGCCTCGCCGTTCACCCTGGATACCTCTCAGCCCGCGTGACGCTCGGGCGCGCGCTCCTCGACCTGCACGAACTCGACGCAGGGCAGGAGGAGCTCGAACGCGTCCTGAAGATCGCGCCGGAGAACCTGGCGGCTATCCGGGGCCTCGCGGAAATTCACCACCGCCGCGGCTCGCTCGCCGAAGCGCTGGCGCAGTATCGCGCGGCGCTGGCGCTGGCGCGCAACGATCCCGATCTCGAGCAGACGGTCGCGGACCTTGCGGCTCAGGTCGAGCCGGTCGATCCCGTTCCCGAAGAGCCGACGTACGAGCCGGCGATTGCTGTCGAGCCTGTTCCCGTGCGGGCCGTGCGCATCGTCGCCGCGCTCGAGCTGTGGCTCCAGGCGATTCATGCCTCGCGCGTCGAGCGCCACGCTTAGACGCCGGCATCAGCTGGTCCGCGACGCAGCCGCGCGACATCAGCTCGACGCGCTGGTCGTCACCACCCGATCCAACATCCTGTACCTGACGAATTTCACCGGCAGCGCCGCCGCTGTCGTCGTTACGCCGGATAAAGTCCACTTCATCACGGATTTTCGGTACGTCACCGCGCTCGACACGTTGCAGAAGTCGCCGCAGGCTTGTCCGGATCTCGAGCTGTCGGTGGTGGACGGAACGTACGACGCGACGTTGATTCGCGTGATTGGCTCGCTTGGCGTCGGACGCCTCGGATTCGAGGCGTCGAATTTGACGGTCAGCCGCCACGCGTTGCTCGCAGCGGCGTTTTCGGATGCCACCGGCACGGGACCTGCTCTCATCCCGACCGAGCAGCTGGTCGAGCGCATTCGCGTGCGCAAGGACGAGGACGAAATCGTCACGCTCCGCCAGGCGGCGGAGCTGCTGTCAGAAGTGGCTCGCGGTGTTTTCGAAGAGATCTCGCAAGGGCGGACGGAGCGTGACATCGCGCTGGCGATCGACAACCGGATCCGCCGCGCCGGATTCGAACGGCCGGCGTTCGACACCATCGTCGCGAGCGGACCGCGCGCGGCGCTGCCGCATGCGACGCCCGGCGAGCGAAGGTTAAGCGAAAACGACCTCGTAGTGCTGGACTTCGGGGGGGTCTACGACTCATACTGCGTGGACCTTACCCGGACGGTTTCGGTCGGCCGGGCGGGGGAAAGGGTCCGGGAAGTCTACGCCGCGGTCCTCGAAGCGCATGACCGGGCGATTCGAACGGTCCAGCCGGGTCGGTCCCGGTTCGCCGTCGATGCGGCTGCCCGGGACTGGCTGACCACATGTGGTTTGGGCGCGGCGTTCGGCCACGGAACGGGACACGGCCTGGGCCTGGATATCCACGAGGACCCGCGCATCACCCGGCCGGCAGCCGGGGCGCCCGGTGATGATGCCGGTGATGCCGATCAGGCTCTCACTTCCGGAATGGTGTTCACGATCGAACCCGGCGCGTATCTCCCCGGATGGGGCGGTGTTCGGATCGAAGACGACGTGCTGGTCACGGAACACGGCGTCGATGTGCTCACGAGCGTGACGACGGACCTATTGGAACTGTGAATCTCGACGACGTCAGGGAAATCCTCGCGCTGATGCGCGATAACGGGCTTTCGGAGTTTGAGATCGAACGGGAGGGGCTGAAGCTCCGGCTCCGGAAGGAAACAGTGGTGACGGTCGCGGCAGCCCCGGCGCTGCCTGCGGCTGCCGTGGCGCCGATGATCGCCGCCGCCCCGCCTGCGGCGGGAGCAGGGACTGGCGGCGCGGCGGGCGCCCAGGCGCCGGCGCCCCCAACCGCTCCCGAGGCGGCGGATGAAATCGAGCTGGCCGTCGTGAAGTCGCCGATCGTGGGCACGTTCTATCGCTCGTCAGAGCCGTCGGCGCCGGCCTTCGTGGAGATTGGCGCGAAGGTGAAAAAGGGCCAGGTGCTCTGCATCATCGAAGCGATGAAGCTGATGAACGAAATCGACTCGGAGTACGACGGCGAGATCGTGAACGTCTACGTCGAGAACGGGCAACCCGTGCAATATGGCGAGCGCCTGTTCGCCATCAGGACCACGTAATCCACATGTTCAAAAAGATTCTCATCGCGAATCGCGGCGAAGTCGCACTGCGCGTGATTTTCGCGTGCCGGGAGCTCGGCATCAAGACGGTGGCCGTGTACTCCGAGGCCGACGAGAACTCCCTGCACGTGCGGTTTGCGGACGAGGACGTGTGCATCGGGCCCGCGCGGAGCGCGGACAGCTACCTGAACGTGCCCGCGGTGATCAGCGCCGCGGAGATCACCGGCGCCGACGCGATTCACCCGGGCTACGGGTTCCTCTCGGAGAGCGCGTACCTGGCCGAAGTGTGCGCCGCCTGCCACATCAAGTTCATCGGTCCGGACCCGCAGGTCATCCGCCTGATGGCCGACAAGGCCCGTGCGCGGCGCGTGATGCGGAAGGCCGGCGTGCCGATCCTGCCCGGAAGCGAGGGCCCGATCGAGAGCGAGGACAAGGCGCTCAAGATCGCCAAGGAGATCGGCTACCCGGTGATCATCAAGGCGACGGCCGGCGGGGGCGGGCGCGGCATGCGCGTCGTCACCATCCCGTCGGACCTGCCGCACGCGTTCAAGACCGCCCAGCGCGAGGCCGAGGCGGCGTTCGGCGTCGGCGACGTGTACCTCGAGAAATACGTCGAATCGCCGCGCCACATCGAATTCCAGATCCTGGGGGACCAGCACGGCGCCGTGGTGCACCTCGGCGAGCGCGAGTGCTCGATTCAGCGCCGCCACCAGAAGCTCGTCGAGGAGTCGCCGTCGCCGGCGCTCAGCGAGAAGGTGCGCCGCAAGATGGGCGCGGTGGTGATCGACGCCGCCAAGGCGGTGAAATACACCAACGCGGGCACGTTCGAGTTCCTGATGGACAAGGACGGCCGCTTCTATTTCATGGAAGCCAACACCCGCCTGCAGGTCGAGCATCCCGTGACCGAGATGGTGACGGGCATCGACATCGTGAAGGAGCAGATCCGGATCGCGGCGGGCGGGCGGCTGTCCTTCAAGCAGAGCGAAGTCACCTTCACCGGCCACTCGATCGAGTGCCGCATCAACGCCGAAGATCCCGAAACGTTCGTGCCCTCGCCGGGCGTCATCCACGTCTTCAGCGTGCCCGGCGGGCCCGGCGTGCGCGTCGAGACGTTCGCGCATTCGGAGTGCACCATCTCGCCGTACTACGATTCGATGATCGCGAAGATCATCGTCCACGGCCGCGATCGCCAGGAAGCCATCGCGCGCATGCGGCGGACGCTCGAGATGACCGTGATCGAAGGCATCAAGACCAACATCCCGATGCACCTGAAGATTCTGGCCGAAGCCGATTTCGCGGCGGGCCGGCTCAGCACGTCGTTCATGGAGCGCTTCCTGAACCGTCCTCCTTCAGGCCGCCTCGCCGAGGCTGTCTAACATCAGGGTCGAGCCGCTCTACGCCGTCCTCGACGCCGAGGTGGCCGCCCGGGCGGGCTGGACCCTTCCGGATCTCGCGGAAGCCTTCGTCGCCGGCGGCGCACGTCTGCTCCAACTGCGCGCGAAGGCGATTTCCGGCGGCGAGTTCCTCGAGCTGGCCACGCACATCCAGACAATCGCCTCGTCGGCCGGCGCCGTTCTGATTGTCAACGACCGCGCCGATGTGGCGCGGCTCTCTGGAGCCGGCGGCGTCCATGTCGGGCAGGACGACTTGCCGCCCGCGGCGGCTCGCACGATCGTCGGGCCGGGCGCCGTCGTCGGTTTCTCGACGCACACCCCCGCGCAAATCGACGCAGCGATCCACGAGCCCGTGACCTACATCGCCATCGGCCCGGTGTTCGGCACCGCCACCAAGGAAACGGGCTATGCGGCCGTTGGTCTCGAGGGGGTCCAATACGCGGCGGCGTCGCTGGCCCGCGCCGCCATGCTGACGGGCAGTCCGCAGCACGGCCTCGTGGCAATCGGCGGGATCACCATCGACCGCGCCGCCGACGTCATTCGGGCCGGCGCCGACTCCGTAGCGGTCATCTCCGATCTGCTCGCCACTGGCGATCCGCGCGCGCGGGTACGCGAGTATCTGGACCAGCTCGCGCCGGTCCGCAGGGTATAATCCGGGGAATTTTGATGAGACATCAACTGTTCGCCACCAAGCCGCTCCGCCAGCTGCTCGACGAGATGGCGGGCGAGAACCGGCTCCGCCGCGTGCTCGGTCCCGTCCAGCTGACCAGCCTGGGCGTCGGCGCGATCATCGGCGCGGGCATTTTCGTCGCCACAGGCGCCGCCGCGCGCAATGTCGCGGGACCGGCGCTGATGCTTTCGTATGTCGTGGCCGGCATGACCTGCGTCTTCGCCGCGCTGTGTTATGCGGAGTTCGCGTCGATGGTGCCGGTGGCCGGGTCTGCGTATACCTACGCCTACGCGACGCTGGGCGAGCTCTTCGCCTGGATCATCGGCTGGGACCTGATCCTCGAGTACGCGGTGGGATCGGCGACCGTCGCGAATGGCTGGTCTGGCTACTTCCAGAGCGTGCTCGCGAAATTCGGTGTCCAGTTGCCGGCGGCGCTGGCCGGCCCGCCGATCATCTACAACGCGGCAGGGGAGTTCGTGCACACCGCCGGCGTGGTGAACCTTCCGGCGATCGTGATTGTCGCCATCGTCACGGCGGTGCTGGTGAAGGGCATTCAGGAAAGCGCCGGCTTCAACACCACGATGGTGTTCCTGAAGGTCGCCGCCGTTTTCTTCGTCATTCTGGTCGGCGCCTTCTACATCAACCCCGCGAACTGGTCGCCGTTCGCGCCCTACGGCATGTCCGGCCTGAGTATCTTCGGATATCCGTTGATGGGACAGGTCAACGCGGGAGGTCAGCCGGTCGGCATGCTGGCGGGCGCGGCGATCATCTTCTTCGCGTACATCGGCTTCGACTCGGTGTCCACGCACGCCGAGGAGGCCAAGAACCCGACCCGGGACGTGCCCATCGGGATCATCGCCTCGCTGGTCATCTGCACCATCCTCTATATCGCCGTCGTCGCCGTGCTGACCGGAATGGTCCGCTACGACAGCCTGAGCGTGGACGCGGGCGTCTCGGACGCCTTCAAGCAGGCGGGCCTGCCGTGGGCCGAGTTCATCATCGCCGCCGCGGGCGTGGCGGGCATCACATCCGTGCTGCTCGTGCTGATGCTGTCCGCGCCCCGCGTGTTTCTCGCGATGGCCCGGGACGGCATGGTGCCGCAGGGCTTTTTCGGGGACGTGCACCCGAAGTTCCGGACACCGTGGAAGTCCACCATTCTGATCGGCGTGTTCGTGGCGACGATGACGGGCTTTCTGCCGATCGATGCGCTGCTGCACCTGGCCAACATCGGCACCTTGTTCGCGTTCATGATTGTCTGTGCCGCGGTCCTCATCATGCGCCGGACCAATCCCGACGCAAAGCGGCCGTTCCGCGCGCCCTTCTATCCGTTTGTTCCGGTTCTGGGCATCGCGTCCTGCCTGATGCTGATGTTCTCGCTGCCGGTCGCCAACTGGTACCGGCTCATCGCGTGGATGGCGCTCGGCCTCGTCATCTACTTCTCGTACGGCTACAAGCGCAGCGCGCTGGCCGCGCAGACGAGGGCGGTCGCGGCATCCGGAGGGAGCCGCCGCAGCTGATCGTCGTCGGCATTCAGCGCAGCGATCTGCGCATGGCATTCAATCCCGGACTCGTCACGATTATCGGCGGCGGCGACAGGCTCGTGGTCCTCGGCCGGCCCGAATCGCTCAGGCGGCTGGACACGGAGGCTGGAGGACATGGCGGCACGACTGCTTGACGGCGTTGCGGTAGCGGCGGCGATTCGCGCGGAGGTGGCGCCCGCGGTGGCGGCCTTCACGGCGAAGATGGGACGTCCGCCCGGGTTGGGCATCGTCCTGGTCGGGAACGATCCGGCGTCGGAGGTCTACGTCGGGACCAAGCTGAAATCGGCGGGGGAGGCCGGCCTGCGCGCGGATCTGCAGCGGCTGCCGGCGTCCGCGTCGCTTGCGGATCTGATGGCCGTCGTCGACGGGCTGAACCGGAGCGAGGCCCACGACGGCATCCTCGTTCAGTCGCCGCTGCCCGAGGCGATGGGCCGGGACGCAGAGCGCCAGGTGTTCGACGCCGTCCGCGCCGACAAGGACGTGGACGGCTTCCATCCGGTCAACGTCGGGCGGCTCGTGCAGAACCGCGCGTCGCTCGTGGCCTGCACGCCGTCCGGCGTCATCGAACTGCTGGAGCGATCGCAGATCCGCATCGCGGGCACCCGGGCCGTCGTCATTGGGCGCAGCGACATCGTCGGCAAGCCGATGGCGCTGCTGTTGCTCCATCGGCACGCCACGGTCACGATTTGCCACTCGAAGACGCCGAACCTTCCTCAGGTCGCCGCGGAAGCCGACATCGTCGTCGCCGCGATCGGACGCCCCGGATTCGTGACGCGCGACTTCGTGAAACCCGGCGCGACCGTCGTCGACGTCGGGACGACGCCGGTGAGGGACCGCGCGGTGGTCGAGCGCCTCTTCGCCCCGGGCTCGAAGCGCTTCGAGGCGTTCGCGAAGCGCGGCCAGCTCGTCGTCGGCGACGTGCACCCCGATGTCGCGGAGGTCGCGGGCGCGCTGTCACCGGTCCCCGGCGGCGTCGGCCCGCTCACCATCGCGCTGCTGCTGAAGAACACGCTGCTCGCGGCTCAGATACGCGCGGGCCAACGGCCGACGTAGCGTCCGGCTCCAGCCGGACGGACATGGGTCTACGATGCTGAAAGTTGCGCTGACCGGCGGTATCGCGACGGGAAAGAGCCACGTGCTCGAACGGTTTCGCCGGCTCGGGGTGCCGTGCCTCGATGCCGACCTGCTGGCGCACGGCGTGGAGGCGGCCGGCACCGAGGCGACGCAGGCGATCGCGGCGCGTTTCGGCGACGGCGTGCTGGCGAAGGACGGCTCCGTCGATCGGACGAAGCTGGGGCCCATCGTCTTCGCGGACAGCGTCGCGCGCAGCGACCTCGAGGCGATCGTCCACCCGGCGGTCTACCGCGCGATCACGGCCGGGCTTCGCGCATTCGAACTGACCGGGAACCCGCGGCTCGCGGTCGTGGACGTCCCGCTGTTGTTCGAGAGCGGCCGGGCTTCTGACTTCGACACGGTGATCGCGACGGTCTGCAACCCCGATATTCAGCTCGCCAGGTTGATCGCGCGGGGGATGAGCAGCGAGGATGCCCGGCGCCGCCTCGCCGCGCAGCTGCCCGCCGCCGAAAAGGCGGCGCGCGCCAACCACGTCATCGACACGAGCGGCACATTTGAAGAGACCGACGCGCACGTCGATCGGTTACTGCGGGCCCTCGCGAGCTAGCGCGTTTCGCTACGGCATTTCTCGAAAACGCATGAACCGCAGCGAAGCCACGACCGCAACTCCGAAGATCACCCAGCCAGCCGTCAGCCCCGTCGGGAAAAAGGTGACCGACAATCGGCCGGCAGCCCCCGCGGGCACGGTGACCGCAATGTTCTTGTATTTCGATTCTGTCGCCGCTGTGCCGATCGTGCTTCGCCACCCGTGCGCGTAGTTCTGGTTGACAAAGACGTGTGACGTCTCCGGTCCGACATCGATGTCCACGTCGATCCGGTTCGGCGTGAAAACCGAATTCACGACTCGCACGCCGTCATCGCCGAAGACGAGCGGCCTGTCGGCGTCGGCGAGCTCCTTCAGTTTGAGAGGCTCATAGCAGAGGAACGTCGAGCGGCCGGCCATCATCGCCCGCAGCATCGGCGCGTCCTGCTTGTAGGGATCGACCTTCAGGTCCGTGATTGGCGCGGGCGGCCGGCTCAGCAGCCGGAAGCCTCTGTCGAGCGGGCGTTGATCGAAGATCCCGATGAAGTGCGACCCGTTCCTCCAGATCAGATCGCCGGAAGCGATGAGGCAGAGCGCCGCGACGACGATTCGGACCCGGCGGCTGCTGATGTCATCGAACGACAGCTCCCGAAGCGCCCATCCCACGAGGGTCGCGGCGAACAGGACGAAGCCGATCGTGAACCGGCTCGGCAGGCGGTACTTCGAGAGAAACGGGACCACGCGAGCCAGCGAGGCCGGCGCGAACGGGCTGAATTCCCCCAGTGAGAACGCGAAGAACAGCGCGGCGGCGACGGCGAGCGAGACGCCGAACCAGCGCGTCGCCGATTGCCTCGTCGAGAAGAACAACCACAGCAGCGCCGCGACGATCAGCAGCGCCGCCGGAACGCCGATGTAGTTCCCGTACTCCTGCCAGGGATACACCTGGTCCGGGAAGTGCGTGTGGCGATTCTGTGACGGATCGAGGTACGCGTGTCCGACCATCTCCGACGTCATGGCATCGGGCAGCCCTAACGCCCGATCATCCTGAAATCGGTCGCTTCCGATGTAGGTGAGCACGGGGACGAGTTTCGGCGCGGCGTAAGCGAACCCCGCCACACCACACGCGAGCGCAACGAGGACCGGCTGCCAGCGGCGTTTCACGACGGCGGCTGTCAGGGCGATTGTCCCGATGCCGATCACGGCCATGGGAATGATGTGGAGACCGCCGTTGATCACGATCAGGCCGAGAACACCTCCCGCGAGCACCGCGTCGCGCAGACCGCCGCCCGACATCGCGCGGAACAGCCAGTACAACAGCAGCGGCAGGAAGAACGCCGGAAGAAACACGGCGTGTCCTTCGGCGATGTGGAGCGCGAGGGCGCCGGAGGCGACGAACACGCAGGACAGATAGGTGGCCAGGGGCAGGAACCGCACGCCGGCCACCTGGCGCAGGAGCAGGTGCATGCCGACGAATCCGATCCAGTAGTGAACGACGACGTTGATCTTCATCGCGAGAGGCAGCGAGAAGACGAGCGCCAGCGGATACGCCGGGCTGAGCAGGGGGACCTGGGGGTTCTGCCACAGGACGTTGCCGCCGCAGTACCACGGGTTCCAGAACGGCCACTGCCCGTACTCGACGACGCTTCTGAGGACCGACGCGTAGTAGAACGTATGCTGATCCCAGTCGTAGTGGCCGACGCCGTTCGGCAGCACGAACAGGGGCGCGCAGATCAGCACGCTCAGACCGGCAGAGATCGCGCAGACCAGGACGGTTTGCCTGGACACGGCGCCGTTATGCTTCGACTTCCGTCGTGTCCTGCGCCGGCGCGATGCGTTCTTCCACGAACGTGTTCCAGTCGTGGCAGTGCGGGCACTGCCAGAGCAGCTCGGTGCTCCGGTAGCGGCACCGCATGCAGACGTGCGGGTCGAGGTAGAAGACGGCGTGCTCCGTCAGTTCGCTGTAGCGATTGACGAGCGGGGGAGGGTAGCGCAGCTGGCCGAGCGCGTGCCAGATCGCCTGGTGGATGCCCAGCGCATGCGGATTCTGCACGAGTGCGGAGAAGAGCAGATCGAGCGCATCGTGGGGACGGCCGCTGCTGGCGAGGTGGCGCGAGAGGGCGAGCCGCGCGCGCCAGTCCTGCGGGTTCTCGTCGATGAGACGCCGGCAGAGGAGCGCGAAGCGGTCGGGCGTGCCGTTGCGAACCGCCAGCGATTCGAGTCGCCCGAAGGCCAGGTACGCGCGATCGGGGGCGACCGCGATGAGCCGCTCCCAGGTGGCGCCGGCTTCCTGATCCTTGCCTTGCGCGAGCTTCACGTCCCCGAGGTTGAGATACGCGGGCACGGCGCGGCCGTCGAGCTCGATGGCGCCCTCGAAGCGGCGGATGGCTTCCGGATAATCCTTGCGCCGCATCGCCTCGAGGCCGATTTCGTTCTCGAGAAACGCCAGGATCGCCTGGTTCTTCGACCCGCTCTCGACGTCGGTCAGCTTGGACAGCCGCTGACGGGTATCGTAGGCATCGGTCCACTGGTGCTGCTCTTCGTGGAGCTTCTGGAGGTTGACCAGCGCGTAGCTGTTCGTCGAGTCGAGCCGCAGCACCTCGTTGAATGCCTCGAGCGCCCGATCGACGAAGCCGCCGCGCTTGTAATCAAGCCCGAGGCACAGCAGCACGTAGGCGTGTTCGAGCTTGGTCAGATTCGGCCGCTGGAGCAGGCCCTGGTGCACCGTGATCGCCTTGCCGACCTGCCCCTTTTCCCGGTACAGATTGCCCAGGATCATGTGCACTTCGAGAGCGTCCGCGTCGAGGCTCGCGGCCCTCGCGAGCTCTTCGATCGCCATGTCGATCTGGTTGCCGCCGAGAAAACTCAGGCCGAGGATGTAGTGCGACGACCGGCGCGCGCGGCGCCGGTCGATCCATTTGCCGTCCTTCAGCTTGTAGCGCTCCCACGCCTTGCCGACCGTCAGGCCGATCAGCAGCGCGATGAGCGCGGTGAGCAGCGGCGCGTAGGCGGACAGCCCGGTCATTTCCCCGCGTGCCCCTCGGTTTCGTAGGCGGCCACGATCGAATCCCACAGGCCCCGGGCGCGCAGGACGAGCTCGATCACCTCGCGCACGGCGCCGGCCCCGCCGGCGTATGCGCTCACGAAGTCCACCCGCGACCGCACTTCGGCCATGGCGTCGCCAGGCGCCGACGATAGTCCAACCCGGGCCAGCACCGCCAGATCCACGATGTCGTCGCCCATGTAGGCCACCTGGTCGTCGGTCAGCACCATGTCGCCGACGATCTGATCGTACGTATCGGCCTTGCTGGACACGCCCTGATGCACGAGCGTGATGCCGAGCTGCGCCGCGCGCTGCAGCGTGGTGGGCGACTGCCGCGCCGACAGGAGCCCCACCGTCAGGCCGGCCCGCTGCGCCCACACCATCGCGATGCCGTCGCGGATGTGGAAACGCTTGCTCTCGGTGCCGTCGCCATGGATGATGACCGCGCCATCGGTCATGACGCCGTCCACGTCGAACAGCAGGAGCTTGATTCTGGCTGCCTTGGCAGCTAACGGTTCAGGGTTCACGGTTCAACGTTCACGGTTCAGAACAATTCCGTGCGCCACAGGTTGTGCACGTGGACGACGCCCACCACGCGCCGCGGGTCGCCGTCGACGACG
>Ga0097621_100002016_pt1 | contig 13878 bp, 12 predicted proteins | sample KBSMisM72_FD_73165 | JGI IMG/M metagenome (GOLD analysis project Ga0097621, IMG submission 73165) | Miscanthus rhizosphere microbial communities from Kellogg Biological Station, Michigan, USA - KBS Miscanthus M7-2 (version 2) (version 2) | ecosystem: Host-associated > Plants > Roots >... | reverse complement strand
CTTCTGCGGCGGCCTCGCGGTCACGCTCGGCCTCATGCCCGCGCGCGCACTGCTGAACGACGCGAACCCTCACCTCATCAACTTCTACCGGCAGCTTCAGGAAGGCCTTCGCGTCGATCTCCCGATGGAGAACGACGAACGGCTCTTTTATCAGCATCGTGACCGTTTCAACGGCCTGCTGGCGGGGGGCGCCGGCGCTGACCGCGAGGCCGCGGCGCTCTTCTATTTCCTCAACCGGACGGGATACAACGGGTTGTGCCGGTTCAATCGATCCGGCGAATTCAACGTCCCGTTTGGCCAGTACACGCGCATTGCCTACACGCGTGATTTCACGCCTTACCGCGATATCTTCGCCGAATGGGCGTTCACGAGCGGTGACGTGGAGGCCGTTCCCCTGGAACCGCAAGACTTCGTGTACGCCGATCCCCCGTACGACGTCGAATTCACCCACTATGCGAAGGATCGTTTTACGTGGAACGACCAGCAACGGACTGCCGAGTGCCTCGCACGGCATCGCGGGCCGGTGGTGCTCGTGAATCAGGCCACGAACCGTATCGAACAACTGTATCGGCAGCTGGGATACGAGGTGCGATTCTTGAAGGCGCCGCGGCGCATCAGCCGGACGGGCGACAGAACGCCCGCGCGCGAGATCCTGGCGACGCGCAATATCTGAGCTAGGCCTTCCTCGTGTCGCCTCGGCGTTTTCGCCACTGGCTCGGCGGCGCGCCCACCGATTTCTTGAACGCCCGGCTGAATGCGGCCTCCGACTCGTATCCCACGCGATCGGCGATCTTGGCCACGCTGTCCGTGCTGCTCTGGAGATAGTTCGCCGCGAGCTGCATCCGCCAGTTGGCCAGGTACTGCATCGGCGGCTGTCCCACCAGCTGCGCAAAGCGCTCGGCCAGCGCGGACCGGGAAAGGCCGACCTCGTGCGCCAGCGACTCGAGCGTCCAGCTGCGTGCCGGATCCCGGTGCAACGCCGTGAGCGCGCGGCCGACAAACGGTTCGCGCAGGCCCGCGAGCCAGCCCGTGCGGTCCGCCGGCAGCGTCTCGAGATACCGCCGCACGACGTCCACGAACATCAACTCGCTCAGTCGGCCGAGTACCGCTTCGCCGCCCGGGCGCGGGTCTTTTGATTCGGCGACGGCGAACTGGACGAACGCGTCGATGGCCCCGCCTGCGCCGTCGCTGACTCGAATGACCGGCGGCAGGGCCGCCAGCAGCGGGTTGAACGGCCCGGCGTCGCATCCCAGAAACCCGCAGACGAACCTCGTCGCGTCGTCTCTGTTGTCGCCCACCGACATGGTAAACGGCAACTGGCCATTCTTTGGATGACGATAGAGGGCGAGATCCGGAGGTTTGCGCATGCCGGGCGTGCTGGACATCGCATGCGCATCGCCCTGCGGGAAGACGACGATGTCGCCGGCCGAGAGGTGGATGGGCGAGTCGCCGCCGATCACCGTCGCCCAGCAGTGGCCGCGTGTGATGACGTGGTAGGACACGAGGTGCCCGGCGCCTGGAAACATCTGAGCCACGATCGCTGCTCCCGGCGGTGTTTCGGCCACCCACGGTTCCGACGCGCGCACGTCGAAGAAGATAGCGCCAGACAGGCGCACCGCACGCAGCACATCCGACAACGCATCCATGGCATCCCTCGTGGACGATCAAGCATGACCGGCGAATGACCCGGCGTCTGCCGGCCTGATCCGGACGATTGGCAACGTCACTCGGACGTCCGGTCATTCGGGTCTTCGTCCCTGCCCGCTACACTCGCCAGCAGATCGAAAACGGAACCGCGATCTTACTAGGAGAGACGGAGATGACGAAGATTATCGAGGCCTCGACGGAACAGCCGGTCGGAGCGTCAACCGCTGAATTGGACGCGATCAAAGCCAGGCAGTGCGCCACCTGGTCGTCCGGCGACTACGGCATCATCGGCAGAACCCTGAACATCGTCGGCGAATCACTGTGCGAGGCGGTGGACCTCCGCGCGGGATCGACCGTGCTGGACGTTGCCGCCGGCAACGGCAACTGCTCGCTGGCAGCGGCCCGGCGGTGGTGCGATGTCACGTCGACGGACTACGTCCCCTCCCTGCTGGAGGACGGACGCCGCCGTGCGGAGGCCGATCGTTTCTCGATCCGCTTCCAGGAAGCCGACGCCGAGCGGCTGCCGTTCGCGAACGAGTCGTTCGATGTGGTGCTGTCGTCGTTCGGCGTCATGTTCACGCCCAACCACGCGCTCGCGGCGAACGAGATGCTGCGCGTGTGCCGCGCCGGAGGGCGCATCGGCCTCGCGAACTGGACGCCGCGCGGCTTCATCGGCCGCCTGTTTGCCGTGGTCGGGCGCCACGTGCCGCCGCCTCCCGCGTTGACGCCTCCGTCGCGCTGGGGACTCGAGGAGTACCTGGATCAGCTGTTTGATGCCTCGGCGTCGGCCATTCAGACCACGCATCGGGATTTCGTGTTCCGGTACAAGTCACCGGAGCACTGGATCGATGTGTTCCGCACCTGGTACGGCCCGGTGCACAAGGCGTTTGCAGGACTTCCCGCGGAGGGACAGGCGCGCCTCGAGAAGGACCTGCTCAATCTGATTCACGACTTCAACACCAGCGGTGACGGAACCGTGGTGATCCCGAGTGAGTACGCGGAGGCCGTGATCACCAAGAAGTGAGGCTCGGCCGTCCGAGCCGGCTCCCCGGGGCCTGCCTTGATTCCGGGCCAGCTTCGCGCGATAGTCATACGTCAGCCGTCGCGTGGCAGTCTCGGGGAGCATCACAGATGAGCACCATCACATTGAAGGTCAATGGCGCCGTCCATACGGTGGACGTCGAGCCGTTGACGCCGCTGCTGTACGTCCTTCGCAACGATCTTGGCCTTGAAGGGCCGAAGTTTGGCTGCGGCCTCGGGCAATGCGGCGCGTGCACCGTGATCGTCAACGGTGTGGCGACGCGCTCGTGCATCACGCAGACGTCAGCCGTGAAGGGCGAGGTCACCACGCTCGAAGGCCTCGCGACAGGCGGCAAGCTCCATCCCCTGCAGCAGGCGTGGATTGACGAACAGGTGCCGCAGTGCGGTTTCTGCCAGAACGGGCAGATCATGACCGCCAAGGCGCTGCTCGACAAGAATCCCCATCCGACCGACGCGCAAATCCGCGAGGGGATGGCGCGCACGCTCTGCCGCTGTATGACGTACTACCGGGTCCAGGCCGCGATCAAGCGCGTGGCAAAGGGGGTCGCATGAGTTCCCGTCGCGACTTCCTGAAAACCTCGGGTGTCCTGGTCGTGAGTGTCGGCGCCCTGCGGATCGCCGACCCGCTGGCGCTGATCGCGCAGGCCACGGGTCCCTATCCCGACCCCGACTACCTGCAGCTGGATTCGTGGATCGCCATCCACCAGGACAACACGGCCACGTTCTACGTCGGCAAGACGGACTGCGGACAGGGCACAGGCACCTCGTTCCGCCAGATGATGTCCGACGAGCTCGACATCGCCTACGACAAGACGACGTGCGTCATGGGCAGCACCGACAACACCGTCGATCAGGGCGGCTCCGGCGGTTCCGATGCGATCCAGACGGATGGCTGGCCGATGCGGCGCGTCGCGGCCGAAGCCCGACGCGTGCTGCTCGAGATGGCATCGACGCGGTTCGGTGTGCCGGTGGACGCGCTCGCCGTCAGTTCGGCCGTGATCACGGTGAAGGCCGACCCAGCAAGAAAGGTGACCTACGGTGAGTTGATCGGCGGCAAGAAGTTCCACGTCACGCTGACCGGCAGCAACATCGATGCGACGACCGGGATCGCCAAGGTCAAGCCGGTTCAGGAGCTGAAATACGTTGGCCAGTCTCCGCAGCGTTACGACATTCCCGCCAAGGTGGACGGCTCGAAGAAGTGGGCCGTGGGCGTCAAGCCGGCGGGCATGGTGCACGCGCGCAACGTGAAGCCGCCGGTCGCGGGCGCGAAGCTCGTGAGCATCGACGAATCGTCGGTTCGCGGCCTGCCCGGGTTCGTCAAGGTGGTGAGCAAAGGCAATTACGTCGCTGTCGTCTGCGAGCGCGAGGAACAGGCGATTGCGGCCGCCAGACAGCTCAAGGCGAACTGGGAAAAGCCCGCGTCGGCGCCGTTTCCATCGTCGGACGATCTGTTCACGTACATGCGGAGCGCAAAGCCCACGTCCACCGCGCCTCCTCGCGTCGTCGGGAATCCGGACGCGGCGTTCGAGAGCGCGGCAAAGGGCGGGACGGTCATCGAGGCTGAATACGACATTCCCTTCCAGGGGCACACGGCGTTCGGTCCGGCGCACGCCACCGCGGATCCTTCCAACGGCCAGTTGACGATCTACTCCAACGACATGAAGTCGTACGGCATGCGGAACGGTGTGGCCACGTTCCTCAACATGCCCCGCGAGCAGGTCCGCGTCGTCTGGATGGAAGGCCCGCAAGGCTACGGCCGCACGGCGGCCGACGATGCCGGGTTCGAGGCCGCGTATATCGCAAAGGAGATCGGCAGGCCCGTGCGAGTGCAGTGGATGAGGAACGAGGAGACGGCCTGGGATACGAAAGCGCCGGCCTTTGCGTGCAAACTGCGCGGCGCGCTCGATGCCGAGGGAAACCTCGTGGCGTTTGATTACCTCGCCAAGTCGGCCGACTACAACCACGTCGGCTACAACGAGCCTGACACGGTCCTCATCGCACAGCTCATGGGCGTGCGGCGCGAGCGACCCGCGGCGGGCAGCGCGGCCGGGCCGGCGGAGATGTACGCGATTCCACACCGCCGCGAGGCGCTCGAGGTGGTGAGCCTGCCGCTCGTGTGGGAAACGCCGCTTCGCACCGGCAACCTGCGGGATCCGAACGGCCCGCAGTCGGCCTTCGCGTCCGAATCGTTCATCGACGAGCTTGCGTACGCCGCGAAAGCCGACCCTGTCGCATTCCGCATGAAACTGCTGACCGCGAGCACGACGGACGACAGCGGGTTCAAGCGGGCGCGATCGATTGCGTGCGTGAAGGCCGCCGCCGAAGCCTACGGCTGGGACACACGGCCCTCACCGAAGAAAGTCGGCACCGGCAACATTTTGACGGGCCGCGGAATGGCCTACTCCTATCGCAGTCAGACCGTTGTGGCGCAGATCGCCGAGGTCGAAGTGAACCGCAGCACCGGCCGCGTGTGGGTAAAGCGTCTGGTCTGCGCGCACGACTGCGGCCTGGTCATCAACCCCGAAGCGCTGCGCCGCACGATCGAAGGCGGCATGCTGCACTCGCTGAGCCGCGCTCTCTACGAAGAAGTTCAGTTCGACACGGAAAAGGTGACGAGCGTGGACTGGAACTCCAGCCCCACGCTGACGCACGCGGACGCCCCTGAACGAATCGACGTCGTCCTGGTGAACGGCGATCCCAACCCCAACCGGCCCGACCTGCCGCACTATGGGGGAGGCGAAACGATCTGCAAGCCGCTGATTGCCGCGGTCGCCAACGCGATCTTCGACGCGACGGGCGTACGGCTGCGTCGCATGCCGTTCAGGAACGCGCGCGTGCTCGCGGGGCTGAAGGCCGCAAAGGTTTAATCGAATGGCGTAGTGCAGACCTCAAGGCCTGCACTACATCTTGGGCTTGGCCGCCCGAATCACGAGTCCCGCAACGGGAACGCCGGCCTCCATCCGCAGGTCGGCGTGGACGACTTCCGTCTGCAGTCCGGCGAACGCGAGCAGTCGCTCGACGTAGGCCCCGGCATGGCTGTAGCGGCCGTGCGTCTCGAGCCGGTAGCCGGCGGCGGCCTCGCGGTCGCCCGCGTCCTCGAGCGTGAAGAGCAGAAGGCCATTCGGCCGAAGGGCTCCGGCGGCAGCACTGACGACGTCGTCCAGGTCGCCGAAGTACACCAGCGTGTCGGCGGACACGATCGCATCGAACGCGTTCTCGTGATCGCGCAGGTACGTGGTTAACTCCGCCTCCACCAGCGTGTCATACACGCCCTTCTCCTTCGCGCGGGCCAGCATTCCGCCGGACAGATCAACGCCCGTCAGGCTGCGAGCGTAGGGAGCGACGAGCGTTCCGCACAACCCGGTGCCACAGCCGGCATCCAGCACATCGAGGCGCTTCGACGGCTCGCGCCCCGAGCTCTCCAGCATGGCCGCTACGAGCGCCGGTGCTCGATACGACAGCCGTTGAAGCCGGGACTCGAAGCTGGCGGCAAAGTTGTCGAAGGTTGTCTCGACGAACGCGTTCGAGGCGCGCGCCGGCACGCCACGGCCCGTGCAGGCGGCCAGCATGTGCCGGGCGATCGGATCCCCGGGGTCCTCGACGAGCCACTCTTCGAAGATCCGGACGGCCTCGCCGATTTCGCCGAGCGCGCAATGGGCCAGCGCGAGGAGCTTGCGTGCCTCCGGGTGCTTCGGCCTCAGCGTGATCACCTTGCAGTAGCACGCCGTCGCCTCCTGGGTCCGGCCCAGTCCGTTCAGCAGGATGCCGAGGTTCGTGTACGCGTCGATGTGGTCCGGATTCAGTTGTATGGCCGTGCGATACGCCAATTCGGCCTCTGTCGTTTTTCCGGTCGCTCTCAACAACACGCCGAGATTGCTGTGGGCATTGGCGTGGCCCGGATCGAGCGCGATCGCGCGCTGATAGGCGGCGATCGCTTTGTCGAGTTGCCCGTCCGATTGCAGGATGATGCCGAAGTTGCTGAACCAGTCGGCCTGGTCCGGAGCCTCCGCGAGGCTCCGCTCGACCAGGGCGATCGCTTCGTTGTTTCTTCCTTGTTGATGCGCGAGCACGCCGGAGTAGTGCAGGGCAGCGGAATGAGCGGGCGACGCCTCGAGCACCCGTCGATAGAGCTCACCGGCTTCCGCCAGGTGTTCGCTCTTCTGCAGGGCGACGGCGAAGGCGACGGCCTCGTCCAGCGTCAGCTCGCGTGCCGGCGCCTCGTCTTCGCCAACGGACACGCCTAGCCTTCTTTGTTGGCTTTCAGGTCGTACTTGAAAACAACGCTCGCGTCGAGCGAGCCGTCGGGCTTTTGCGGCTTGTACTCGAGATCGACTTTGGCAAACGCCAGGCTTACCGTCTCCGAGTATGGCTGGCCGGTGGCGCCGCCATGCGTGACGCCGGTGATGATCACGTCGTTCATCTTGACGACGAGGAATTCCTGCTGGCCCTTGCCGGCCTTCCGATGAGTGATGGTCGCTTCCTTCAGGTGCGTGCCTGTCGCGCAGGCGCGCATGAGCTCCGGCGACGCCTTGTCGATGTTGTGAACGACGACGAGATCCTGGAAGGTGGCTTTGCCCGATCCAGCGCCGCTGCCCGTTGCCGCGGACCCGGAGTTGGTCACGCCCCAGGAAAACGACAGGATTTCGATTTCGTCCTTGTGCTTGGCGTCGAGCGATTCGCCTTTGATGTCCCCGATTTTCGCGAAGATGTCGGATGCCATCGAGAGTCTCCTGAGGTTCCTCATTCTAGAACCGTTTCCATGCGTGTCGTGGAAACTTTCAGGTTCGTTGCGGCATAACTGTGAAAGCGCTCAGCCGTTTCCTGTTCAGGAACGGTTGAGTAGACGGACCCGATCAGGTTCAGCGCGCGTCCGTCAGCTCGATCGAATCGACGACGCGGTGAAACGCATCGTCAAAAGACGGGGCGTCGTTCTCGGGCACGATCGTGAGGAAGTAGAAGAGGCTGCCATCGGCCATGAACGTCGTGTACACGCCGATACGCTCCTGGCCGCCGAGCGGCGAGGGGTTCACGAGCGGGGTGCTGAGACCGGCGCGCTGGGAAATCCGGAGCGCCTGCTGCTCCCCGGCCAGGCGAAGTTGAGGGTTGTTGCGGGTGACCGCTTTGAGCCAGCTGTTCGTCGCTTCGCGCAGGTCGCGCGATCCAGCCTTTGCCAGGCCGAATTCGACGCCGTGGCTGAACACCGTCTGCCCGTTGAGTTGGCCGTATCCGTTTTGCGGCACCACTTTGATCGCGCCGTTCGATGCGAGCGTGGTCCAGTTGTTTGGAACCGTCGCTCGGAACACGCCGCCGCCGCTGACATTCCGATACTCCAGCGACGGCGATGGCACGGGTTGTCCAGGAGTTCCCAGCCGCGCCGATTCACCCCCGGAATCGCTCTTGGCCTTCGCCAGCTCGCTCGTTGATTTGGCCGCCGGCAGCGACGCGAAGACGGTCTTGATGGACTGGAACTCGCGATCGTCGGCGGCTTGCGTGATCGTGAGGAAGCCCGCCTCCTTCGTGATGTACTGCGTCCGATTCCCTGGATCGGGGTGGCTGCTCAGCCACTGCGGCCCGTTTCCGCCGCTGCTCTTGGATTCGCGCTCAATCGTTTCGAACATGCGGGCGAGCGCGCGGGGATCGTAGCCGGCTCGCGCCATAATCTGCGCGCCGAGCAAATCCGCCTGTTTCTCGTATTCCCGGCTGTATTTCAGAAGAAGCGACCCGGCGCCGAGCTGGCTTCCCGTCGCGATGGCGGATCCGGCTGCGCCTCCAACGACCGCGCCGCCCACCACACCGGCGATTTGACCCAGCTGCAGCCAGGGATTCTGCGCCTTGGTCGCGTTGGCCGTTCCGTGGCGGAGCAGCACATGGGACAACTCGTGCGCCATGACTCCCGCTACTTCACCCTCCGAAGCTGCCGCGTCGAACATGCCGCGGTGTACGAACATCGGTCCGCCCGGGAGTGCAAACGCGTTGATCTCTTTCAGGTTCACGGGCGTGAACGTGTACTCGTACACAGATTCGTTCAGTTCCGGCGGAGCCGCCGCGACGAGGCGATCGCCGAGCGTCGTGAGGTAGCGGGCGATCCGCTCGTCTTTGATGATGGGGTATTGCTGTCGAATTTCGGCTGCGGCCTCACGGCCGAGATCCACATCCTGTTTCGGCGTGTACTTATTCTTGGGCAGCTTGATGACGGTTTGCGCCTGCGCCGCACCGGCCGTGACCGCGAACATCGCGAGGGCCGCGGTCAGCGTGAACAGCGTTCTGCGGGCCATGGCTCCGATTTTAGCTGCCTTCCCGTCTTCGCGATCGCCTGGATTATGGCTGTGCTGGCCTACGCGAGAATAGCCACCTGCGAGGCGACCAGCAGGCCGTACGGCAACGCGCCGCTGTGCCACGACTCGAATGGCGGGAGGACCGCGCTGTGAACCACGAGAGAGAGAGGCTGCGCGACCACGCGAACCGCAAACAGTGCGAGGAACAACCACCCCGCGGCGTAGCGCTTCGAACTCTCGACCGGCATGGTTACGGTGTCGCCCTGGTTGCGCCCTGCTCTTCCTTACGCGCCGCAGACAGCGCATTGGACATGCTGTAGTTGCCCTCATGGCACGCGACTTCGAAGATGCGGCTGCCGGACTTTGCCATGGGGAATGACACGACGACCTTGTCCTCGAATGTTTTCGGGTCCACGATCGTGGCCTCGTAATCGATCGCGTCTGCGGATCGGCGAGTGAAGCGCTCCGTGACCGTCTTGGCCTGCGCGGTGCCCGCGCCGGCGAAGCTCCGCGTGCGGTTGGTGAAGTTCCTCGTTTCGATCACCAGCGTCTCACCTTCCCAGTGTCCCCGGGAATCGCCGGACCAGAGCCGCAGTTTCTCGCCGAGCGGAGGCCGGCTGTCGAGTGGGACGATCCTGGCGTAGTGCAAGGGTTCGGTGACAAGCACGACGTGGTCCTTCGCTTGAACGACCTGTACGTAGTTGTTGTCGAATCCAGCGATGAATGGAGGGCCGGCGCCGCCGAGACAACGCTCGGAGAACCCGAAGTCTTCCGGTCCGTCCTTGGGGCCGCCGCCGAATCCGGCCAGCAGAGCCGGGGGAAGGGTGGCTTTGGGATCGCTCAGCACCGCGATGAAGTCCTCGATGCCCGGAAGGCGCCGCACTCCGTCGACCAGCTTCGGCACGCGTCCATTTTCAGGATACGTGATGAGCGACGTGCGCAAGTTCTCGATCTGGGCCGTGTAATCGAGCCAGGTCAGGCTCACCGCCTCAACCGGCGCAAACTTTGCGACCGTGGCCAGGGCAGTTCTTGTTTTTTCCTCGTGCTCCCGAAGTTCCTCGCGGGTGAATGTCTTCTGGTCGGCAAAAGCCATTGGCCGCTCGAGCGGCACATCGGAGCTGAAGTTCCAGACACCCTGCAGATCCGGCTGGCCATCCCCGGTCCGGGGAGCCTTATAGGTTCCCTGAGCGCCGGCCGTGCGCGCGGCCGCGGCCGTCAGGATGAGCAGCCCCACAAGAAAACGATGGTTCGTTCTCGAGGTCTTCATCTGTTGCTCCTGCTACGCCCGAGCGAGGCCGCGACGGAGGCGCCGATTTTAGAGACGTAGAACGTCAACGCCTTGTTCGGCACCCGACCTGGACCGGATCGGACCGGCGCCTTACCAGCCGGCGGCCTGGCCGTCCTTCCGATGATCCGACGCGGCTCGGTAGAACCCGCCGGTCGGGGACGCCGGATCGGGGGAGAACATCAGCCACTGCACGCCGCCCACGTCCCTGCCGCTGATGGATTGGACCTGGTGGCCCATTGCGCTGAGCCTCGACCCGACCAGGCGATAGAGCGGCGACTCGAGCCTCACGATATTCGAGACCTGACTGTGCCGGAAGCGCGCCATGTCGCTGGCCGCCTGCAGGTTCGCGCCGAAATCGAAGACGTCGACGAGAATCTGCGCGTGGCCCTGCGCCTGCATTTCGCCGCCCATGAGCGTCACGGTCATCAGGGGTTGGTTGTTCCTCATCACGAAGCCCGCCGACAGCGTGTTGTACGGCCGCTTGTGCGGGGCGATCGCATTGGGACTTCCCGGATCGAGCGTGAAGAGCTGTCCGCGGTTGTGCAGCACGAAGCCGTAGCCGGGAACCGTGATGCCCGACCCGAACTCGTTGAAGTTGCTGTTCACCCACGAGACCATGTTCCCCTCGCTGTCGCCCGCCGACAGCACGATCGTGTCGCCGGCGCCCTCGCTCGCGAGCGACGTGCCCGCGCCTGATGCTCGCCGGGGATCCACCTTGCTGCACAAAGACGCGGCGTAGGACTTGGACAGGAGTCTGGCGACCGGGACCGGCGCGACATCGGGATCGGCGTTGTAACGATAGAGATCCGCGTACGCCAGCTTCTTCGCCTCGATCATGAGGTGCCAGTACAGCGGGCTGGCCGGGCCGAGGCTGGCCAGCGTTTGCCCGGGCGCCCATTTCGGCACGCAGGCCTCGAGGATGTTGAGCATCTCGTTCGTGCCCCAGGCCTGCGACGGCGGCGGGAGCTCGAACACGTCGACGCCGTGATAGCTGCTTGTCGCGGGTTCGACCCACTGCCCTTTGTAGCCTGACAAATCGTCCAGCGTCATCGTGCCGCCGAGCGCCGTGGACTTCGCGACGATCGCGTTCGCGATTTCGCCTTTGTAGAAGGCGTCGGACCCGCGCTGTTGCAGCAGCCTGAACGTCCGCGCGAGATCCGGATTCCGGAAGCGCTGGCCCGCTGCGGGGGGACGGCCGTTGATATACCACGTCGTCAGCGAGTCGGGATCGCGCTGCGAGCAGCAGCGGCGCAGCGGCATTGCCGCGGGAAGCGTCCAGTCGCCGGCGATCCTTTCCGAAACCGGGAATCCGTTCTCGGCATAGTCGATCGCGGGCGCGAGCACATCCTGGAACGTGCGCGTGCCGAAGCGCCTGAGGACCGCATCCCAGCCCCAGACGGTGCCGGGCACCGTGGCCGTGAGAATGCCTCCCGGCGGCATTCCTGACGTCGGCCCCGGGTTCGCGGGATCCGCGTGATAGCCGAGCTCCGCGAAACGCGCGATCGTGGCGCCCGAAGGCGCGGTGCCGCTCGCGTTCAACGCGTAGAGCTTGTGCTCCTTCGCCACGTAAATGATGGCGAAGAGATCGCCGCCCACGCCAACCATCATCGGTTCGACGACGCTGAGGACGGCGGCGGAGGCCACGGCGGCATCGATCGCGTTGCCACCCTGACTGAGGATGCGGAGCCCGGCCTGCGCGGCGAGGGGCTGGCTGGCCGCGACCATTCCGTGCGGCGCCATGACCTCCGAACGGCTCTGCGACAGCCAGCCGCCGGCGCGGTCGCCCCGAACGGCGCGACAGAACGGGGGCGTCGGCGTTGCGGCGCATGAGGCCATCTCGTTTCCCGATTGGGCGCGCAGCGCGAGGGCGCCGCACACGATACCGACCGCCGCGGCAAGAATCTTGTGGCTGTTCACTGTCCCCTCATTTTCAGTGGATATCATGGACCAGATTGGTTCGTCCGAACGATTCTTCAACCGCCTCCGACACCTTTTCCGCGATCCCCTCGTGCGCCGCTGTCACATCCTCCGGCGCTGACTCGTCTTACGGTCTGGCGGGCTGCTCACGGGCGCGGTCCGCGACGGAGGATCGGTGATGTGGCATTGCAGCGAGGCAGGATCGGGGCGGCCACTAATTCTTTTGCACGGAATCGGGATGTCGCACGCGGCGTGGACTGCGGTGACGCCCTATCTCCGCTCGACGCGTCGTGTCATCGCCTTTGACATTGCAGGATTCGGACTGACGCCCCCATTGCCCGGAGGGACACCCGCGACGATTGCCAACCTGGTTGAAGGTCTCGCCCTGTCCATTCATGCAATGGGTATCGCGTGTCCCGTCGACATGGCTGGAAATTCGCTCGGCGCCTCCATGGCGCTCGAGGCGGCCAAGCGCGGGATAGCACGGAGCGTCGTCGCGATTTCTCCCGCCGGCTTGTGGAGAGAGCACGGCGCGCCTCATGTGAAGTACGTGTTCGGCGGCATGCGATTCATGGCGAAGAACTATCCCGGCCTTCTGAAACTGACGATGCGAAGGCCGCTGCTGCGCGAACTGGCGCTCGCAGTGCCCGTCTCGGTGGGAAGCGGGCGCATGCCGACGACCGATGCGCTTCGCGCGGTGGACGACCTCGCGGCGGCAACCGCATTCGAACAGACATTTGACAACACGCGCGATCCCTTTTCAGGAGCCGGAATCTCGGTCCCGGTGACAGTGGCGTTCGGCGATCGCGATTGGATCCTCCCGAAGGGCTCGCAGCAGTGGAACGGGCTACCCGTGCACACTAGGTGGCTCAAGAAGCCAGGCTGGGGTCACGTGCCGATGTGGGTCGATCCAGTCGGGGTCTCGCAACTTGTCCTGGAAGGCACCGCATAAGGCCCCTTACCTGAACGCAATTCCAATCCTGAGGGCCCAGTGCTGATCGGTCCCGAGTGCCTGGTAGACGACCTCGCGAAACTCGGTCACCAGCCCTTTGCGGCCACTGAACCAATAAGTGACCCCTCCTCCAACATTCAACGCATTGCTGCCGCCGTACTCCGTGAAGAAGCCCATCCGCGTATAGCCGCCGCTCACGAATGGAACCGCTCCCTTCGTGGTGCCCGGCTTCGGGAAGTGCAGGCTTCCGTTGAGCGACACAGCAGCCCACGCGTCGCCGCCGCCGCCGGCGAGACCCAGCTCACCGCCGATACCGAAGCGGTTCTGGACCAACGCCTCGCCGCCGCCGCCGATCTGAAGCACTCGTCCCGAGCTGAAGCCATTCGAGTATGCGCCGGCACCGGCAACGAATGTGCCCTGGCCGGTCGTTTGCGCGTTTGATGCACCAGCCGACAGCGTCAATCCAACGAGCCCAATCAGAAGCGGTTTCCCCATCAACCGACCGACGACCGTCGCGCGGCGCGACAACATGCTCTCCATCGATCACCTCGCTAACAGGGAATGCGAGATCCTGTGATCGAGTGGCTCAACGATCAGAATTGCGCATTTTGGCGATGACTCTTTCGGCCCTCCTCATATTCCGTGTTGACGCGCGCACGTTAGTCACATCACACGGACTGTCGTGATTTCCAACGGCGCCTCCAGAGCGTCGGTCGCGCCAATCACAAGTCGCCAATCTCCTGTTGTCGCTTGCGCCG
>Ga0097621_100002014_pt1 | contig 13880 bp, 12 predicted proteins | sample KBSMisM72_FD_73165 | JGI IMG/M metagenome (GOLD analysis project Ga0097621, IMG submission 73165) | Miscanthus rhizosphere microbial communities from Kellogg Biological Station, Michigan, USA - KBS Miscanthus M7-2 (version 2) (version 2) | ecosystem: Host-associated > Plants > Roots >... | reverse complement strand
ATGGTTACGATTTGTGGACAAGCTGAATCGAAAGCGGAGCGGGTGGCCGCGAACGGGCGCCCGCTTGGGCGCGGAGGCGTGGACCGTGACCATGGCTTTTCGCCGAGCACCCGAGTGGGCTGTTCGCGGACAGGACCCGGACTGGATCCCGATGCTTTCGATTTCGGGCGTTCGTGGAGACGCTTGGTGCAACGGACACTACCGATGGTTACGATTTGTGGACAAGCTGAATCGAAAGCGGAGCGGGTGGCCGCGAACGGGCGCCCGCTTGGGCGCGGAGGCGTTGGCCGTGAGCACCGCTTTTCGCCGCACCCGAGCTCGCCTAAGGCGGGCACTACCTAAGCGTTACGACGCGTGGATGATCGCGCGGCCGGATTGTGGGCGCGTCGTGAACGCCGCCTTCACCTTCTTCAGCCAGCGCATCGACGGCGTGTGCTTGACGTCGACGTTGACGAACCCTGCCGCTCTCAGCATCTGCTTCAGCGCTTCGAGCGTGGGAAGCGAGCAGAACTCGTAGGGGAGCCCGGCCTCGAGCCCGTCACCAGGAAAAAAACTGACCAGCGGATATTTCTCGTGGACCGCGGGCACCAGCGCGTGCGTTTCGCAGATCAGCGTCCCGGCGGTGACGCCGCGCAGCCGCTCCAAGACGGAGATCGGCGACCGCAGGTGATAGAAGACGCCGAGGAACAGCACGAGGTCGAACGTGCCCAGCGTCCCCGCGTCGATCTCTTCGGCTGCGCATCGCTGATGTTCGACTTTCGAGTTCAGCATCTCGTGGGCGAGCAGGAAGCCGTCCTTGCCGTAGTTGTCCCAGGCAAACGTGTCGATCGCCAGCACGCGTTTGGCGCCGCGCCGTTCGCATTCGAACGAGAAGAACCCGTCCCACGCGCCGATGTCGAGGACGGTCTTGCCTCTGAGGTCTGCGGGAATCTGTAGGAATTTCAGCCGGCGCTCGAAGCGCCGGCGGACATGCCATTGCGGACGGGTTTCGATACCACCCAGGTTGAGCGGGTGGCACCAGGTGATCGCGTCGATACGTTGCCGAAGGCTTCCAGCTTCCACGCGGGGGCGCTACGCCCAGATTTCCGCGTCGGTCGGCACTTTCTTGTTCGTGATGACCTTGCCGATTCTCGAGACGTTCATCAGGTGCTTGTAATCGAGGTTCTCGGAAATCGAATTGCCGCCCCACGACCCGCAGCCGAGCGTCGTCGTCGGCGCGAAGCCGTTCGTGAGCGATCCTCCCGCCGTGAACGAGCTCGCCTGGTTGACGACCAGACGGCTGACCGGCAGCTCGACGCCCGCGCAGCGGATGTTGCTTTCGTTGTTCGAGTGCACCGCCGCAGAATGTCCGGCGCCTTCGACGAGAAGATTCGCCTTCGCCGCGGCGACAGCGTCCTGGAACGTCTTGTAGGGAAAGATCGCGACAACCGGGCAGAGTTTCTCTTTCGCGAGCACGTCCTGCCGGCCCGCGCCGTCGGCGGGGAGGAGAATGATCCGGACGTTCTCAGGCACGTCGATGCCCGCCAGCGCGCCGACCTGACGCGGCGACTTGCCGACCACGTCCTTGTTCAGGTGTCCGCCGGGGAACACCACATCGCGCAGCTTCTGGATTTGCGCTTTGTCCTCGGTGTACCAGACCTTGCCGGTCGCCATGAATGCGTTCAGCACGTCACGGTACTTCTCCTCGGGCGCGAGGACGAACTGCTCGTGCGAGCAGATGATGCCGTTGTCGAACGACGCGCCGAGGACGATTTTCTCGACGGCGTCTTTCAGATCGACGTCGCGATCGATGATGACCGGCACGTTGCCAGCCCCGACGCCGAACGACGGCCGGCCGGACGAGTACGCCGACTTCACCATCGCGCCGCCGCCCGTGGCAACCACGACGTCGACGGCCTTCATCAGCTCCTGTGTCGTTTCGATCGAGCCCTTCTTCACCATCTGCACGAGGTGGTCGGGCCCGCCGTGCGCCTTGACGACCTGCATGAACGCGTCGGTGAGATGCTCGGTGCACTTCTCGGCCTTCGGGTGCGGAGCAAAGACGATCGCGTTGCCTGTTTTGAGCGCGAACATCGCGTTGCACATCGGCGTGACGATGGGGTTCGTCACGGGCGTGACGGCGCCGACGACGCCCATCGGCTTGGCGACGAAGACCAGGTTCTTCTCTTCGTCTTCGCCGATGACGCCGCGCGACCGTTTGCCTTTCAGGTTGTTCCAGATGACGCGCGCTTTGCCCTTGTTCTTCAGAATCTTGTCTTCGTAGACGCCGATGCCGGTTTCGTCGACGGCCATCCGCGCCAGCATGTCGGCGTTGTCGTACACGTACTTGCCGACGCCCTTGACGATGGCGTCGACCTGCTCCTGCGAGAACGATTCAAACGCGGCCTGGGCGGCCCTCGCCTTCGCGACGAGCTGCTTCACCTGTGTGTCGGCGACGACGGGTGGTTCCTGGACACATTCGTTCATGACGGTTTCCCTCGAAAAAATCGGCCGGACAATCCCAAATTATATCACCGCGGGTCGAGCTCGTCGGCGAGCGGCCCCGCGTCGTACACGGCGCGCAGGGCGTGCACGATGGCGCCCGCGTGGACGGCGACCGCGCGATTTCTCTCCTCGTCGTAGACAAAACGGCCGACGAGGCTCTCGATGTTCCCGTCGAAAATCAACCCGACGAGCTCGCCGGCGCGATTGACCACCGGCGACCCTGAGTTGCCGCCGATGATGTCGTTCGTCGTCACGAAGTCGAGCGGCATGGACATGTCGATTTGCGTGCGCTTGTCCACAAACCGCTTCGTCAGCTGGAACGGCGGCTTGTCGTCGAATCCCGCCGAACGGTCGAACAGTCCAGCGAACGTCGTTTTGTACTGCGCCTTGGTGCCGTTCATCGGATAGCCGCTGACTCTGCCGTACGACAGCCGCAAGGTAAACGTCGCGTCCGGATAGGCCGCGGTGCCGTACACCGCGAATCGCGAGCGGCCGATTTTTTCTCTGGCCGCCGACGTCACGCTCGTGACCTCGCGTTCGAGCGTCTTCTTTGCGGTACGGACGATAGGATCGATGGCACGGCCAAGCACGATGAGCGGATCGTCGGACGCCTTGATCGCTGCTGGGCCTCCGTCGAGCAGCGCTTTGCGAACCGAAAGCTCGTCGAGCTTCGTCCCGCCAATCATCGCCGCCGCCGCGTCGTCTGGCGACTTGCCTCCGAGGGCCGCCTTCATGAACGGATCGTTCGGCCCGAGTTCCTCGAGAGACTCCTTGAGGGAATCCGCGAGCAGCACCTGTTCGAGCGCCTTGTAATACGGCGCTGGCGACAGCAATTGGAACTTCAGCGTCGGCAGCTCCGCGTCGTGGAAGCCCTCCAGCCGCTCGGGATCGGGCTTGCCGATCTCCTCGGCGTACTGCACGAAGATCAGGCCGAGGGGAGCGAGCGACGACCCACGGAGTTGCGCGAACCGTTCCGTCTTGTACAGGCGGCGGCGCACTTCCTGTGCGCGCTGAACCGCTGTCCACGCGCTGCCGTATTCCCGCCGCCACTCGGGTTTCTTCGCGATCTGGTCGCGCAAGGCCTTCTCGTCCGCGCTCTTCTTCTGGAACACCTTCGGATCGAGAAGACCGTTGGATTCGCCGGTGTAGGCCTTCAGAGCGTTTTCGAGGCCGAAGATATGACTGTTCGCTTGCCGCGCTTGTTCGGCGCCCAGGTTCGCGTACTTTCGCAGCACGCCGATTCGACGGCTGACGACTTTCAAGTTTGCCGGATAGATGACGTCGCGCTCGGTCTCGAGCTCGGCGACAGTGTCGTTGCGGTCGGTCGAGCCCGGATGTCCAGTGACGAAGACCGGTTCCTGATCGGCCGCGCCTTTGGCATTCCACTTCAGAAAGTGCTCCGGCCGCACTGGCTGATCGTTTTCGTAGACGCGGAAGATCGCGAAGTCGAGATCGTGCCGCGGATACGTGAAGTTGTCGGGGTCGCCGCCGAAGAATGCCATCTGCTGTTCCGGAGCGAACACCAGCCGCACGTCGGTGTACTTCTTGTAGCGGTACAGCCAGTACTGCGCACCCTGATAGAGCGGCACCACGTCGCAGCGAAGCTTCGTCGTGTCGACACACTCTTTCTCGATGCGGGCGATTTCGGCGTTGCGCGCGTCGAGCGCCGCCTGGGCGTTGGCCGTCGCCTTCGCGGCCGCAGCCATCACGCGGCTCGTGACGTCCTCGGTTGACATGAGCACGTTGAGTTCGGCGTCGGCCGCCTTTACTTCGTCGGCGCGCGTCTTCGCATAGAACCCGTCGGCGACGTAGTCTTTCTGAGCCGTCGAAATCTTCTGGAGGTGTTCGAGCGCCACGTGATGATTGGTGAGGACCAGCCCCGTCGGCGAGACGAATGAACCGGATCCCTCGGGGAAGCGGACGCTCGCCAGGCGAAGGTGATCGAGCCACGGCTGCGTGATGGTGAACCCGTAGCGGCTCTGAACGGACTGGACGGGCGGACGATCGAATGTCCACATGCCTTCGTCAGCGCGAAGTGTTTTCGACGTCGAAGCCGTCAAAACGGCGGCGATGATGGCAGCGACCCGCAGTACCTTCATTCGCTCATCTTACGGGAAACCACCAGGAACCGAGTGGGCGTCTCGCGCCGCCGCCAGAGCGCGCGGCCCGACGTGACCCACATGCCTTCGCGCTCGTATTCGATCTGCAGCGGGACTCCCTGCGCCGTCAGTTCGTCGTAATACTGGCTCGTCATGACGGCATAGACGGCGCCCGGCGCTTCGATGAACTCCCGCGCCTCATCCGCCGCGTCGACGTGCGAGACCTGGCGGTCCACGTAGAAACGAAACGCGTTGCTCCAGCGGTTCAACCGGTAAGTCGCGATGTGCGCGCGCGGATCGGCGTGGCTGGCGACCCATCGTCCGACATCGGGAATCACCTTCCGTTGCTCGAGCGCCGGAAGCACCCACGTAATCACAGCCGCGTACGTCGCGGCCATCGCGGTCAACGTCACCCACGGACTTTCCGGCAGCGCCCTGCGGCCGAAGCTCACCCGCGCGGTGACGATGATCCCAGCGACGAGCATCACGACCGGCGCGATGATGGCCGGATTCGGCAGGTCGAGCCTGGCGATCATGAAGTAGCCGCCGCCGGTGCCGGCGACGACGAGAACCGGCCCGATCGTTTGTGCGCCGATTCGCGACCCGGCGTTCGAGGCCGTCGGCGCCTGCGCTCGCACGTCGAGCCATGCCCGGGCGCACACGAGGCAGAGCGCCGGAGCGGCGGGGAAGACGTAGTGATCGAGCTTGAAGCGAGAGGCCGTGAAGAACCCCAGAATCGCGATCGTCCAGCACCAGAAAACGATCTGCGTGCTGTCGAGCGACCGCGCGCGAAACGCGCGGATGTCGTCCCACAACCGTCCTACGGCCAGACCCGTCCACGGCAGCAGGCCTGCCGCCAGCACCCGGAAATAGAACAACGGATCGAACCGCGTGTTGAACCGGTTCGACGCGAACAGCGACACGTTTTCGTTCATCACATAACCGGCGATGAACGAATCGCGAAACCGGAGCCACATGTATACGAACCACGGCGCCGCCACTGCGACGACGATGAGCATTCCGGCGACGAAATGCAGCGCCAGCAGCCGCCGGCGAAGATCGGCGGACGCGGCAATCGCGAGTACAAATGTCAACCCGCAGAGCGCGAGCGCGAGCGGTCCTTTCGTCAGGACCGACAATCCGATCAGGACGTAGCCCGGCCATTGCAGATGCGGACGATCTCTCAGCGCTGCGACCGCCAACAATGACACGCCCGCGAAGAGAAACGCGGTGAACGTCATGTCGAGAATGGCGTAGCGCGCCAGCGCGAACACGGGCGGGCTTGCAGCGAGCAGCAGCGCCGCGACGAAGCCGGCCTCAAACGACAGCAGAACCGCGCCGAGCCACGCCGTCGTCGCGACCAGCGCGACGGCGGTGATCGCCGGCGCAAGACGCGCGCCCAGCTCGTTCTGGCCGGCGATGGCCATGCCCGCCGCTTGCAACCAATAAAACAGAATCGGTTTGTCGAAGAAGGGCTGCTCGTTGTAGTACGGGGCGAGCCAGTCGCCTGTCCGGAGCATCTCGCGCGACGTCTCCGCGTAGATGGCTTCGTCAGGATCCCAGAAGCTCGCCGACCCGAGCTGCCAGAACAACACGACGAATAGCAGAGCGGCGAGAGCCGTGACGCGGACTGAAAGTCTCACAGGACGCGGCTATGTTAGTCTGCTTCACTACCCAAGGAGGAAATCGATGTCCGCGACCGCTTCAATGATTCAGGAGTTCGAACAGGAAGCCGCGACCACGAGGCGCGTGCTCGAGCGCGTGCCCACCGACAAGCTCGCCTGGAAGCCGCACGACAAGTCCATGTCGCTCGGCCGGCTGGCGACTCACGTCGCCGTCGTGCCGGGTTTCATCACGGGATGGGCGACTCAGGACACGGTGACGTGGACGGGCGGCGACGCGCCCGAGGCGAAGAGCACCGAAGAGCTGCTCGCCACCCACGACAAGAGCGTGGCTGAGGCCAAGGCGAACGTGGCGGCCGTGGGCGACGGCGGCCTCGGGACGATGTGGGAGTTCAAGACGCCCGACGGCAAGACGATTATGAAGATGCCGAAGGTGGCGTTGCTGCGCAGCGTGGCGCTGAACCACTGGTATCACCATCGCGGTCAGCTGTCCGTGTATCTGCGTCTGTTGAACATCCCGGTGCCGTCGATCTACGGCCCGAGCGCGGACGAGGGTCCTGCTGGGATGTAGTTGTCGCGGTGTCCAGATGTAGTGCGGGCCTTCAGGCCTGCCGCGGCGGGCAGACCTGAAGGTCTGCACTACATCACCTACACCAGTTGTTACGTTTCCAAGTGGAACGGGACGCTGGTGACGACGAGATTTGGACGGAAGAGCAGCGCGCCCTTGATGAGCAGCGCGCTCTGGTTGTGCAGCAGGTGCTGCCACCACTTCGCCGGCACGAATTCCGGCAGGATGACCGACACGTAGTCGTTCGGCCGCTCGAGTTCGACGCGTTTGATGTAGTCGAGCAGCGGCTCCATCACCGACCGGTACGGCGAGGTCAGGACGATCAGTTTTACCTTGCCGCCCCACTGCGCCCAGTCGCTCTTGATCTGTTCCGTCGCTCGCGGATCGATGTCCACGTACACCGCGCGCACGTCGTCGGAGAGCGTCTCGGCGTAGCGAAGCGCCTCGACGACCGCGCGCTGCAGACCGCCAATCGGCATCACGACGGTGTTGTGCGCTCGCGGCGAGGGCGCATAACCGCGAAGCGTCAACTGGCGCGCGACGTGGTCGTAGTGCAGGCGCGTCTTCTTGAAGATCAGGACGATGAGCGGAATCAGCAAGATGACGATCCACGCTCCCTCCAGCGTCTTCGTCACCGCGACAATCACCAGCACGATGCCCGTGACCACCGCGCCGAAGCCGTTGATGAGCGCGCTGGTCTTCCAGCCGGCCTCCTTCGTCTTCCGCCAGTGGATGACCATGCCCGCCTGCGACAGCGTGAACGAGATGAACACGCCGATCATGTAGAGCGGCAGCAGGCGCTGCGTGTCGCCGTGAAACGCGATGATCAAAATCGCCGCGAACGCCGAGAGCACGAGAATCCCGTTCGAGAACGCGAGGCGGTCGCCCTGGTTCATGAACTGTCGCGGCAAGTACCGGTCGCGCGCGACGATGGACGCCAGCCGGGGGAAGTCGGCGTACGCGGTGTTGGCCGCGAGCACGAGAATCAGCATCGTCGCGGCCTGAATCAAATAATAGACGGCGCCGTTTCCGAAGATCGCACGCCCGAGCTGCGACACACCCGACTCGCTCGCGCTCGGAATGACGCCGTACGCGTGCGCCAGCACCGTAATGCCGATGAACATCGTAATCGCGAGCGCGGCCATCGCCACCAGCGTGGCCGATGCGTTCTTGGACTCCGGCGGCCGGAATGCGGGCACGCCGTTCGAGACGGCCTCGACGCCCGTCATCGCGGTGCATCCGTTGGCGAACGCCGTCAGCAGCAAGAACGTCGTCAGCTTCGACGTTCCGGCGTCCGGCGGCAGAGGGACCTGCACCGGCACGATGTGTCCGGTTGCGTACTTGTAGAGCCCGATCAGGATGAGCACGCCGATGCTGAAGACGAAGAAGTACGTCGGCACGGCGAAGATGCGTCCCGATTCGCGAATGCCGCGCAGGTTGCCGAGCATCAGAATCGCGAGACAGCCGAGACACATCTCGACGCGGAACACGTCGAGCGTCGGAAACGCGGAGGTGACGGCCAGGATGCCCGCCGAAATGCTGACAGACACCGTCAGCGTGTAGTCGACGAGCAGCGACGCCGCGGCAATCAGTCCGGCGCTATCACTGATGTTTTCCTTCGCGACGATGTACGCGCCGCCGCCGGTCGGGTAGGCGTGAATCGTCTGCCGGTACGAGAAGGCCACAACGGCGAGCAGCGCGGCGATGACAAGGCTGATCGGAATCGCGTGGCTGAACGCGCCGACACCGGCAACGACCAGCGTCGTGAGGATGAAGTCGGTGGCGTACGCGACCGACGACAGCGCGTCGGAAGACAGCACGGCCAGTCCCGTGACGCGAGAGAGGCGCTCGTGATGCGCCATGCTCGAGGGGATCGGCTTGCCGACCAGCAGCCGTTTGAGCGAAAAGGCAGCAGTATCTTCAGGCATGTTCCGTGATCGCCGACGGGGTTAGCTGACGGGCTAGGACTCGGACTGTCCCCCGGCGCGTTCATCGCGCCGACTCGCCCCAACTGCTCGTGGTTCCCCCGTATCCCGCTTGTCGTGCAGGAATTAGGCCGAGGCGAATGTTATCATACCGGCCTCCATTCGACGGCCATGCGCACGTCTCGGCGATTTCTCATCAGCGGCCGTGTGCAGGGCGTCGGCTTCCGCTACTTCGTGCAGTCGGCCGCCATCCGCGAGTCGTTGAGCGGATGGGTGCGCAACCTCGACGACGGCCGTGTAGAGACGGCGGCGTTGGGGGACAAGGACGCGATGGAGCGGTTCGAGCGCGCGATTCGACAAGGGCCCTCGAGCGCGCGGGTCGACAGTGTCGTCGTGGACGACACGTTTCCGATGAGCGACCACGCCAGCGGCTTCCACATTCGATGACGTATGGAACAACTCAAACAGAAGATTCGCCACGTGCCGGATTTTCCGAAAGCCGGCATTCTCTTCTACGACATCACGACGCTGCTGCGCGATGCGGCCGGATTCCGGACCGCAATCGACAGCCTGATCGTGCCGTTCAAGAACGGCAACATCGATCTCGTGGTCGGCATGGAAAGCCGTGGGTTCATTTTCGGATCGGTGGTCGCCGATCGCCTGGGCGCGGGCTTCGTGCCTGTACGTAAGGTGGGCAAGCTGCCGTCCAAAACGCGACGGGCAACCTACGCCCTCGAGTACGGCACCGATTCGCTCGAAATTCACGACGATGCGGTTGCAGACGGCCAGCGCGTGCTCATCGTCGACGATCTGCTGGCGACCGGCGGGACGGCAAAAGCGACGCTCGAGCTGGTAAAGGGATCGGGCGGCGCCGTCGTCGGCCTCGCATTTCTCATCGAGCTCATTGGGCTCGACGGCCGCAGCCGGCTCACGGGCGAAAACATTCACGCCGTTCTGAAGTACTAAGTGGCCATCTTCATCGGGCTGCTTGTCATCGCGGCCGCGATCGGTGGCGCCGCGGCGCAGATCGTGGCCGAGATGAGACGGTCCCACGACGCCGTCGCGCGCTCACGGCAGCTCTCGATCGCCGCGCTGTTTGCGCCGGCGCTTGCCCAGGTGCAGGTCGATCCCCGGACGCTGCTCACATGGCAGCCGCTGGCGAAAACACTGCGCCAGCAGTTTCCGGACGAATTCGCCGCGCTCGACGCCGCGGGCGGCTTGACTTTTCCGTTCAGCAAAGACGTTATCGGCGCCGCGCACGCGAGGTGGACGGCAGAGTGGCTCGCGTGGGAAAGCACGCATGATTGGACCTACAAATTGAAAGCGCTGGAAGCGCAGCAGGAGCTACAGGGCAGCGCCGACCACACGGTCGCGCGTGCGAAGCTCGACGCCATCGAGCGAGAGAAGCTGGATGCCTATCAGCGGCGGTATGAGGAGTACATCCGCGTGTCGAAGGCGCTACAGCAATTGAGCTAGGCGCGAACGAGCTGCAGGAACGTCGCCCACTGCGTCCGCGCGAGACCAGGACTGAGCGGACAGGTGCGATCTTTCAGAAGACACGAGTGCATATCGTAGGGGCAACCGCATGTGCATCGTTGGGACGCGAGCAGCTGAATGAACGTCGACCGCTCCGCCATCGTCGCTCCGGAAAAATCGACGGCCGGCAACTCCGTCGCCACCTCGGGTAACGTGCGCGGGTTGCTCAGCGTGACGGTCCACCGGTTCTGCTGCTGATCCACGCACGATCCCAACAGGACGTCACTGTCAGCGCGATAGCGGCACGAGAACCGCGTGTTGTTGCCGAGGAAATTGACTGCACGGACGACCTCGAAGCCGTCAGGCCCGTCGCGCCGCCACGTTCCGACCGCGGCGACGGCGTTGTTCTCGAGCGTAACTTTGAAGCTGAAATCCGAATAGACCTCGACGTACTCATTGATCCGTTGACCGTCGGCGGTCACCACCGCGCGCCACAACCCGACGATTTGAGTGTCGCGCTTTGGCGGAGCTGGCGCCGGTTCCGGGACGACGGGCTTCTGGACTTCGGAAGTGGGCGGAGGCGGCCGGTATGTCGAATCGCCCGACGGCTTGCTTGCCGGCGCGTTCGTTTGGCTCGTTTGGCCTCCGGTCGGTCCCTGCTGTGCCTGCGGTCCCTGTGGCTGCGTAGGCCCGGGCGTGGGATTCCGCAACGCGAAGTACGTCGCGATCCCGACCGCAAAGACGACGGCAGCCGCGACTGCGCCTGCGATGGCGCCGACGTGTGATTTCTGGCCGGACTTCGGTTTGGGCGGCGCCCACCCAAGCGCGCGATCGAGGGCCTTCGCGAGCTTCTCGACATCCTCGTCGAAGTCCTGCTCGGTAATCTCCAGCGCATGGCGCCGCGCGAGCGACTGCATGTCTTCGGGCAGTTCTTCTTCGGCGGGCATCTTCGCGCCGCCGACGAGCACCGGAAACACGCGCATGTTGTTGGCGAGCGCGGTCACGACCTCCTGGCGGACGGTATCGCGAGGATCATCCAGCCGACGTTTGCCATTCGCGTCGGCTACAGACAGCCAGCGCGGTCCAATGACGACGATGCAGGCCTCGCTCGATCCGAGAACGCGTTCGATGGCGACGTGCCATTCGACGCCCGGCTCGAGCGAGCCGACGTCGCGAAACACATGGTCCTGGTAGCGCGCCTGAAGACGGTCGTACAACCGGCCGGCGTCGGCCCGGCTGTCGTCGCGCCGGTAGTTGATGAAGATCTTTCGACCCGACGCCATGGGATGGCGAGAGTCTAGCAAACCCAGTCACATTTGCGACGCTGCAAGACGTCGCGGGTTACACTGAACCGAGGCATCCTCAAATTCTCAAATCGTATGATTGGCGCCCGTAGCTCAGCGGATAGAGCACCCGCCTCCTAAGCGGGGGGCCGCCGGTTCAATTCCGGCCGGGCGCACCACATGAAGGCAGGGCTCTTTGGCTGTCGACCAGGCGCTCGCCGACAGCCAAGAGTCTCAGGTTGTACTGAACGTCACCGGGATTGTGGGAGCCCCATGCCTCCGCGGACGCACCACTTGTTCGCGCTGCCGATGGCCTTGTTAAAGAAGATGCTAGCGGCACTATTCTCAAACGTCACCCCGAAAACATCGTTACCTGGTCCAAAATTCGCGCTGCTCGCAACCGTGGACGTCCAGTACGCGCTGAGGAAAGAAAAATTCACGTTTTCGAATGGATGACCGTCTGGGAGTGCGGGCGAACTCTGGGACGGATCCAGGAGAGTCTGGAGCTCCGAGACCGTCGGAAGCCTCCATCCCCTGCGACTGCCGATGTTCTTCGCTACGCACGACGCTTCGGCCTGGCTGAAGCTTGCGAGGTTCGAATCGGGACGCCTGTCCCACACGAGACCGGTTTCACGATCCAGGACCGCGTCGCTGTTCATGTTGGCCAACACCACGAACCTCGGACAGCTAGCCGGGGTCGTACACGCAATCGTCTGGTCCCACGATGGCACGGCGTAATAGGGACCGACAGCCACCGTCTGCGCGCGCGCGGAATTCCCTGAGCACGTCAGGATAGCCGCGGCGAACACGCACACAAACACGATCTGGCGCATAGAGAGCTCCTCTCGGAAGGCCGATCGCGTGCGATCGGCCGTTTAACGCGCGAGTAAAAACGCGATGACTAGCGTCGGCGGGTATGGCGGAAGGCGCGGCGGACGCGCGGCGCCAGCAATCCCGTCGTCAGCAACGCGAGCGTCCCGGGTTCCGGCACCGTCGTATCTGAAACGGCCGTGCCCTTCACCGTGATCGGGCTGTCGCCGCTGCCGAGCAGCGTGAACTCGACGAACGCCAACGTCCCGCTGCCGGACGGCGACGGCGGGGGCCCACCATACGCGCCGGTGACGCCGAACAGCAGACCGGTTTGCGCAAGCGTCAACGGATCGAGATCGACGAAGCCCGGGTTGAGGAGATTGAAAGGCACGCCCGCCGCAAAAAAGTCGCCCTCGGTCGCGTAGCTCGTCAGCAACGAACAATAGATGTCGCCGCTGAAGGGATCGCACAGCGTGTTGACTTGCACGTCCGTGGGGTTATACGTGAGGTCGAACTGCCAGCTGGATACCTGGATTGCGCCGGCGATCTCGACCGGCAGCGCAAACGTCGTCGGGGAGATCACGATTCGGCTGCCAAGCGAAATTGTGGTTGCTTCGGCCTGCGACACGCCCAGGCCGACGAGCGTCACAACGGTCAGAACATATGTAAGCGCACGAGGCACCGACTGGGCCATGGCATATGCTCCGTTTCGTGAAGAGGCAGTAACTAAACGACAACGATTCCGTTAGGAATGGCCGGCCCTCAGCAAGATCGCTGCCCACTGAGAAGGTTGCGCTGACCTCGATCGCGAACGGGCGGCAAGTGTCACGCCGCTTGACGCTTCCAAGGAGAGGAGTGGGCTGGATTTCTATTAATCGACGGCGTTCGCCGCGCAGCGAAGGTCGTCGCGAGGCAAGCAAAAGTCGCCGCCATCGACTAAAAATACTCAGAAAAACTCGATCGGATATGATCCTGAACCGGTCGCCCCCTGCCTCCTAAGCGCGGAGGCGCGCCACTCGGGGCAGCGAGAGTTCAGGTAGGAACCACGAGTCACGAATGAAAAGAACAGAGCGTCGACACCTTAAACAGAACGAGTTCGAAGCCCTTACCCTTCAGGCGCTCGACGTGCTCGGCGAGAAGCGGCGCGAGATCACGACGGTCGTGCTCATCGTCGCCGCCGTCGGCCTCGTCGCCGCCGTGTACTGGGCGTGGCGTCAGCACACGCAGGACAGCGCCCACGCATTGCTGGCAGACGCGATGATCGTGGCGGAATCGCGCGTCGGGCCGCCGAGCGCCGCGACTGGGCAGCCGGGCCTGACGTTCCCGACCGAACGCGAGCGGACGCAGGCGGCGGTAACGAAGTTCAAGGCCGCCGCGGACGCGTACCCGTCAACCGACGCCGGTCAGTTCGCGCGGTATCAGGAAGCGGTGTTGCAGCTGTCCCTTGGCAACGCCGCGGAGTCGATCAAGACGTATCAGGCCCTCGCGGACCGCGCCGGCGATGCCTTATACGGACAGATGGCGAGGTTGGGCCTCGCCGAAGCATATGCACGGAGCGGCCAGTTCGAGCAGGCCATCACGGCGTTCAAAGAGCTCGCCCAGCGCAAAGACGG
>Ga0097621_100002009_pt1 | contig 13891 bp, 15 predicted proteins | sample KBSMisM72_FD_73165 | JGI IMG/M metagenome (GOLD analysis project Ga0097621, IMG submission 73165) | Miscanthus rhizosphere microbial communities from Kellogg Biological Station, Michigan, USA - KBS Miscanthus M7-2 (version 2) (version 2) | ecosystem: Host-associated > Plants > Roots >... | reverse complement strand
GAGGCGCACCCCGCCACGGCGCCGCCTGCGACGGCGGCCCCGGGCTCGAGCTCGAACCGCATCCCCGACGGCCACGACACGAACGACAACTCGGCGGACTACTCGGTCAGCGCCACGCCCAGCCCCGGCGCGGCGAACCACTAGGAACCATGCGGGCGGCGCTGCCTCGCGGCGCCGCCCGCCAATCACTCCAACGGGGCATGCTCGGCCCCGAAAGCCGCACCGATACTGGGTCAGCGAGGTTGTGTCCTCGCATGGCGTTTGTAAATGCGGAAACTGCGGCGATTGGTCTCATCGAACAGCACACCCTGGAGCGGTCACTGTCTCCCGAGCTCATGCTCGTGGATTCCGAGCTGGCCGAACGCGCCCGTGCACTCCTGCGCGAGCCGGGAGAGACCAACGGAAAGGGCAAGCACATGTCGGCACTAGGAACCCACGAATTCACCGCGGGGACGAGCCTCGGGCTCGAACCCCCGCTCAGTCCGCCGGTGGTCCGAGGGCCGATGGCCTCGGCGATGCCGGTGGACGGCGGCCTCTCCGAGCTGCCGACCCCTCCCCCTGCGATCCGGCCGCCCGAGAGCGCCCCCCCGGCGCCTGCCCCGGTCCCGGCGGCTCCCCCTGCGCCCGCGCCCCAGGCCGAGGTGCCCCAGCAGCCCGAGGCCGCTCCGGCTCCGGCTCCTGCGGCCCCTGCTCCGGCGCCGGTGCAGCCCGAGCCCGAGCTCCCCGCGATGGCGCCCGAGCCCGCGGCGCCCGCACATGACTACTTCGCGTCCGAGGCCCCCGCCCCGGCCCCTGCGCCCGAGCCCGCTCCGGAGCCGGCCGTCGAGCTCGCGCCCGTGGCCGAGCCCGTCGCCGAGCCCGAGCCGGCCGTCGAGGTCCAATCGATCCCTCTGATGGCTCCCGCTCCCGCCCAGGAGCCTGTCCCCGCGCCTGCCCCCGCCCCCGAGCCGGCGGTGGTCGAGGAGCAGGTGGTGGAACTGCCGACGCTCGCGCCGGTGGCGCCCGAGCCCGTGCCGCCCGCCCCGGCCCCCGAGCCGGCGGCCGTCCAGCCGGAGCCGGTCGTCGAGCCCGAGCCGATGCTCGCGCCGGTCACGCCCGAGCCGGTCGAGGTTGTCCCCGAGCCGGTCGTCGAGCCGGAGCTGCCCGTCGTCGAGGCTCCCGCGCCCGAGCCGATCGTCGAGCCTGCGCTCGAGGTCGTCCCGGACACGGTGCCGGAGCTCGAGGAGCTCTTCGCGCCGAAGCGCGCCACCGAGTTCCGCGTCGTCGTCCGCCTCAAGGAAGGCGACGGCGTCGAGGTCGGCTCCTTCCGCGACTTCGGCACCGCGATGGAGGGCGCCCAGGAAGTGATCGAGCAGTTCTCGACGGCGACCGAGGGGCAGTGGCCCTTCTACGCCGGCCGATTCATCCGCCCCGACCTGATCGTCTCCGTCGACGTGGTCGAGGGCGAGGACGCCTAGCTCGAAGCTCGCCCGACGTAGATCGTGATCACCGAGCCCGCGGGGGCGTTGCGCCCCCCGGCCGGCTGCTCGTCGACGACCTTGCCGACCTGCGCGCGGTCGCTGACGCCCTGCGGAAGGGTCTGAACCTTGAAGCCGGCCGCCGTCAGCTTCGAGCGCGCGGCGATCGGATCGAGGTTCCGGACGTCGGGCACGCCCTTCAGCGTCCCGGGCTGTGAGCCGAGCGCGACATTGAGCTGAATGCGCGTGCCGCGCTTGACCGTCGCACCGCTGGACGGCGACTGCGAGACGACCGTCCCCTGGGGCTGGTCGGACGGCACGAAGACGACGCCGGCCTTCAGCCCGGACGAGTTCAGCTGCTGCTGCGCGGCGTCCTGTTGCTGGCCCGTCACGTCGGACACGTCGACGCTCGCCGGAGGCGACGAGGCGGGCGGCGGGGGAGGTGGCACCTTGGAGCCGCTCGCGCCGTTCGAGACGTTGAGCCGCACCGTCGAACCGCCGGCGACCCGCTTCCCGGCCTGCGGGCTCTGGGTCACGACGTTGCCCTTCGGCTGCGTCGACGGGACGACGAACTCCTTGGCCTTGAGGCCGGCGCCGCGAACCGCGGCCGTTGCGGTGTCGCGCGGCTGGCCGAGGACGTCCGGCACGGTTACGAGCCCGCGAGAGACGCGGATCGTCACCGTCGAGCCGCGCGCGACGCGTTCGCCGGCGGCCGGCGTCTCCGCGAGCACGGTCCCCTGAGCCTTCTTGGAGGCGACGTCGCTCGTCTGCACGTGGAAGCCCTTCGCGCGCAGCGCCTCGACCGCCGCGGGCGACGTATCGCCGACGACGTTCGGCACCGCGGACGTCTGCGCCGACGAGACCGAGAGGGTCACCACCGACCGCCGCGTCACGTTCGCGCCGGGATTCGGATCCTGTGCGACGACGGTTCCGGGCGGCGCCGAGCCGGAGCGGGTCGAGATGCGCGCGACGAGGCCGCGCCGATTGAGGCGCGAGACCGCTTCCTGCTGCTGCAACCGCACCACGTTCGGCACGTTCACGGTCGAGACGCGCTTGTGGCCGTTGTCGCGCGTGAGCAGCCAAACCGCGACGAGGCCACCGGCGACCAGCAGTAGGAGCAGCAGGAGCCAGGGCCAGAGGAGGGGCCGCGGCGGCGGCGGCGGCTGCGCGGGCGGAGGCGGCGGAACGACCTCTTCCTCGACGACAGGCGCCGGCTCGTCGACGAGAGTCGTGGCATCGGATCGGCGAAACGATCGCACGCCGCCGTTCATCCCCCGTCGGACGAAACCCCGAACCTCTCGCTGAAAAAACTTTTGCAAATCGTCTACGGGAACCTCACGGCCGCCTTCTTGAATGAGGCCCGCAGGCTCTCAACGGAGGTTCCACATGGCTCGCAAGCTGATCGTCCTCGGTCTCGCCCTCGGCGTCGGACTCGCCGTCACGGGCGTCGCCGGGGCAGGCTGGTTCAACGTGATTCGCGGCACCAAGGGCGACGACGTAATCGCCGGTACCGCGAACCGCGACTTCATCCTCGGCCTCGCCGGCAACGACCAGATCTCGGCCAGCGGCGGCCGCGACGTGGTCTACGGGGGCAAGGGCAACGACACGATCGACGGCGGCCCCGGCCTCGACCGGCTCTTCGGCAACGCCGGCGACGACGCGATCACCGCCGGCAACGGCCGTGCCGTGATCTGGGGCGGCTACGGGAACGACACGCTCACCGCCGGCGAGAACGGCCTCAGCCGCCTCCACGGCGGGCCGGGCGACGACACGCTCAACGGGGGCGCCCGCCGCGACTTCATCTGGGGCGGCTTCGGGTCCGACCACGAGTATGGCGGCGACGGCAACGACGTCCTGCACGCGCTCGCGCCGGACCACCAAACGGACTACCTCGACTGCGGCCCCGGCGACCACGACGTCGCCTGGCTCCGCGCGGGCGAGAACGACGTCACGACGAACTGCGAGAAGGTCATCACGGTCTCGAACGGCTCGGACGGCTAGCTCCTCCCCGGGTCACACGTCGTCCTGCGAGGCCCGCCGACCGGCGGGCCTCGTCCTTTACGGCGACTCGACGCGCTCGAGGAACGAGCCGACCGTGGCGACGTACCGTTCGGTCTCTTCGAGGTACGGCGTGTGCGAGCTGTCCTCGAACAGCATCCATTCGGAGCCGCGGATGCCCGCGTGCAGCGGCTCGACGAGCGCCGGCGTGCACTCGTCGTAGCGTCCGGACGTGATCAGCGTCGGCACGACGAGCTCGCCGAGCCGGTCGATCACATCCCAGTCCTTCAGCGTGCCGGTGACGGTGAACTCCGCCGGCCCCCACATCGTCTCGTAGACCTGCGTGTTCCAGGTCTTGCGCGACTCGGTGAGCACCGCCGGCTCCGGGTCGCGGCGGCAGATGTGACGACGCTTGAACTCCGCTTCCGCGGCCTTCTCGTCGAGCCCTGGCGGCAGCTCCGAGAAGAGCCGCTCGGCCTCGACCGCCCAGCGCGGAGCGCTCGTCGGCGTCGAGTTGAGCGTCAAGCTCGCGAGCCCGGTCGGTTTCGTGAAGGAGTACTCGAGCGCGAGCATCCCGCCCCACGACGAGCCGAACAGGTGCATGTGCTCGAGCCCGAGCTCGTCACGGACGGTCTGCAGCTGCTCGACGAAGGTCTCGACCGTCCAGAGCGACGGGTCGTCGGGCCGTGAGGACTCGCCGCTGCCGAGCTGGTCGTAGAACACGACCCGCCGCTCTCCGGAAAGCGGCGCCAGCGCGGTGAGCGGGCGGTGCGAACCGCCTGGGCCGCCGTGCAGGCAGAGGAGCGGGAGCCGCCCCGGCTGCTCCTGGTCGCCGAAGACCCAGGCCGCCGTCCGCCACTCGCGGAACGGGAGCGAGCGCCTCAGCCGATCGTCCAGGTGTCGCCGGCGTGGAGGAGCTGCTCGAGGTCGCCCTCGCCCTGCTCCGTCACCGCGCTGGCGAGCTGCTCGTCCATCAGCCGGTCGTACACGGGCCGCTCGACATCGCGGAAGACGCCGATCGGCGTGGGGCCGTGCGGCGTGTGCGAGAGGCGCGCGATCGCGGCGGCAAGCGACGGGGTGCGGGCGTGCTCGTCGTGCACGAGCAGCGCGTCTTCGCCGACGTCCGCCACGTCGACGATCTCGGCCGACGCGTCGGGCAGCAGGCGCACTCCGCGTTCGCTCTCCGCGCCGAAGCGGATCGGCTGCCCGTGCTCGAGCACGATCCGGTTCTCCTTCTGGTCGCGCACGGCATCGAAGGCGCCGTCGTTGTAGACGTTGCAGTTCTGGTAGATCTCGACGAAGGCCGTGCCCGCGTGCGCGTGTGCCCGCCGCAGCGTCTCGGTCAGGTGGGCGCGGTCGGTGTCGATCGAACGGGCGACGAACGTCGCCTCCGCCCCGAGCGCTAGTGCGACCGGGTTGAACGGCCAGTCGAGCGACCCCATCGGCGTCGTCTTGTTGACGGTGCCGAGCGGCGACGTGGGCGAGTACTGCCCTTTCGTCAGCCCGTAGATCTGGTTGTTGAACATCAGGATCTTGATGTTCACGTTGCGGCGCAGCGCGTGGATCAGGTGGTTGCCGCCGATCGAGAGCGCGTCTCCGTCGCCGCTCACGACCCACACCGACAGGTCCGGGCGCGACAGTGCGAGCCCGGTCGCGATCGCGGGCGCGCGGCCGTGAATCGAGTGGATCCCGTAGGTCTGCATGTAGTACGGGAAGCGCGCGGCGCAGCCAATTCCGGAGATGAAGACGATCCGCTCGCGCGGCAGTCCGAGCTCGGGCATGAACTTCTGCACCGCGGCGAGGATCGCGTAGTCGCCGCAGCCCGGGCACCAGCGCACCTCCTGGTCGGACGCGAAGTCCTTCGCCGTCAGAACCGGGAGGCCGTTCCCGTTGCCGCCGTTCTCGCTCAGGGCCTCGACCTTTCATCGTCCGGGGGCGGCACGTAGTTGGGCGGGAACGTCGCCGGCATGTTGCCGACCATCCCGTCTCTCGTCCCCACGCCCGACCCCCACCCGGCGAGCTTCATAACAGCGCCTCCATCGCCTCGGCGAGCTCGCTCGCCCGCAGGGGCACGCCCCGAACCCGGTTGTAGCCGACCGCGTCGACCAGGAACTCCGCGCGCACGAGCTTGAGGAGCTGGCCGAGGTTCATCTCCGGCACGAGCACCCGGTCGTACGAACGCAGCACGTCGCCGGTGTTCCGCGGGAACGGGTTCAGGTGGGTCAGGTGGGCCTGCGCGACGTTGCCGCCGTCGTTGCGCACCCGTCGTACGGCCGCGGTGATCGGGCCGTAGGTCCCGCCCCAGCCGAGCACGAGCAGCGACGCCCCGTCGGGGTCGTCGACCTCGAGCTCCGCGATGTCGGCCGCAATCCCGGCGACCTTCTGCGCCCGCAGGCGGACCATCCGGTCGTGGTTGTCGGGGTCGTAGGAGACGTTGCCGGTCTCGTCCTGTTTCTCGAGCCCGCCGATCCGGTGTTCCAGCCCCGGCGTGCCCGGGATTGCCCAGTCGCGCGCGAGCGTCTCGTTGTCGCGCACGTACGGGAGGAACTCGCCGTCACGGTTCGGGCCGGTCGCGAACTCGACCGGGATCTCGGGCAGGGCCGCCGTGTCCGGCAGGAGCCACGGCTCGGAGCCGTTGGCCAGGTACGCGTCCGAGAGCAGGTACACAGGCGTGCGGTACTTCAGCGCGATCCGTGCAGCCTCGAGCGCCGCGTCGAAGCAGCCGCCGGGAGTGGAAGCGGCAACGACCGGTACGGGCGACTCGGCGTTGCGCCCGAACAAGACCATCAGCAGGTCGGCCTGCTCGGGCTTGGTCGGCATACCGGTCGACGGGCCGGCACGCTGGATGTCGAGAATCAGCAGCGGCAGCTCGAGCGCGATCGCCAGACCGACGGTCTCCGACTTGAGCGCGACGCCCGGTCCGCTCGACGTGCAGACGCCCAAGGCGCCGCCGAAGCTTGCGCCGAGCGCAGCGCCTACCGCGGCGATCTCGTCTTCTGCCTGGAAGGTCCGCACGCCGAAGCGCTTGTGGCGCGAGAGGTTCTCGAGGATCTCCGAGGCCGGCGTGATCGGGTACGCCCCGAGGAAGAGGTCGAGGCCGCTCTTCACGCTCGCCGCGATCAGCCCGAGCCCTAGCGCCTGGTTGCCGGTGATGTTGCGATAGGTGCCCGGCGGCATCGGCGCCGGCGCGACCTCGTACGAGACGACGAAGTCCTCCGACGTCTCGCCGTAGGCCCAGCCGGCCTTGAATGCCTTCACGTTCGCCTGCGCGATCTCCGGCTTCGAGGCGAACTTCTGCTCGAGGTACGCGACCGTGCCCTCGGTCGGCCGGTGGTAGAGCCACGACATCAGGCCGAGCGCGAACATGTTCTTCGAGCGCTCCGCCTCCCGCTTGGTCACTTCGGACTCCTTCAGCGCCTCGAGCGTGAGCGACGTCAGCGGCACTTCGTGGAGGTGGTACTCGTCGAGCGAGCCGTCCTCGAGCGGGCTCTCCGCGTAGCCGGCCTTCTCGAGGTTGCGCTCCGTGAAGGCGTCGCGGTTGACGATCAGCGTGCCGCCCTTGGGCAGGTCGCGCAGATTCGTCTTCAGCGCCGCCGGGTTCATCGCGACGAGCACGTCCGGCGAATCCCCGGGCGTGAGGATGTCGTGGTCGGCGAAGTGGAGCTGGAAGCCCGAGACGCCAGGCAGCGAGCCGGCGGGCGCGCGGATCTCGGCGGGGAAGTCCGGGAGAGTCGAGAGATCGTTGCCGATCAACGCGGTCTCGCTGGTGAAGCGGCCGCCGGTGAGCTGCATGCCGTCGCCGGAGTCGCCGGCGAACCGAATGGTCACCTGCTGGAGCTGCTCGACCTGCTTGGCCACCGGCTACACCGTAGCGCGGACCACTGTGATGCCCCACGCCTCTCCGGAGGCGAAGAGCTCGTCCGGGTCGACGTCGTCCCGCCAGCCGAGGAAGTGCCGTTCCGGGTCGTCTTCGGTGGAGCCGTAGACGGCCAGGCGAAGCTCCTTCTCGGGCTCGCCGGAACCGCGCTCGAGCTCCTCGAGCCGGCGCTCCGCCTCTTCCGCCGCCGGCCCTTCGGCGTAGCCCTTGCCCATCAGGCAGCTTCCTCGAGCAGCGCCTTGAGGTCGAGCGGAGCGTTGTGCATCGCGACGCCGGGGCCGCCGTCTGCCGGCCGCGGCCACTCTTCCTCCGGGCGGTCACGGTAGAGCTCGACGCCATTGCCGTCGGGGTCGCGCAGGTAGATCGCCTCGGAGACGCCGTGGTCGGTCGCGCCGTCGATCGGCCAGTCTACGTCGATGAGGCGCTTGAGTGCATTGCCGAGCTGCGCCCGGTCCGGATAGCGGATCGCGACGTGGTAGAGGCCGGTCGTGCCGGCCGGCGGCGGCGAGCCGCCGCGCGACTCCCAGGTGTTCAGGCCGAGGTGATGGTGGTAGCCGCCGGCCGAGATGAACGCCGCCTCGTCGCCGTATCGCTGCATGACGTCGAAGCCGAGAATGTCGCGGTAGAAGCCGAGCGAGCGGTCGATGTCGCCGACCTTCAGATGGACGTGACCGATGTCCACGCGCGAGTCGATGCTCATGCGGCGACGATACCGCCTGGTTCCATAGCCGTTCGCCTACTCGCGTTACCAAAAGGCCGCGGGCAGGGACCGGTGATGCGCCGATTGGCGTCACAGCCCCTGCCCGCCCTCAGGCGCCTACGGCCCCCAGGGAGTCGACCCGTTGATCGCCGCGAAGAGCAGCAGGCCGAGCACGAGCAACAACGCGTGGATCCGTGCGGACACGAGACCACCTCCTTTCCGCAGGCGAGGATCTGGGTCGGGGAGTGGCGGTACCCAAAACGGAGTAGCCATTTGTTGTCAAGGTGCGGTTCTCAATTGACGATGTCTGATCGCGAGGTCAGAATTGCCTGCGGTGGCGCGCGAACCCGAGGGACAGGCCGAGACGATCGGCCAGCGCTTGCGGCGCCTGCGACACGAGCGCGGGATGTCCCAGCGCGAGCTCTCATCGCCCGGCGTCAGCTACGCGTACATCTCCAGAATCGAGGCCGGCGCGCGGCGCCCGTCCGTCAAGGCGCTGCGGATGCTTGCGAAGAAGCTCGGGGTCTCGGCCGATTACCTCGAGACGGGCTCCGAGATCCGCGACGTCGAGGAGCGCGAGCTCCAGATCGCGGACGCCGAGCTCGAGCTCCGGCTCGTCGAGGCCACCGACGACGCCGAGGCGAAGCTCGAGCGGCTGAAGGAGGAGGCGGTCGCGGCCGGTGACGCGGTGGCGGCCTCCCGCGCCGACATCGCCCTCGGCCTGGCCGCGGCGCACGGCGGCCGGAACCACGACGCGATCGACCGGCTCGAGGCCGGCCTACGGCTCTCGCATGTCTCGCCGAGCGCGAGGCCCGACGTCTTCGCGACGCTCGGACAGGCCTACGCCGCTAGCGGCCGGCCTGAGAAGGCGGTCGAGGTCTTCGAGCGGTGCCTGGACGAAGTGGCGGAGGAGACGCCCGACGACGTCGCCGCCCAGGTGCGCTTCACGACCTATCTGAGCTACGCGCTCACCGACCTCGGCGACCTCGAGCGCGCAGAGGAGGTGCTCGACGCCGCCCTCGGCAAGGCGGACGAGCTCGCCGACGCCTACTCGCGCGTACGCCTCTACTGGTCGGTCGCGCGGCTGAACGAGGTCGGCGGGCGGCCCGCTGCCGCGCTCGACTACATCCGCCGTGCGATCGCGCTGCTCGACGTGACCGACGACACGCTCCACCTGGCGCGCGCGCACCTCCTAGCCGGGGCGATCATGCTGTCGCAGGGCCGCGCCAGCGAGGCGGGGACGCACCATGAGGTCGCGGAGAAGCTGTTCGGAGCCAGCGCAGAACCGGTCGACCTGTCCGGGCTCTACGCCGACCAGGCGCGACGGGCCACCGCCCTCGGCGACGCCACGACCGCCGTCGCCAAGGCGGATGCGGCCGTCGCCGCGCTCGAGGGCGACGAGTACCCGCACGAGAAGGGCCGCGGCCTCTGGGCCCTTGCCGAGGCGCGCGCGCTGGCCGGGGACGTCGACGGCGCCGACCAGGCGTATCGCGAGGCGACGATGATGCTCGAGGCTCACGGCCACCGCCGCGAGTACATCGACGCGTACCGCGCGTGGGGAAAGTTCCTGCGGCGCGCTGGGCGCGAGGAGGAGGCGCTCGAGGTTCTCGAACGGACGTCCGACCTCGCCGCACAGCCGCTGACCTCGGACACGCAGACGCAGAAGTGATCTCCGCCGCGGTTCGGCCGCGGGGCCCGTACTCGCTGCGCGCGACCCTGCGCCACGGCTCCGACGCGACACGTACGAACGTCGACGGCGTGCTGCTCGCCGCGCTCGCGAGCGGCGGCGCCGGCCGGGCGTGGCAGCAGGCCGACGGGGTCGTCCAGCTGCGGGCGCCGCACGAGGCCGGAATCGACGAGCTTCGCTTCGTGCTCGCGCTCGACGACGACCACTCCGAGTTCCTGAAGCGCTTCGCCCGCGACCCGCTGATCGGCGAGGCGACACGGCGAGTCCGCGGGCTGCGACCGCTTCGCACCGCTACCGTCGCGCAGTCGTTGCTGCGTGCGGTCGCCGGGCAGCTGATCCAGGCGAAGCGGGCGCGGCAGATCGAGCAGACGATCGTGAGGGCACTGACGCCGAAGCTCGACGGCATGCGGCTCCATGCGCCGCCGGACTGCGCCACGCTGGGGGCCGTCTCGCCCGCCGAGCTGCGCCGGCTCGGGCTCGGCATGCGCCGCGGCGCGGCGCTCGTCCGGATCTGCCGGTCGCTCGACCTCGAACGCCTGCGCTCGCTGCCGGGAGACGCCTCGCCCGAGCGGCTGCTGCGCGAGCGAGGACTGGGGCCATGGTCGGTCGGCGTGGTCTCCCTCGAAGGCCTCGGGCGCTACGACCGCGGGCTCGTCGGCGACCTCGGGCTCGTCAAGCTCCATGCCGCCCTCAAGGGCCGCTGGGTGGAGACGTGGGAGACGGCCGAGCTGCTCAAGCCCTACGGCGAGTGGGCCGGCCTCGCGAGCGTCTACATGCTGAATGCGCACGCGCTCGGCCTGATCCGGCTGCCCAAGACCGCCGCCGCCTAGACTCCGGCCCATGGACGAGCGCCGCGTCGCGATCCTCGGCGCCGGCACGATCGGTGAGTCGCTGCTGCGCGGCCTCCTGAGCGGCGGCTGGCGCGAGCCCGGCGAGATCGTGGCGACCGTGCGGGACGAAGAGCGGGCGCAGGAGCTCGCCGATCGCCACGGGATCGACGTGACGTTGGACAACGCGGCGGCAGTCGCAGGCGCGGCGCTCGTGGTGATCGCCGTCAAGCCGCAGGACTTCGACGCCCTCCTCGGCGAGATCGGCGGCGTGCTGACGCCGGAGCAGACGGTGCTCTCGGTCGCGGCCGCGATCCCGACCGCCGCGATCGAGCGCCGAGTCGCGGACGGCGTGCCGGTCGTGCGCGCGATGCCGAACCGGCCGGCCACCGTGCACGAGGGGATCGCGGGCATCTGCGCCGGTGCCCACGCGGACGACCAGCACCTCCGCCTCGCGGAGGAGGCGCTCAGCCACCTCGGCGCGGTCGTCCAGGTGCCGGAGCGCTACATGGACGCTGTCACCGCCGTGTCCGGCTCCGGCCCCGCGTATTTCGCGCTGCTCGCCGAGGCGATGATCGAAGCAGGGATCCTGCTCGGCCTTTCCCGCGAGGTCTCGACCCAGTTGGTCGTCCAGACGATGCTCGGCACCGCGCATCTGCTTCGGGACGAAGGCATTCACCCGGTCGAGCTCCGAGAGCAGGTCACCTCCCCGGGCGGCACGACGATCCGGGCGATCCGCGAACTGGAGCGCGCAGGCGTTCGCGCCGCGTTCCTGAACGCGATTCAGGCCGCCATGGAGAGGTCCCGCGAGCTCGCGGCGGGCGAGGAATGACCCTCTACGGCGTCGAGCTGACGGTCTGCGCCGACCCGGAGGAGGTCGCCTCCGTCGTCGCCGACCAGCTCGTCGCGTTCGCGCGGGACGGCGCCTCGATCGCGCTCACCGGCGGCACGTCGGTCGGCCGCGCATACGAGCTCGCGGCCGAGCGCGAGCCTGACTGGAGCGCAGCCACGCTCTGGTGGGGCGACGAGCGCTGCGTGCCGCCGGAGGACGAGCGCTCGAACTTCAGGCTCGCCCGCGAGACGTTGCTCGACCGGCTCGAGGCCGGTCCGCGCGAGGTGCAGCGCATCCGCGGCGAGCTCGGCCCCGAGGAGGCCGCGCGCGAGTACGACGAGCTACTGGGCAACGCCACGCCGCTCGACGTCGTCCTGTTGGGGATCGGCGCCGACGGCCATACGGCCTCGTTGTTCCCGAACCAGCCGGCGCTCGAGGAGCGCGAGCGTCGGGCGATCCCGAACGAGGCGAAGCTGGAACCGTTCGTCGACCGCGTCACGATGACCGTGCCGGTCCTGTGCTCGGCCCCGCTCGTCCTCTTCGTCGTCAGCGGCGAGAGCAAGGCCGATGCGGTGACGCGCGCGTTCGGCGAGCCACCGAGCCCGGAGACGCCGTCGAGCCTGATTCGCTCCGCCGAAGGGCGCACGGTCGTCGTCGCCGACGAGGCCGCCGCGACGCGCCTACGCGCCTAGACAGCCCCCACGAAAGCGGTTATACAGCCTCATGGCCGCCGCCGAGTCCAAGCCGCTCTTGGACGTTCTCACGCTTGACAAGCCTGAGCAGCTCAAGGCGCTCGGCCATCCGCTACGGCTGCGCGTGCTAGAGACCCTCGGGGCCGGCGACGGCGAGACGCTGACGAACCGGGAGCTGGCCAGCAGGCTCGACGTCGATCCTGGCCACCTCCATTTCCACGTGCGGATGCTGCTTCGCGCCGGGCTGATCGAGCTGGCCGACACCGGGCAGGGCCGCGAGAAGCCCTACCGAGCGGTCGCCCGAACGGTGCGCGTCGCGCCCGCGCTGCTGAAGTCGGATGCGACGAGCGACCTGCGCGCAGCGATGCTCGACGAGGTCCAGCGCGGCTGGGCGGAGCACGGCTCGAGCGGCACGTTCCGGGCCGCGCAGGTGACTGCTCGAATCACGCCGGAGCTTGCGGTCGAGTTGATCCAGGAGCTGGTCGAGCACGCTCGGGAGGCGGAAGACCCGTCGCTGTCGCCGATCGTGATCACGACCGTGCTCCACCCGCCCACGACCGTCGACGTGCAGGACGTCTAGGCCGGCGGCAACACCGGCGACCTGAGCGGCACGTCGAGCCCGCGCTCGCGTGCGAGCGCCTGCAGCACGAGCACCGTGTCGGCGACCGGCAGATCCTCGAGGTACTCGTCGCGTGCCTCGAACGATGCCAGCACCGACTCGATCGCGTCGGTGTAGCCGAGGAGGTCGCCGGCCGCGACGAATGCGAGCGCGTCGCCGACTTCGTGCGGGAAGTCGTCGCGGATCCGGATCGCCTCGGCGTGCAGGCGCGCGCGTGTGTCGTCGCCGAGCACGAGCAGCGCAAGCGCCGCCGCGTACCGGCCGACCGGGCTCGTGGCCTCGGCGGCGCCGGCGTCGAGCGCCCACCGCCCTGCGTCCTCGGCGCCCGACCGGTCGCCGGCGAGGACGAGCGCCTTGATCGCGCCGATCGGCCGGCCCCAGCTGTCGGGCGGAGCATCCGCAAAGCTCTCGCGGTAGCGCGCCGCCGCGCGCCGGAACCACGCGGCCGCCTCGTCGGGTTGTCCCTGCATCAGCAGCGCCAGCCCGGCTCCGCCCGCCGCGTTGCCGAGCCGGGTCAGCTGCCGCTGCCGCGCGTCTGCGTCCGCGGCGTGGGCAAGCCGCGCCTCGCCGTCCGCGTAGCGGCGCTGCTCCCGCTCGAGGTGCGCGACCCAGTCCTCGCCCGCGCCGCGTCCGTGCTCTGCCCCTGTTTCAGGCACACCCAACCTCCTCCCCGAGGCGATCGTATCGATGGTCGACGCACGTGTCTGTGACGGGAATGTCGCGAGAGCGTGACGATTCACTAGGGTCCTTCGCGTGCGCGAGTTGCGGGAAGTTTTTTTCGTCGACGGCGTCCGCACCGCGTTCGGACGGGCCGGGCCGAAGGGCGTCTTCTGGCGCACGCGGGCCGACGACATGGGCGTCAAGGTCGTTCGCGAGCTGCTTCGCCGCAACCCGTCGCTGCCGCCCGAACGGATCGACGACGTCGTCATGGCGGCGACCGCGCAGGTCGGCGACCAGGGACTGACTCTCGGCCGCGACGTCGCGCTACTCGCCGGGCTGCCGCAGAGCGTGCCCGGCTTCGCCGTCGACCGGATGTGCGCCGGCGCGCTCACGGCGGTCACCTGCGCGGCCGGCGAGATCGCGATGGGCGCGGCCGACGTCGTACTCGCGGGCGGGATCGAGCACATGGGCCACCACCCGATGGGCGACGACGTCGACTTCAACCCGCGCTTCGTCGCCGAGCGGCTCGTCGACACCTCGGC
>Ga0097621_100002008_pt1 | contig 13893 bp, 6 predicted proteins | sample KBSMisM72_FD_73165 | JGI IMG/M metagenome (GOLD analysis project Ga0097621, IMG submission 73165) | Miscanthus rhizosphere microbial communities from Kellogg Biological Station, Michigan, USA - KBS Miscanthus M7-2 (version 2) (version 2) | ecosystem: Host-associated > Plants > Roots >... | reverse complement strand
GCGAGCACGATCGGCGGGTTGTTCGCGAGCGCGCGCGCGAGCGCGACGCGCTGCTGCTCGCCGCCGGAGAGCTGCGAGGGGTAATGATGGGCGCGGCCCGTCAGGCCGACTTCCTCGAGCAGGGCCCGGGCGCGCGTGCGCGGATCGGAGACGCCGGCAATCTCCATCGGCACGGCCACGTTCTCGTAAGCCGTGAGCGACGGGATGAGGTGAAAGAACTGGAAGACGAAACCGATTTTCTCGCCGCGAAGCCGCGCCAGCCGATCCTCGTCGAGGCGCGTGATGTTCACGTCGTCGATGATCACGTCGCCCGAGCTCGGCGAGTCCAGGCCGGCAATCAGGCCGAGGAGCGTGGATTTCCCGCTGCCCGATGGCCCGATGATCGACAGGAACTGCCCCTGGTCCACGCGCAGGGACAGCGGGTGCAGGATGGTGAGCGGATCGACGCCGCTCATCACCGTTTTCGAAACGTCACGAAGCTCGATCATGACCCGGCGGGGCCTTCCTTCCGGGTCGCTCTCTGCTGTTCTTCCACGAGGGGCTTCAGCGCGGTCCAGACGGTGTCCGCGACCAGGCGCGCGCCTTCAGCGGTGGGATGGATGCCGTCGCGCTGGTTCAGCGCGGGGTTGGCCGCGACGCCGTCGAGCAGGAACGGCACGAGGGGAATCTGATACTGCCTGGCGAGCGCGGGGTACACCTGATGGAATGTGACGATGTAGTCGCGGCCGAAGTTCGGGGGCGCTTCCATCCCCGCCAGCAGCACCCGGATGTGCCTGGCCTGCGCCCGCTCGATGATGCGCGACAGGTTCTGCTTCAACTCGTCGGGCGGCAGCGCGCGCAGCGCGTCGTTGCCGCCAAGGGCCACAATCAGCACACGCACGTCGCCCTCGAGCGCCCAGTCGAGCCTGGACAGGCCGCCCGCTGACGTGTCGCCCGACACGCCGGCGTTGACGACGTCGTAATGGAACCCCCCCGCGTCCAGCTTCTGCTGCAGCAGCGTCGGATACGACTCCTGAGGTGACAGGCCGAGGCCCGCTGTCAGGCTGTCCCCGAGTACGACGATTCGCGGCCGTGCCGCGACGGCGGCGGGCGGCGCGGCCGGCGGCGCCGGCGCCGCAGACTGCTCGTGTGCCGCTGGCGCCGGCGGCTCTCCGGCCGGAGCACAGCCGGTGAGCCAGCAGGCCGCGCCGAACGCGACGAGACTGAGCAGCGCGGGCCTTCGAGGCCAGCGGACCGCGGTTCTCCTGAGCATCGTTCCCAAAATAGTATGCTACCGCGATGGAGCACGCGGCGGATCTCCTCACCAGATGGCCGGCACTCGACGTGGCTGCCAGACGCGATCGCCTGCGGCGCAGCCTGCGGATCACGCCGGGCCCAGTCAGCAACCGCGTTCGCGCCGACGCGGCGCCGGCTCAACTCGCCGCGGCCGCCATGTGGCGGCGGGACCCTTCGGCCTGGAGCGCGTCGCCCGAGGTGCAGACCACGATCGCCAACCGGCTCGGCTGGCTGGCGTCGCCCATCCTGATGGCCGACTCGCTCGATCGGCTCCGGGCTTTTGCCGGCGGCGTCAGGCGCGACGGCTTCACGGATGTCGTGCTGCTCGGGATGGGCGGATCGAGCCTCGCGCCCGAGGTGCTGCGAGCCATCGTTGGCCCGGCGGCCGGCTGGCCGCGGTTCCACATGCTCGACTCGACGGATCCGGACGCGATCCGCGCGGCCGCCACCACGCCCCGTCAGACGCTCTATCTGCTGGCCAGCAAGTCGGGCACGACCATCGAACCGAACACGCTCGCGGCCCACTTCCGCCGCACGCTGGAGGAGGCGGGCATCGCGCGGTGGGCGGATCATTTCGTCGCGATCACCGACGACGGCACCGAGCTCTCGCGGCGCGCGCGCGCCGAGTCGTTTCGCGAGACGTTCATCAACCCGTCGGACATCGGCGGGCGCTACTCGGCCTTGTCCTTCTTCGGCCTCGTGCCGGCCGCTCTGATGGGACAGGACATCGCGGCGATCACGGGCTGGGGGCTCGCGATGCTGTCGGCGGCGGCCGAACCGGCGGAGGACAATCCGGCGGTCACGCTCGGCCTCCTCCTCGGCGCAGCCGCGCGGGAAGGCCGCGACAAGCTGACGCTGCTCCTGCCGCCGGAACTGGAGCCCTTCGGCCTCTGGGTTGAACAGCTCGTGGCGGAAAGCACCGGGAAGAGCGGCGTCGGCGTCGTGCCGATCGCGGGCGAGACGCCGGGTACGCCGTCTCAGTACGGTCGCGACCGTCTGTTCGTCGAGGTCCAGAATCCGGGCAGCACCGGGCGGAGCCGCGGCCTCGAGGGGCTCGAAGCCGACGGACACCCGACGGCGACGATCGACTGGCACGAGCCGGCCGCGCTGGGCGCCGAGTTCGTTCGATGGGAGATCGCGACGGCGATCGCCGGGGCGATGCTGGGAATCAACCCCTTCGACGAGCCCAACGTCAAGCAGGCCAAGGATGCGACCACGACCCTGCTGACCGCGTACCAGTCCAGCGGCTCGTTCCCGCGCGAGACGTCGGGCCTGACGCTCGCCGGCGGCATCACGCTGACGGCCAGCCGTGCGGCCCGTGAGCGGCTGTCCGGTGCGGGCCCTGACGCGCTGCTGACCCTGCTCCAGCCCGGCGATTACTTCGTCCTCCTCGCCTACATCGACCCGCGGGCGCTGACCGGCGACCTCGCCTGGTTCCGCAACGCCGTCCGCGACCGCACGCGTGCCGCAACGATGTCCGGCGTCGGCCCGCGGTATCTGCACTCGACGGGCCAGCTGCACAAGGGCGGACCGAATACCGGCGTGTTCGTGTTGATCACGGCGACACCCCGCGCGGATCTCGATATTCCCGGCTACCCGTTTACCTTCGGCACGCTCGAACTGGCGCAGGCGCTGGGCGACTTCGCCTCGCTCGACGCGGCAGGACGGCGGGCGGTGCACGTCCACCTCCCGGCGGCCGACGCGGCGCTGGTGCGCCAGGTTGCCGACGCCCTGCTCGGGCGGATCGCTTTACAATAAGCGCATGCGCTACCTCGTCACGGCGCGCGTCAAGGCCAACCGGGAAAAGGCCCTCGAGCAGGCCATCGACGAGGGCACACTCGGCCGGGGTTCGGTCGCCGGCGACGAATACTTCCGCAACATGAGCGAGGCCCGCGCGCACGATGACGGACGCGTGCAGTGGGTGGAAGTCTGCTACTGCTACACCCCGCTGGCGGAAGAGCGCGAGTACTGGGAAAAGTACTTCGATCTCGAAAAAGTCCAGGACGCCCACGCCCGCAGCCGCTGCCGCGATCTGAACGGCACCGAGGCGTGGTCCTGCGGCGACTGCGATTGCTCGGCCCGCCTCGAAGCGCGCCTCGCCACGAAGGGCCGTCCGTTCCTCGACACGCTCCGCACCAAGACGTAATGCCCTCGTCTTCTCTGCAGGCGCTGCTGGCACGAGCGAGTGCGGCGCTCGAACGAGGCCGCGGCGCCGAAGCCGGGGAGATCCTGACGCCCACGCTTCGATCGGCCGCCCTGCCGCGCGAGGACGAGCTCGCCGTCCGCGCGATGCTCGCGGAAGCCTGGCTCCTGCAGGACGATCTCGACCGCGCCGCCACCGCGCTCGGACGTCCGCCGGACGCGTTCCGCGACACCGTGTCGTCGGGCCGCCTCGCCGCGCTCTGGCGCCTGCACGGCAGGCTCGCCTCAGCGCGCGGCGATCAGTCGCGGGCCATCGCGCTCCACCAGCGCGCGCTCAAACAGGCCGAGGCCGCGCACGACTCGCGCGCAATCGGACTCGCCCACTACGAGCTCGCGCACTGCTACCGCCGCGTCGGCGACACCGCGATCGTGCGCGAGCACATCACCAAGGCCGCGTCCGCGCTTCACGCCGCAGGCGATCGGCGCCATCTCGCGCTCGTGCACTCGCTGTCGAGCATCCTGCTCGCGCAGGTCGGCGAATACGACCAGGCGATGGCGGCCCTGCGCCACGCAGAGCGACTTGCCTCGACGGTGCGGGCCGACGACGTCCTGGCAACCGTGTGCAGCAACCAGGCCGGCGTGATGATGATGGAGCACCGCTACGAACAGGCGCTCGCGCTGGCCGAGCGGAGCGTGGTGCTGCACGAAGGCCTGCGGTCCGGCCACGGCCTGGCGGTGGCGCTGGCCACCCTCGGTCAGATCTGCGTCCGTCTCGGCGACCTGGCCCGGGCCGAAGACGCGCTGCACCGCGCGCTCGACGTGCGCAGCCCGATCCAGTTTCACGAGACGACCGGCGCCGTCTTCGACACCCTCGCGCAGATTCACATGATCCGCGGCACGTACGAGACCGCTGCCGAGTATCTGGCGCGCGCCGGCGACGCCTACGGCGCGTTCGGACGGCAGACAAGCCAGTGGTACGAATGGTCGGTCCGCGTCCTGGGTGCGCGCCTGGCGATGCGGCGCGGCGATCTCGACGACGCGGTCGCCCGCTCCGACGAAATCCTGCACGCGGGCGCTCCCCCGTTCGACGCCCTGCAGGCCACCTTGATCGCCGCCGAAGCGCTGACGAGCGCCGGCCGGCTGCCCGAGGCCGAGCAGCGGCTGGCGACCGCCGCCGAGGGGCTCGATCCGAAGGTGGCGCCCGCGGCGTGGGGGGAATATCTGCGGTTGCGCGGCGGCCTCTACGCCAAAGGCGGGAGCGCGGCCGACGCGTACCACAACTTCGCGCAGAGCGCGACGCTGCTCGATCTGCTCGGCGAGCGCTATCAGGCCGCCCTCAGCCACCTCGCGCTCGGACGCCTCGTGGCGCAGACCGGCGCACGCTCGGTCGCCGAACGCCATCTCAACCAGGCGGTCGGCGTCTTCGAGCAGCTCGGCGCGCAGCGCGACTCCTCCGACGCCCAGGATGCCCGCAGCCTGCTGACCTCGGTCGGCTCGGGCGAATACGTCATCTCGCCCGCCGACGCCGACGATGCGATCGTCCGGAGAATCGTGGACGCGGCGGCTCTGCCCGATCTGCTGGGCCGCGAGACGGCCGCGGCGATGATCGAAGCCGCCGCCGGCGACTGCGCGGTGGTCTTCGTCAACCTGCCCGGGGGCGACGTGCGCGTGGTGGCGTCGGCCGGCGCGGATGCCGACGCCGCGCGGACCCTTGCCAGGACCGCGTCGAACGGCCACAGCTACGGCCGCGGCACGATGATCGTCGAGCAGCTTGGTCGCGACCCGGAAGGGCCTCGGTTCGGGCTGGTCGCCGCACCCCGGCCGCTCGGGCATCCCGTGCTGCGCCGGCTTCGCATGATCGCCACCGTAGCGAGGCAGGGCTTCGCGCTGTGCGCGGCGCGCGACAGGCCGGCCGGGTCGTCGGCCGCCGCGGCCCTCGATCGGTCGCTCGAACCGCTTCTTCCGGGCTTCCTCACGGCGAGCGCGGCGATGACGCGGCTGGTCGAGCAGATTCAGCGCCTGCAGGGCAACGATCTGACCGTGCTCATCACGGGCGAGAGCGGCACCGGCAAGGAACTGGTGTCGCGCGCGATTCACGTCGGGTCGCACCGCAGCGCCGCGATGTTCCTGCCATACAACTGCACGACGACCGGGCGCGACCTGGCGGACAGCCAGCTGTTCGGCCACCGCCGCGGCAGTTTCACCGGCGCCGTGTCGGATCAGCCGGGGCTCGTGCGGTCGGCGGCCGGGGGCACGTTGTTCCTCGACGAGATCGGCGACCTGCCGATCGACGTCCAGCCCAAGCTGCTGCGGTTTCTCGAACTGCAGGAGATCATGCCGATCGGCGAAACACGCCCGCAGCGCGTGGACGTGCGCGTGCTCGCGGCCACCAACGCGGATCTCGAGCAGCGCGTCGCCGAAGGCAAGTTCCGCGAGGACCTGTACTACCGCCTGAGCGTCATCCGCATCCACGTGCCGCCGCTGCGCGACCGGCGCGAGGAGATCCCCCACCTGAGTACGTTCTTCCTGCGCGAGGCGTCGGAACGGCTTGGCAAGCCCGATATCCAGCTGAGCTCGGAAGCGCTCGACATGTTCTCGCAGTACTGGTGGCCGGGAAACGTCCGTCAGCTGAAAAACGAAATCCAGCGCGCGGTCGCGATGAGCGCGCCGGGCGGGACCATCGAGGCGTCGCACCTGTCGCCTGAAATCGGATCGACGCAGGTACCGCGCACGACGGCGCCGTCGCGTTCGGGGGCGCCGCCCGCCAACCTCGCCACGGCCATCGAACAAGTCGAACGGGATCTGATCCAGGCGGCGCTCGATCGCGCGGCCGGCAACATCTCCGAAGCGGCCCGGACCCTCGGCCTGACGCGGCGCGGCCTGTATCTCAAGCTTCGACGCCTCGGTCTCGACTCACCCGCCGAAATGCCTACCCCGTAACTGGATACTGAGTATTCGATTACCACGCTCGCCGGATACCAAGTATCCACATTGCACAAGAAGTTCATTTCCTGCACAGTTTTGTAAACTACTGATTTCGTTAGTGTTAGGTTATTAGACCAGCTGGGAGCGTCAGCCGGAATTTACCGGGCGCGGCCCTTGATACATCTTCTGGCACAGGCTTTCATCCTCAGGAGGATGTCGTGACGCCAGCAACTATTCACACGCTGCCCAATCGCAATCGCCAGAACGACCACACACGGCTGACGGAACGCCGTCCCGTGGCGCTGCCCGCGCGCCTGATGTGGCGGGACCAGCGCGGCACGGAGCGGTTTGCCAGCGTCGTTGCCCGCAACGTCAGCGAGCAGGGCGTGTATGTGGAGTGCCAGGCGGGCGTCTCGATTCCCATGTATCGGCTGGTCCAGTTCCAGCTCGAACGCGAGGCGCGCGAAGGCGACGCGCTGCCCGAGGCGCTGCGCCGCGGACGCGTGCTGTCGGCGGTCTACCGCGTGACGCCGGCCACGGCTGCCGGCTCCCCGCAGGGGCTCGCGTTGCGCCTGATGGTCGAGCCGCGACGCCAGAGCGTCTCCGCACCCGCACGCGCCACGGCCTAGCGGCCCTGGCGCGTCTGTTCGGTTCATTTCGACCGTCTGGTCTGATTTAGCGCCCTCCACCGTTAAAAACTCTTCGTCCTCCCCATGTCTCGGTTAATAATGCCGAGCTTGCTGCCTGATGAGCTTGGCTCGCCGGCAGCTGGGAGGCCGCGTGCGAACTCAACGCAAGGCTCATCGGCAGCTGCGGCTCGCAGCCATTGCCGCGATCGCTCTCACGGTTCCCAGACACCTCGCCGCGCAGCCGGCGACGAATGGAACCGGTGCCGTCGTCGCGTTTGCGAGTTCGGCTGACATCGGGCTCGGCTCGCCGCCAACCGGCCTGCAAACGATCTACATCAAAGACCAGATCACCGGACAGGTATCGCGGGTCGGCGACTGTGCGTGCGCCTACCCGTTGTCCCTGAGCCTCGACGGCACACGCCTGGCGTTTCGCGTCGATGGGCCGGCCGCGATATCCGCGGCATACGTCAAGAGCGCACCGTTCACCGGACCGCCGATACGCGTTGACGTCGCCGACGACGGACCGACCGACGCGGATGGCACGTTGAGCGGTGTTCCCGCCCTGTCGGGCAACGGGCGTTTCGTCGCGTTTGCGAGTACCGCAAATCTCGACCGCGCAGACGGAGACACGCCGGGCACGCCGGATCTGTTCGTTCGCGATCTTGTCGCGGGCCGCACCCAACGCTGGACGCTGGGCGCGCGCCTCTCCGGGAGCCCGTCGATCTCCGCCGACGGCCGCTACGTGGCGTTCGCCACACCGAGCCAGCTGCTCCCGGAGGATTCGAATCAGGTCAGCGACGTCTATCTGCTCGACCGCATGGCGTCTTCGTCGAACCTGCGCCTGGTCACCAATCCGGCCTTGAACGCCGCGGCGGCCGGTGCGGCGATCGCCGCCGGCGGTTCGGCGGTCGCATTCACATCGGGGACAGACAACCTGGTGCCCGGCGGCGCGAATAGGTCTGCCGACGTCTTCGTGGTGGATCTTCGTGCCGGGACGACGACACGGGTGAGCGTGTCCGCTGGTGCAGGCACACCTTCGAGCTTCGTGTCGATCAGCGGCAACGGCCGCCGGGTGCTCTTCGCGGCGGCGACGCGGCTCTATTTGCACGATCTGAACAGCGGCGAAACGACGACGGTCGATAGCCCGGCCGCTGTCGAGCCCGGAGTGACGACAGCGCTCTCGCCGGACGGGCACACAGCGTTCCTGACAACGCCTGGCACGGCTGCGATTGTCGCGATCCCGCTGCCGCCCGACGCCCCCGCCGGCTCGAGCGTCCGCACCGATCCATTCGATCCGGTTGCCGGCCGGAACCCGTTGACGCTGACGTTTTCGAACGTGACCGCGCCAGGAAATGTGTCGCTGACCATCACCACGGCCGGTCCTGCGATGCCGGACGGACTCAGGGCCGTTACGCCGTACTTCAACGTCACCGCTGACGCCCGCACGGAAGACGGCGCCCTCGTGTGTCTCGACGCGCCGGACACGACATCCCTCGCCGCGGCGGTTCGGTTCCTGCGATTCGACGGCGCGGCGTGGGTCGATGAGGCCGCGCTTCCGGCCGATCAGGGGACGTCTGTGTGCGGCCACGCGGGGGCGGTCGGCACGTTCGTCTTCGCAACCCGCGTCAGCGACGCGGCATCGTCTTCCTCTGACAATCGCAACCCCGGATCGGCATCGACCGGCGGCACGAGCTCCCCCGCCTCGTCGAACATCGTCACCTGGAACGTGGACGCCAACGGCTTCTGGGACATCCCCACGAACTGGAGCGGCGGCGTCGTTCCGGGCGACGGCGATACCGTGATCATCGACCGGCCGTCCGGCAACTTTGTCGTCACCGTGCGAACGACGACGGCGAACGTGCAGTCAGTGCAGTCGGCGGAGCAGCTGGTTGTCACCGGAACGCTGATCGTCTCCGGCACCGCGTCATTCAACGGCGGCCTCGCGCTGTCGGGCACGCTCACGGGAACCGGCAGTGCAACACTGAGCCCAACCGCATCATCCTCATGGATTGGCGGACCCAACTCGGTGATCAGCCTGGCCGGCGGAATGACCGTCCCCGCGGGCGGCGCACTCACGATTGGCATCAGCCCGGGCGATTTTCCGAATCACTTCCTGATCGATTCATCCCTGCACGTTCACGGCGCGGTCATCTGGACGTATGGCGCCGTGACGATCTCCAACAGTGCCGTGACCGTCGAATCCGACGGCCTATGGGAAGCCGACAACGATCTGAGCCTGACGTCCGATGCCAACGGGGTGCGCACGTTGACGAACCTCGGCACGCTGCGCAAGGCCTCCACTGGAGGCCAGCTGACGCTGGGCGGCACGATAGCGTTCGCGAACACCGGGACTATCGATCTTCAGGCCGGCACTATCGGCGTCACCAGCGACCAGCAGTTGATCAACAGCGGCTTCCTGAAACTGGCCGCCGGCACAGCCTTCCTCCTCGACAAAGTGACGCTGCAGGGCGGCTCGACATTCGCCGGCCCTGGACAGCTGCAGGCGAACGGAACCACGACCGTTACCGGCAACGTCACGGTGACGGCGCCGCTCCTCATCACCGGCCAGGTCACCGGGACGGGCACGTTGCATCTGGACGCGTCCGCGACGTGGCACTCCAACGGCACCACCACCATCAGCGTCGCGGGCGGCGTGGACGTCATGGCCGCCCGCACGCTGACGATTTCTGCCGCGCCGGGTCAGCTCCACTACCTGATCGATTCGTCGCTGCACAGCAGCGGGACCGTCGTCTGGACAGGCGGCGGCCTGATCCTCAACGGCAGCAGCACGGTCACCAACGAGGCCGGGGGCCTCTGGGATATTCAAGGCGACGTGTCCGTTGGCTCGCAGGGCGCAGGATCGCCGGCCTTCACCAACTCTGGCACGCTGCGGAAAAGCGCCGGCCCCGGCACGCTGACGCTCGGAGGGAGCGTCGTCTACGCCAATACCGGCACCATCGACGTCCAGAGCGGTATCCTCGCCGTCGGCGGGCAGCAACTGACGAGCAGCGGCGTCATGCAAGTGGCGACAGGGGTGACCGTTCAACTGGACCGCGTCACGCTGCAGAACGGCTCGACGTTCGGCGGGCCGGGCCTCCTGCACGCCAATGGACTCACGACCATCAGCGGCAACGTCACCATCACGTCGCCCCTCCTGATCACGGGAGAGGTGACCGGCACCGGCACGCTTCACCTGTCCGCGGCCACGACGTGGCAGTCCAACGGCACCACGATCATCAGCGTCGCGGGTGGCGTGGACGTCATGACCGGTCAAACGATGACCATCGCCGCCTTGCCGGGTCAGCTCCATTACCTGATCGATTCGTCGCTGCGCAATCACGGGACCGTGGTCTGGACAGCCGGAGGCCTCGATCTCCGCAATGGCAGCACGGTCACCAACGATGCCGGCCGCCTGTGGGACACCCAGGGCGACCTCTCGATCATCTCAGACGGCATCGGTTCGCCGGCCTTCACCAACCTCGGCACGCTGCGAAAAAGCGCCGGCCCCGGCACGCTGACGCTCGGCGGCGCCGTCGTCTACACCAACACCGGCACCATCGATCTCCAGAGCGGCCTCCTCACCGTCACCAGCGCCGGGGGCCTGAACACGAGCGGTCCGTTGCAGGTCACGACGGGGACGACGTTTCAGCTGGATCGCGTCACGCTGCAGGCGACCTCGACGTTCAGCGGCGCCGGGTTGCTGCACGCCAACGGGCTCACGACGATCACCGGTGCCGTGACGGTCACCGCGCCGCTCCTGATCACGGCAGAAGTGACGGGCACCGGCACGCTCCGCCTGTCCGCGGCCACGACGTGGCAGTCCAACGGCACCACGATCATCAGCGTCGCGGGCGGCGTGGACGTCATGGCCGGCCGCACGCTGACGGTATCCGCCGCGCCGGGCCAGCTCCATTACCTGATCGATTCGTCGCTGCACAATCACGGAACCGTGGCGTGGACTTCCGGCGGCCTTCAGCTGCGCAACAGCAGCACCGTCACCAACGAGACCGACGGTCTCTGGGACGTGCAGGCCAGCCAGAGCGTCGGCTTCGACGGCACCGGCACACCGGCGTTCGTGAACAACGGATTACTGCGCCGCTCCGGAGCGCCGAACCGGCTGACGATTGCGACGCCGTTTACCAATACAGGGACGTTCGCCGTCCGCATCGGCGGGCTCGGCGCAGGCCAGCTCGACGAGTTCGGCGGCGGCGCCGTGAATCTCAACGGCACGCTGAGCGCCCAGTTCATCAACGGCTTCACGCCGGGCGCCGGCGATCAGTTCAAGGTGATGGAGTATCCGTCGATCTCCGGGGCGTTTGCCACGCTCACGGGAGACGGGTTCACCTTCTCGGCGTGTTACACGCCGACGGCGTTGTTCGTCTGCAGCGTCTCGACCGTCAAGCTGACGCCGACGATCACGTGGGCGAATCCCGCAGACATCCCGTTCGGCACCGCACTCGGCGTGACACAGTTGAACGCCACCGCGTCCGTGCCTGGAACGTTCGCTTACGTGCCTGCCGCCGGCACCATTCTCAACGCCGGCAACAACCAGTCGCTCCAGGTGACGTTCACGCCGACCGACACGGTCCACTACAACAACGCCGCCGCGAACGTCTCGATCAACGTCATCCGCGCGACGCCAACCATTACATGGGCGAACCCGGCCAGCATCGTGTACGGAATCGCCCTGTCCGGCACGCAGTTGAACGCGACCGCCAGCGTGCCGGGCGCCTTTGCCTACACGCCAGCGACCGGCGCGAAGCTGCATGCGGGCAACAATCAACTGCTCTCGGTGACCTTCACACCGACCGACACGGCGAATTACCAGCCGGCCGGCAAGTCGGTGACGATCAGCGTGCTCCGCGCGCCGCTGACGGTCACCGCCGTCAATGCCAACAAAGTATTCGGCGCCCCGCTGCCGACGTTCACGGCTTCGTTCAACGGGTTCGTCAACGGCGACACGTCGGGAAATCTCGGCGGCACCCTGTCGTTCACGACGACCGCCACCGCCACCAGCCCGGCCGGAGGTTATCCAATCGTCCCGGGCGGCCTGTCGTCGCCCGACTACACGATCGCGTTCCAGTCCGGCACGCTGACGATTGCGCCCGCCGCCACCCAGACGAGCATTTTCGTTCTGCCCGCGACGGTCGGCTTCCTGCAACCCGTCTACGCCATCGCCGTCGTCGCGCCGGTCGCTCCGGGCGCGGGGGTCCCTGCCGGCATCGTGCAATTCAAGGAAGGCGCGAGCGTGCTCGGCTCCGCCACGGTGACGAGCAACATCGCCTATCTCGTCCTCAACGGCCTCGCGCCGGGCGTGCACAACCTCACGGCCGCTTACGGCGGCAGCTCGAACTTCGCCGCGAGCCTGTCGAGCGCGGGTTCGGCAACGGTGAGGCCGCTCGCGGCCTCGACCTTCACGTTCTTCATCGCGCAGACGAACCCGCAGGCGTCCGGCCAGCCGGCGACGCTCGCTGCGGCGGTCATTCCGCTCGGCGGCGGCACGCCGACGGGCACGGTGCAGTTCATGGAGGGCAACACCGTCATCGGCAGCGCGGCTATCGCAGGCGGCATCGCGACCATCAACCCCACAACGCTCTCGGTCGGCACGCACCTGCTGTCGGCGAAATATCTCGGGAACGCGGCATTCGCCGCCACCAGCTCACCGCCTGCGGCGATCACGATCTATTCGGGCGCGCGACCGACGACCACCGCCAGCTCGCTGACGTCGTCTGCCGGCACGTCGACGCTGGGATTCCCCGTGACATTCACGGCGACCGTGACTGGCGGAGCGACGAGCGGCACGGTGTCGTTCTACTCCGACGGTGTACCGATTGGCGACGCGCCCCTCGCCCTCGCCGGCGGGAGCTTCAAGGCGACGCTGACGACTGCCGTGCTGTCGACCGGCATTCACGTCGTGTCCGCGTCGTATCTGGGGAGTGCGGGGTTCTCGTCCAGCACCTCAGGACCGGTCGTGCAGATCGTGCAGGCGCCGTGACGGTCCAGAGTCAGGTGTCGTGCAGGCCTTCAGGCCTGCTTCTTTCGCCAGTATCTCGCCAGTCCGCGCCAGTTCAAATCGAACCGGCCGGCGAGCTCGTACGCGAGCGTGTCGGCGTTGTTCATCCGCCGGCTGAGCTCGCGGCGGACTTCGTCCGCAAACCACGCCTCACGATCCTCGTCGGTCCCCTCGCGGGCGAGCAACCGCTTCGACAACGCGCCGACGAGCTCGATGTGATCGCGCAGCGCCGGCAGGTGTCCGGCGTACTCGGACGGCCCGAAGTGCGTGAGAAACAGCGTGCCGGGCCGCCACTGCTCGATGCGGCCCAGGCCTTCGTGCCAGGCCTCGAGATCCACGTCGGGCGGAGGTGTGGGCGGCATGACGAATCCGTCGGGCGTCAGCTTCACGCCGGCTGTGTCCCCCACCAGCGCCACGCCTGAATCGCGATCGAAGAAGCTCACATGGTGCGACGCGTGGCCGGGCGTGTACTCGACGTCGAACGTCCGGCCTCCCACCGCGATGCGCTCCTTGCCCTTGAGGATCGTCATCGACGCCGACGGCACCGGCGCCACCTCGCCCCACAACCGGTCCATCGCGTCCCCGTACAGCCGGGCCGCGCTGACCACGAGCTTGTCGGGGTTCGCCATGTGCGGCGCCCCTCGCTCGTGCACGAAGACGCGCAGCCGCGGATGCTCGCGCACGAGCGTGCCGGTCGCGCCCGCATGGTCGAGGTGAATGTGCGTCAGCAGGATGTCGGTGACATCCGCCATCGAGATGCCCGAGGCGGCGAGCGTCGCGCGGAGCGCCGGCAGCGTGCTCGATGGTCCCGGGTCCACCAGCGCGACGCCGCCCGATGCGTGCACGACCGCGGTCGCGATGATCCGCGGTCGATGCTCGAACATGAGATCGAAATAGGAGAGGCCGGAC
>Ga0097621_100002006_pt1 | contig 13897 bp, 15 predicted proteins | sample KBSMisM72_FD_73165 | JGI IMG/M metagenome (GOLD analysis project Ga0097621, IMG submission 73165) | Miscanthus rhizosphere microbial communities from Kellogg Biological Station, Michigan, USA - KBS Miscanthus M7-2 (version 2) (version 2) | ecosystem: Host-associated > Plants > Roots >... | reverse complement strand
GCGAAGAAGCTCTCGTCAACGCCTTTCGCTCGGTCGATGGCTGTCGCTTTGGCGAGTTGATGATGTCGGTAGACTCGGTAGACGAGGGCGCTTCCAGCCGCAGCCAGAATCAGAATGACGAGGCCCAGGATCGTGAACCTCGCGATTCTCCACACTTGCATCAACCTTCAGGACTGGGGACTGGAGACTGGCGACTACTGTGGAGGTGCGCCACGGCCCGCGCCTCCGCGTCCGCCGCCGTCGGGGCCGGCGAAGATGTTCCCCGTCTGAACCGGCTTGCGCGCCCTGACGACGCCGTTCTTCATGTCTTCGGCGAGCGCCTTGTCCTCGGCGCGTTCCGCGCTCAGCGAGTGCGCGATCATGTAGTTGCCCTCGTGGCACTCGTAGGGCAGGACGCGGAATCCCGGCGGCGAGGTGAGCGGCATCGTGATGGTGAACGGCTTCGTGTACGTCTTCGGGTCCTCGATGCGGACTTCGTACATGATCACGTCCGGCTCCGTCCGTGTGAACCGCTCCGTCAGCTTCATGTCGGCGCTGTGACGCAGGCCGTTGCCGTTCAGCCCGATGCTGGTGCGATCCGTCAGGTTGGTGGTCTCGACGACCAGCGTATTGCCGTCCCAGCGGCCGCGTGAATCGCCCAGATACTGCCTGATGTTCTTGCCGACGTGCGGGCGGCCGTCCGTATAGATGATGCGCGAGTCGTGGATCATCTCGTGGCTGATGACGACGACGCCGGGCGACTGAATGATGCGCGCGCCGTTGCCGTAGATAACTGGAAGGATCGATCCCAGGACGCCTCGCGTGAGGCAGCGATCGTACAGCGTGAAGTCTTCCGGGCTGTCGAATGGACCGTCGCCGTTGGTGCCTCGATCGCGCGGTGCGCGCCGCAGTTCGGCCTCTGGCGTGAACGCCGGAAGCCGTCCGTCTGGCGGGTCTGAGATAAGCGACGTCTGCCGGAACGTGCGATAGCCGACGTCGAAGCGGAACGAGCCGATCGCGTTCGCGTTGTTCTTCCGGTTCTGTTCATCCGCCTTGGCGCGCGTGGCGAACTCCTCGTCGGTCAGATAGAGCCGGTCGCCGAAATTCTGCGCCCGCTGCAGCGGGATTCCGATCACGTCGTCGGTCGTCCACGATCCCTGGAAGTCGGGATCGCCCCACGGCGTCCGCGGCGCTGTGTACGGCGAGGTCTTCGGCGCAGCCTTCGCGCCGCCCGCGGCCGGTGCCTGGCTGGACACCATCTGCGTGGACACCAATATCACGCCGAGAGCGGAAACGATGCCGGTCGACAGAAGAGTGCGCTTCGTCATGCGCCAACGATAGCCGATCCTTCGATCGCGCTGCATCCGGGCGCCTCATTTTTCTCGTATAGGTCTCGAAGGAATCGAGATGAGACACAAGATTGGTGGACTGTTCGTGCTCGTCGTCGCCAGTACGGCCCTGCCCTCAGCCGCGCAGTCAGTTGCGCGTGGGCGGCAGGAATGCGCCGCGCTGCGGACCCTGCAGCTGCCTGGCTTCGCACTGAGCGAGATCTCCGCGGAGTGGATTCCGGCCGGATCATCGCCCGGCCCATTCACGCCGCCTCAGGCAGCGCCGCTGCCCGCCTACTGCCGTCTGCAGGCGACGCTGGATCGGCGCCTGGGAGTGAATGGCCAGCCGTACGGCATCGGCTTCGCGCTCGGGCTGCCGGCCAGCTGGAACGGACGCTTTCTTTTTCAGGGAGGCGGTGGCTTCAACGGCACCGTCGCCGATCCGCTCGGTATCGAGGCTACAGGCGACACGTCTGCGCTGACGAGAGGGTTCGCAGTGGCGAGTACCGACAGCGGCCATCGATCGCCGAACCGGTTCGACACGACGTTTATCGGCGATCAGCAAGCCACGCTCGACTTCGCGTATCGCGCTATCGATCGCGTGACGGCAGTGGCCAAGGCAATCCTCGCGCGCCACTACGGTCAACCGGCGTCGCGCTCGTACTACGCAGGCTGCTCGACGGGCGGACGCGAAGCGATGACGGCCGCGCAGCGGTACCCGATGGAGTTCGACGGCGTCATCTCCGGTGCGCCGGCCATGCGGACCAACTACGCCGTCCTGGGCACCGACTGGGTCAACGTGCAGTTGAACCAGGTGGCGCCGCGCGGCGCCGACGGACAGCCGGTCACGCGAGACGCACTGTCCAGCGCGCAGAAGCAGGCCGTCATCCAGGGGATCCGGAATGCGTGCGATGCGAGCGACGGATTGCGAGACGGACTGGTGTTCAACTTGAGTGCCTGCAAGTTCGATCCGAAGACGCTCGTCTGCACCAGTTCGAACACCGCCGGTTGCCTCACCGCCGCACAGGGGTCGGCTCTCGAGCGCGCGTTCGCCGGTCCGCGCACGAAAGCCGGCCGGCAGCTCTATGCCCCCTTCGCCTTCGATACCGGCATCGCGGACGCGCAGCAAGGCATCCCGGGACTGCTCAATGGCGGGTTCAATCCGTCCCCGGCCTCGACGAAAGATGTTGACGCTGGGGCCCGGTGGGCCGACACCGACGGCCCGTCCACGCTGATCAACACCGCTGGCTGGACGAACATGACGACGTTCACGAACCGCGGCGGCAAGATGCTCTTCTTTCACGGCGTCAGCGACCCGACGTTCTCGGCGCTCGACACCATCGACTACTACAACCGGCTTGGCGACGCGAACGGCGGCGCCGACGCGGTGCAGCGCTGGAGCCGTCTGTTCCTCGTCCCAGGGATGGGCCACTGCGGAGGCGGATCGCTGACGACGGATTCGTTCGATCTGCTCACCGCGCTGGTGAACTGGGTGGAGCGCGACGTTCCACCGGACGCCATCGCCGCAGCGCGCAGAGGTGAGCCCCGGCTCACGCGCCCGCTCTGTGCGTACCCGAAGTACGCTCACTACTCAGGCAAGGGCGATCAGAACGACGCGTCGAGCTTCGTCTGCCGGGCGCCGTAGCCGGCGCTACGTCTGTTCGTCGCTATTCGCGTGCAAACTCGTGCGACGCTCACTATAGTTGCCGGAGTCCCGTAAGAACTTCCTAACAACCTTCAAGGAGTGACGTCATGCGAATCAACCTTTCGCGCGCGTGTGCGATGGTGTGTGCCATCGGCCTGAGCCTCGGCGCGGCCACTGCGCGCGCCGAGCAGCCGAAAGACGTGAACGTCGTGAATACGTCCGCCAACCCTGTGCCCGTCACTCTGGAAGGCACGAGCACAATTTCAGGAAGCGTCACGATCACAAATACTCCGTCGGTGAATGTGGTCAACGGAGTCACGGTCCGCGACGCGGACAGGCCGACGAATCAGCCGGTTCATCTCGCATTCTCGGCCAACACCACGAGCGGTTCCGGGTTCCAATTCTGGCAAGCGAACGGCGTGTACACCGTCCCGGCCGGCAAACGTCTCGTGGTCGACGACGTCGATGCGGAATTCATTGTCACTCCAACGTCGAACACCGGAAGTGTCCGGGCGAATCTCGAAATCTTTAGCGGCAGCTTTTTCTCGCATGCTCTTGGCAGCTCGGCGCTCGCCGTTCAATGCTCGCTGACGCAAACGTGTTTTTCGATCTCGCGGGCAACCACGATCTACGTCGAACCCGGGTCCCAGTTGTCGATTAGCGGATCCGGGAATCTGGCGCAAGCGGGCGGATTCCACGTCGTCCGGGGCACGATCAACGGGCACTTGGTCGACGTTCCCTAGGTCTATTTCAGGCCATCTCCGAAGAGATGCGGAACGTCTCTGTTGTTCTCGGTGCAGATGTACTCGAGCAGATCCTGACCGACGACGATGCGTGACGGGCTGACGTCGACGGTCCACGGACGCGTGTAGGCCTTGGGATCGTCGATGGTCAGCGTTACGTCCATCACGCCGAAGCTCCGCCGATGGTAGCGTTCGATCGTGTGCAGTGCGTCGGTGTGCGGGCGGCCGGCGTTGTCCATCCACGTCTTGTCGTTGATGCCAATCGTGTCGACGACGAACGTGTCGCCGTCCCACTTGCCCACCGAATAGCCCAGCCACGACGGCTGCGGATCCTTCGGCAGCTCGCGGCCGTCGGTGAAAATCTGCCGGAACGTCGTGAAGCCCTCGTAGAGAATCACGGTAACGCCGGGCTGCTGGTAAATCTTGTACGGATACGGCAGCACGATCAGCTTCGGCATGCCCGGCACGCAGGACGCGGCGGGGTCGTCTTTGCCGCGCGCACCGCCGGCGCGCTGCTTCGTCAACTGCTCGGACCACGGCTGATACGGAACGTCGCGATTGGCGACGCCGACCGAGAGATCCTGAAGCGCACGACTGTTCGGCGTCCAAATGCCGGACAGATCCGGATGACCATCGGCGGCCTTCGGCGCAGGCGCATTCAGATCGGCCTTGCCGTCGGCGGTCCGGGGGACGTTCGGCGTCGGCGTATGCAGCCACTGCGCGTCGAGCGACGCGGACGCAAGCGCGACTGCTGCCAATGCGATTCTGAGCACGCGCATTCTACGGATCGACCTTCCGCCCCGCCTTCAGGATATTCGGCAGGCTGTAATTCCCCTCGTGGCAGGCGTACTCGAACACGGGTTCGCTGGTCCTCGCCATCGTGAACTGCACCGTCCACGGCCGTACCCACGTGAGCGGATCGGTGACGGTGAATTCATACATCAGTGCGTCCGCGTTGACGCGCGTGAACCGCTCGGTGAGCGTCAGCTTCTCGCTGGCACTGCGGAACACCATCGGGCGGAAGTTGCGCGTCTCGACGACGAGCGTGTCGCCCTCCCATCGGCCGCGCGAGCTCCCCATCCACAATCTGATCGACGATCCAACGTGTGGACGCGCGTCGAGCGGGATGACGCGGTGTTCGTGCACCATCTCGTTGACGATGACGACGTGATCGGCGGTTTGGAAGATCTCGAGGTTGTTGTTGTATGCGCCTGGAATCATCGGGGGACCGGTGACGGTCCACCCCAGACAGCGTTCCTGCAGCGGGCGATCGGCATACGAGTCGAGGCTGTTGCCGCGCGCCCCGTTTTCATAGTCGTTGTTCGCGGTCCACAACCCGCGGCGATCGAGCGCGCGCCGTTCGCCGTCGAGCGTGAGCGCGGGAATCTTTCCGTCAGGCGGATCGACGACAAGCGAGGTGCGTCGCGTGCCGACGACTTTCGATCCGTACTCCCACCACGCCTGTCCGTACGCGCGATCGACGTCCGTGCGGCCGTCCGATCCGCGGCCGGCGGGGCCCTCGCCGTCGCGGCGATCGCGATTCTGAATGACGAGCGTCTTTTTCTCGTAGTCCGCGGCTTCCGCTTCGGTCAGAAACGGCTTGCTCGCAAACTCCGGCAGACGTTCGAGCGTGGTGAGCGTCGCGTAGCTCCACGTGCCGTGAAGATCGGGCCGGCCGTCGCGCGTCCGGGGAACCGCGCGGTCCGCCGCACTCACGACAACCGCCGAGGCAATGACGCCAAGGACGAGCCACTTCATGCGGCCTATAGTAACGCGACGCTTCCAAGGTTCGTGAGGTTCGAATGGTTCGTGAGGTTCGATGCTCGCAGTAGCTGCTGTCATTTGGATCGCGCTGAGGGCAGACACGACGACACCGTACATTGATGTCGGGCGTGGGTGGACGGTGGCCGGCGTTGCCGATGCGGCGCTGACTCCCCTATTCACGTATCCCGACTACGAGAATGGGCTGCGCCTGACGGGCGGATTTCGCTTCGTCCACCCCCTCGGCCGCAAGGTCGAGTTCGTTTGGAGAGGCCGCGCTGGAGGCACGCGTGTGGACGATTGGCGCGCGCTGTTCGAGTCGTCGGCCGGCGTCGCGTGGACGTCAATCGGCCTCGACGTCCGCGCCGGTCTGCGTCACGACGATCGTCTCAGCCGCGAGGGTCCACGATCCGACTTCCGCGATCCGACGGGACGTCTCTTCCTCGAAGCGGAAGTCCTGCCGATTCGATGGGGACCATTCGCCGCCGGCGCTGCCGTCGAGTACCAGCGCGGCATGCCGGGCGCGCAGCGTCTGCCGTCCAGCGCCAGCGCCGCTGCCGTCGGGCGGATTCGGTGGAGAGCGCGGCATTGATCGTTCGTTGACGACGTCTCCGCGATCTTTGCGATCTCTGCGTTGATCGTCGTCTCTGCTTCTACTTCTCAGTTCATCGATGTGTGCGCTCGCGTGAATCCAGCGCTGCCAATGCCAGACCGCCTGCGTACACGAAGCTGCCGAGCACCGCAGGGGCGAGGTGCGTGAAGCTCAGATAGCCGACTGCTGGATGTACTCCAATGGCGGCTGCAAACCCTGCGATACCAGCAATGGCCAGCGCATGCCACAACGCGAGCGACGAACGCCCGTAGCGAACGCACGCAAACATCGCCAGCCCGAAACTCGCGAGCGCGCCGCCGAAGCCCGCCCGATCGTGGGCGATGAGCGGCATGAGGTGCGGATTGATTGCCGTGACCGCGGCGGGTGTCATCCCGATGAATTCCAGGTCCTGCGGAACGAACACGCGCGTCATTCCCACGATCGTGATGGTCAGGCCCGCGGCGGCGATCCCGAGGCTTGCTAACAACAAGAGCACGCGGCCGACTCCTGCGGCAGTGCGCAGCTCGAGCACATTTGGCGCGACCACGTTTTGACAGGTTCGACGCGTTCGCAACAGCCCCACGAAGAACAGCGGCGCGAGCGCAAGTGTGCCCGCGCCGTGCCAGGTGTCGAGATAGCCGTACCCCAGATACGCCAGGAAACTCAGGAACCCGACCAGGCTGCTCGACGTGAGTGCCCACCACGCCCAGGATTCCATCCGCCGCAGCGGAAATAACGCCAACCACATGTAGACGACGCCAATGGCGATCAGAACGCCGCCGAAGGAGACGCGATCGTGGATCATGAAATGAAGAATCCGGCAGCCTTGCAGCGCGCACACTTCGTTCGCAGACATGCCGAGATACATCGCATCATGCGGAAGGAAGTTGCCGGTGATTGCTTGAAAGATGGCGAAGGCGCCACATCCGGCCAGAATGGCAGCCGCGAGCACGAGAAGTCTCACACAAGCGCACCGGCGGCCTTCGCCCACGTCGGGTACGTGAAGACGAAGCCGCTGTCCAGCAGCCGCGTCGGAATGACGCGACGGCTCTTGAGAATCAACTCGGTTTCAGTGCGCAGGAATACGGCGCCGATCTCCAGCATCCATCGAGTCGAGGGCAGGCCGAACGGCACGCCGCAGGCGCGGCGCAGCACTCGCATGAACTCCGCGTTCGGCAGCGGATTCGGCGCACAGATGTTGACGACGCCGTCGATGCCGGGATGCTCGATGAGCCAGCGAATCGCCGCGACGAAGTCTTCGTGGTGAATCCAGGAGATGAACTGACGGCCGTCGCCGGCCCTTCCCCCCAAGCCGCGACGCACGAGCCCCCGCAGCGTGTCGAAGATGCCGCCCTTGTCCGGACTCATCGTCATCGCCGAACGGAGCGCCACCTTTCGCGTATTCGAGGGCACGATGGCTTCGGCGAACGCGCGTTCCCACGCTCGAGCGACGTCGATGCTGAAACGCCATGTGTCCGGGGCGTCCGGCTCGTCGCCACCGAGAATGCCAGTGCACTCGTCGTTCGGCGCTTCGTAGCGATGCGCGTAGATCGTCGCGGTGCTGGCCTGCAGCCAGATTCGGGCGCGGCTCTTGGCCTGCGCGATCGCGTCGCCGACGACACGTGTCGATTTCAGACGCGACTCGAAGATCTCGGCCCGGTTGTCCGCGTTGTAACGGCAGTTGACGCTACGCCCTGCCAGGTTGATCACCACGTCGGCGTCGTCCACTTCGCCGGCCCAACTGCCGAGATGATCGCCATCCCAAGCGACCACGCGCCACGGCTGCGCGTCCGGACGGCGACTGAGCACGACAACCTCATCGCCCGTCCGATGAAAGGCGCGCGCAAGAACGGTCCCGACTTGCCCCGACCCGCCTGGAATGAGGATCTTCATCGCAGCCACTCCGGTCGCGTCGCCGCCAGAATGTAGATGACCGGCAGGTACCCAAACGCGACGTTGAGGACGCCATAGCCGATGCGATGCGCACGCGTCGTCAGATACGGCTCCATGTCGAAGACGAACGCGCCCGCGCACAATCGGATCGTCCAGAACAACGCGAAGAACGCACACAGCGCGCGCGCGAGCGTTCCACCAGCCGCAAGCGTGTCGGCGAACGCAATGGTGATGGCGCTGAAGCTCACGATGCAGAAACCGATGAACGTGTAGTACACCCAGAACAACTGACGGATGAATGGCGGCAGCGTCGCGAGATGCCAGCGCATGCGGACCACTCGCGGCATGAGCAAGCCTCCGGCAAGGAAGCCGAGGTGTAGGAGACCGGCGACTCGAAGCAGGAGCACGAGGTTGATTCGCATGATCCACCTCACATCGCGCCGATGCGCGCGAGCATCGGCAGCATGACGGCCCGGACGAACACGGGAGGAAACAAAATGAACACGGGTACGCCGGCAATCGCCGCAGTGAACGCTCGGCCGCGCAGGCCGGTGCCGAGACCGACCGCCTTCGCAGCCGGCGTCCGCTCGACGATGACGCCGAACGCTTGAAGCGCGAAGTACAGCGTCGGCAGGCCATAGCCTCCACGCGCCGGGATCGAGATCACCAGTTCGTGAAGGAGTCCGGACAGCAGGAACACTGCGGCCGTCGCCGACGCTGCGCCGACAATCGGACGGAGCGGACGGAACATCGCCCGGTCGACGAGGGCGTGAAACGCCGTGTTCCAGCGACGGCCCCACAGGTCGGACAGCGATGTCGACGTGAGCGGCTGCTGCATCAGCGGCACGGCCCGAACGCCGGCGCGCCTCCATACGAGTGACAGCAGCTCGAACGAGCCGAAATGCAGCATCAGGACGATGCCCAGCATGCCGACCCACGCCACGAGCAGCGACGGCGCGACGGCCGCTCGATGCGCGGCAAGCAGCAACAGCGCAAGGCCGAGCGCGATTTTTCCGGCGGCACGCAGCCAGTCCTCGACGCGCGGTCGTTCGGCGCCGTTGTCAGAGAGAAACGTGACGGCGTCCATGCCGGGCCACGCGACGAGATAGGCCACGGCACGACGCGCATCCGCGTGGGCGCCGCGACGCAGCGCGTCCCAGTACGTGAGCCATTTGCAGCACACGTAGAGTCCGAACGCCATCGTCCACATGAACACCCACGGAGGAAGCGACGATCTGACGAGGAACACCAACGGGAGCGTGACCACGAACGGCGCGACGCCGGGCCACGACGGCCGCGCCGGCGGCCTCACGCAGCGTTCACCCGCGCATCCACGGCGACGCGCCACCCACCGGTAGGCGGCACGCATGATCGGCATCGCGCCAGGCAGACGGCTCACGGCCCAGAGCGGCCACGCCCACCAGATGCGGCTGGCGAGTTCGGCGACGGCATCGGCGCCACCGAGCACGGCACCGTCTTCGCGCCGCAGGCGCATCTCGTCGAGTAGCGAGTCGTCGCTGACGCCGAGCAGCGCGCCCGTACCCGGGGCCTGCAGCGGCAGCAGACGAACGTGCCTCCTCGTCAGCACACGCTCGAACCTTCGCACGGTGCCGACGCAGAACGAGCACTCGGCGTCGTAAAACACGCTCGCGTCGTCATGCATCACCGCCATGTCAGCCTCCGATGCCCAGAAGTTTGAGGACCTTGTCGCCGGCCTTGACGAACTTGAGAATCGCCGGCGTCGGCCATCGACGCACTTGCGCGTACCATGTGGTGGTCGTCTCGAAAAACTTGTACAGCTCGAGCAGCCGTTCTTCCGTGTACTTGTCGGCCGCCTTTCCGCCTTTCGCTTCGGCGATGCACTCGTGGAGCATGTGCAGCGTCGGGTCGAACTCGCGCTTCTTGCGCTCGTCCATCACGACGCGGAACATCTCCCAGACGTCGGTCATGCTTTCGAAGTGATCGCGCTTGTCGCCACGGACATGCACCAATCGCACGATGCCCCAGCCCTGCAGCTCCTTCAGGCTGGTGCTCACGTTCGACCGTGCGACTTCGAGCGCCGCGACGATGTCGTCGGCGTTGAGCGGCTGCGGCGAGATGTAGAGCAGCGCGTGCACCTGGGCGACGGTGCGATTGACGCCCCAGCGGGTGCCCATCTCCCCCCAGTGCCTGATGAACTTCTGCTGGACGGCCGAGAGTTTAATGTCGTCAGTCATTTCTGTATTAACAGAAATAACTGAAACAGCTAGCTGATGTCAACCGTGCACGGAGTTGCACGCGGCCTTAATCCGCGTGCTCTCGTTCCAGCCACGAAGTCACGAAATCACGAAGGTGGCACGAAGCATTCTTGTACTAAGGAGTTCTTCGTGCGTCTTCGTGTCATTCGTGTCTTCGTGGCTATGCATCCCCCAGGGGCTCGATGTCGTGGACGCGGCTGATGTCGACGGCGACGCGCGAGCCAACGCCCGTCTGGAACATCGAGCGGAATCGCGCGTTCCACATGATTTCTTCCGCGCGATACGACGACCGCGCATGCACCGTCTGCTCGAGTGTCTGGTCGATGCCCGACAGCAGCACGAGAATCTCGGCCTGCGCCTGCTCCATCGATTCCTGGGTGAGGCCGGCGAACGGACTCGCACTGTCGATCGGATGCACGACCGTCCACGACAGCGGGAAGAACACCACCTTGTTGCGTTCAAGCGCCAGCGGCGTGTACTTGCGCGTCGCTCCGCCGCGGCCGTCAGGCGTCATCGCGCTGTACAGCACCTGCGCTTCGAGCTGGATGATTTCGTTGCGCCTTCGGTTGACGATGCGGAACATCAGCGCCTGTCCGTCGTTATACGGCGCCACGATGGCCGCGCGGCTGAAGGTCACCGCGGCGGTAGGCCGCGTGAAGCGCGCGAACAGAAGACCGGTCGCCAGCGCCTGATACATCAGGCCCACGAGCGCCTCGATCGTGACGACGAGGTTTGCGGCCTCGCCGACGGGCTGGATCTGCCCGTATCCGATCGTCGCGAACGTCTCGACGCTGAAGAAGAAGGCGCGGGCAAGCGGTCCGCCAAAGGTCGACGCATCCGCGCCTGCGAGCGCATTGGCGCCACAGGCCAGATACGCCGCGGCGAACGCCACGTTGATCAGCACGTAGGTGGCGACCACGGTTGCGAGGAATCCGGTCCACGAGACCGTGAGGAGAAAGTGGTACGGCGCGAACTCCTCGAGGAACCCAAGCCCCAGGCGGACGACGTTGAACGACCCGTCGCGATTCAGCAGCCGCTGACGGCTCTCGCTGCTGACAACGGATCCAAATCCCAGATCGCGGTCACGCGCCTGTTCGTCCGGCGAACGGCGCGGCGCAAGCGGACTGGGTTCAAATGAGAATTCCGCCACTCGGCCCCTGGGGCGATCATACTTCGGACGATTGCACCTGCCCGATCGGGTGGTTACAAGCGCCGAGGGCCTCGCTAAAGTTGAGCATGTCCCAATGCCCAAATTCATGACGCGTATGTCTGATCAAGACAGCGAGTTGCTCGACGCGTATTCCCGCGCCGTGGTGTCGGCAGTCGACGCGGTCGGCCCGTCGGTCGTGCACATCGAGGCCGGCCGCGGCGGCGGCTCCGGCGTCGTGTTCACGCCCGACGGCCTCATCCTGACCAACGATCACGTTGTCGACGGTGCGGCAACATTGAAGGCGGTGTTCGCCGACGGACGCACGCTCGCCGCCGATCTCGTCGGGCGCGATCCCGACACCGATCTCGCCGTCCTTCGCGTCGGCATCGGCACTTCGCTGCCGTGGATCACGCTCGCCGACTCGCGCGCGCTCCGCGTCGGTCAGATCGCCATCGCCATCGGAAGCCCGTTCGGATTCCAGCACTCGGTGTCGGCGGGGATCGTGAGCGCGCTCGGACGTTCGCTGCGCGCGCGATCCGGCCGTCTCATGGACGACATCATCCAAACCGACGCTGCCCTGAACCCGGGGAACTCGGGCGGACCGCTCGTCTCGACCCGCGGCGACGTCATCGGCATCAACACCGCCATGATTCCGGCGGCACAGGGCCTGTGCTTCGCGATCCCGAGCAACACCGCCGTGCACGTCGCCTCGAAGCTCATTCGAGATGGACGCGTGCGTCGAAGCCGCATCGGCGTCGCAGGACAGAGCGTGCGTGTGCCGCGAGCGATTGCGCGCGAGCAGCATCTGACGACAGCGGCCGGTGTCGCGGTCGCGTCGGTCGAGCCGGCGAGTCCGGCGGCGAGGGCCGGCCTACGTGAGGGCGACGTCATCGTCGCCTTCGCAGGCACTGCGGTGACGGCGGTCGACGATCTTCAGCGCGTGTTGACAGACGAACAGGTCGGCATCACGGCGCCGATCACGATTCTTCGAGACTGGCAGCGCCGCGACGTGATGGTGACACCGGTCGACTCCGGCGAGTGATTCGAACGCCTGGACATCACGAAGACACGAAGTGCACACGAAGGCCACGAGAACATGTTTTGCCCTGTTGGCGCCCCGGCATTGAGATCACAAGGCGATTAGCCCGAGACGCAGCGCACGCCGTACGGCTTCGGTCCGGTTCGTGACGCCTAGCTTGCCGGTGATCGACGCGACATGGAACTTCACGGTTTGATCGCTGATGCCGAGCCGCCCGGCGATGGCCTTGTTCGACAACCCGGCGGCGAGTTGCTCGAGCACTTCGAGTTCACGCGGCGTCAGCGGCTCGCCCAACTCTTCGTCGCCGGTGTGCCGTTCGGGAGCGACGAGGTATCCGTCGACATGGACGTCGGCGTTGCGCGCCTCCGCCATCGTGGCGAATTCGCCGACGACGTCGATCGACTCGTCGAGCTTCGGCCGCAGCCGCTCGAGATCGAGAGGGGAACCGACGAGCGCAACCCGCATTACTCAGTTGGACGCTCGCCGACAGTGATGGTGACCGACGCAGGCGCGCCGCCGCGCAGCACGTGCAGCGCCACCTGGCGTCCGACGCGCTCGCCGACGAGCAGATCCAGCAGATCGTCTGGCGACTCCACCCGCTGGCCGTCGAATTCGGCGACGATATCGCCCACCATGACGCCTGCGGCCGCGGCCGGACTGCCGGGCGTGATGTGCACGACGAGGAGCGCGCCGGCACGGCCGTCCGGGCTGCGCTGCCAGTCCGGCAGCTGAACCGGCTGGCTGGCGATGCCGAGATAACCGCGCCGGATTTGCCCGTGCTGCTGCAGCGTCGCCGCCGTCTGCCACGCGATGGACGCGGGAATCACGACGCCGAGTCCGCGAATGGCGGACGCGGTCGCGACGCCGATCAGTCCACCCGACGCGTCGACGAACGCACCGCCAGCGAAGCCGTCGTGCATCGGCGCGCTCGTGCGGATGACGGTTTCGATGGACGACCTCCGTCCGGTGCGCAGCGGTCCGCCGATGATCGACACCAGCCCAGATGTCGCGGTCACGACGTTGCTCCACGAGCGCGCGATGGCAATCGCGAAGTGACCGGTCCGCGGCGCCGCGGTCGACGGCGTCAGCGCCGGCGCCCCGAGTCCCTGCACTTTCAGCACGGCGAGATTCGTCGCCGGATCCCAGCCGGCGAGTTCCGCGTCGAACGCGTGGCCGTCATGCGTACGCACTCGCAAACCGTCATTGCGTCCGAGCGTCGTCGCCGTCGTGAGCACGACGCCGTCTGCGAAGACAAGCCCGCTGCCTGGACGCCGGCGGCCGTGCACCTGCACGACAGACGGCGCGATCGAATTGACGATGTCGGCGATGGCGTTGGAGAGCGAGAGAAGTGATTCCATGTGCCGCATCGTGGCACATGCGCCTGCCCGATCGGATCGCCCGATCGGGGAGGACGGGCGGGATGGGCAGGACAGGCGGGACCCTCCTGCCTATCCGGCCTATCCTGCCATCGTGCTACGCGAGCCCTTGCTTGTACAGCGCCAACAGCTTGCCCCACGCGCGCTCGGCCTG
>Ga0097621_100001998_pt1 | contig 13914 bp, 10 predicted proteins | sample KBSMisM72_FD_73165 | JGI IMG/M metagenome (GOLD analysis project Ga0097621, IMG submission 73165) | Miscanthus rhizosphere microbial communities from Kellogg Biological Station, Michigan, USA - KBS Miscanthus M7-2 (version 2) (version 2) | ecosystem: Host-associated > Plants > Roots >... | reverse complement strand
CAGTGAGATTGCCGGTACAACCCGGGACAGCATCCATACACACTATAACCTGTTTAAAAAAGAATTCGTTCTTATCGACACAGCCGGCATCCGGCGAAAGACCAAGGTGCATGAGGACCTTGAATTTTATTCCGTTATCCGTGCTATCAAGGCAATGGATGAAGCGGATATCTGCCTGCTCGTTCTGGATGCGGAAAAAGGCCTGACGGCTCAGGATCTGAACATCTTCAGCCTGGCCGTAAAAAAAGGGAAGGGTCTGGTGATCGTCGTAAACAAATGGGATCTGGTTGAAAAAGAAACCAATACATCGAGAGACTATACCGAAAAACTTAAGGAACGATTTGCACCTTTTACCGACCTGCCGGTAATTTATGTTTCCGCAAAGGAAAAAACCAGGATTTTCCGTGTTATTGAAACCGCGCTTGAAGTATTTGAGAACAGGAAACGGAAAATCCCGACATCCAAACTAAACGAAGTCATGTTGAAGGCGGTAGAAAGCTATCATGCGCCGGTTGTCCGCGGTAACCCGATCCGCATCAAGTATGTGTCGCAGCTTCCCACCCCCGTTCCTTCCTTCGCTTTTTTCAGTAACTATCCGGAAGATATACGGCAACCGTACAGAAATTATCTCGAAAACCAAATGCGCAAACATTTTCCCCTGGAAGGCGTGCCCATACGCATATATTTCAGGAAGAAATAGGGGATGAAGGCGGCATTCACTTTGAATTGTAGTGAAAAAATCCTACATTTGCACCCAAATTAAAAAATGACCTCAATGAAAAAGTTCCTTTCTGTAATCGTAATCGCTGTATCCCTCGCTTCATGCGGTGGTGGCAGCAGTGATGCCAAAACTGATTCAGCTGCTGTTGCTCCTGTAGTAGACAGTACAAAAGCTGCGATCGATTCTACTGCCAGCAAAGCGGATTCCGCTATCAAGGCTACGGCTGATACAGCCAAGGCTGCTGTCGGTGCCATAGCAGACAGTGCTAAAAAAGCTAAATAATTCGCTTATACCAGAGAAAAAATCCCTCCCCGCGGAGGGATTTTTTTTGTCCCGTTCCCGAAACTCCCATACCCGCTTTGTGTTATTGACTCCGGTCGCCCTGCAATTTATTTTGCAGGATGCGTTTGCCACTTTGCTTCATTCTTATCTTTCTGGATCTGTGCCTGCCCGGATTTGTTTTTTCGGAGACAAAGACCTGGACGGGTAACGGTAGTGACGGGCGCTGGAGCAATTCTTTGAACTGGTCTGGAAATGTGCTGCCGTCCGGTTCAGATGAGGTCCTCCTTGACAACCGCTTTTTGCCACTTTCCTATACCGTCACCCTGCCTGATGAGGCGGTCTTTCTTCGTTCTCTGAAAATCCTGCCTTCCCCCGGGAATCAAATTGAATTGATCCTGCCGCAGACAAACAGGACAAGCCCGGCGTTTTCGGTTACAGGTCCGGGTTATGGGCTGGAACTGGCAGCCGGCGCGGTGTTCCGTAATGCATCAGGCCTTTCTTCCGGGGAATCCCTTTCCATTCTGGATTCGCTTATAATCAGGGATGGCGGCCGGTATATTCACCAGACTCGCGCTTCACATGCGTCCCGCATTTTGGGTGTCCTGTCGACCGCCCCGGGGACGGAAGACGGTGTTTTCGATTTTGACGTACCCAGGGCTTCCTACACCGTTTCTGTGAGCAACCGGATCTATGGGAGCCTCGAATTTCATGCCCTGGCCAATGGAAATCCGGTGAACTATACCTGTACCGGAGCCAACCCTCTGCTTATCCGGGGAAATCTGCGCGTAGACAGGAACGTTAACCTCAGCATTGACCTGAGCGGTATCCGCGGGAATATTCAGATAGAAAAAGATTTTTTCCAGGACGGGGGCATTATCAATCTGGCTGCAGGCGCCAACAATCAGACAGTCCTGGGCATCCGGGGAAATCTTTACCAGTCTCCCTCCGCCCTGATCACCGCAACACTGACCTCAAACCCCTGGCTGGAACTGAATGGCATGCTGGAACAGACCATCGCCATGGCGGGGCTGATACAGGGTCAGACTGGTTTTAGAATGAATAATATCCACGGGGCTCGTATGAGCCTGCCCCTTATCCTGCCCTGGCGGCTGGAACTGAAACAGGGCGTGATCAGAAGTTCTGCTGCATCCATGCTCATTTTAGACAGCCATTGTCGTGTACTGGCCGACAGCTCCAACATTATGGGATCTCACGTGAAAGGCCCGCTTCGAAAGCGCTGCGTAGAAGATTCGGGAAATTTTTTATTCCCCGTCGGTGATGAAAGTGGTTTGCGTTGGATGGAGCTAAAACAGGCAAAAGGAGATTATACCGTAGAATATAAAAGAGAAAACCCAGCCGTACTGGGCCGGAATATTTCTTCCGGACTGGCGCATATTTCAACAGTGGAATATTGGAAGGTCGATCATGTTGGCCTGGTGAACCCGTATACCCGGATCGAACTTTCCTTTGCCTCAGACCAGAGCGGTGGCGTTACGGATCCTCAATACCTGCATATAGCAGGATTCCTGGATGACCAGTGGCAGGATGCAGGCCAGTCGTTGTTTACCGGAAACTGGCAGCAGGGTGCTGTAGTCAGCGACACAACGGATATGAGTCCTGCGTTTTTTACGCTTGCCAGCACAGTTGACCTTGAAAATCCACTGCCGCTGGTATCCATCAATCTCATCGTATATGAGGAAAACGAACTACCCGTGTATGAATGGACGGTAGATACGGATCTCAAACCAAAAAACTTCGATCTCTATGAATTAAAAACGGATACTGCCATCCTGATAAGGAGATTCGGAGCGCTACAGGGCAGCAGGAGGTATACATGGATCGGTGATAAATTGTTCCCGAGGGGGAGACATTATTTTCAGATCCGGATGATTGATGCAGACAATGTTATTACAATGGGTAAAATTTTTCTTTTCGACCAGCAGCAAAAAGAGGGAAAACTTTTCTGGGTTCCCGCAATGGCGGGGAGACAGGGATTGCTGGCAATACAATCCCAGACGAAAACAGAGACTTCATACGAAGTGTTTTCATCGGGGGGAAAGAAAATGGCGGAGGGTACACTCCACCTTGGTGAAGGAATCGTCTACCTGGCGACGGATCAGTGGCGTTTGAAAAGAGGATGGTTTCTGTTCACTATGTTGGATAAAAAAGGAATTCGCCTGTCACAGTGGTTCAACCCTGACTAGGAGGTCAGGTCCATTGTGATATCAGGTTTTCGATACGCTGGCGATAGATTTGAAGTGCTTTGTCCTGAGCCTGTATAAACCCATTATCTTCCAGTCTGCCGACGACCACGTCCATTTCCTCCTGATTTTCATAGACCATTATCCGGAATGGATTGATGTAATCTTTTTTTCGGGAATTCAGGATCCCTTCCGCAATCCATTCCTGTGTTTGGAGGCTCTTTTGCAACAGGCCGGAAAATTCTTTTGCGTTCAGCGATTTAATATCGAGGCCATGCACAGCATATAGACAATCAAAGGCGTGCGCTAGCTTTTGGTCGGCATAAGTGGCCGACTGGGAAAGATAGAATGTGTGTATATCATCCCAGCCGTTCACCCTGCCATCGTGGATATCAGAAATGAGCTGTTTTAATGACATTCTTGTTACAAGCTGTCCTCCCATACTGATCCATGTTTCGGGCTTTTTGACTTCCGGGAGACTCTGCTGAAACTCTTTCAGATTCCTGAATCCGCCATCTTCAATATGGCGGAGAGCCTGTTCGGCGGCATAGTGGACCACCAGCTCCCGGTAGATTGCATAGGCCCTTACGCCCTTGAGTATGCGCGTTGGCCTGGAGCTGTTTTCGAATCCTTTTACGAACAGCGGGATTGACTGAAATTCAGCATCATTTTTTTCAAGAAGCGCGCGGCCTTCCTGCAGAAGAATGTTTCGTTCGGGCTCGCTTCCTGGATCAGTCTTGAAATTTTTTTTCGACTGGTGTATTCTCCAGGATCTCGCGGCGGCAAGCTCGAGGGATTCGATAGCTCCCAGGATCTCTTCCAGGCTGTCCGGCGCCAGGTAGTCATATTCCAGGAATTGCGACTTATCAGTCCGCTTATCACGGTCACCATATTTCCATGAATTCCTGGCCAGGGCATACAGATTATGCATAAACCAGTAAGCGGGCATGACAAGCAGTTCATCGTGATGCACATCATTGCTCACCAGCGAAAAAGGCAGTGAAATATCCAGTTCTGCGGGGTAATCTCCCTTGGTTAGAATGACAAACGAGGCAAACCGGGAATTGTGTTTTACGCTAACGCAGAGCCCGGGCCAGAATCCGCGACCGGCAATGAGTTCTCCATCTGCTCCGCGTGAATTGTGATTGGATCCAATGGTTGCCCCGGCGGCCATATTCGTCTGACCCATCAGCAGGGAGGCGCAAAGGAACGAATTGTTATGATGTTGCTCATGCGCCGGAAAAATAAGTGAGTTCAATACTTCACAGCAGGAGATGGTGGAGTTATTACCAAGGTAAGAATTGATCAGGCGGGCGCCATATTTTAACTGGGAATTGGACGCCAGGATGAACCGCACGGCTTTCACCCCGTAAAATATTCTGCAGCCATATCCGATGATCCCGTTTACCAGTTCACATCCTTCCCCGATCTGCGTTTTCGATTTGGCTGATGAATGGATCGTCAGGTTTTTGAGTTTGTTGGCACCTTTCAGATAGGCATCGGTGCCGATACGAACATCCTTGATGATCTTGCAGTTCTTGATCACGGTTCGTTCTCCGATGGTTCCGTAATAACCCCGGTGATGGTCTTCGAGGGCATCTGTGAATACTTTTAGTTTATCCTGCAAAAGGCCGTCTTCGCGAAAGCGGCTGAACAGCCAGGCGTCACCCGGCAGCATCCCGTCGAACGGGATGATACTACGGCCACCGTTTTCGTTGCAGACTTCGAGCCGGATACGAATGGATTCCGGTTCGCCTTCCTTTATGATGCCGTTGCCGAATTTTGCGTGATCGGTAGTTGCGATTTCACTTACATTGATCAGCATACAGTCATCGCCCACAATGTAGTGCGACAAATAATTTACGTGGTCGATCACCACATTATTTCCTATGTCCGAACTGATGATGGTACTGTTATAAAGGCCGACGGGCCTTCTCAGATTATGGAACTCGAGGTAAAAAGGTTCCAGTCTGCCAATCCGCACCAGACCAAAGAAATTGCACTGATGGATGAGTTCGGGAAGGAATTCATCCGTCACCATCAGGAGACTCCAGTCATCGGCATTATTGCCGTTGGTCTTCAGGTTTTCCACTTCATCAAGCGTGAGGTTCCTGTACCTTCCATCGTCGGGATTTTGCAGATTTCGTAAATAATATTCATCCTTGCCGTCGGGTAAATAAGCCGAAGGAATGAAATCGTATCCTAGTTTGCGGATGGGTGTCCTGGTGATCTGATTCATGATATTATTCAACGGTTACGCTCTTGGCCAGATTTCGGGGCTTATCAACATCAAAGCCTTTGGCCATGCCGAGATAGCAGGCAAACAACTGTAACGGAATTACAGAGAGAAGCGGTGAGACGAGCTCGTCGGAAACCGGAATGGTCATAATACCGTCAGCCATCTTTGGGATCTCTTCATCTCCTTCGCTTACCACTGCCAAAACAATGCCTTTTCTAGCTTTGATTTCCTGAATATTGCTGACCAGCTTTTCATGGTATGTGCTCCTGGGCGCCGAAAAGACAACAGGCAGCCGGTCGTCCACAAGAGCGATCGGACCATGTTTCATTTCTGCAGCCGGATATCCCTCTGCATGGATATAAGAAATTTCCTTGAGCTTTAAAGCGCCTTCCAGCGCTACCGGGAAGTTGTTTCCCCTGCCCAGGTACAGCGCATCACCTACGTTTTTGTATTTTTCTGCCAGCTTCCTGATATGATCAGACCGGGTGAGCAATTCTCTCACTTTTTCGGGAATGGCCTGCAGTTCATGAAGTAATTCAAAAAAGCGGTCTTCCGACAGGGTTTTCTTTTCCCAGGCTATTTTCAGCGCGATCATATAAAGCACAGCGAGCTGGGCGGTAAACGCCTTGGTGCTGGCGACACCGATTTCAGGACCTGCATGCGTATAGGCTCCTGCATGGGAAATCCGTGCAATCGATGACCCGACCACATTGACAACGCCGAATATAAAAGCTCCCTGTTCTTTAGCTTTTTCAATAGCCACGATGGTATCTGCCGTCTCTCCACTCTGGGAAATGGCAATGATCACGTCGCCGGGATGGACGACAGGATTGCGGTAACGGAACTCAGAAGCATATTCCACTTCTACCGGAATGCGGCAAAGTTCTTCAATTACATATTCGGCAATCAGTCCGGCATGCCAGCTGGTCCCGCAGGCCACCATGATGATCCGGTTGGCCTGGCTAAGTTTTTCCAGGTTGTTTTGAACCCCGGCCATGGTAATGGTCCCTTTGTGGGCGTCAAGCCGGCCGCGCAGGCAGTCGAAAATGGTATCCGGCTGTTCAAAAATTTCCTTAAGCATGAAATGATCGAATCCGCCTTTTTCGATCGCGGTAAGTTCAAGGTCGAGTTCCTGAATAAAGGGTGTGATCTTTTCATTCCCGAGGTTCTTAAGGATCAGTTCGTCGCACTTGATAATGGCGAGTTCATAGTCGTTCACATATACCACTTCCTTTGTGTACTCAATAATGGGAGAGGCGTCCGAGGCAAGGAAATGCTCCCCCTTTCCAATGCCGATTACCAGCGGACTTCCTTTCCGGGCGGCTATAATCGTGTCGGGATGGTCCTGATCCAGCAGCACGATTACATAGGCGCCGGTGACACGTTTCAATGCAATTCTCAGGGCTTCTTCGAGACTGCACTGGTTATTTTTCTGAATGTCTTCGATAAAATTCAGGAGGACTTCTGTGTCCGTATCGCTTTTAAAACTGTATCCTTTTTTGGTGAGTTCGGTTTTCAGCTGCGTATAGTTCTCGATAATGCCATTGTGAATCATGGCAAGTTTTCCTCCGGCGGAAAGATGGGGATGGGCATTGCGGTCGCTGGGCTCCCCATGGGTTGCCCATCGCGTATGGCCAATACCGGCCACAGCATGAAGATCTTTTCCAATGATGCTTTCCTCCAGCGCAGCTACCCGTCCCTGCTTTTTATACACGTGCAGTTCTTTGTCGAGCAGCGCTACACCTGCGCTGTCGTATCCCCGGTATTCAAGCCTCTTCAGCCCTTTCATGATCACCGGATAGGGTTCCCGCGGACCGATGTAGGCAACGATTCCACACATAGTTTAATCTGATTTAAGTGAGGGATGATCTATTCATCCTTATAAAATACTCGACATAAAAATGGAGGCAACCGTGAAATAAATAATCAGTCCTGTAACGTCTACCAGCGTGGCCACAAACGGAGCAGAAGAAGAAGCGGGGTCGGCACCCAGCTTTTTCAATATAATTGGAAGCATACTGCCTGTAAGGGTTCCCCACAGTACCACGCCGATCAGCGAAAAGCTAACGGTCAGTCCGATGGCGTCCCAGTGTGACTTATAAATATCCTTGAACACGCCCCGAACCATTAGCAAATGCCAGACAAAGATGCGCGCGAATCCGATGACGCCCAGGATAGCACCCAGCATGAAGCCGGAAAAAATTTCCCTGCGCATAACCCTCCACCAGTCGGCCAGCTTCACCTCGCCCAGCGCCATAGCCTGTATAATGAGGGTGGATGCCTGTGAACCGCTGTTGCCGCCACTTGACATGATCAACGGAATGAAATTTGTCAGGATCAGCCATTTGCCCAATTCGTCGTTGTAGTATGCCATCGCTGTCGCGGTCAGCATTTCACTAAAAAAAAGAATGACCAGCCATCCTACGCGCTTACGGATCAGTTGAAAAAATGGGGTTTCAAGATAGGGCTGGTCCAGGGCTTCGGTACCGCCGATCTTCTGAATGTCTTCGGTAAATTCTTCCGTAGTCATCCACAGGATATCATCGATCGTAACGATACCTAGCAGGATTTTGTTTTTATCAAGCACGGGCAGCGCAACCCGGTTATTCATCTTGAATGCCTGGGCTGCCGTTTCCTGGTCGTCGTTTACATTGAGAAAAATGAAGCGGTTGTCGATGACGTCTTCTACCTTTTTGTCCGGGTCCGCCAGGATAATCTCGCGTATCCTTATATCATCAATAAATATTCCCTTGTCATCCACCACGTAGATCACATCAATGGTTTCACTGTCCTTTCCCACGTCGCGGATATGCCGGATAACCTGCCGGATAGTCCAGTCTTTCTGCACAGCGATATAATCCGGCGTCATCAACCTTCCGACACTGCTCTCGGGATATCCAAGCAGCGCAAGGGTTATTTTCCTTTCTTCCGGATCCAGTGTCCTGATAAGTTCCTTCACTACTTCACTGGGCAGATCTTCCAGGAAGCTGGTACGGTCATCCGCAGGCAGACCGTTGAGGAGTTCCGCTGTCTTCGAAGGCGAAAGAATCTGCGTAATATGTTTCTGGGTCGGAAAATCGAGAATCTTAAATGTGCTGATGGCGCGGTGAATACTGAGGTTTCCGAGTATTTCGCTTGTCTGTTCGGGATATTCATCTATGAGTTCCGCGACATCACTGATATTCTGCCGGTCAAGGAAATTGTGCAGGGCCTGTTGGTCACCGCCGTAAACATGTTCCAGGAATTGGTCTTTCAGGGATGTATTTGCGATTTCCACGGTCATTCGTCAAATTTACAGCGTAGTCGCGATAAATTGCTTCGGTTATGGATATGCATGAAAACCGGCATCCGGAACTGGGTAGAATTTCCGCATCCCTGTATATCGCCGAATCGACCGGAAGGGGCAGGGGTGTATTCTGCAATTCGGACATCCGGAAAGGCAGCATTATAGAAGTCTCCCCGGTAATTGTCATGAGCGCCGGTGACCGTAGTCTTTTGGATCAAACCCTGCTGCACGACTATATTTTTCTCTGGGGAAAAAATGAAGAACAATGCTGTATTGCGTTGGGATATCTTTCTGTTTACAATCATTCCTACAATTCCAATGCGGAATATGAGATGGACTACGCTTTGCAATCTATTAGCGTAAAGGCTGTCAGAAATATCCGGAGCGGGGAAGAAATATTTATAAACTATAATGGAGTCTGGAATAACGCCAAGCCAGTCTGGTTTGACCAGGATGGACGTTTTAAATAATCATTATTTTCTTGAGCGGCTGAGCACCGGCGCAAAACGGAATGAAATCATAAGGCCGTAGGTGTTCATTTTTTCATTTTCCATGCCCATTCCCTTAAGCGGTATTCTCATAAAAGGTTCGAGCTGAAAGGAGAATCCCTTGCCGACTTCGGTTTCCATCCCAAAAGAAAAGTCTACTACGTCGAACCAGTAGTTCAGCTGCCGGTTGTTGGTAACCTTCCAGGCAACCGGTGAATACCCATTATGGGAAAAATAAATATAGGTCTGTCGTGTGATGATATAAGAAGACATCCCCCCGTTCACAAAAAGCTTCGTCTTGTTCTTATTGAAAAAGTCATAACGTACGGTAAGCGGTATCTCATACAGTGAGCTCGAGCCGTTCACATATTCAACATGTGGTGGTGCGGCATAAGCAGCAGCCGCGGTCAACGTGGCAGGGCCTGACGGGTTCTGGGAACGGTTAGAGGGAGGATTGAATCCATGACCCGGAGTCCAGTAAAATTTATTGGAATAGGAAAATCCGGAATTGATAGAAATCTTTTTCGTGACGTAATAGCCCAGGGACAGGCCGATGTTGTTCCCGAACTGGTTGTTTGAAATTCCTCCGGCATCCGTATAGTCGGGGCCGAAAGCCAGTCCAAAATTGAAGGAACGATTGATCTGCATGACCGGGGGCTTCCGGACAAAGGAAGCTGCTTTCCGGTTCATCGCCGAATCATCACCGGCAATTGTTCCTGCAGGATGCAGAGAGCCGGCGCGGTCAGGCAGTGCAAAGAATTTTGCGGACCCTGTGATCTCTGCACTTTGTAAGGTTTGTCTTTCCTGTACGGAAGAATTCGGGAAGTTCTGCCTACCGGCATCAGTTGGACTAGCTGCTGCATGTCCTGCAGCGGATGCGCCCAACAGCGCTTCGGTTTCATGAAATCCTGTTGTTTTGTTCCTCTTGTTATTGTTGTTGCCATTGATGGCAGAAACCGATGTTTCCCCGCCGTTTACTGCTGCTGAAGGACGCTGATCCCGTCTGGCGTTAGGCAGGCTGGCAGCATTCTCACTGTTTTTATTGCTGTTAATTTTTTCTGCGCTGATTTGACCGGATACAGGCTGATCCGTTCCCGGTGTAACCGCAGGCTGTGTCGCATCAGCAGATGAACCACCGGTTGCACCGTTCGTTTCAGCATTACGTGCAATACTGTCAGTATAAGACGCTGCATTTGGCTTTTCGGATGAAGCAGCCGGCTGATGTTGGGTTTGATTGGTTAGTGTAGATTTATTTCGATATGTTTTGTTTTGAATCAGAAAAACAGAAAGGCCGGTCAGCAGTAGCACCGCCGGGCCCCAAACCAAAGGTTTGTTGAACCGGCTGAAGCGGAAGAAGTCAGGAGGCCGCTCGGGCATCTGCTCGGTGAGCCGCTGTTCGAGCCTGCTCCAGGACAGACCGGATGCGTCGGGTTCGAAAGAATCCGCTGCTTCCCTGGAAAGCCTGTCAATCTCTTTATCAGAAAGGTTCGACATACGTTTTTATCCCTGTTTTCTTAATCAGAATCTTTCTTAGATTCTCCCTTGCTTTTGACAAATTGGATTTGGATGCTCCGACGGAGATGCCCAGTTGTTTACCAATTTCCTCATGTGACAATCCTTCGATGACGAAGAGATTGAAAACGGTCCTGTAAGCAGGAGACAGGAGCCGTATAGCTTCGATGATCTCTTTATACGACAATTTGTCGAGCCCGGTTTCCCCGCTGTCCGCGATTTTTTCTGTTTCCTCCGATATCATCTGGCCGTGCAGGTAAGACGAGTTTTTCCTGTAATAGTCTATGCATGTATTGACCAGAATACGCTTGAACCATCCTTTTAGCGCCATCGCTATTTCAAAGTGCCTGTTTTCGTCAAACTGGTGGATATTCTTAAAGAATTTGGTAAATCCTTCATTTACGATTTCTTCCACCTGATATTGATTGTGCTGATAACGATAGCAGATTTTCATGGCATATCCTTTCAGGAATTCATATAATTCCTTCTGGCTGGCCCGGTCATTCTGCCTGCAGCCCGCGATCAGTGCGCTTATGTGGTGGTTACCGTTATTCAATGGTTTTAAGGCCTTTGCGAGAGGTGAAGTTAGTAGCGTAACCACTTCATCTTTATTCCTTTACGCAAATTTTATGTTAAAGGTTGCCGCCTGAAAATCTTATTTCTCCGGCCAGGTAGACCTGCACCTGGATGTTTTGTCCTGTTACCAGCATGGCCAGGATTTTTGCCTCTTTCAGGTTTCCCGTCGACCGCATTCCGGTTATCCATTCCCGGTTGAGTAAGGTATCAATCAGGGGTCTGTTCGCATTGAGCCAGGCGCTGACATCGAGATAGGATTTTCCCTGAATGGTATTTCTGATCTTATTCCGGAAAAGACTGCGCGCAATTTTTAACGCGAAGTCAACATCTTCCATGGAATACCGGATGTCCGGAATACTAATTGTCTGTTTTGCACTGTCCAGGGCAGGCGTTCCTGTCAGGTAGATGGTTCCGTGATTGCTACCGGCGAAATCCACCCTGATCTCGATCTGATGCTGTCCGACACCCCGGATAGAAATATCCTTTACCACCAGCGTCCGGCCCTTAACCTCAAAAACCCGGTTATTGAGGCTGTCCTTCAAAATACGTGTTAAAAATGAATAATCATAGTTCATATTGACGTACAAACGAGCACCGCTGCGGTTCTCCGTTTGCAGGAGGGCCGGCAGCGCGGACGGCACCCTCTGATGGTTTACCGGATCCGAACTTAGAGAAGGGTGGCAGGAAACGCCGAGTGAAATGGCAAAACTATCCTGTTGCAAATTCAACTGACCTATGCGCACGGCAGAGGGGTTGAGCAAAAAATAGCCATAGGGACCCATGGCAATTTTTTTATAACTGCTGTCCCGGATGCGGCTGGTGAATTTTGAAAAGTTCAGTCCGGCAATGGTCTGATCCATGGCCTGTGAAAAAGACGCAAGCGAAGAACGTATACTGTCCATTACCATCTGGGTAATATCGTTCGAAAAGACAGATACGGAGCATTTGTCCAATGGCTGAACCTGCAGGATCGATGTCGTAGTTCTCACCTGATAGCCGGGTAAAAACTGGAGACTGGTATTCAGGGCCATACTTACCCTGCGCAGTGACTGGGGCGGGAAGCCGCAATTCCCATAGATCCACGGGGTAACGGGAATGCCTGCTGTGCAAAGGCACTTGCTGCCGCTGACCTGATAGTTTCCGGAAAATTTGATGCCGATCTGGTTATTGACACAGGTGAGCTGGAGGCCGGTCCTGAGAAAACGATATTTATACTTGAAATCACAGGAGGGGCGAAGAAATTCAGGCCATGAATCCGAAGTGAATTCAAGCGGCACAAGCTTTTCGGCTTTTTCCAGGATGGGTGCGGCGGCAATTTTTACCGGGATATCCATCTCGGAAACCGGGAGCTCCGGAAGAGAAAGGTTCTCTTCTGCTTTAACAATTTTTTTGGAAGTGCTGCAGGCGGCCAGCAGCAGCAGGGATACAGAGATCAGGTATTTCATGGATTGTATTCTTTCTGGAAAACGAAAATAATGTAACAGCAGGTATGGCTGTGTTTTTTATTCTTTCGCTAACAGTCCGGGAAAATACAGACGGGAGTAGTTTGTCAGGGCAGGCGGTTGTATCGCCGGTGAGGGGAATAAACGGGAAATCTGACCGTCTTACCTGTAGTGATAATTTTTGCAGAGAAAGAGTGAAAATCTCCTGACAGGCCTGCCATGATGTTCGATGATGATCGGCTCCAGGGCTGTTACTTCATCAAAATAACTAAGAAATGAAGGGGGTGCTTTCACTGCGGTATCGTTGTCGCCGGATCGCGGATTGGAATCCACGTATATCGCATCCATTCCGTTCAGGAGCTTCAGGTCGGTTCCGATAAAATCAAACTGAAGTGCCCTTTCGCCCACGACGTTTTTTGCATAGACCATTTCCGGCAGGTAATAATTAAGCACGGCGCTGGTTTTGTAATCGTCGCGCGAAAAAATAAAAGAACGGGGATATTTTTTTCTTTCAGTCTCCAGCTTATCAGCCAGCTGTTTCCAGCCGAACCATGTATCATCTGAGCGAACCGGCACAGGATAAAAAAGAATTTCAACCGCCATGACGAGATGAAGGACGAGTGAAAAAATCAGCTGATATTTCAGCCATTTGCGGGTCCAGTACTGACTTACCCAGATAATTCCCGAAATATAAGCGGGCATCATCCAGTTAAGTTTTACCCAGTAAAAAAAAGAAAGAAAAAAGAAGCCGAAAAAGACGGGAATAAAAAAGCTAAGAAGAAAGAGGTCATTGTCCGGGAGGGTCAATACACGGAACCGGTATTTCCTGAGATACCGAAAAAGGAAAAACACCAGGGAGAACAAAAGAAAGGGAAGGAGGATGGCTGTCTGATGACCCAGGGCTCCCGGAAAACCGACGGGGTCGATGTGCAGCCCGCCCATGGATTGCACACGGCTTTCCGACTGGAATTTAAATGAAGCAAAACCATTGGACGCATTCCAAATGATGACGGGCAGAATGGTAATGCCGAAACACAGGAGATAGATGAAAAATCCGGGAGACAGCAAAAGGCTGCGGTATTTCCTGGAGAAAATCAAAAATCCAATAAGTCCGATGAGCAGAAACACAGCGGTATACTTGGAGTCGAAACTGAGTCCGCTGAAAAT